>ODAI013889888.1_pt1 | contig 12877 bp, 6 predicted proteins | sample 1539321 | NCBI WGS metagenome assembly ODAI01 (sample SAMN02144231, study PRJEB22623) | gut metagenome | biome: sheep rumen | host: Ovis aries | place: New Zealand | reverse complement strand
GGGGGTCGCGGTTGGCCTCGAGACCGGTCCCCCGCAGGAATCGGGTCGCGACGCTGACTTTGTGGAGCCCTATTCCGGCAGGATCGCCTTCCCCTGCCGCCCCATGACCACCCCGCCGGGAACGGTGCGGGAGCTTGCCCGCAGGCGTGGCTCCGGCATTGAGGAGGCGGCCCGTTCCCTCCGTTACGATTTGTTCGCCCGTTTTATGGAGGAGGAGCGCGTCTCCTTCCTCTGCCTTGCCCATCACCGCGACGACCAGCTGGAGACTATCATCATGCGCTTTTTGCAGGGCGCCGGCACGGAGGCCTTGGGGGGCATCCCGGCGGTGCGCGGCAGCTATGTGCGCCCGCTGCTCCCGTTCTCCCGCAGCCAGATTGAGTCCTACCTTGCCGCGCTGGGCATCCCTTTCCGCACGGACAAGACCAATGCTGACACCGCGATGCTGCGCAACTGCATACGCGCCCGTATAGTGCCCCTCCTTGACCGGGAGCTTCCCGGCTGGCAGACGGCGCTGCTTTCCCTTGCCGCAAAGATGCGCGACGACGACGACGCGCTGCGGGGGCTTGCCGCCGCCGCCTGCCGGGACGTGGCCTTCTCGCAGGGCGGCGCTTGTGTCCGTATGGATGCGGCGGCATTCGCTTTGCTTCCCCGTGCCGTGCGCCGCAGGCTGCTGTACCGCGCGGTCGATGCCGTGGGCGCGCGCTGCCGCGTGCCGTACCGGCTTATCGCGGACGCGCTTGACGCCCCTGCTGCGGGCACCCCGTGGCACGGCAATGCCGCCGGAATCGAAATCCGCTGCGACGGGGCGGATATTTTTGTGCAAAAAGAGCAAAAGGTAGCGACAGAAAGCGGATTTTTTGTTATAGTAAAAGAAGTTGGCGTGTATGCGGCCGGCTGCTGGACGGTACAGGTGGAGCGTTCTGGCGATGGGCTTGTATTGACTGCGTCCGGGACACCGGGCAGCAGTACGATATGTATCGGGAACCTCGGCTTTCCCTTTGCGTTCAGGAGCCGGCAGTGCGGGGATGTCATCAGGAATGCTTCCGGCACATATACCGCAGTGTCCAAGATACTGGACGGATGGAAATGCGGGGACAGCAGAGACCTTGTTCCCGTGCTGCAGGATTTTCGGGATGCCGGGCAGCAGCTTGTCTGTATATGGGGGGCTGCGGCCGGCTTTAAGAATTGGCTTGTAAAGGGATAGAGATGAAACGTCATGGATATGTAGTCACAGTGCTGGGCGCGGTTTTTTCTGCGCTTATTTCGATGCAGTCTTTTGCGGATTCCGCGGAGGGAAGCACGCTGTCCAGAAGCGCGCGGCTTGCGAACCGCCGCACCGCCTTGCGCTGCCTTGCGTCCGCCACCGACTATGCGTCGGAGAAGAAGTGGGCGGAGGCCGAGTCGCAGGCGGCGCTCGGCAGGAGCTACGATGCTACGATTTCCGACCTCTGGTATATCTCCGCTGTGGCGGCGCACGGGCTCGGCCAGACAAAAGCCGAGGTGCTGCCCCTCGTGAAGCGTGCCATAGACTACGCGAACTGGGTGAACTATAACCGCGACAGCGCCCGCGTCCTGTATGCCGACATCCTTGTCGATACTATGCATTTCCGGGATGTCTTTGGCGTCATAGACAGCTCTCCGTTCATCTATTCCGCGGATGCAGAGTACATCAGGACAAAGGCGTACTACTGCATGGGGGACTCCCGCTCAGTCGATAAGGCCCGCGAGCGTATTGCCAGCGCGCGCCAGATTTACCCGGACGACATGCGCTTCCCTCTGCTTTTCTTTACTTTTGAGTCCCCTGACGACACGAACCCGGTGGTACGCGAGCTCGCGAAGCTCTTTGTGGCGCAGGCGGTACAGTGCGTGTCCCCCTCGCCTGACAAAGACGCGGAGCTTGAGATGTATGCCTCGCTCTTTGCCAGCGGCGAGACCCGTACGCGCCTCTTGCAGTCCTTTGCAGCCCGCGGCCTCAGCCATCCCCTCTATGCCCGCGTCGCGCTTGAGGACGGAATCCTGTCTCAGGAGGAGGCCTTCCGCTATCTGGTCTCTTTTGCCGACGGAACGCTGGATTATTCCTATCTGGCGGACTTTATGCCGCTGTTGAGCGACGAGACGGTGCTGCAGATGGCAATGGAATATTTTACCGCGTACAGCGGTACGCTCGTGCGCGATACCGGCGGTGACGGTATCCCCGACCTGAAAGTCGTCTATGAGCGGGGGCGCCCGTCTTCCATCTCCTACGACGTGGATCAGGACAGCGTGAGCGAGTGGCATATTGACTGCGATTTCGGCGTGCCGGTGTCCGGCACCTGCACCCTTGAGGGCGAGCTGGGGACGCAGGTCTATGACTTCGGCTGGGCGGACAGATTTCCGTACCTGAGCACCGTCTCCTGCGACGGGGGGCTCAGGACATACGAGCTTGTGAGCGGCAGCCTCAAGTGGAGCCCCGTGAACATCGTTGAGAGCGAGCCGGTCAGCGCTGCGACGGGCGTGCAGTTCTTCTTCCCGGAGATAAACGTGCAGGAGCGCGGTATGAGCGATGCCCTGCTGCTGGGCGCCTGCTCCAGCCTTACCATCCCGACCCGTGAGCGCAGGGATGCCTTTATCCGCGTGACGGTGCTCAACGGCGCCATGCAGATTGCGGACTATTATTCTGAGGGCAAGCTGTATGCGCGGACGCAGTTTGAGGGCGATGTCCCTGCGCTCCGCCTTGTGGACTCCGATGGCGACGGCATTTTTGAGACCACCGAATACTACCGGCTTGACAGCGAGGAGGAAGGCGCCGTGTTCTCCCCTGAGGACGAGCGCACCATTACCGCGAACATATTCGGCAGACCTTCAAACGGCTCCCGTTTCTCGCTCCGCATGATTCAGGTGGATCAGAACGCTGACAACATTGCGGATTATACGGAAGAATATATGCCGGGCGGGGGCAAAATCTCGTCATGGGACAGCGATGAGGACGGCAGGTGGGATGTCCGCTATGTCGTGCATCCCGCCGCCGAGGACGGCACGCATCTGGAGGAGAGCATGTTCTACGGCGTGCCCGGAACCGAGCTCGTCACCGTCACTATGGAAGGCGGCGTTCCCGTAAAGGTGAAGAGCCGGAACGGCGATTTTGTCAGCGAGCTGCCCGTCAAGAAGGATGCAAAGCAGAGCCTGTACTGGATTGGCGAGCCCGCTTCCAGCTCCCTCGCAAAGAAGGCTCTTGCGGCTTGTAACAAAAGCGGTGCCCAAGGAGTTTCTGTAATAGTGGCGGACAGCAAGCACCGGGTGCTCGCTGTCCGCATCGGCAGCTTCTCTTTCGGGAAGATTATCCCGGAGGAAGATCTTTCTGGCGAGGAAACTGTTTCGGAAAAAGATGACGCGAAGACTGAATGATTTTGTTCGGGGAGTTTGTATAGGGTGCGCGCTGGCACTGTTTTCTGCCGGCACGGTCTGTGCCAAGGCGAAAGCCAAGGACAAGGATGCTGCGGCGGCAAAGAGCAGCAAGGCATATTCTGATGCCGATGCGGCCGACTATGAGCTGCAGGCTGTCAGGAAGCTGCTCCCCAAGGAGCCGGTAAAAGCGCTGTGGCGGGCGAGGCTCCTGCTTGATACGGCTGCGGGGAATGCGCAGGTAGAGTCCCTGTATGGCAGCTGCACGAAGAAAGTCGTCTCGCTGTACAAAAAGGCGGTGGAGGCAAAGAATTTTGTCGATGCGCTCCGCTATTATGGCTCCCTGCAGGCGGCTGGCTACGGGCAGCTCGCATCCCTGCCGATGGATGCCGCACGGCTCAGGAATGCAATCTCCACCTCGGTGCCGGGGCTTTCCGCAAAGGACGCCTCTTCCGGCGGAAAAGTCTCTTCTATGATAGACGGCACCGTGACGGTCTATGTTGACAAGGGCATCAAGGTTGAGCGCGGCGTAGGCTACAATGACGGTGTGCTGGGGAGCGGCTTCTTTATCTCCCGGAACGGCTACATCATTACGAACCACCATGTCATATCGGACTGCGTGGATCCCACATACAAGGGCTTTGCCCGCCTGTATATAAAGCTCGCGGAGGATTCCGATACCCGCATACCCGCAAAGATTATCGGCTACGACAAGGGCGTTGACCTTGCCCTGCTGAAGGTGGAGGTTGACGCGCCCTATGTGTTTGCGCTTGGTTCCAGCACCGATCTCGATGTGGGGGACAAGGTCTTTGCCATCGGTTCCCCGCTGGGGCTTGAGCGCACGCTTACGAGCGGCATCGTCTCCTCAAAGGACAGGGAGCTTTTTTCTTCCGGCAAAGTCTTCCAGATTGACGCTGCCGTCAACAGCGGCAATTCCGGCGGTCCGCTCATAGACGAGCAGGGCAGGGTGCAGGCAGTTGTCTTTGCCGGCGTGCAGAACTATCAGGGGCTGAATTTTGCGATACCGGTCGAATACCTGCGCTCGGAGCTTCCGATTCTCTGCTCCGGAGGCGAGCGGCTCCATCCCTGGATGTCGCTGTACGGAAAGACAAAGCGTTCTCCCGGGGCGGGCAGCAACGAGGGCGTCTACGTGCATTATGTCATGCCCGGCGGCAGCGCAAAGCTGTCCGGCATCGTTGTGGGGGATGTCATCGAGTCCGTTGACGGAGAGCCTGTCCTGTCCACCGATGATTTGAGCCTCAATTTCCTGCAGCGCTGCACAGACAGTATCGTTACGGTGGGCGTGCTCCGGGCCGACGGCAGCCGCGAGCAGCTTCCTGTCTATCTGGACGTGCGGCCGGACTACCCCGGCTACGATGTCTACACCCACGACACGGTTGCCCAGGCATTCATTCCGCTGGTCGGGATGCATTTGCTGCAGGCTTCCTCGATGAACAAAAAGAAGTTCACGGTGCAGAGCGTCATAAAGGGCTCTATTGCCGATAGCGCGGGATTTGACGCTGACGATCAGGTGGAAGTAATCCGCGTGGAGATAAGCGACGACAAATCGCAGGCCGGCGTGCAGATTTCCGCCAGAAAACGGCAGAGCGGCTTTGTGGACACCGTGCTTGGAATCGGGGTGCCGCTGGACAGCCCATACTATTTTTAAAGAAGCGCCGGTCCTGGATGTCCCCGGCACGGTGTTGCCGTGGATTCCGAGGGACTGGCTCAAAAGTAAGGAAAAATATGACAGATTTAAAGTATAAGCGTAATTTTTGTATTACGGCGCACATCGACCACGGAAAATCGACGCTGGCCGACCGGCTTATCCAGCGGGCGAAAATCATCGAGGATCGCCAGATGAAGGATCAGATTCTTGATAACATGGATATCGAGCGTGAGCGCGGCATTACGATAAAGAGCCAGGCCGTGACCATCCCCTACCATGCGCGGGACGGGCACGATTACGAGCTGAATTTTGTCGATACGCCGGGGCATGTCGATTTTTCCTATGAGGTATCCCGCGCCATCGCCTCGTGCGAGGGTGCGCTGCTGCTCATCGACGCGACGCAGGGCGTCGAGAGCCAGACGGTGAGCAATATGTACATGGCGCTGGAGCACGACCTTGCCATCGTGCCCGTCATCAACAAGATTGACCTTGCCAGCGCGGATGTGCCCGGCGCCAAGCGGCAGATAGAGCATGACCTTGGGCTTGATGCCGACGGCGCCATGCTGGTGAGCGCCAAGACAGGGGAGGGCATCGATAATCTGATGGAGGCCATCGTCACCCAGTTCCCGCCGCCGCGTGGCGATGTGCAGGCGCCGCTCAAAGCGCTTATCTTTGACTGCCACTACGACGAATACCGCGGCGTCATCGTCCATGTCAGGGTGATGGACGGGCGCGTAAAGGCCGGGGATATCATCCGCTTTATGGGGCGGAACACCGAGTACAAGGTGGAGCAGACCGGCATATTCAAAATCAAGTTCGAGGAGACAGGCTGCCTGGAAGCGGGCGACGTCGGCTACCTTATCGCGGGCATCAAGACCGTCAGCGACGTCCGCGTCGGCGATACGATTACAAGCGTCGCGAATCCCGCGTCTGAGCCTTTGCAGGGCTTTAAGGAAGTAAAGCCGGTCGTCTTCTCTTCCATATATCCGATTGATTCCAACGACTACGAGGAGCTGAAGGAGAGCATGGAGAAGCTGAAGCTCAACGATGCCTCCCTCGTCTACGAGAAGGACAATTCGCTTGCCTTGGGCAACGGCTTCCGCTGCGGCTTCCTCGGCCTGCTGCATCTGGAGATTATCCAGGAGCGGCTGGAGCGTGATTTTGACCAGGTGGTCATCTTTACGGCTCCCAGCGTCAAGTACAAGGTGACGCAGCAGGGGCACGACATGATTTTTGTCGATAACCCCGCCGATTATCCGGGCGGCAAGATAGAAAGCTCTGAGGAACCGTACATAGACGCGAGCATCATCACTCCGTCGGAGTATCTTGGTCCCATCATGGAGCTGTGCCGCATGAAGCGCGGCACCCAGAAGAACATGCAGTATCTTGACGAGAAGCGCGTGGAGCTTACCTATGACATGCCTCTTGCGGAGGTGCTCTTTGACTTCTACGATAAGCTCAAGTCCTTTAGCCGGGGCTATGCCAGCTTTGACTATGAGCTGACGGACTACCGCGCCACCGATCTGGTCAAGATAGACATCCTTATCAACGGAAAGCCGGTCGATGCTCTTGCGCAGCTCTGCTTCCGCCAGAACGCGGTGGAGCGGGCAAAGATTGTCTGCGAGCGGCTCAAAGGCGAAATTGCCCGGCAGCAGTTCAAGATTGCGATACAGGGGGCAATCGGCAGCCAGATAATTGCCCGCGAGACGGTGAACCCCGTGCGCAAGGACGTGCTTGCCAAGTGCTATGGCGGCGACGTGACCCGCAAACGCAAACTGCTGGAAAAGCAGAAGGCCGGAAAAAAGCGTATGTTCCTTGCAGGGGACGTGGAGCTGCCGCAGAGTGCCTTCCTCGCCGTCCTGAAGGAGAAGGAAAGCAACGGCCAGTAAAATACCAGAGCCGGTCTCAAAATTCCGTCTGGACTTTTGAAACGGCTTTCTTTGCCGCCCGCCAGCGCCCGTCCGCTATCACCGGCTGGCTGATGGCGTCGCAGTTCCCTGCTGCATGCGCTCAAGTCCGGCCGCTTGTGCCGATGGCAATCTGTTTCAGGAAGAAGTCGGTCTCGGCGCGGACTCTCTTGAGGAATGCCGCTTCCAGCGAGAGCCGGTAGCCGTCGGGAAAGTGGAGGTAGAGGTATTCCCGCGGGGCAAGCAGACCGCGGAGCTGCTCGCTGAGCGTGAGTCCTGCGTCACGCTGCGGGCTTTTGTCGCCTTCTGAGAGCAGGCTCTGGATGCACAGCAGCACTCTTTTTTCCTCCGCGTAGAATGCCGCGCAGCGTTCCTTTCTGTCAGAAAGAACTCTGCCCGCCAGCTCTGCCAGCGCCTGTGTTACGTCGTCCCGGTGCTGCAGCCTGTCGCGGCCGGGCATGCCGTGCGGCAGCGGCTTCTGCGGCAGTCCCAGCGGAATACCGCAGAAGCCCGCGTCGTAGAGCTCCGCTGTTCCCGAAAAGCGCTGCGCGAAGTGCCGCGCGTATGACATGAGAATCCTGCTGGTGACCATCGTTTTGTTCCGCTTGTCGGTGCAGGGCATGGTTCCGGGGGCAAATGCCGCCGCAAAATTTTCCGCCGGCTGCAGCCTGCCGGATGTGCCGAGCCGTGCCTTGTGGGCGGGCGTCTCCTTTGCGTGCGTCAGGCCGGCGCTGTAGCAGAAATCAAGACCGGTGACGTAGACCGGCACGGAGGAGTCCCTCCGCAGCTCCAGCGCGATGTATGTGGCGGCAAGCCCCACGGAGCCGAGCGGCTCGCAGTATTCCTTGACAAGCCCTGATTGCCGGAGCCCTTTCAGCCAGCTGGCCTGCGTGTATGCGGAGGCGAACCAGACGGTATTCCCCGGCAGCTTGCCGGCAACGGATGGACGGGACGATATGTCGGCAAAGAAGGTAAAGTCATTTCTGCCGTCCAGCAGGCTTTTTGCCCCGATGTACGCTTTCTCTATCACTGATTGCCCCTCAAGGCTTACTGCCGCGTTGACCGGCACGTTCCTGGCAAGCAGCTGCGCGAGGGCAACGTCCACCGCGATGATGTATGCGCTGCCGTCGCTGGGGAGAGGGGTGCTGTCAAGGCTTTCTCCCGCGCCGCAGACGATAATCGGCCGCCCGACGCAGTGCGCGATGTCCGCAAGCTGCGCGTCGCTCCCCAGCCTGTCCGCGTTCTGAAAGATGTTTTTTGCGAAAAGCCTGCCCATCCTGACGAGCGTTATCCTGTTCGTCCAGAAAGTCGCGATGATTTCCTGCGCGGCTGCCGTAATGCGCCGGTAGCTATCCTGCTGGAGCTGCGCCCCCGCGGAGAAGTCAAGCTGCACGGCGCGTTTTATGCTTCCGTGCTCCGCGGCTTCCCGCAGAAAGCGGTCTATACCGGCGCTGTCATCCGTGTGGAAGAGTCGCACCTCCTGAGCCTCGGATGGCTGCTGCTGCCGGGCGAGCGCAAAAAGCTCCCGCTCCGCCTCCAGCGCGATAAGCGTGCAGCCTTCCGGCAGCGCTGACAGAAGCTCGCTGAAGCCGTACCAGAGGCAGGGCGAGCAGATGATAAGCAGGGAGCCGGGGAGCAGCGTCGTGCGCTCGATGACAGAAACGACCGTTCTGAGGGGATTGTATTTTGAATACAGGAAACGTCCCTTGTAGGAGACTGTCTTTAAATGCGAAAAGTCCCCGCTGGCGTTGAGCAGCAGGGGCTTTTCATCAGAGCTTGCGGTAGCCAAAGGAACTCCGTCAGTCGCCCAAGTTCACAATCTGCGTGTAGTAGGTGAGCCACACGTTGTCTTTTACCTTGTCGGAAGCCAGCAATGTGCGGTCTGCGGAATTCTGGTCGGTGCTGGCAATCTTTGACTCCAGCTGGGCTGCATCCGTCTCCGTGCTGTCCTTTGTGATGCCCGTGCATTTCATGACCACGATGTTGTTGCCGAGGACGAACGGAGCGCTGACCTCGTCAGCCTTGAGCGCAAATACCTTCTGCAGCGCGTCGGCGTCATAGGCAAGGTCGTTCATCACCTCGTCCGTCGCCGGCGTCGCCGTATAGAACGAGCTGTTCTTGTAGTTTACGGGGAAGGAGAGCGTGTCGCGTTTCGTCACGCCGAATGCGAGCGCCGCCTCGTCAAAGCTGTTCAGCGTTGCCTGCGCGATGAAATTCTTTGCGATTCCCGTGTAATATTCTTCTATATAACCGCGCTCGGTGTTCTTTACGTAGGACATGATGACGTTCTGCATGGTGCTGTCGGAGTAATCGGGCTGCTCCGGGCTTCCTTCGCCGCGGAAGATGCTGAAGCCCTGCGCCGTGTTGATGACCGGAGAGAGCTCGTCCTTTGCCAGCGCGACGACGAGCGCACGCTGATCCGCGTCGGTGATGATGTTCTCAAGCTGGTATGCATAGGGGCGTGACAGCGTGCCGTCATCCCCGCTGTAGAACTTCTGGGATTTTTCGCTCACGGCGTCGGCAAAGGTCATTTCCCCGGACTTAAGCTGCTTGAGCAGGGAATTCGCGCTGCTCTCGTCGGCGAGCGTGACGACGGACATATTGTACTTGATGAATTTGTCTGCGTTGGACTTTGCCCACTTGATGCCCTCTTCCGTGGGGAAGCTGGTGGTGCTGAAGGAGACATAGCTGAATGAGTGGGTGTCCCTGCCCATATCGCTCAGGAAGGGCGCTTCCTTTGAGGATGTCTTGAGCCCGTAGAGGCGCATGCTGCCGGGGTCTGAGCCCAGCAGGTCTTCCTCCACGCGGTTGTAGGCGAGCGTCTTTTCGTATCCCTTGCGGATTTCCTCGCGGTCTGACTTGCTCGTCTGGTTGTAGAGGCGCGGCGAATAGTTGCCGTCGGCATCGGAATAGTAGCGGACAAGGCGGCGGTTCACGGCGCTTTCCGGCACGGAGTAGCCCGCCTTCTTGACGGCGTCGAGGTAGGCCATGTCCTTTACGGTTGTCTGGAATGCATACTGGAACACACGGTAGTTGTCCGTGTCGTTCAGCTCCGCGCCCATGCTCTTGTAATATTCGGCGATGTTTGAGACGGCGTTGGCGAACGTGGAGCCATGCTCGTAGCGGATTTCCGTTCCGTCATAGGAGCCGAGGACAGGAGCCTTGTTCCTGTTGAAGAATGCCTCGAATACCGCTTCCCCTCCGAACGGGATGAATACGATTGCCGAGATGATGAGAACGATGACGGCCCCGATTTTTGTGTGGTCTTTGTTTGTTTTATTTTTTGTTTCCTGGTTCATAGAAATAAAACGTCCTTTTTCGATAATTGAAGATTCATAATTTTATCATTGTATAAATTGACTGTCAACGGCAGGACTGGTGTTTGTAAAAAAAACTGTGAAAAAAGCGCTCAGGTGCTTGACATAATTTGTGCTGAGTGTTATAGTGTCAACCATCACGGGGGCGTAGCGAAGCTGGTTATCGCGCTGGCCTGTCACGCCGGAGATCGAGGGTTCGAGCCCCTTCGCTCCCGTCTCCTACCCATTCGGCAGAATGGGTATTTTTTTTCCGGGTAATAGCGCAGCTGGTAGCGCGCTACGTTCGGGACGTAGAGGTCCGCGGTTCGAATCCGCGTTACCCGATAAAGAAAAAAACGAACGCTTCGGGAACCGTGCTTTCCGGGCAGACAGGCTCCTCCTGCGGCTCGCAGGGGGATTTTTTTATGCCCGCCGCGGAGCAAGCTGCCCTGCCGGCCGGGGAATGCCCGGATATCGCTCCGGCTGCTCCGGATTTTGGGCTTCCTGCGGATAAAACAAAAATTTATCGCCGCACCACGCGGAAATTCCTCCTGAGATGTGCTATGATTGGGATATGAACCGGAACGTCTTCCTTTCCGCAGTATTCCTCTTGCTCGGCGCGTTCCATTCCGCCTCTGCGGAGACGCTGGAGACGCTGCTCTCAGGCTATCTTGCCAACGACGGCACCATCAAAAGCCTGACGCTCACGCTGTGCGACAAGGAGCTTTCCTGCAGGTCAGCAAAGCTCTCCCGCTCATTCTCGGTGCAGCTTTCCTCCGGAACCGTCACTGTTACTGCCGGCGACCAGCTTTCCGTCCGCCTGAAGCCTTCCGCGAGCCTGTCGCTGCCGCAGGCCAGCAATCTGAGCCTTACACTTTCCTCCGATATAAGCGCGCCGGACGATTCCGGCATAGTCCGCGATACGTCGCTGGGTATCGGGGTGGATATCTTTTCCGGGGCTATGGCGAGCCGCCGGGTTGCGCTGCTGAAGGCGGAGCGCGAGCTGCTGGAGGCGCAGCGGAGCCTGCAGGACGGATTCCTCTCGCAGGAGAAGGCCTTCTATTCCGGGCTGAAGGCGCTCTACGAGGCTGCCGCGAAGCTTTCTTCCGCGGAGAAGGATTACTACGACAAGCTGCTTTCCTTTGAGCAGGTGAAGGTGCAGGGCTTTGAGCCCCAGTCGCTCAAATACCGCCAGACGAACCTGGAGGTGCTGACCGCCAGGCATTCCGTGGACAGCTGCAAGAAGGCGCTTGAGCGCGACGTAAGGATTTTTGCCCGCAGGTGCGGCGTCCCCTATACGGCGGCATTCCCGCAGGACTTCCTGCCGGAGAGCATTCCGCAGGTGGAGGAGCTGGACGTGCTGGATTTTCCCAAGGAACGCTACACGAAGATAGAGAGCGCCTCGTGGACGAGCTACATCAACGGCTTGTCGCGCAAGGCGGAGAAGATGGTGACGGTGACGGGCAGCACCGGCTACACGTTTGCCAATTCTGGCGTGCCGGGCGGCAAGGATACGATTGACGTGGGCGCCGCGGCAAGCATCGCTGATTCCGCGCTTAAGCTGAGCGCGGGCATCTCGGAGCCGGTGGATTTCTCTTCCCCCGTGTACAGCTTTGGTATAAGCGTTGACCCCACGAAATTTTTCCTGCACAACATCACGGCGCAGCAGCGCACTATCGCCGCCGCCCAGGAACAGCTTGCCATGGAGGCGGCGGAGAGCAGCTACGACGAGGCGGTCGTTGCCCGGCAGACCGCGCTGGACAATCTGCGCTGGCAGCTTGCCGCCGACCAGGAGTCCTACGACATGTACCGTGCGCTGGAGCGCGATACCATGCGCTGGTTCCGCGAGGGCATTGTCTCCGAGAGCGATTATAAGGCCGCCGTCGTGAACCGGGAGAAATACAGGATCCAGTGCGTGATAGATTCGATTGAGCGCATCATGTACAATAACGAGACAAAACTGCTTTTTGTGCGGGATGAGGAGCTGTAGCATGAAAAAAAAGAGCGGAGGCGGAATTTTCCTCTTATTCCTGCTGCTGGCGGGTGCCGCCGGGGGAGGGCTGTACTACGCGTACACGCACAAGCTGCTTCCTTCCGTGGGAGTCACGGATGACACCGTCACGTATACGGTAAAGAAGGAAGTCTACGAGAACTGCATCGAAGTGGCGGGGACGGTATCTGCCGCGCATGAGCAGACGCTGCAGGCGCTCTCTTCCGGGACGGTGGTCGCCGTCTATGTGAGCCAGGGCGACAGGGTGCGCAAGGGCGATGTCATCCTCCAGCTTGACGATACGCAGCAGCAGTACGACCTTGCCAAGCATGACTACGATATGCAGACGACGCGTATCACCGGCTCGTCCAAGCAGGTAAAGCTGAAGGAGACGGAGCGGCTTTCCCTGCTGCAGAAAATCGCCGAGCGGAAGGTGACGGCTACCTTTGACGGCGTGATAGCCGCCATCAGCGCCAGCGTGGGGGATTCCCTTGACGCCAAGGATTCCGTCGGCTCGCTGGTGGATCTCTCCTACCTGACCGCCACGGTGGAGATTGCTGAGACGGATGTCTCCAAGCTGCAGGTGGGGCAGCCGGTCGAATTCTCCTTTCCGGCCGCCGGAAAGGAGACGGTT
>ODAI012667609.1_pt1 | contig 12877 bp, 17 predicted proteins | sample 1539321 | NCBI WGS metagenome assembly ODAI01 (sample SAMN02144231, study PRJEB22623) | gut metagenome | biome: sheep rumen | host: Ovis aries | place: New Zealand | reverse complement strand
GTTTTGTATTCCACGGGCGAAATCTATAAGGTTTTCCAGATGTTCTTTTTTCATTGTAAGCAGCTCAATCTGTTGTTCCAAGGCCTTCTGCTTGTCAAAATCAGGCCGCGTAACAATTTCCTTAATTTCTTTTAACGGGAACTCCAGCTCTCTGAATAATAAAATCTGTTGTAAACGTTCAATTGCTGCATCGTCATACAGTCGATACCCTGATTCAGTGTACTCTGCCGGCTTTAGTAGTCCAATCGAATCATAGTATTGCAGTGTGCGTATACTCACGCCTGCTAGTTTGCTTACTTCATTTACTGCCATCATTGTTTTTCCCTCCGTGGTAATTATACAATAAACTATGACGTAACGTTAGAGTCAACAGTTATTTTGAAATATTTTATTCGGGCCCAGGCCCCCCCCGGCGCCAGACGGAGCTGGGTTCTTTTTGTGTGGGACGGGCAGTGCCGGCGATGGTTTTGGAATTTGCACTGCCCTGAGCAGAGATTATTACAGCGCTACAGTGTTTTTGTTTGTTGGCGCTGTAACAAGAAATTTCAAATTACAGTGCAGATGAGATTTTATTGAAAAATACTGTAATTAAAAATCGAGTATTACAGTATTGTGTTAGGAAACTCAAATAATACTGTAATATCGAGAAAAGAATTACAGTATTATTTTTGATATTGAAAATCATACTGTAATCCTTACTGTATATTTACAGTGCAAATAAAAACAAATGGAAAAATACTGTAATTGGAAATTGAATGCTACAGTGTTTTTGCTAATAATCAATTTATTACTGTAATCAAGCCACAATTTAGATATCCATTTTGCTTTTCAAATATGGTTATCTCAGGAAGCGCACCGAAATCTATAATCTGGATGACATTTATCATAGCAGAGCTTATAACTGCTATGATTGGATACATTATGCTAAGGCGAATCGTAAAGATTAGCCTGAATTTTAAGCTTTTCTAAAAACATAAAAAGCGGTTTACAGAGGAAAGGCAATCGCTTCGTTGTATAGCTTCTGTAATACTTTTATAAAAGTATCAAGACTCTCACGTTGATCTGCTTTATGAGTGCATAAGACGCAGGAGAAGGTATCGTCGCAGTCCTTTTTGCTTAGAAAATTTTTAAAATATTTTCTATTTCATATATGAGATGTGATAAGCTAATAAGGTAATAATGTTAACAAGTTGCAGTTGGTAGGGTAGAAATAGGAGCTCAAAGTTATGAAAACAATAGTGATTAATGGTCAAAATCATCATGGCTCAACTTATCATATTGGTAAGGAATTAGCAGATAAAATTGGTGGAGAGACTAGCGAGTTTTTTCTTCCAAAAGATTTTGGAGAGTTTTGCCTGGGATGTACAAACTGCTTTATGAAAGGCGAGGAGACTTGTCCGCATCATGAAAAGCTGAAGCCTATCATTGATGCAATAGATGAGGCTGACGTGGTGATACTTACAAGCCCTGTTTATGTTATGCATGCGACTGGGGCAATGAAAGCATTTTTGGACCACTTGGGTTACCGCTGGATGGTGCATAGACCAGAGGCGAAGATGTTTAAAAAGCAGGCAGTTTGCATAAGCACTGCAGCAGGGGCAGGAATGAAATCTACCAACAAAGACATGGCAGACAGCTTGTCCAATTGGGGCATTCCAAAAATTTATAAATATGGAATTGCTGTGGCAGCGACAAGCTGGAACGAGATTTCTGAAAAGAAATTGGGCAAGATTCATAAGGCCACAGATAGAATCGCGACAGCAATCAAAAACAACCAAGGAAAAGTGAAGCCAAGCATCAAATTAAAGGCTTGGTTTATGTTATGCCGAATGATTCAAAAGAATGGATACAATCCTAAGGATATGGAGTATTGGAACAAACAGGGCTGGACGCAGAGTAATCGTCCTTGGAATGCATGATAATGAATAAACAGGAGGGGACAAGGTATTGCTTATGGCCAAATGCAATTTATGTTTCAGACAATGCAATATTACCAAAAGGAGCTTTGGGTTTTGTGGAGTAAGAACCTGCAGGGATTTGAAGTAATAAGGCATATATAGAAATTTAAAGGAGTATGATATGAATGAAGTAGAAACAAGAGAAATCAGAGAAGCAATCGAGGCTGCGGATAATGCGTTAGTGCATCTTCGCTCAGCCAGAAAATATCTGGATAGTGCAGGCAACTGGGGATTGCTAGATATGTTTGGCGGCGGATTGATTTCAGGAATAATGAAACACAGCAAAATGGGTGATGCAGAGCGTGAGATTGATAACGCCAGGTATGCCCTCCAGAGATTTAGCAAAGAACTGAGAGATGTCAGTGGATATAGTTCTGTTCATATCAATGATTTTCTCACCTTTGCAGATTTCTTTTTTGATGGATTTGTAGCTGACATTCTGGTACAGTCGCAGATTAGTGATGGCAAGAAGCAGTGTGATGATGCTATCAGAAGAGTCGAGGGTATCAAAGCGGAGCTTCAGAATAAGTTAAGGTTCTAGTAATCAAAGGACACAAACATGGGACAGATAAACAGAGACGACATGCTGGAGCTGACACGCAGATTCACATCAGCTCGCAGCAACCTAGCAAGAATCGCAGGTGCCTACATAGATGAGGAAGGCTACATAGACGGCACTTTTAATACAAGCTTCCTGAGTCTTAAGGGAGCGGAAAAGAACAGATGCCTGGATATCGCAAAGACGATACCATTTGCAAAGCCAAATGAGGAGTTGATTCAGTATAAAATTCCCGGGCTGGGGCCAGGTTCTATCTGGCAGATGATTTATGCAATTCGTGAATGCGAATTGAAGAATGATGCTCTGATGCTAAATCTATACGAGCTGATTGCAGAGAAATATCTTAAGGGAAGACTCTATGCCATATATGTATACTATGGTGCTTATGATGTGCCAATCAAGGGCAGCGACAAGTCTTATCAGGATGAATCAGAAGAGGTTTATAAGTATCTAATAATGGCGATTTCCCCAGTGGATGAGGAGCAGGTGCCACATTCGCCGGAGGCAGGATTCCTATATCCAGCATTTACAAATAGAAGCACAGATATAAATCATGTGAATTTCTATAGCCAGGATTATGAGGAAGCCAGAGAGCTGATGAAATTTTTAGATATTTTGTAGGGGACCACTCGCTGACGCGAGCTTTGTTCGGTTAAACTCCGGAAAAACTGCAAATAATACTGGAGCCACGCAAACCTCTAAAAAATGCATCCCAAATAGCAATTTTATAGATTTGGGATGAATGCTAATGGAGGCTATTTTGAACCTATGCAACCCAAACGTGATTTTTTTGATTTTGGGATGTATAGCTTTAGAGCGGATTATACAGAAATGCATCCCAAAGACAATTTTGGGGATTTTGGGATGCATGAGTTATCAGATGATTTTCGGTACAATGCATCCCAAAGGTAATTTTTTGCTATTTGGGATGAAAAAGTATTTAACACTATGCAACCCAAATGTGGGTTTTTATTCTATGGGATGCATACCTATAAAAATTTAAATTTTTACAGTAATCAGGTTACATCCCAATGTTGATATTTTATTGCTGGGGATGCATTTTTAGCTACTTGCCGAGAAGAGAAAAGTCTTGGAGGTGATTGAGATGGGTAAAAGTAGTGTGTACGAAAGCATTATGGTTGGCTTAAGTGAAGCATTAGAAGATGCGCAAAGTGAGAAGCCTGTACTCAAAAGAAATAAAGTTACTGTTGAACCAGTAAAGGTATTTGAGGCTGATGAAGTCAAAAAAATACGAGCTTCGACAGGAATGTCACAGAAGATATTTGCTAGCTATATGGGGGTATCAGATAAGACGGTTGAAGCGTGGGAAGCTGGTACAAATCATCCTTCGGGTGCTGCAAGTAGACTTTTGAGCATGATGGAAATAGATAAGGATCTTATAATTAAGTTTCCATTTGTTAATAATGCTATAGCAAAATAAGAAACATTCAAAGCATTTTGGTTAAAGAATATATCGGGGCAAGAGGATAAAAATATATACTCTTGCTCCTTTTTTATATATTGGATTATTATACAATTCAATTTGAAAATGAGTTGTTAGGTGAAGAATAAGTAATATCGTGGAATGAATATTAAATGAATATTAAATTAGGTGCAAAACACAATAAAAATGCACCTAATAGGTTCGATAACTTGACAAATTTATGCTTGTGGATGTAAAATACAATCAGAGTAGTGATATACTATAGCTTACAAATTGGAGGTTTATGATATGGGACAGGCAACTTTTAGTGTTCGTATGGATGAGTCATTAAAAAAGCAATTTGATGGTCTGTGTCAGGAATTTGGCATGAATGCCACTACAGCAATTAATGTATTTGCAAGAGCTGTTGTTAGACAACGTAAAATTCCATTTGAAATAGCATCGCCATCAGCTGAAATTACAAGAGAGGGAGCAATGCAAGCTTTTATGGATCTTCGTAATCAGGCTAAAGCTAATGGTGTCTCTGATATGAGTTTAGAAGAAATAAATAAAGAGATTAGCCTTGCTCGCAAGGAGACTAATAGTTAATGGGATATTATGTAGTAATTGATACGAATGTATTCGTGTCTGCACTTCTTTCTAGTAGAGATGATTCGGCTACAGTTCAAATTATTTCAAAAATGATTCAGGGTGAGATAGTACCTGTTTATAGTGATGAAATAATGAGTGAATATAGGGAAGTTTTGGCCAGAAAAAAGTTTAAGTTCTCACCTGAGACAGTTAACTACTTATTGGCTGCTGTTGAAAAATATGGTTTGAATGTTACACCATCACCTACAAATACTATACTTCCAGATATGAAAGATCTTCCCTTCTATGAAGTAGTAATGGAAAAGAGAGATGATAATTCGTATTTGGTTACAGGAAATAAAAAGCATTTTCCTATAGAGCCTTTTATTCTAACACCAAGAGAGTTTTTGGATATAATTAAATAACATGACAAAGAGTAGGACTTACAGATTAAAAATCTGTAGGTCCTTATTTTTCGAAAGCATCAACTTTGGTTGGTGCTTTCTTTTTTGAAAAGAAGTACAATACCCTTATACAAAACATAAGTAAGGGGGCACCAATGACAGAAAAGATTAAAGTATTTAAGCACAACAGTATTTGCATTGATGTTGGAGACAGGGCGGTTTATGTAGATCCATTTGAGATGGATGAAACACCACGTGATGCTGCATTTATATTAGTTACTCATGACCATTATGATCACTTTTCGCCAGAAGCCATTGAAAAGGTCGCTAATAAGAATACAGTGTTAGTTGTTCCTGGAAAAATGAAAAGCAAGGCAGCGGAAGTTGCAGCAGTGGTGGGCAAGATTGAATATGTTAATCCTGGTGCAAGCTATGAAGTAGAAGGATTACAGTTTGAAACTGTTGCTGCGTATAATATTTTAAAACCATTTCATCCAAAGAGTGCTGGTTGGGTTGGCTACATCATTTCTGTAGATGGAAAACGTATTTACGTAGCAGGAGATACTGATGCTACTAAAGAGGCTAAAGCCGTAAACTGCGATATTGCCCTAGTGCCAGTTGGCGGAACTTATACTATGGATGCAAAGAAGGCAGCTGAACTAATCAATACAATTGCACCAGAAGTGGCTATTCCTGTTCATTATGGTCTGATAACTGGAACTGCTAAGAATGCTGGAGAAGAGTTTTCTAGGTTAGTAAAGTCGCCTGTAAAGGTTGAAGTAAGGATATAGGAGGGGCTTCATGAAATTCATTGATAAGGATAATGAGATTTTTAAGGAAGAGTAGAGGCTTATGTTTTTTATAATGGGAATTACTGATGGTCGCAAAGACTTTGATTTTAGTCAGACCGTAACATGCGATAGCTGTGGAAAGTACGGAAGATATCAGGTGTTCATGCTCTATACAGTCTTATCGCTTTTCTTTATACCTACATTCAAATGGAATAGAAGATATTATGTTCAGATGAGTTGTTGCGGTACAGTCTATGAACTTGATCCGGAGATAGGGAAGCGTATAGCTTCAGGAGAAGAGTATCAAATCAAACCACAGGATTTAACCAAAGTGAGTCAGGGCAGAGGTTTCTTTAAGCGTTGCAATAATTGTGGCTATGAGACGGCGGAAGATTTTGATTATTGCCCAAAGTGTGGTTTGAGGTTTTAGAGAGGAAATTGTTACAGAAGGATGACGAATAAAATAAGCCCCATAAATCTAGCGTTTATGCTATAATTTTACTAGCGTTTTACTCAATAAATTCACAGGGGAAAATATATTGGGAAAATTAGTAAGGGACAAGATTCCTCAGATAATTAAGGACGATGGGAAGCACCCTATAATTAGGACTTTATCCACTGAGGAATACTTAAAGGAATTAGACATAAAACTTAATGAGGAAGTGGCAGAATACCAGGCGGACAAATCCATAGAGGAGATGGCCGATGTACTAGAGGTGCTAAATGCTATATGTGAAGCTAGAGGCTATTCTTTGGAGGAGCTAGAAAGGGTTCGTAAAGAGAAGTGCGAAGCTAGAGGAGCTTTTAAAGAACGTATCTATTGGGAGGGTAATCGCTGATGGTTCTGCCTTATTCTGATGAACTTCATATAGAATATCTTAGTAGACTTTTTGATAATACCAGCGAGTGCTACAAATTCTTCTGGTTCAAAGCAATCCTTGAAAAGGTAATTGCTGGCACCAATGAAATATCATTCGAAGAGCTTGTGGATGATATGATTGCGAATGCTTGGTATATGGTTACAGAGTACTGTCTGAACCTAGGGCCAAAGGATACACTGGAGGATGTTGTAAAGCTCATCCAAAAGAAAAATCCTAGCTTTAAATCCAGCATCAAAAAGTCCGACCTTTTAGCTTATCTATCTGAAACAAAAGATAAAGAAATCATTTCAAAGAAGAGGACATTGATACTCAATGTACCTTATCGTCTTCAGGCTCCTTTTATGCCAGGAATAAAAGGTAAGGCCTGGGATGTTCCAAAAGATAATCTTGTGGAAAATATTAATAATCACAGTCATATTATGTATTACTTCTTGGGAATTAATGGCCTGTCATCGCGAATCATTGTGAGGGATGAATGGGTTAATTATTTCGTGAAAAATCAAGAGATAATACGAGGCTGGCTGGAGTATAATATGATTCTCTATCTGCAAAGAAGAAATCCAAACGTGCCAGGCATAGCAGACAAATTATATCCACCACAGGAAAGAAAACTGGATGATGTTAAGAAATATTGGAAGCTGATTTTGACGGTTTCCCAAGAGCCAGTGAAGGAGATTTATGGCGAGACCATTCTTACTGCGAAGGATATTTCTATAGATCATTTTGTGCCATGGTCGTACGTGGCACATGATGAGATGTGGAATCTGAATCCTACCACGAAAAGCATCAACAGTTCGAAGAGCAATAATCTGCCCGACTGGAACACATATTTTAAACGCCTGGCAATGCTAGAGTATCAGTCATACAGAATGATGCGTGAGTATGATGTGGTGCATAAAGAGTTTGAGAAATGCGCAAAGAAACATTTCAATGATGATAGATTAAGATATCGTATATACGAATCTGATATTGAATACGAACGATTTGAAAAGGAACTGGAGGCAGTGATTCTTCCGGTTTATAAGTCTGCTCAGAACTGTGGGTTCGGGGAGTGGAGGTATACGGAGAATGGCGTATTTTAATATTAGGAGGTTTTTATATGAAATGGATTTATCTATTGATTGCCGGAGCGTTGGAAATCACATGGGCTGTGGCAATGAAAATGTCTAACGGATTTACGGTATTGATTCCATCTATTATCACAGGGATAGGTTACATAGCCAGCGCAGTGTTTTTGGCTATTGCTCTTAGACAGTTGCCTTTGGGCACTGCCTATGCCATGTGGACTGGAATGGGAATACTTGGAACGACGCTGCTTGGCGTATTTCTTTTTCATGAGAAACTGTCGGTTCCACAGGTTATATGTGTTATTCTTATTGTAGTTGGAATTGCAGGACTTAAACTTTTGGCAAAGGAATAATTAAATTATGGATTTTCAATTACTACCGGTTGAGGAAGCAGATATGACACTTCATTAGCAACCAATAGTTGCGTGTAATATGAATATCTTCTTACTATAATATTAGTAAAGGAGGGATTTCCATGAATACGAAAGATGTTTTGTTTGAGCTTAGAACAAAGAATAATATGTCTCAGGATGAGTTGGCTGAAAAGGTTTTTGTGACCCGTCAGGCAGTTTCACGTTGGGAAAATGGTGATACAGTCCCAAACACGGAGACCTTAAAATTGTTGTCTAATCTTTATAATGTTTCAATAAACACTCTGCTTGGTTCTCCCCACAAGCTGATATGTCAGTGTTGTGGCATGCCTTTGGAGGATTCCATTATTGGCAAAAACAAGGACGGCTCGTTGAATGAAGATTACTGTAAATGGTGCTATGCTGATGGGACTTATACATATAGTGATATGAATACTCTTATAGAAGTATGCATTCCAAACATGGTTAATGAGAACTTTACAGAGGAGCAGGCTCGTGAATATTTGAAACAGGAACTGCCTAAGCTTGATTATTGGAAAAGATACGAAGAGCTTAGTGATGATGGACAGTTTGAGGAATTTAAGAACAAGTTAATAGGGGAGATTAACAATCTTCATATTGAAGGGCTGCCAAGGGTAGAAAAGCTGTATGCACTGGTGGGCAGTTATGTTAATCTGGAATATCCATTGCCAAACGGGACAAAGGTGAAATTTTTAGACGATGGTGTAACTTATCTTGGAACCCAGCTTGAGTCAGAGTTTGGAGGAGATAGATGCTTCGGTATTCTTGCAAGTATGGATTTCATAATGGTTTGTACATATGAGGCAGAGGGGGCAAATCCAGAACTTGTTCTTTATAAGAAAAGATGATTAGAACAAATCTAAATAGAATAACCCGAAAGTAAAATCATAAAAGGACTGCAAAAAATCGCAGTCCTTTTTTGCTTAGAAAATTTTTAAAATATTTTCTATTTCATATATGAGATGTGATAAGCTAATAAGGTAATAATGTTAATAAGTTGCAGTTGGCAGGGTAGAAACAGGAGATTGAAGTTATGAAATTTTGAGTAAGCTGGCAGAAGATTAGGAGGATAACTATGAGCATTACAGTAAATTTACGTTACAAAGGAAAAGATGGGGCTGCAAAAAGATTTGCGGAGGAGATGGTCAGCAGTGGAACTGTTGATAAGATTCGTAGTGAGGCAGGAAATCTCAGATATGAGTATTATCAGTCGCTGGATGACCCTGAGACAATACTTTTAATAGACAGCTGGGAGGACCAGAAATCGATAGATGTTCACCATGCGTCACCTATGATGAAAACAATTATGGAGCTTCGTGAAAAGTACGACCTTCACATGACTGTAGAAAGGTATAAATCAGATGACAGTATGCCTGAGAGTGATGCAGATTTTATAAGAAAATAAATGCAAATGAGGAGGAGTGATTTGATGGAAAAAATAGTACAGACAGCAGGAAGAAATCAGCTTGGAGAATTCGCACCAGAGTTCGCACATTTTAACGATGATGTGTTATTCGGCGAGAATTGGAATAATCAGGATATTGATCTAAAGACTAGAAGCATTATCACAGTTGTTGCTCTTATGGCTCAGGGAATCACTGACAGCAGCCTTAAGTATCACATTGAAAATGCGAAAAATCATGGCGTATCCCAAAAGGAAATGGCAGCCGTTATTACCCATGTGGCATTTTATGCAGGCTGGCCTAAGGCGTGGGCAGTGTTTAATCTTGCCAAAGAAGTTTATGAATAAAAGTCAGGCCCGTAAAATCCTGGGATTGGATGGAACGGAAGATGAAAAGGAAGTAAAAAAGAAATATAGAAAGCTAATGCATGCTCATCATCCCGACAGTAGTGGGTCTGATGATAGCGAGGCGGCTGCCAAAATTAATACAGCATACGAGCTGATTATGAAGGGCTTTGATGGACCCGAGCAGAAAAAATCTACCGTCAAAAGAAGGCCCAAGGCGAAGACTTGGAATGCCAAAGAAAATAAGAATGCATACTGCGTCCGCCCTATTTTTCATGAGGTGGAGGATTATGACGGAAATAGCATTGGCACCATCGAAATCGCCAGAGGAAAATATGTATGGTCAAAGGATGAGGAGTTTTCATTATTCCTAAAGAGTCTCTATGCAACCAGCAAGGAGCTATTAGATAACGCCAGACCATCACTTTTCTTTGAAGTACCAGATGTTATCAAGCAAAAATATCTTGCGGACATCACTTATCTTTTGACGGGGCAGTTTATAGACAGTTCGCTGACGTTGAAGGAACTGGGCGTTTTGGACATTGATGCTTACAAGATTGATGCTATGGTGGAGCTTGATATAAACGCCGCAGCACCAAAGGTGGGCAGCACTCTTTATCCAGCTGGCGTATCAAATCACAGGCTATATCTGAGAAATAAGAGCGGCCAGATTATCGGCTATCTCAGCTTCAAAGATGATAGACTTTACTATGTAATCATCCCGCTTTTAGAGCAGAAGAAGGCTCAGGTGAAGATGGTTGTTGCCGACAATTCGCTGAAATCCAGAACTAGAAAAAAGTATGTGGATTTGGATTTGTGGATTAGGCTTTTGGAAACTGAGACATCAGAAATAGAAAGTACTAATCGTAGGATAGATGAGTTGTTGAAGAGGTATGCTAAGGAAGGCTTTTAAACGGGAAAATTATATACTATCAAATTGACTATTTGGGGGGATATAAAATGTGGAAGATGGATTATGATGCAGCTGCATCACATTGGATAGAGCGAGATAAGGATTCTGTTCATATGGAGGAGGCAGCATTAAAGGAAAGAATAGAGGCTTTTATCGGCGCGCATAATACCTGTGCGCTGGCAACTGCTTCAAAGGAATCTGTGCGTAACACACCGATTGAATATAATTATGTGGATGGATGCTTTTATTTTTTCTCTGAAGGTGGATTAAAGTTTAAGGGACTGAAAGAGAATAAGAATGTGGGCATTGCCATTTTTGAACCTTACGGTGGGTTTGGACAGCTGAAAAGCTTGCAGGTGCAGGGCGCCGCATCTATGGTGGAGCCTTTTTCAGAAGAGTATCTGAAGCTGATGGATCACAAAAAGATTCCAGTGGAGGCTATGAAAAAATTGCCTCAGGCGATGAACCTGATTAAGGTGGTGCCAGTGGCTTACGACTATTTGGATTCTGATTTAAAGAAAGAGGGATTTGGTAGTAGGCAGCATTTAATCAAAAAATGATATAATAAAAAAGACATAATCTAGCGATTTGAGGTATTATCTAATGATTGTTTATGATGGATTAAAAAGTGATTTTTTACACAGTTGTGAAAGCGATTCTATAGCGATAGAAATCGAAGAAAACATTCTTTCAAAAATGGGGAGACATACACCAAAGGCAGAATTTCGTTCATGGGAAAACTCTTTGAATTATATGTATAAGGTTTTGAATGATAACGAAATACCTAATGATGCCGGTATTGCTATAGAATTTAATATTCCGCAAACATCCAAGCGAGTTGACTTTATTATTTCTGGTTTTGATGAAGCCAATGAGCCTAATATGGTAATTGTTGAGCTTAAACAGTGGGAAGAGTTGAACGCTCTTGAAGGAGTAGATGCATTAGTTGAAACATATACTGGTGGAGCGGTTCGTAAAGTTGTGCATCCATCATATCAGGCATGGAGCTACGCTCAATTAATATTAGATTACAATGCATCAGTGCAGGATAGAAGAGTAAAGCTACATCCATGTGCTTGTTTGCATAATTATATAAGACATCCTAATGATCCATTGGATGAAAATCAATATCAGGATTATCTAGAGGAGGCACCTGCATTTACTAAAGGGCATGCTTCTGATTTGAGAAAATTCATCAAAAAATCGATAGTTCATGGTGATAATAAAGATATTCTTTATTTGGTTGACCACGGCAAAATCCGCCCATCCAAAAGCTTACAAAATGCGATTGCTTCAATGCTTAAAGGAAATCGTGAGTTTATTATGATTGATGAGCAGAAGGTTGCATATGAGGAAATTTTAAAGCTTTCATTACTTTCACAGAAAGATTACAAGAAGCGTACGATTATTGTTAAAGGTGGCCCTGGAACAGGTAAGTCTGTTATAGCAATTAATCTTCTTGCTGAGCTTACCGCAAGGGATCAAATGGTACAGTATGTTTCTAAGAATAGTGCGCCAAGACAGGTCTATTTGAAAAAACTTAAAGGTGTCATGCGAAAGAGCAGTGTAGATAATATGTTCAAAGGTTCTGGAACATACACTGAGACAGGGTTAAATGTTGCTCATACTTTGCTTGTTGATGAAGCACATCGTTTGAATGAAAAATCAGGCATGTTTCATAACATGGGAGAAAACCAAATTAAAGAAATCATTCATTCTGCTTATTGTAGTGTTTTCTTTATTGATGAAAGTCAGCGAGTAACTATGGATGATATAGGCTCTGTAAAAGAAATAGAAAAATGGGCAGATGAGGAAGGCTCTGAAGTATCATATTTGGAGCTTCAATCTCAATTTAGATGTAATGGTTCAGATGGGTATCTTGCATGGATTGATGATGTTTTAGATATTAGACAAACTGCTAATTATGATTTAGAGGGGATAGATTATGACATAAGGATTATGGATTCCCCTACTGAAATGTGGAAGCTTGTTAAGGATAAAAATGAACTAGCAAATCGTGCTAGAGTATTGGCGGGATATTGTTGGGACTGGCTCAAATCTGAACAGAATAATACCAATTATCACGATATAAAAATTGGTGATTTTGAAATGAGTTGGAACCTTGGAAGTGGAGAACCTTTTGCAGTGAGT
>ODAI012618687.1_pt1 | contig 12879 bp, 11 predicted proteins | sample 1539321 | NCBI WGS metagenome assembly ODAI01 (sample SAMN02144231, study PRJEB22623) | gut metagenome | biome: sheep rumen | host: Ovis aries | place: New Zealand | reverse complement strand
TCGACATATTTCTTCTCCTTGGCGTCGAGATAGAACTCGCAGGCGTACTGGCCACCGTGGCAAGCTTCGACGTGGGCCTTGAGGGAAGCGGCATAGTTGCCACCCACCTTGTAGATACCGGTGCCGAGAGGGGCGCTGCGGTCATACTTGCGGGTGATGACATAGGGGTTGGCCTTGAAGCCGCCCTTGAAGTAGGGTCCCACCGGGGTGACGAAGATGAGGAAGAGGTACTCGTCGGCAGGCTTCACACCCACGGTGATGCCGGTGCCGATAAGCAGCGGACGGAGGTAAAGGCTGGCGCCAGTGCCATAGGGAGGTATGAAACGCTCGTTGAGTTTGATGACGCGCTTGCACATTTCGACGAATTTCTCGGTGCTGAGCTCGGGCATCATGATGCCACGGCAGGTGCTCTGCAGACGCTCGGCGTTGGCTTCGGGACGAAAGATGCGGATCTTGCCGTCTTTGCAGCGGTAGGCTTTCAAGCCTTCGAAGGCTTCCTGACCATAGTGAAGGCTGGAGGCAGCCATATGCATCTCGATGTGTTCGGAGGAGGACACTTCAATCTCGCCCCACTGGCCATTGCGGTACCAGCAGCGCACATTGTAATCCGTTTTCACGTAACCAAACGGAAGGTTTTGCCAATCTATATTCATGGTATTCAGTTTATTGTTAATGATTATTATTTTTTTCGAATAGGGCAAAGATACAAAATAAAATCAATCTGTACCAAAAAAGTTTTCACACCTTCCGACAGATACACATCCCTGCCATACCGACCCTTTTACAGGGAGGTTGTCTTAGTTATGACTATATAGTCACTATATAGTCAATACTAGGTTAATACTAGGTCAATACTAGGTCAATACTAGGTCATTAGCCATTCAACGCTTAATATCAGCTGTTTATGTAAACCTGGAACAAGACTGGCAACCGATGTTGAAAAAAATATTTGGCCATGTCGCAGAAATGTAGTATTTTTGCACTCGTTTTGAAAGAGGTTATCGACTATGACAACCCTTCAAAAGGCCCCTTAGCTCAGTTGGTTAGAGCAGCTGACTCATAATCAGCGGGTCCTTGGTTCGAACCCGAGAGGGGCCACGGGAAAGTTGAAAGTTGAAAGTTGAAATGGCTGACGCCTCCAAACACTTTCAACTTTCAACTTTCGGCTTTCAAATGAATGACATGGGACGCATCATGGCCATAGATTACGGACGGGTACGCACAGGGCTTGCTGTGACGGATCCGATGCGTATTATCGCAACCGCGTTGACGACGGTGGAGACCCCGATGCTGATGTCCTACATTAAAGATTATTGCGCGCGCGAGGAAGTGGATGAGTTCGTGGTGGGCGAAGCGAAACACATGAACAACACGCCGTCGGAGTCGATGCAGTATATCGAGCCGTTTGTGGCTGCGCTGGCGGCGGCGTTCCCGGAGAAAAAGATTGCACGAATTGACGAACGCTTCACTTCAAAGCTGGCGTTCCAGAGCATGATTGACAGCGGCATGAAAAAGAAAGACCGCCGCGACAAAGGCACCATCGACCGTGTGGCCGCCACCATCATGCTGCAGGACTATCTAAGAACAAATAGCTAAGACTTTAGAATTATGATATTGCCTATTGTGGGTTATGGACACCCGACATTGAGGAAGATCGCCCAGCCGATTGACAAGGACTACCCGGAGCTGAAGGAGCTGGTGGCGAATATGTACGAAACCATGTATGCCGCCGACGGCGTGGGTCTTGCGGCGCCGCAGATCGACCTGCCTATCCGCGTGGTGGTCATCGGCTTCCGTCCCTACGACGAGAAGACGGACTCCTACGGCGAGGGGACGGAGCAGCACACGCTGATCAATCCCGAGATTCTGGAGTTCGGCGAGGAGAAGGACTTCTACAACGAGGGCTGCCTGAGCGTGCCCGACATCCACGAGGATGTGCTGAGGCCGACGACGGTCAAGGTGCGCTACCGGGACGAGAACTGGGAGGAGCACACAGATGATGCAAAGGGCCTTTATGCCAGAGTAATACAGCACGAGGTTGACCACCTCGACGGCAAGGTGTTCACCGACCACCTGAGTAATTTGCGCCGCACGATGCTGAAGCGTAAACTGAACGACATCGCCGCCGGCAGGGTGCAGACGCGCTACCGGATGAAAAGAAACAGGAAATAACCATTCAGAGAAAACCATGATGAGAAGAACGTTGTTCTGCCTTTTAGGCATTGCGTTGCTGGCCAGCAGTTGCGGCCCTAACCGCGAGAAAGCCATCAAAACCATCGAAGAGCACGAGCAAGCCATCTCGACGCTGGACATGAACACCCAGGACGAGGACCTGACCGAGCTGGTGGGTCTTTACACCCAGTTTGCCAAGGATTTTGCCGAGGACAGCTTGGCTCCGGTATATATGCTGCGAGCCTCAGAGCTCTGCATCTCCCTCGGACGGACCGAACAGGCGGTCGGATTGCTGGACAGCGTCATCAATCTTTACCCGGGATTCGAGGACCTCGGCGGATGCTGGTTCATGAAAGGTTATGCCTATGAGAACGCCGAGCGGTTCGACGAAGCCCGCGAGGCATACAACTATTTCGTGGAGAACTACCCCGAGCATTATCTGGCGGCCGACACCCGCAAGACCCTCCCCTATCTCGGGATGACGGCGGAGGAGATGTTCGAAGCCATTATGGGCAGCGCAGAGGAGGAGTAGATGAAGGTCGGCAGTATCCGCATCCGCGCAAGCTATCCCAACTATTTCATGGTAAACCTCTTTGCCCGCGAAGGCGAGGAGGTGTTCAACCACGACAGCGAGGACCCGGAAAACCAGCTGGAGGGCAACAAACCGGGCACGGTGATTTACCGCCTCGAGGGCGAGCCCAAGGAATTGCTTCACGAGTTCCCGCCGCGGTGGTACGATATGTACAGCCTGCTCAAATGCACGACCGACGAGCGTCGCCATTACCTTGAAATGTTGCTGAAAGAGCACGAAGGCGAGGCTTGTGCCGAACTGGTGAGACGGCGGGAGGATTTCCGAGAGGAATGCCGACAATACATCGCCACACATCCCCTGACGGAAAATGAATACCTGATGACGACCCTCACAGAGGGCTCGTTCACCGATGAGGAGATCAGTTACAAGGGGCGGATGCTCATCGACTTGACGAGAAACAGCTACCCTGTACCCGACTTCTGCATTCTCACTTCCAAATTGTTCAACAAGGAGGAATGCCTGCCGACGGTGGTGGAGGAAGCCATCTCCAACCTGGAGACGATGACAAACTGCCGCCTGGGCGACGACCACACGCCGCTGGTTTTTGCCATCCGCTGCGCGATGCCGCAGTATATCCCCGGACTCATGCCCACGCTGCTGAACATCGGAGTGACAAAGAGGGCCTACGAAGGGTTGCGTAAGATGTACGCCGACGCAATGGCCAACCGAGTATATCTCAGCACGCTGCATTCGATAGCCGAGATGCTTGGCATCGAGCACCGCTATGAGCGAGCCGATGTAAGCCTCTCGGAGAAGGCGCAGGAGGAACGCATCCAAGAGCTGGAGAGCCGCATCGGTGCAGTTGACGAACGTCTGCTGGAGGATGCTCACTATCAGGCGTTGCAGCTTATCCTTCATGTGAGACAGTTCTATATCGACAACTCCGACCTGATTCTCACCTTCATGCAGGGAAAGCAGGCTTTTCCGAGCTTCATCCTGCAGCGCATGGTGTGGACCATCGGTAACGACGAGAGCTACCCCGGGGTGCTCTACAGCCGTCATTCCCGCACGGGCAAGGGAAAACAGGTGGAGAGCTACCGCAACATCTTCGGAGAAGAGATTATGACGGGCGATGTGACCACCGAAGACCTTGCCTACCTGGATCGGACTGAAATTCGGCGCCAGTTTCCGGCCGTCTATCATTTCGACCCGCTGCTAAAGAAACTGGAAGGTCGCTACAAGACGCCAGTCACCATTGAATTCGCCGTAGAAACCCGCCCCCACGAGGTGAGCCTCTTCTCGGTACTGCAGCTGAACGCCAGCGAGATGACGGGCCGAGCGGCCCTGGTTTCCGCCATCAACCTGCGCAACGAAGGCTTGATCGAGGATGTCCACGTGATGGATTTGATCAAGCCCTACCATCTTCGCCAGATCGTGTCGGCGTCCATCGACGACCGCTCCATCTCGAAGCTCCAGTTCTTCGGCCACGGGTTAAGCGTGCTGCCGCGAACAGCCATCTCGGCGCGCCTCTGTTTCAGTATCGGACGGGCTCGCGAATGGAAGGCCAAAGGGCAGAATGTCTGCCTATGCCAGCAACACTTCGTACCCGAGGACACCATCACCCTTAACGAAGTGGATGCCATCCTTTCCATCATGCCTGCCGCCATCCATGTGGTGACCGCCTGCCGCGGATACGGCATACCGGCCTTCATGGACCTCCGCAGCTATGGTATCGTCATCCACGAGAACTCCCTTGTCAATGCCGACGGAGTGGTGATCAAAGAAGGCGAGATGGTGACCGTCAGCTCACGGCGACAAAGCATCTATCGCGGTGAGGCCGCTTTCCGCCCTGCACGTTTCACCAAATATCTGCAAGGGGCCCCGGTGACCTTGAGCGAGGAGGAGAAGGAGTTCTTCCTGGAAATGAAGAACGCCTACCAACAGTACCAAAGCATCGTGGGCGAACAGCAGGCTTCCTACATCACCGACCTGGGCAAGCTGGCTCGCCTTATCCGCATCGACATGAAAGACGACCCGAAGAAGGCCGCCGGCATTGTCAATGTGTGGTTTGAATCTCATCCCGACGACTATATCGACGGTGTGCTGCAAAGCCGCATGGGCGACCACAACGACCAGAGTCGCCTGTTCAACCTGCTGAGCACTTCCAACAAAATCAAATTCTTCCAACTCGTCACCCGCACCTGCCTCACCCGGGGTATCTCCGGCCTTTCGGCAGGGAGCTTCATGATTGGACGATTCGTCTCCCGTCCGCTTCCTGTCAGAATGTGGAACAGCCTCTCCGACACGGTGGTGGCTTTTCTCCTCAACGAGTATGTGCTCTACCAGAAATACATACAGGTGCTGCAGGAAGTGGGAGAAATCAAGCTTGCTCGCGCCCATTCCCGCATCGAAACCGAGGGTATCGACAACATGGTCCTGCAAAGTTTCGACCTCATGGACTTTGTCCCCCTGCTCTACTCATCACACGACTGGCAACTTGTCTCTGAGCACCTTGAAGAAATCGACCACCAGGACAACACCCACTTGCTCGTCTCCATGCTCAGCCGTCCCCTCGCCGAAATCTTCGACATGAACACCCCCTGGAAACGTGCCCAGGTGGAACAGAAGCTGAAGGAAGCCGGAGAATAGGTGTTATTTGCCCAACGGAATCCTGTATCCGTAGGACCACTCGATGAATTCTATCATGCCTGCATGGGCGTTGAGCGAGACTCCAAGATAGTGGTGCCCGAAGTTATAATATGCACCCACGCGCTCGTAAAACCGAATATTGACCCGCGGCGGCGCCACAAGCACCGGGCCGATGCCTGCCTTTACGCTGACCGGACCCCAGAACCCCTCTACAAATCCCAAGGTGCTTACATAGCAAGGGAAGGTATAATATTCCCCATACATCCGGGAGAGGCCGTAGTGAGAGCCGTTGTACCACAAATCAAGCGTCCCTCCCACAGCCAACACAGGGTCGAAGTAATACTGGTAGTTGAGCGAGATATCGTAGCAGGGGAAATAGCCTTCCTGGTTGAGGTCGCGCGACACCACGGCACCTCCCTGCAGCGTGAATCCCAGCTCGTGGCGTGAAAAGTCCGGTGGCGGCGGCACCTCCCCGTTCTCCACTCGCGGCGTGGGCTTCAGGCTGTAGCGCAGGCCGCCTTGTATATAATTGAGTCCTTTGTTGGGGCGTTGCAGCATGCCGTTGCTGGAATGGAGCAATGCCGCAGAAAGGCTGACATGGTCTGTGAGGCGGTAATTGATTCCCACGTCGATCAAGCAGCTCACCAACGTGGTGATGAAGATATTCTCCTCGTCATGCGTAAAGTACTGTGAGCGGGTGTAACCCGACAAACCGACACCCAGATAGTATTCAAAACGGCTCCCGAGCGGTGCACTTACCACCCCCTCAATCCCCAACCGGTGCCCCGCGATGCTCTGCGGAATATAGGCGAACGAGCCTCGCACTCCGAATGACGGGTTCCTGCGGCGCTGGATCCACCACTCCTCCCCTTCGGCTCTATACCACCACCCCGCTTCCAACCCCACCGTGCCGGCCGAGTATTCTATCATGTTGAAATTGTTGGGAGTCATATAACTGCCTGTCAGAGAAAACTCCCATCCCTCTCGCTGTGACCACGCCACCCCGACAAGAGACAGAAACAACAGTATGACACAACCCTTTTTCATCGCGTCATATCCATATATTCCGCTTCCGTGATAATCTTCACGCCCAGTTTCTCGGCCTTTTTCTGTTTCTCCGGCCCCATCTTCTCTCCCGCCACCAGATAGGTGGTCTTGCCGCTGATGGAACCCGACACCTTGCCGCCGTGGTTCTCTATGTCGGCCTTGATTTCCTCCCGCGAGAAATGCTCGAATGTGCCGCTGACCACCAACGTCATCCCGGCCAGCTTCTGGCTTTCCATCTTCCACTCGCCGCTCATTTTCAGCCCCGCCGTGCGCAGGCGTTCCACCACGGTGCGGTGTTCCGCGTCGGCAAACCATTGGCAAACAGCCTTGGCCGTCACCTCGCCCACATCCTCCACTCCGGCCAGTTCCTCCTCGGTCGCCGCCATCAGGGCGTCCATGTTGCCGAAATAGCGGGCCAGCTTCTTGGCACCCACCTCCCCCACATACCGGATGCCCAGGGCGAAAAGCACCCGTTCAAACGGCACCTCCTTCGATGCCTCGATAGCCGCCAGCAGGTTGTCGGCGCCCTTGTCCTGGATGGTGGCGTCGCTTCCCAGCCCTATCAGCTGTTCACGCTTCAAGTCGTAGAGGTCGGCCACATTGCGCACCAATCCCGCCGAATAAAGCAACTCCAGCCGCTCCGGACCCAGCGTGTCTATCCCCATGGCCTTCCGGCTGACGAAATGCTCCAGCCGCCCTATGATCTGGGGGTGGCAGCCGTCGCTGTTGGGGCAGTAGTGTCCTGCCTCGCCTTCTTCCCTCACCAGCGCCGCTCCGCATTCCGGACATCGCGTGATATACTGCACCGGCATCGCGCCCGCCTGACGCTTGTCCATATCCACGCCCACCACCTTGGGAATGATCTCGCCGCCTTTCTCAATCAGCAGGTGGTCACCCTTGCAGATGCCCATCTTCTCTATGAAGTCGGCATTGACCAGCGTGGCACGTCTGACCGTCGTGCCGCCCAACCACACCGGCTGCAGGTTGGCCACGGGGGTGATCACGCCCGTCCGACCCACCTGGTAGCTGATGCTCTCCAGCGGCGTACTCACCCGTTCGGCCTTGAACTTGTAGGCTATCGCCCAGCGCGGCGACTTCGCCGTCAGTCCCAGCCTGTCCCACAACGCCGTCTGGTTCACCTTGATGACGATGCCGTCGATGCCGAACGGAAGCTCCCACCGCCCCTGGTCCCACGTATCGATAAATTCCTTTATCTCGTCGATATCCTTGCACTCCTGTATGTAAGGCTGCACCTTGAAACCCATCTGCCGCGCATAGTCGAGACGCCCGAAATGGGTGTCGGGTAGCGTCACCCCGTCGGGAGCCATCATGAAGTACATGCAGAACAGCAGCTTTCGCTTGGCGCACTCGGCCGAGTCCTGCAGCTTCAGGCTGCCCGAGGCCGCATTGCGTGGGTTGGCAAACGGCTCTTCGCCTTCAGCCTCGCGCTGGGCGTTCATCGCCTTGAACGACTCGAACGGATACACCACCTCCCCCCGGGCCTCGAAGTCGTCGGGATACTCTCCCCTCAACTGCAGCGGTATGGTCGGTATGGTCTTGGCGTTCGTCGTGATGTCGTCGCCCACCCGACCGTTGCCGCGCGTCACCGCCTGCACCAGCCGCCCGTGGCGGTAGGTCAACCCGATGGCCACTCCGTCGTATTTCAACTCGCAGGTGTAGCTGAACGGCACCCCGTCGAGCAGCTTGCGCGTACGCGCCTCGAATTCCTCTATCTCCTCTATCGAATAGGTGTTGCCCAGCGAGAGCATCGGGAAGCGGTGCTCCACCTGCCGGAAGCTTTTGTTCACCTCCCCGCCCACTCGCTTGGTGGGCGACAGCGGGTTGGCCAACTCCGGATACTGGCGCTCCAGCTCCTGCAACTCACGCATCATGCTGTCGAACTCCTCGTCGCTCACCAGCGACCGGTCGTTCATATAGTACTCATAGTTCAGCCGGTCGAGCTCCTTGCACAGCTCGTCCATGCGCTGCCTGGCAGGCTCCGTGTCTATGCTTGAAAATAAGTCCATGTACCCGTGTAATTTAATGATGCCGGTCCCGTCAGGGTCACCTTCGTGAAGGCCTCGTCCGTCTCTTCCCATCCTACCGCGAATGTGGCCTCGCGGCTATGCACCGTCCTGCAACCCGTCACCAGCGCGCACGCCGTCACTCCCGTGCCGCACGCCAGCGTCTCGTCCTCCACGCCGCGTTCGTAGGTGCGCATCGACAACACGCCCTCATTCTCCTTTCGGATGAAATCCACATTCGTACCCTCGGGGAAGAGGTCGGCGCGGTAGCGCCACCGACGTCCTTCGGCCACCACATCCACAGCTTCCAGGTCCTCCACCTCCAGCACGAAATGCGGCGAACCAGTATCTATGAAAACCCCGCCTTCCACTCGCCGTATCTCACTCTTCCTCACCTCGCGCATCGTAAGATCCACCGTGGCCCTTCTCTTCTCCGCATCCCACTGCCTCACCACCGCCTCGTGCGCTCCGTCGTAGCCAAGGAAATGCAGACGGTCGCCCATGCCGAGCAGGCTGGCAAACAACGCTATGCAGCGGCCGCCGTTGCCGCACATCGACCCCAGGCGTCCGTCGCTGTTGTAGTAACGCATCTCAAAATCATAGCCCGCCGACGCATCGGCCACGCGCTCCAGCGTCATCAATCCGTCGGCCCCCACCCCGTAACGTCGGTGGCACATGCGGGCAATCTCCTCCTCGCTCAACGCGTACTCCCCTCCGCGGTTATCCACCACCACGAAGTCGTTCCCCGCCCCGTCAAACTTATAAAACGGCATCCTCTTCATCCCACTCATAACTCTTAACTCTCAATAGTCAATTATCGGGAACAGCCTCCGCAGCGTCGCCAGCTGCGGGTTCTGTTTCACCATCGCGTTGTACTTATCTACCGGCTTATACAGCACGTCGTCCTTCTCGACAAACATCGGGTTCACCTTGCAGCTCAGCATCGGCATCCCCGTTCGCCTGCGCAGCGCCTCCATCACATCTATCCGGTGCGGCTTGAACTCCTCGTGGAACGACACCGTCTGGGCGTCGATCTCCACCAGTCCCGGCCGTTCCCCCATGCGCACCTTGGCCGCTCCCGTCAAATCCCGAAGCCCAAGCTCCTCGCCAGCCTCCTGCCAGCAGCGCTCCAGCTCCTCCTGTGTCAAAGGCCTCGTCTCAGCCTCCAGCTTCGGAGTCTCCACCTTCACCCGCTGGATGGAACTTATGCTGATGGCTCCGGCCAGCAGCGACCCCGTCGGTCGCCGCTCTCCGCTCTCCGCTCTCCGCTCTCCCTCCTCCGACGGACGCACCTCCGTTGGACGCACCTCCGACCCTCCGGACGGCCGCTCTCCGACTTCCGGCTTCCGCTCTCCTGCTTCCTTCTTCCGCTCTCCGGCTGCCTCCGTGCCTGCCCTTTCGGGACTCCTTGCAATCTAACCCTTCGGCAGCGCCGTAGAGGCCATCTTCATCAGCCCTATCTCCACAAAGAGGCGCTTGTTGTTCGCCTCGCGGAAGCGGTACTCGTAGTCGCCCGCCACGCCCAGCAGTCCCAGCAGCAACGGCAACCCGCACTCCTGCGCCTGCCGCCCCAGACGGGCCCTCAGCCGCTCGCCGCCCTCCACCAGCGGAAGGGTCTGCGCATCCAGGCTCACCAGCAGGTTGCGCAAGTGCTCGCACAATCCCGTCAGGAAACTCTGTCCCCCGAAGCCGCGCGTCAGCACCTCCTGGTACAGCAGCAGCGACCCTCCGATGTCGCCCTTCCGCAGGTCATCCACCAGGCGGAAGTAATAGTCCGAATCCAGCACGTTCAGGTTCTCCAGGCAGCCCTGGTAGGTCAGGTTGCCCTGCGTGAAATTCACCAGCTGGTCGAAGGTGCTCAGCGCGTCGCGCATGCCGCCCTCGGCCTTCGCCGCTATCAGCTCCAGCGCCTCAGGCTCGTACCTCACACCCTCCTTCTCCGACACATACTCCAGGTGCCGCACGATGTCGGGCACCTCGATGCGCTTGAAGTCAAACACCTGGCACCGGCTCAATATCGTCGGGATGATCTTGTTCTTCTCCGTCGTCGCCAGGATGAACTTCGCATACGACGGCGGCTCCTCCAGCGTCTTCAGGAAGGCATTGAACGCCGCCTGGCTCAGCATGTGAACCTCGTCGATGATATACACCTTGTACCGCCCCGTCTGTGGCGGAAACTGCACCTGCTCCACCAAACCCCGGATGTCATCCACCGAATTGTTGCTCGCCGCATCCAGCTCGAAGACATTCATCGAGGCACCCTCGTTGAACGTGCGGCAGCTCTCGCACTCGTTGCAGGCCTCTCCATCCGCCGTCCGGTGCTCGCAGTTCATCGTCTTCGCCAGGATACGCGCGCAGGTCGTCTTACCCACTCCGCGGCTCCCGCAAAACAAAAAAGCCTGCGGCAGCTGACCCGTCGCTATAGCGTTCTTCAACGTACGCGTGATATGCTCCTGGCCCACCACCGTCGCGAAAGTCGAGGGACGGTATTTCCTCGCCGAAACCACAAAATTATCCATATCTTTAATATTCAAAATGAAACATCGCTCACCCCCACAAAATCAACTCTGCAAATATACATAATAATTTCCGTTCCGCCGGCAAAAAGTTATCCTACGTTATCAACAGCCCGCATCCGCCTGATTCTCAACACCGAACCCCTTACAACCAAGCAACAATCCCTGTAAACACCTGATACTAAGCCATGAATCCGTCATGACCTAGTAGATCCCTAGTATTGACCTAGTAGATCCCTAGTAGTGACCTAGTAGTGCCTATATAAAAGGAACTAGGTCATCACTATAGCATCCCTTATGCAAGACTTGATTTAAACTTATGTTAGACAGATGGTTGCTCTTTCTAGTGCTATTCTTCCCGCACTCTGTTTTTTGTAAAAAAAAATTATTCCGTGTCGATATTTTTCGTATTTTTGCAAAACAAAAAATCCACATATATGAAGAAACTATTGATTATCATCTTCTTTGTCATATTTCCATTATTAGCGGTAGCACAGGAGTCCATCGAGGAACCCGTTTACTTCAAAGACCACTATTCCATCATTCGGGAAGTGAACCAGAAAGAAAGCCTGATATACAACTGCTATCAGGGATTGTCCATGTTTACATTGACGTATGAAGGCAACAGCACCGCAGAAATAGTCGCAAACGGTTATTTGTTTCAATATATACGCGATTTTGAAATTCTGAATGGTAAAGAATATGAAAAAGAATAGCGTTGCAAGGAGCCTTCTTTTTGCGATGGTCATGAGTGCAGCTCAATTAGTCTTATCTCAAGATACACTGATCGGGCCTAAAAGCAATTATTACTTTCGCTATTGGCATGGTGGCAATTACATGCCTTATGACACACTTCCCGTTTCTCCAGAAGTTTTTTATACGTCACCCTTTCTCCATGGTACCGTAACCAAACTTTTTCACACCGACACCATTATAGAAATACACGGGATAGCGGCAGGTCTATATTCTGAGTGTGAACCCCATAACGAACCTGTGATTCATCCCATTATTCCTGAAGCCGACTCTTCCAACGTGGCAGATTTGGGCACGGAAAACGTATTCGAATACTTACGACTATATGTTCCGGACAAGGATGGAGATTCCATGATATTGATCAATGAAGGGCGGGTGCATTATACCGAAGACCCGTTTGACCATTATCTCCTGCTTGGACACAGGGGTCCAGCTTGGCATTATCCTCGACATCAAAAAGTATATGAGGTTTATTTCGACACGGTCTCCCGTGTTGTGGGGGATTTTTGTATAGGTATCTCCCAAATCAATTCAATCTATGATACGGCACAAGGGATGTGGAATACATGGCCAATTGGATTAGTGGAGTTTTTTTCCACCGAATGGCTTAATATTTTTTTTGACACCCTGTATATAGAATATGAAGGTGATAGACGATGGCCTTACGCTTTTTTTTCGGGACACCTTTACATTTTCCCTATTTTGGACCATGACTGCCATATACCCCCGACGGAGGACACGACAAACCATTCGGCAATTCGGACACCGGCGGACTTGGGGACCGTGCTGCAACCCAATCCTGCAACGGAAAGCGTGCGGGTGGTGTCGTCCTTCGGCATGACGCGGGTGGAAGCCTACAACAATGCAGGAGTCAAAGTGTTGGAACAGCGGACGGAGGGAAGTACCGCCACCCTCAACGTGAGCCGCTGGCCGTCGGGCAACTACGTCCTCTTGATTCACACTCCGCAGGGCGTCGCCCGCAAGCCGCTGGTGGTGTCGAGGTGAACAATTGAAACTTAAAAGAGCGAGCCTATGGTGACAAATGACGCCATAGGCTTACTTATGCTTACAGAAGAAATTGTTTTTTCTTCAGTTTCATTTTTTTTTGTATATTTGCATTTTCAAACGCACGCCCAAAAGCGTGCAAATAGATGATTCGTAATAAAATAATAATAAATAAAACATA
>ODAI011168537.1_pt1 | contig 12879 bp, 12 predicted proteins | sample 1539321 | NCBI WGS metagenome assembly ODAI01 (sample SAMN02144231, study PRJEB22623) | gut metagenome | biome: sheep rumen | host: Ovis aries | place: New Zealand | reverse complement strand
CCCCAAGCCCCGCTTCTTTTCGAGCGCGAAAAGAAGCAAAAGCGAATAGCTTCGCGATTAAATTATTGAGTTTCTACTTTTTGGCAATCAAAGCAGAGCCCCGGCGTGCTTCTGATCTTAATTTCTGATGATCTCGCGCCAGTCAAGATCTCCGCGTTCAAGCGCGTGAATCAGCGCTTCTCCGGTTGCGATGTTCGTGGCAACGGGTATATTATGAACATCACTGAGGCGGAGAAGAGTCATTTCATTCGGCTCGTGAGCTTTTGCGTTCAGGGGGTCGCGGAAGAAGAACAAAACATCTATCTCGTTGCAGGAGATACGTGCTCCTATCTGCTGATCGCCGCCCTGAGAACCGCTCAGATAACGCTGTATATTAAGCCCTGTCGCTTCTGCGACAAGTTTTCCGGTCGTTCCTGTTGCACATAAATTATGTCTGCTGAGTACACCACAGTAAGCTATACAGAATTGTACCATCAGTTCTTTTTTAGCATCGTGTGCTATAAGTGCTATATTCAATTCAAACACCACCTTTTCTTTATAATTTCCGCTTACATAAGTATATCAGTCGATATTGATAGAAAGCGGAACTCTTTCACCGAGTATTCTTCTTGATATCGAATCATAAGCCTTAAAGCCCGCACTGTTCTTAGGCAGGGGAATTCCTTTTGATCCGCATACTCTGATCTCGCTGTCCTCAGGTACGACACCGATGAGCGGAATGCCGACAGTATCCATTACTTCATCAAGATCATACAGGATCTCTTCGTCCTTGAATCTGACGGGCACCTTATTTATAATAAGTCTCTGATTTACACAGTTCTTTACATAAAGGAAGTCGGACAGCATCTGACCGTCTCTTACGCAGACTGTATCGGGAGTAGTTACCATAAGTATAAGGTCGGCAGCCTTTATAACGCTGAACACCGAGCTTCCGATACCGGCGGTATCCATAATGATGTAATCGAAATGCTCACGCATCTCCTCGCATACTCCGATGACCTTTTCCGGATTTATCTCGATAAACGGATTCTTTGTTGCGCAGACAAGCGAAAGATTAGGGCTTCTTTCTACCTTTGTCGTTGCATTCAGTATATCTATTTTACCTTCAAGATACTCACCCATATCGTGCTTTACGGTACCGTTGATACCGAGGATTATATCCTGACATCTCAGACCGAAGTCAAGTTCAACTATAAGGGTCTTCTTTCCCTGATACGCAAGACATGAAGCTATATTTGCAGAGGTCGTGGATTTTCCGGTACCGCCCTTACCGGCAGTAACGGCAATGATTTGTGACATAGATAGCCCTCCCTTTGGATTTTCAGGATTTGATAAATGTACTGCATACTGATTCATACTAATACAATCCTATTGTATCATATTTTTCCGGATTTTTAAAGACCTTTTTTCAATTTGTATTCATTTTCGTGAATACTGCAATGAAAAAAGGTCTTATTTTTGTGTATTATTAACATATTTCCGGAACTATTTTCGTTTCCACGGGCTCAGAATGATACCATTTTCGTCTATATCCGGCTCATAATTATGATATATGAAGCAGTCTATGATATTTCTGACCATATATCTCGAATATTCGCCGTTTTCAAGCACCACTCCGAATGCGATCTGCGGATCCTCGGCAGGATAATATCCCATGACCGTTGAATTGTATTTTCCGCTCTCCCCTGCTTCCGGAGTACCGGTCTTTATTGCCACGCTGTAAGGCAGTCCTTTGAAATTCCACTGCGCAGAGCTTGTAGGCCAGTTTACGAGCGTTGATACGGCGATCATACCTTCTCTGACGATCGAAAATGCATCATTCTGATCTTCGATCACTTCCACGATCTGCGGCTCTGTCTTGTACAGCATCTCCTTCATATCATAATCCCATACAGAATCAACAATGTACGGCTTATATCTTACGCCGTCATTTGCAAAAGTCATAGCCTGCACAGCAAGATGCAGCGGAGTTACAAGCGTATCGAGCTGACCGATCGCTGCCTGAAGAGTGTTTCCGTTGCTCCACTCCTCGCCGCGCAGCTTCATATAAAGCTCCGGAGTTGACATCTGTCCGGCGCTTCCGCCTATTTCCAGACCGAGGTTTGTACCATAACCGAATCTTTTTGCAAAAGCGCTCAGTTCATCTATCCCAAGACGTCTTCCGAGATCATAGAAAAAGATATTGCATGACCATTTCAGACAGTTCACAACATTATAACCGTAATGATATCCGGTACATTTCGGCTGATAATCAGAATAAAACCTGTATGTTCCGGTGCATATTCCTTGTGTGTTTCTGTCGATCAGACCGTTCAGAAGTCCGTTGCAGGCTGTTATCGTCTTGAAGGCTGAACCCGGACGGTACAGTCCGTAAGTGCATCTGTTGAGCATCGGGCTTCCGGGCATCTCCATAACCGAGGCATAATCCTCAACCGACTGTTTAAGATCGTATGAAGGATATGTTGCCATACCGAGAACTGCACCGGTCTTTGCATTCAGCACAACCACTGCTCCGGCATCGCAGTCCTTTCCCCTGTCGGCGGTATTGTTGAGCCAGTTTATCTGATTTGCAAGAATTTCCTGCAATGTGTTCTGATCTTTTATATTGAACGTAAGTCTGACGCTGTTTCCGGCAACCACTTCTTTTGTTACAGAGTCTGATACTGCGATACCCTTTGAGTTGCGGACTATAGTGCGTTCACCGTTCGTTCCTCTCAGCACGCTCTCCATTCCGCTCTCTATGCCGTATTTGCCGATAGTATCATTATAGCTGTAGCCGTCTGTTTTCAGTCCGGCGTATTCCTCAGCCGAGATAGCACCAACAGAACCGAGTACGTGGGGCGCAACAGATGTGACAACATAGTCTCTCGCGCTTTCTTCAACAACATCTATCCCCGAAAGCTTTACGCTCAGCTCTTTGAGTATAACTACGGTAGACAGAGATACATCATTTGCAAGAGTGAAGCGGTTCTCATATGAAAAATCCTTCTTTTCCATTTCATACCGCACTCCGCCGATAATTCTTATTTCATCGGCACTGAATCTCGTTGTATCTATCTTATATTTTTTTGCAAGAGCTGAGATGCAGTTATCAACCGTCGCGTCCGCGTTTACCACTATCCTTGACTTGAACTTCTGCAATTCATCATTATCCGGTATCGTGAACTCAAACGGCTCGGTATATGTTATCGGGACAGAGTCGTTCCACTTTTCGTCATGCTGCTGCAATATCCGCACCGCCTTCAGCAGTATCTCATTCTGTGTCACGGACGGCAGGAAAGCTTTCTGGACTATAACTTTATATACGGCTTTGTTTGAGGTCATTACAGTACCGCTTTTATCGAATATCTGCCCTCTTGTTGCGATCATTTTCTGCACAGCTGTATAGGTATTCTCAGTCTCCGAGAGATACGCGTCCCCGTCAACGACCTGCATACTTATAAGGCGGACAATGCAGAGGAACAGCAGAACAAATATTATAACGATCAGAACTATCCTGCGGATAAGCATAGAGACTCTGCTCACTGTTCGTCCTCCTTTTCTTCGGCATCGGTATTTTCATCATAATATACGATATCCATGTCCTCGCTTCCGAGACGTTTTTCCACAAATCTTACAAGATAATACACCGCCGGAGATACGACCACAGTAGCGACCGATGTGGGAATAATAACAGAAGTAAGAATTACCTCGCCTTTCGGGACATTCCACAGAAATACATTGAACAGATAGTCCATCGAAAATTCGATCAGTACCGCTGTAAGCACCACGATCATGTAGTTTATGGGATTTACGCGTATGAGGTTACGCACAAGCAGTGAAGCCGCAACGCATACCGCCATGAGCCATACCGCACTGAAACCGAAAATATATCCGCACCCTATATCCGTAAGAAATCCGCAGAACAGTGCAAATACACAGGACGGAAGCTCGCTCTCAAAGAACGAGACTGAGATCGCGAGAGGGATAATAAAGACAGGCTGCCATTTTGAGAATATCCCTACACGCATAATCGTATAGAAAAACAGCAGCATAAATGAAAATATGATCCACTTTGCAAGACGGTAATGCTTTTCTGTTCTTGAAAGCTCTTCTTTTACGGGCAATTTAAACTTCATACTATTCTTCCTGACCGTCAAAGCCTGTAATTACAAATACCTGAGTTATTTTTGAAAGATCCTCTGACGGCATGATGACAGCGTGCCGTGTAAGTCCGTTCTTATCTTCATAGACGCTGACTATAGTTCCTACGACAATATTTTCGGGGAACACAGAGCTTCCTGATGTAACAACAACGTCCCCTTCTTTTATCGTGCTGTCCTTTGAAACATAGCTGATAAGGCAGTAGCCTGATGCTGCGTATTCAGCGTCATTTTCTGTCACGCCTATGGATTTGCTGTCAGTGGTCATTACTCCGACATTTACATCGGGAGAAAGGATAGTTTCAACTACCGCGTAGTGATCTGCGAGCTCACCGACTATGCCCACAAGTCCCACAGAAGTGAACACAGGGTCATACAGCGAGATACCGTCCTTGCTGCCGCGGTCGATCGTGAATCCGTTATAAATATCGCTCGAATTTCTTGCGATGACCGAACACGGCGGCGACCATTCATAGTCCTTGTGTTCTTCGGCAATACCGAGTATAGTGCGGTACTGTTCATTCTCGGCATCGGTTTTCTCTTTCTCGATTATCTGTCCGTAAACATCTGCGAGCATCTCTTTCAGATGTTCATTTTCTTCACGGTATTTACGGGCATTCACAAGTGTGTCTATGGTATCGGAAGTCCAGTCGCTGATCGTTTTTCCCAATGTTACAAAAGGCTGTGTTATCGTTTCAAGCACACTTCTCGGAAATATAATATTGTCACCCGCAATTGCGGCATAGATCATTATGCCGAATACGAGGGCAAAGATACAGATTATGATCTTGAATTTTACACTCCGAAATAATTCCTTCATATCTAACCTCCTGAGCGGTATTGCTCAGAATTACACAAAAAGTGCTTCAAGGAACAATGCCTCAAAGCACTTCGGTTCTCCGTCAATATTTTGAGTCGTCATCGCTCAGAACATCTATCAGCTTGTCGATATTTTCAAGCACCTTTCCCGTACCGTCGGCAACGCAGTCCAGCGGTCTTTCCGCGACCTTTACCGGCATTCCGGTCTCTTTGTTTATCAGCTTGTCGAGTCCTTTCAGCAGCGCTCCGCCGCCTGCAAGCATTATTCCCTGATCTATTATATCCGCCGAAAGCTCAGGAGGAGTCTTTTCGAGCGTGACTTTTATTGCTTCAACTACATGGCTGAGCGGTTCGGAGAGCGCTTCTCTTATTTCTTCACTCGATATTGTGATATTTTCGGGAAGACCGTTGAGAAGATTACGTCCCTTAATATCCATTACCGGCTCATTATCCGCATACGGGAAAGCCGAACCTATGCCTATCTTGATATTCTCGGCGGTACGTTCGCCGATAAGAAGATTATATCGTTTCTTTATATAATTTATTATTGCGTTGTCAAACTCGTCTCCCGCAACTCTTACCGAGCGCGATGTGACGATACCGCCCAGCGAGATCACAGCTACCTCGCTCGTTCCGCCGCCTATATCGACGATCATGCTTCCTGTGGGATCTGCGACCGGAAGTCCTGCTCCTATAGCGGCAGCCATAGGTTCTTCGATTATTGAAACGCGCTTTGCACCGGCACTCTGTGTTGCTTCTTTAACCGCACGGCGCTCTACTGCCGTAACTCCGGAAGGGATACAGATGATAACTCTTGTCTTTACGAATTTTCTGCCTTTTACAGCCTTTGATATGAATTCCTGAAGCATACTTGTCGTCATATCAAAATCTGCGATCACACCGTCCTTCAACGGACGCACCGCAACGATAGAACCCGGAGTTCTTCCTATAACATCCTTTGCTTCCTGACCGACATATCTTACACGCTCATATTTCACATCGACTGCAACTACGCTTGGCTCACGTATTATTATGCCTTTTCCTCTCATATATACGAGGGTATTTGCCGTACCGAGGTCAATTCCTATATCTTTGGTAAACATATCTCCTGCAGATGCTCCTTAACTATCTTTATCAGTATATATTATAGCACGTTCAAGCCCTTGTTACAACTTGCAAAAGCTTAAAATTTTACGGAATATTCTGACATTTTTTAGTTAAATTACCCACACAGCCAAAATTAACGGAAACTGACCCTGTCCCGCGGCGAAGCAGCGTTCATCTGCCGGTCGAACCGAATCCTCCCACACCTCTTGCAGTTCTGCTGAGTTCTTCTGTTTCAACGAAATCAGCCGGAATGACAGGCATGATAACGATCTGAGCGATACGATCACCGTTATGTACGGTAAAAGGCTCGTCTGAGTGGTTTATCAGCGGTACAAGTATCTCGCCCCTGTAATCGCTGTCTATCACGCCGACGCAGTTTGCGAGCGAAACACCGTATCTGCTCGATACAGAGCTCCGTGGGAATATGAACGCTCCCGCACCGCTGTAAAGAAGCTCGATAGCGATACCTGTCGGTATCATTATGCGCTCATTCGGATTAATTACGATGTCGTTGTCAAGACAAGCAAAAAGATCCGCACCTGCACTGCCCTCGGTCGCTCTGAAAGGAAGCTTCGCGTTTTCGTTTACTTTTTTCACATTGATATTCATACTATTCAACCCCTCTGAAATAAAGTCCTCTCGTTATATGGTCCAGACCGGTTTCCGAGCCGTTTTCAAACATATCTATGATATTCTTCACGTCCTGCTCGACGGTAAATCTGAGAACAGCGAAATCCGCATCAAATTCCCCAAGCCTGTCACTGAGCATCAGCACATCACTGTTGAGCAGTTCTACGGTATTTTCCGAACAGATAACATCTACCCTGTTTCCTTTTCTGTCTGTGAGATATCTGCCGCAGTTCGGCTTTCCGCACGGTCTGCCGTCATTTATCGGGCATCTCCTGTTCAGCATAAGCGGAAGCTTTCCGTAAGCGATGATACCTGTCGGGATCGGTCGTTCGAGCGCGTTTATCTGCTTTACCGTAAGTTCCGGCGATACGATGATGCTTTCAAGGCCCTTCTCAGCAAAAAATGCGGCAGACTCACTGTTCGTGCAGTTCAAACGGTTTCCGCCGTGTATAATGAAGCCGTTTCTCTGCAACAGTTCAATATGCCCGACAGTATGTGCAAGCGCCTGTCCGAATCCCAGCTCACGGAGCCTGACAAGTGCGCTCTCCGTCTTTTTCTCACAGTCCGCAAGAAATTCGGGCGGAAGCAGTATTATCCGGTCTGAATACTCACTGTACTTTTCGCTGATAAGAGTCATCGGCGCATAAACCGCCGAGATCCTGCTGTCCGAAAGCGATCCGTCAAGCTGCTTTGAGTTATATACCCATGTGCGCAGTCCGGTCATATTTTTCTTCATATATCATCGCCGTCCCGCCTTGCTATAAGTTCCTCCGCGTTCTGCATGGATATCTCGCTGCTGTCGCCGGAGATAAGTCTTGCGACTTCACGGACTTTCTCTTCGTGTTCAAGAGAATGTACTGTGGTGTATGTACGGCTTTCGTCGGTATTTTTCTGTATCAGCAGATGATTGTCCGAGAGTGCCGCTATCTGCGCAAGATGAGTAACACACAGCACCTGTCTCTTTGCGGAAATTTCGGAGAGCTTCTTCCCTACCTTGCGTGCGGCTCTTCCGCTTATTCCGGTATCTATCTCATCGAATATCATCGTCGGAGTATCATCGTTCTCAGCGCATACGCTCTTGATCGCAAGCATGATACGTGAAAGCTCACCGCCCGAAGCCGATTTTGCGATCGGCTTGAGATCCTCGCCCTTGTTGACCGAGATCATCAGCTCAACATTATCCATTCCGTTCACTGTGATCTTTCCCTGAGTTATATCGAAATGAAGTCTCACGTCCGGCATATCGAGAAATCTGAGCTGTTCGGTTATCTCTTCCGTAAGCTTCCCGGCTGTGTTTTTTCTTATTTCCGAGATCTCTCCGGCACGCTCTTTCAGTTCTTCCGCAAGCTTATGACGCTGCTCATTAAGAGAAGCTATGGTATTGTCACATTCTGAGAGTTCGGAAAGCTCTTGCTTCCATTCCTCACAAAGATCGAGTATCTCGTCCGTTTCAAGCGAATACTTCCGTTTCAGCCACAAGATACCGCTCATTTTCTCTTCAAGCAGCTGCAGATCGTTCTCCTCGTCCGCATCGGGCAGCAGCCGGCTGATATCCTCGCTTATATCACGCAGTTCGACGTTCAGTTCTCTGAGCCTTGACGACAGCTCCTCACATTCCGGAACATAATTCTTTATGCTGTCAATGAGCTTTGCGGCAGTATCTATGATATCCGAAGCACCCTGTTCTCCGTCATCGCCGCTCAGTCCCACCGATGCGCCGGAGAGCGCATTTGTTATCTCTTCAAGATTTCTCGCACGGTCGAGCTTTTCGGAGATGACCGCTTCATCGCCCTTTTTCAGCCTTAGCTTTTCTACCGAATCTATCTCTGCTTTAAGCTTTTCTATGCGTTCGTCCTTTTCGCTGTTCTCAGCTTCAAGCTGTTTTATCCTCTTGCTGAGTGATGAGAACTCCCTGAACACCGATGCATATTCAGAGAGCTTGTCCCTTATTCCCGCACGGCTGTCTATAAGTTCGCGCTGGTTAGTGTTATCGGTAAGTATTCTCGTATCATTCTGTCCGTGTATATCAATCAGCCCTGCCGCGATATCTTTAAGCACGGCGGCAGTTGAGGGCATTCCGTTTATACGCACCTGACCCTTTCCGTCAGCGGAGATATCTCTTTTTATAAGAAGCTCTCCTTCCGCCGGATAACCGTTTTCTTCAAGTCTCTCAGCCACAGACCTGGGTATCGTATCAAACACAGCCGAGACTACCGCGTGTGAAGTACCCGTGCGTATCAGGTCTTTATGTGTCCTGCCTCCGAGCACCGCGTTTATTGCACCTATAAGGATACTTTTACCGGCTCCTGTCTCGCCGGAGAATACATTGAAGCCTTCGGTAAACCCGATGTCAGCTTTTTCAATTACCGCAAGATTTTCTATATACAGTTCCTTTAACATTTGTTCTCCGTCAGATCATATTTTTAAGGAGCGATGCAAGCTTTTTTGCATCTGCTTCCGTTTTTGCAAGAATGAAAATAGTATCGTCACCCGAAATGGTCCCGACAACGCTCTCTATATTCATGGAATCAAAGGTCGCGCAGACAGCGTTTGCAAGTCCCGAATGACATTTTACGCACACTATATTGCCGGCAGCCTCTATGTGCGTCACCGCCTGAGTGAAAATATTCTCAAAATTGCGCTTATTAACTTTTTTTGCACGCATATAACAGCTCACGCCGGTCTCGGAAACAGCCTTTTCAAGCGCAAGATCATTTATATCTCTCGAAAGAGTTGCCTGCGTGACATTATATCCTCTCTCCGCAAGTATCTTACGCAGCATTTCCTGATTTTCTATCTCATATTCGGATATAATGGCAATTATCTCAGATTGTCTTTGTCTTTTCATATCATTTATTTCAACGGCATCATAAGCTTCTCGTTCACGGTATTGTAAAAGCTTTTTTCTCCGATCTCGACCAGTTCAAAATACATATCAGAGCGCTTTATGACAAGCTCTGTGTCCGGTTCAAGATCTATCCCGTAGCAGCCGTCGGCGCTTATTATAGCCCTGCTTCCCTCATATTTTGAATAACTCAGGGTCACAGTATCATTGCCGCTGAATATCATCGGTCTGTTGAGCATCGAGTGTGCGCACAGCGGCGTCATCTGTATGCACTCCAACGTAGGTTCGATGATAGGTCCGCCGGCTGAAAGCGCATAGGCAGTAGAACCTGTGGGCGTGCTGAAGATCATGCCGTCAGCACGGGCTCTGGTAATGGTGATACCGTTTATCTTAACGGTAAATTCGGGGAGCTTCACGTTTCTGTCCTTGTATATCACCACATCGTTCAGCGCGGTATTGTACGCAGGCTCTCCGTCTATCCACGCCTGTACCGAAAGCATCATTCTCTTGCTCAGTGTATATTTTCCTTCCGCAAGAACGGATAATCTGTCCAGCTCGTCCACATCAACAGCTGTCATGAATCCGAGCCGTCCGGTATTAATGCCGATAAGCGGTATTCCGGCAGCCGCGGCTTTCTTGCTCCATTTGAGTATCATTCCGTCACCGCCGACGGTCATTATCATATCACATTCAGCCGGAATATCCTCTCCGGGGATATATTCCGCTCTCTCATCACGGTAATGCGGAAGGTCGCTCCCGAACATAAGAGGCGTTATGCCGCCTGAACACAGTACACTCATTACTTCCGGCATTGCGCCAAGACTTTTTTCCTTGTCAGTACACGGACAGATAAGAATTTTCAATTTTCTGCATTCTCCTTTAAGGGATCATAAAATACATCAGAAACTCGCGGTTTCCGTCCCCGCCGGTTATCTTTGACGGGATCGTGCGTATGCCTGTAAAACCGAGCGCTCCGGCAAATGCGGTCATGTCGGTCACGACCTTCTCATGAAGCTTCGGATCCTTCACCACTCCGCTTTTACCGATATGTGTTTTTCCAAGCTCAAACTGAGGTTTTATCAGAGCGCAGCAGCCTGCTCCGCTCACCGCGAACCTCTTTATCTCCGGAAGTATCAGTTTCAGCGAGATAAATGATACATCTATTGAAATGAATCCGACTTTTTCGGGTATTTCAGACTCTCCGGCTTTTCGTATATCAAGCTGTTCAAGAGAGACGACACGGCTGTCGGCGCGAAGCTTTTCCGCAAGCTGTGATGTTCCGACATCGACGGCATATACTCTTGCCGCACCGTTTTGCAGCATACAGTCGGTAAATCCGCCGGTAGATGCTCCGATATCGAGACATATCTTATCATTAAGATCTATCCCGAATCCCTCTATCGCAGTCTCCAGCTTCAGTCCGCCCCTGCCCGCATATTTTGCGGCCGGGGAATCCGCCGTGACTTCTATCCCGTCGATCTCGTCATCATATATCTCCGACGGCTTCATTACTGTTTTTCCGTTTACAGTTACACTTCCCTCAAGTATGAGCTGACGAGCGGCAGAACGGCTTTTTGCCCTTCCCGAAGCCGCGAGCAATACATCAATCCTGTTCTTCATTGTCTTTTTTTATCTTCTCCGCTATCTTAGCGGCGCTGAGTCCGAGAAGTGAGAGCTGTGTTTCTGTATCGGCAGCGCCTACAGCGCCTTCTATTGCGGTAAGAGAATAGCTGCCGCGGAATCCGCTGTCAAACAAAGAAAGCAAAAACTTCTCACCGAGCCCGCCGTTCTTTATTCCCTCTTCAAAGAAATATACCTTTCTGTACTGACCGGCAATACGCACGGCTTCTTCCGGTATCGGAAAGATCTTCAGAAGCACAAGACTGTCTGTTCCGGGGATATCTGTTATATTGTTGGCAAGCCTGCCGTAAGTTATTACGAGAGTATCATTGTTTTTTCCGGAATAATACTGGTCGCTGTAATCATATCTGTTTCCGCAGACGCACAATCCTCTCGGATAGCGCACCGCTGCTATACCGTCATGCTCATAAACGGCACGTCTCATGCAGATCCTGAGCGAACAATCATCAAACGGCGAATATATCACGGTATTCGGCACAGTGCTGAGCATTGACACATCGTATATCCCCTGATGTGTCTCACCGTCCTCGCCTACCACTCCTGCACGGTCTATAAGCAATACTATGTGCTTCTTTTCTATCGAAGCGTCGTGTATCAGCTGATCGAAGCATCGCTGGAGAAATGTTGAATAGACCGCAAAAACAGGGACCATACCCTGACTTGAAAGTCCGCAGGAGAATGTGAGCGCGTGCTGCTCGGCAATGCCGACATCAAAGAATCTCTCGGGATATTTTTTCGCAATGTGTTCAAGTCCGGTGGCATATTTCATAGCCGCAGTCACCGCGCAGATACGGTCATCACCGTCTGCGATGCGCAGAAGCTCGTTTCCGGCAGTCTCGGAGAATGTCAGATCCGCAGGAACGCTCCTGTCTCTTCTTGCAACGCCGTGATATTCTCCCGAATTGGCCTCCGCCGGCTTGTACCCCTTGCCTTTTCGTGTTTTTACATGAACGATGCACGGAACATTCGTGAGCTTTGCGACTTCAAGTATCTCGATGAGTTTTCCGAGATCGTGACCGTTCACGGGTCCGTAGTATTTCAGTCCGAGACTCTCAAAAATATTGCTCTGATATATCGCAAATTTTATAAGATCCTTAGTACCGCTGAGCGAACGGGATATTTCCTTTCCTATCTCCGAGTGGGAAAGAAAATCCTTCACCGCTTCTTTTTTGTTGTAATAAGAACGAGTCGATCTCATTCTCGTCAGGTATTCGGCGACCGAGCCCTTGCTCTTTGAGATCGACATTTCATTGTCGTTAAGAACGATTATAAGATTTCCTGCCAGCTTGCTGACATTATTAAGTCCCTCATAAGCCTCACCGCCGGTAAGTGCGCCGTCACCTATTACGGCAATGACATTTCCGTCCTGACCGTTCAGTTCCATAGCTTTTGCTATCCCCAGAGCCGCAGATACCGAAATGCTGCTGTGACCGCCTATGAATGCATCATGCTCGCTTTCTTCATTTCTCGGAAAACCCGAAATGCCGCCTTCGGAGCGGAGGGTGCCGAAACGCCCCATTCTTCCCGTCAGCAGCTTATGTGTATATGACTGATGTCCGACATCAAATACTATCTTGTCCTTCGGAGTTGAAAAAACGCTGTGCAAAGCGACTGTCAGCTCGACAGTACCGAGATTTGATGCAAGATGTCCGCCCGTCTTTGAAACGCTTTCTATCAGGAATGTTCTGATCTCAT
>ODAI010701243.1_pt1 | contig 12879 bp, 13 predicted proteins | sample 1539321 | NCBI WGS metagenome assembly ODAI01 (sample SAMN02144231, study PRJEB22623) | gut metagenome | biome: sheep rumen | host: Ovis aries | place: New Zealand | reverse complement strand
GCAGTAGAAGAAAGAGAAATGTATAAAGCTGAAGTACAAAGAATGATGACAAGAAACCACAGACAGAAAATGGATAATAAATATCAGACTGATACTTGCAGACTTTATAGAAAGATTTTAGAAAGGTTTGTAGAACTACCATGAAACGACTAATAACTTATTGAGACTATCGCACAAAGACAGCTAAAAGTGAAATAATAATGTGTATGAGATACGATGAACTCCTAGACAAAGTTAAAGAATTGTTAGGAGATACAGGAGAGTTAATCAGTATTGTTAGACACTTTTAATTCTATCAAATACCATGCGAATCCGAATAGTCCAATACATTCAGTATCTATGAGATCAGTGAAGATGAAGTTGTTTCAACTTTAGGAAATGATGGGAGAGAATGTACTGACTAAGAACTGAATGAAGAATAAACAAAAAGCTGAAGTCTATCCGACATTACATAGTAAATAACGATAACAACACAGCTTGGAAATTCTATAGACAGCTGGAGAAAGCAATTAAAGAAAAGTATCCAGATTATGAGTAAGTCCATGCTCTCAACATGGGATGGTCTTAAAAACAGAAAGTGGCTACTGCAAGCGAGTAGCCGTGTGTAATGACTAGGCAGTCAACCAAAGACTTAAAAATACCTGAACTTGTTGGCAATACACACAAATCAGAAAAATATTCTCTAAAGTCCCGCAAGTTCAAATTATTTACTCTTTAATAAAACTAAATGACTAAAAAAACATTAAAAATCGTAGTTAGTATCGTTGCATTTATTGCTCTTTTTATTGCTTTAGTTGTACGAGCTAATAAGACACCAACACAAGAAATAAATAAAGCTGAAACACTTTGACAGTTAGTAGATAAAATGGATTCACTAAGAGATTTAAAAAATGAATGTGCTAATAATCTTTGAATAAAAGATAGTGCTAAATTCTTACAAGGTTATACATGATATTGTGATAGCCGAGATGCTGAGATAATAGAGCTTAGAAATCAGATTAACAAGATGCAAAAGAAAGATTATGAGGGTTTAATAAAGAGCAGATAAGCTCAGAAAAAAATCACTCTGAGGAATGATACCTAGAGCCTAATCCTACATTTGAAGAAATAGAAGAACAAATCAGAGTTATAGAGACTGTAGAAAAAGCAATGAATGAAGCTGAGAATAACTTAATTAAGCTAAATTACACAGGGACATTGATTCATAAATGATTTAAGAGAGATGATCCTAAACAAAAAATGGTGGCTTATGCTTATAAACTCTGAGGGATGGACTTTGTATATATGATAGAATGTGAAAATGGAAACCGAAATCTGAATGCTGTAGGAGATAATGGTAGAGCATTCTGATTATGTCAGATGAATACGAGATACCATAAACTACCTGCTGATTATAAGACAAATTGGGTAGTGCAAGTAGAATACTGTTATAATAAATGGAAATCATGAGTAGCTTTTTATTGACCATCTAGGATAGTAAAAGGACAAAAGTGTTATAACTATGTTAAAAACAGATTTATATTAGAGTAATAAATAAAATGAAAGATAAAATAATAGAGGTACTAGCATGGACTGTTATCATAATGATAGCAGGATGTATAGTATGGTGGAACTATGAGATTTCAATTCCTTATTAAAAATAAAATGAATACTGACTTGATGTTTAGCAGTAAGACTGACTTACGAGCGACTCCACAGGATTTCTACGATAAACTAGATGAGGAATTTCACTTTACACTTGATCCATGTGCTACCCATGAAAATCACAAATGCGAGAAATACTATACAAAAGAAGAAGACTGACTGAAACAAAGCCGAGATAACGAGGTAGTATATTGTAATCCACCATATTGAAAAGAAATCAAAAAGCGAGTTCAGAAGTGAGCTTTTGCGAGGGGGGGGGTAGTTGTTATGCTCTTACCTGCAAGGACAGATACAAGCCGATTTCATGATTATATATACCACAAATCAGAAATCAGATTTATAAGAGGTCGCTTGAAGTTCTGATGATGTAAGAACTCAGCACCATTCCCAAGTATGTTAGCAATTTATAAAGATAAAAAATAAAATGACAGAATACTGAATACCTTATATGTGATCCAAGAGAGCTTTAGCTAAAGATATAATCCACTTTATCAGACAGCATAATCCAAAAGCTAAGTATCTATATGATATTTTCTGAGGGGGGGGGAGTGTTAGTTTTGAGGCTCTACAACAGGGATTTGAGAAAGTCTATTATGTAGATTTGGATAAATGAATGTGCAACCTTATGGAACAAATAAAGAAAGGGATACCTAAAGAACGATGTAAACGAGTGAGTAGAGAAGAATTTAAGGAACTAAAAGATAAAGATGATGCTTATAGTGTAGCCATGTCAATTATACGATCATTTGGAAATAATAGGGATGACTATCTCTACTGAGAGGATAGAGAAGATATGAAAAAAGCTACACATGATGCAGTAGTAAATCAAGACTATGAATGACTAAAAAAACTAGGGGTAGATATAGAACTAAAGGGAGAAACAATAGAAGAAAGGAGACTTGAAGCTAAAAGAATATTCAGAGAATGAAATTCAAACTTACAAAATCTCCAAGCACTTGAACACCTAGAGAGATTACAACACCTAGAGAGATTACAACACCTAGAGAGATTACAACACCTAGAGATAAAAAATCTGAATTATAAGAATGTGAAAATTGAGACTCCGATAGATGAAACTGTTATCTATTGTGATCCACCATATCGTTGAACAGCTGAGTATAAGGTACAAGAATGAAAGTTTAATTATAAGGAATTAGATAAACGATTTAGAGAATTACCATGTCCTGCATACATGAGCGAAGAAAATCCACATCCAATAGCTCTAAACATGACTAAAAGGAGACTAATGAGCATGGATAATGCAGTAAATGTATTTGAGGTATTATATACAAACTGAAAAACATTAGAGAAGAAAAAAGAAGTTATAGAATCAGCTTTATTTTAATTCATGTGGAGTGTCATAGCCACAGCAAGCAAAAAGTCTGACAGTCAAGAGTTCTAAGTAGAGATGCTTAGAGAGGTAACCAAGAAGCCTTTTCATGCTCTTGCAACTCCAACCACCTTTGGAGAATGTATAAAAATAAGAAATAAATAACCGTTGTAATAGCTTGGGGTAGGAGGTGGACTACCCTTTAGAATCAGATTTATATATTTAATTATAAACTAATGACAGAGAAAAAAGAAATCTGAAAACTTATAGAGTTATACTACGAACATAAACTTGATTTGCTCAAAAGAGATATGAGAGGGAATTGAGCTACTGAAAGAGAAATAGAATTAGTAGATATAGAAAAAGTAGATGAAGATGAGCTAGAGAAAAATCTGAATAAATTATCAGAATTAAAACCTTTTATCAAATGGTTAGTAGAAAATGATAAGATAGACCGAGAGCAATTTTATGATAAAGCTAGAAAGATTATTACAGATTTTGATTTAAGATGAGAGTATGAATGAGCCTGTAATGAGATTATAATGCTACTATCAATACAAGATACACCTATTGAGTTCCTTATAAGTATTCTGAAAAATGTGTAAAATCATTCCCCAAAAGTACTGAAAAATGTGGAATGGGGAATAATCAGACTTTTATATTATTTACCACAAAAAATGACAAATGATTATAAAAAAGAGTATGAACTAGCTCTTAATAAAATAGTTAAATTAGAAGAAAAGATTAAAAAGCTGAAAGAAGAAAGAGATTTCTTTTACAAATCAGCTAAACAGTTTAGAGAACAAGTAGAGAAATGGGAGAAAGATTTCGTTGAGTGAAGAATAGTAGAAAAAGATTAATCAGACTTTTATATTATTTACCTGTGGAGATGGAGAAAAAGAGAATAAAAAAGCTGATTAAGGAGATAAAAAAGAATAAAAATCCTGCTCTTATGCTAAATAGAGTTTTAGATATAGAAGAAATAAATTGGCTATACGAACATACTAAACCTAAGCACGAAGAATGATGGGTTAGAGAAGATGGAAAGATGGTATATTATTGACCTAATGGAGAAAGATATTAGATTTTATATTATTTACCTATGGAGAGAATGGAAAAGAAAGAAAAAAAATCTGAATTAGAACAGATTAAAGAGTTAGAAGAAAGAGTAGATAAATTAGAGAGAGTTATAATTAGAATTTTATATAAACAAGAACTATTTGATGGAAAGATTTTTAAAAAAGATAGCACCACAAAGGATGCTACCTAATTTCAACTATAATTTCCATATTCTTTATGGATTATAGACTTTATATGTTAAATTGCAAGATGGAAAAACTACTGACAAAAATAATAGAAAGCTGACTAATATACCACGATGATTTTCTCTGACATTGAATGCACGAGATTATAGCAAGTAATATATTGGAAAGTGAAATAGGAGAAACTATTGTAGAATGAGTATGTAAATGACTTCTTGTAATAGCAGAAGAAGAATGAAAGACTTTACAAGAGGTAGTAGATGAAATTTTGGATAATTCAGACTTATAAAATACCTTTTTAGATTTTACCTATGGAGAGAATGAAACAGGATATAAAGTATGTAAGTATAGGGATGTACAAGCAGTTAGAAGAAGAAAATAAAAATCTGAGAGCTTATGCAGATAACCTAGATAGTGAGAATGATAATCAAGCAATAGAGATAGAAGAACTAAAAGAAGAAAATAAAAAGCTGAAAGAAGAAAGAGATAATTTTATGTTAAAGTATTCCAAAGCTATTGAGGAGAAAGTAGTAGAAACTAATAAGTTATGCACCGAAAGGAATAAGCTGGGAGAAGAAAATAAAAATCTGAATGAGAAAGTCAGATTTTTAGAAGAATGTTTAGATAGGAAAGAAAAGCTGAATGAGAAATACAGAAAGGAACTAGATAAGTTAAAATCTACTTATGTTTACGATGCTAAACAAGTGAGAGATATTTGTTAATCAGATTTATTTTATTTACTTTTGCTAGGTACTACCATCCCCAAAAAAATTCTAAGCGATATAAAAAAGCTGAGCAAGTAATTTGTTCAGCTTTCTTTTTTTAGTTAGATTTCATTAAAGCCTGTTCAGTCTTTTCGTATATTGTTCTATCTCATTCTTCTACAAATTTTTTAAAGTAATACTCTATATTATGATCTCTTAGGAATCTATCTCTTCCATCTGTAAATTTCTCTCTATCCTGTTCTACTAGAGTTTTGTCTAGTACCATTCTCTTAATTAGCCAATTATCATATTCTTCAGTTCTTATAGTCATTCGGTATAGCTTATATCTATCTGAATAATCCATACTATCTGCTGCTATATGGTATCTATCTTTTTGCTCATAGCTTAATCCTTGTAAAGCCCAGAATTTAAAGTGAGGAATAAGAAAATAAATCAGAAGTCAGAGCAATATTACAGCTCATCAAATAAGGTAGTTCTTGTATTTCTTCATTGTTTATAAAAAGGGAGTAAAATTTTACTCCCTAATTATATTCAGAATTTATATGCTTTGCAAGACTTTTTTAATATTTGTGGTGTTTAGTTATCTCTAAAGCATCATCATTGAATATTACATAGGCCTCTCAATCTCTTCCTCAGAAATAATGTATACCATCATATCCTAGACTTTCTAAGAATTTACTTGCAGCTTTATCGCTTCACAATATATCTACCAATGCTCTATATGTCTCAGCTCAGTCTAATTCTGCATTCCTTAATCTATATAATGCTGATTCTTTAGCCCTGTCTGCCATCTTCTTTTCAGCATCTTTACTTAATCGTGGTAAATCTTCTCACTTATCTATTACTCTTTCAGGAGTATAATTTTCTAGAGCATCTGCTATCTTGTTTAATTGAGATTTTGTTATCTTACCATCTTCTTCCAAATAGTTACTTCATGTAGGAGTATCTTTTTTAATTGGATCTGGTATTTCTACTTCATAGAGATTTGCTCACTTATTTGTAAAATCATCTACATCCATATTCTCTAAAGAGTTTAACTTAGCCTTAGCAAATATTTTATCTTCCCCTCTACGAATTTCTGCATTATAATTCCCCCATAACCTTTCTTTTGCTAATTCAGGGGTATCAAACCATTCTGACATAGCCTGTTTCATGTCAGACAGTACAGCTTTCTCTACACTAGAGTAGATTCATTCTTTTCAAGAGATATAATCATCTATGTTTTTTCATCTAAACTCCACTTCTCATCATCTTACTGTTGCATAATGCTCAGCTGTTCACTTCTCTTTAGCTACATAATGTCCCCATCCATGAGCTTGTGCTCATTCTCATTCTCCCATATGCGTACTATCAAATCTCTCAAAATCTGCCGAACTACCATGCCATACACTTTGGAATTTAGGATCACTATATACTCAGTATTCTCACTCTATCTTTCAGTCTATAATATCATCAAATAATTGTCTGATTTGCCTTTCATTCTTATATGTTCCATCTATATAGCTCTTTACCTGATAGAAGAATTGTTTTATCTTTTCTACAAATGTCTTTGCTAGTCATTGAGTTCAGAATTTACCTGTTCTATAGTATTCTGAGAAGCTATCTGCAAGCCATTCTTCAGCTTGTACATTATCTACATTCAGCTTTTTCTGTATTCATTCTAATATAGATGTTCTTCTCTTAGCATCTACCATATCAAATACTCCATGTAATAGCTCATGTGGTACTGTAGATTCTTTCAAATCTTTAGATAGAGTTATAAGTCTGTCTCAGTACATTCAGTAAGCTCTTTGTCATTCAGGAGTAGAGATACTATCTACTATCTTTGTATCTATTCAGTATTGATTAGCTAGTTCTTGTACTGTTTTTCAGTTCTTAAAGTTCCTTATATTTAGTCATTCAGTAGCACTTATTCCTTTTTCATTTGGATTAGCTGTTCAGTATCTCTGATATTTCAAGTCATCTGCACTAGCTTGTCTTTCTATTCTATCGTATATCTCACTTGCTTCAAATTGATCTACATTATAATAATCTTGTATCTCCTTAATTACTGCTTCCTTTTTTCTTAGCCATTCAGTCTGTTGTTGCTTATGATAATCTTTACCCTCAAATGTTTTTCAGATTTTCTTTCATGCTACACTTCAGATTCTTTTTTCTTCTTCCTGTAGTTTATAAATCCTCTCTTTAAATTCAGGTAATCTCTGGTCAGCTGATTCGTTTATTATATTCTGCTTTTCTGCTTCAAATTCTTGTCTATCTTGTTCCATCTGAGCATCTTCAGCTTTTTGATTTTGTACTTGTTCTAGTAATTGTCTCATTTCTTTTACTTCTTGCTTTGCTCATATAGACTCTAATCTATCTATAGCATTATTCAATGCAGTCTCTATATCTCATTCAGCACTTGACACCTCAGCTATAATCTTTGCTACTTCTGCTTCTTTATCTGCTTTTCATTCCTTTAGTTTATTACTCATTTCTTCTAGGAATGCTTTTTGCTGCCTAGATATTTTTTCGTTTTTCTTTATCCTTGCTTGAATATCATTTAGCTTAGCTTTACCATCTTCTGAAGTCTCAGAGATTATCTTATCCCATTTGCTACTCTTGAGCTTATCTATCCATTTTGACAGGAAGTATCCACCTCATGCTCATATAACTCATCCAACAATTCCCCCTCAAATAGTAGCTCAAACTATTCATCATGCACTAGAAGTTAGAGTCTGTTGTAGTCTAGATGGTTTATAGTAATGATCTATAAGCTGTGGCATTTTGTTTATTGCTCTTACTTCTTCAGTAATTCATGGCATGATTTTTTCTAGTCTATTTGCTAATTCTCTTCTATTTGGAGTATCTAAGTTCTTTATTATCTGAGATATATTATCTCTAATCACTCATCTCTTAGCTTTATCTTTATAGACTAATCCATCAGATACTTCATCCATAATCTGTACCCACTCATTAAATTTCTTATCTACTGCAGCTAATTCAGGTATTTGATTATGTGCTAAATCGTTAGCGAATGATCTAATTCATTTTAATACTTTATCTCATTGAGTATCTGCTGTTTTCCTTCCTGCTTGATCTCTCCCCACTTGATTAAAGTCTACCATATCAGATATTGTCCTCCTGAATCTGTTTTTATATTCTTCCAAAGACATTGGCTTATTTGTATCTTGTATCCAGTTATATATTCTTCTGATATTGTTGGCTTCTGAGCCATCTATAGCAGTCTTGCTAAAGTCTAGCTTTCAGTCTTCTACCTTTATTCAGTATTTTTCTAGCATATCATCTATTCAGTCTTTTAATTCTGATATATCTACACTATATCCAGCATCTAATAGAGGTTGGTATAATTTTCATGCTTCTTTTCATTCTTCCATTTTATCCATTAGGCTTTCTTGCACTCTATCTGCTACATCTGTAATTAGAGCTTTTGCTACATCATTTGATTTTTCTGGTCTTCCATTTTCTTCAATATAGTTTTTAGTTCTTGCCCATACTTGTGCTGAGTATGGATTATCTTGTATATCTTTTCTTAGTGTCTCATCTATTCCATAAGCCTGATCTACTAATCATGAAACTTTATTCTTAGCAGTATCTCACATATCTTGAGCTTTATCTCATATTACATCTAACAAATCTCTAGACTGTGTTGCAGCTGTAGCTGCAGTATCCATAATTGACTGCCTAATCTCACTCTTATTAGCTTGTATATTCTGATTTATATTACCACCTCATGCTAATAAGTTCATTGGGTTATAGAATCCTCACTCAAATGCAGCTCAAACTCATTCAAAAAGTTTCTGGTTTTCATTTACTGTCTTTACTGCCGCATTCTGTACTATTTGCTGTATTATTTCCTCCAATCATTCTTCTCAGGATGCTCTCAATTGCGTTCAAATTCACTCCATCAATATTCTACCAAGTCATTTTTTAACGGCTTCTTCTTGTACATTCTTCATCAATGTCTTTCTAATAGCATTTGATGCTGAAGTCTCTACTCATCATATAAGCTTTTCCAATGTGACCTCTACAGCAGCATTTACGAGTCATACTACCACTGATCCTTGTTGGGCTTGGTCATAGGTTGCTCAATTATTCATCATATTCTCAAACGCTTCCTGGTTTTCTCTGGCGTAAGCATCCGTAGTCATTAGTGCCAATCAGATTTCTGGCTGAAAAACTGAGGCGGCTACTACTGCAGGCATTTCCCAGTTCTGTGCAGCATCTCACATAGACTTATAAAGGAATCATTTGAAATCTCACTCCTTTAGTAGTTTAGTATATCCTTTGTTATCGTAATAATCCTTTACATCTTGATCAAGGTTTTTCTGTTCCAATGCTCTGTACCTTTCGTTTATCTCATTCTGATAGTTTAGAGTATCTTCTTGGAGTGGCTGAACAATCGCTCTATCATAGAGGGTGTCTGTATATTCAGCTAAATCTATTCACATTTCATCAAATATCTTATCTCATAACGCCCCCTTAAGTATTCCTTTATATACCAAATCAGCTCCTTGCTTTAATGTTTGATTGGCTATCCTTTTTCATCGCTTCTTTATGCTATCTACAGGTATGTTAGCTTTTGTCTTTATATTGTCCCATATATTGTCCCAAAGATTTTCTCTCAGCTTTTCCTTAGGGTTTTCCTTCAGCCCTAAGTTATATAAAAAACTCTGATCTCATGTGTCTAAGTAATTATTCATCTCATCTAAGCCTATCCCCATATCTTGAGCCATAGCTATTACTCCGTTCACTACATCTTGAGTTGGAGCATCCTGTCTGAGTCAGTATTTATCTTTTGTTAAGTCTGCAAGCTGTTCTAACCTAATCCTTGAATCAGTATAGTTCTTTTGTCTTGCATCTTTCTGACTCAGATTTCTATAAGCCATCTCATTTTCTGCAGCTATTCTGTTGTCCTTTACATTCTGACTATTAAGTTGTTGAATAGCCTGTTTATACAGTTCTTGCTGTCTTTGTGGGTCAGATGATATACTCTCTAATCTCTTAATCTGTTCATCACTTAATCATGGGAATTTCTGTTGCTTAGTTGGTGCTGTAAGCTGGTTATTCCCAAATTGTTGATTATTCCATCCACTAAATCAAAAGGATGGTCAGAATCATGTTCAAAAATTAGTTGGCATCTTTTAGTATCCTTTTAAAATAAAATCTACTTTTGAATACATTGCATTAGCTGTTACATTTCATGTATTTCCTTGTACTGTACTCTGTAATCAGTCAAAGTATTTCTGAATATCATTAGTTGGTCATGTGGCAGACATACTTGATTTGGGGTTATCTAACGTTTCTATAACATCTAATGGCAGTATGTTCGATTCGTTTAATCCGTATGTCTTTGCTTGATTCCTTATCAACTGTGCTAATTGGTTTTGATTTTCTTGGTATGATGATGCAAACTCATTAGCTAGATTTACTGCAGCTTGTAAGTTTTCGTATGTCAATCCTGCTCATCACTTCGTTAACTGCTCATATTTTCCTTGCAATCTTTCTAAATAACTTTGCCCCTCAGGAGTCCTTGCATATTCACTCTCTCTAACAACGCTAGTAGGATCTAGGATCTTATTAAAGGCTGTTACTATTGTCTGAGATGCAGCATTCAGACTTTTTTTATTGTTTTTTTTATCTGCTGATATTGTGTCTAAGGCTTGTTGCATCTTATTTATCTGTGTCAATGCTTCTTGGTTTCATTTATTCATGGAACTAAACTTACTCATAAGAGACTGTTCTGCAGACAATATTTTAGATGGATCTGTTATGATCTTTGATTTTTCGTATCATGATTCGGTTAGTTGGGAAGCCCTTAGTCATACTGCGTTTAGTACCTTATCTCCGTATGTAGATTTTATATCTGAGTAACTTTTTGTTCAGTTTATATAATCCTCTGCTAAGGAATTTAATTGGCTACTGCTTAGTCATCATATAGCCTGAGTATCACTTGAAACTCTTGGTGGCTGGCTTGGATCAAAGAATCACTTACAGCTTGAACTACCGTACCTTATATATCTCTTTTTTATTATTCATGGATTTTTTAAATCTCAGTTGCTATCTAATACCCAAAATCCATTCGCATCTGTATCTACTACTATTCATACATGACCATAATTCTTTCAGTCTGTGTAATGGTTGTAATCAAATACTGCTATAGTTCAGACTTTAGCTGTATCACTATTACACCAGCTAGCCCTAGTCTGTGCATCTTCTGTACCAAAGTATCTACCTACTCAGATTTTCTCTAAGTAGTCGTTTACAAATTTGGCACATTGTCAGCCTTTCTTTCATTCTTGATATTTTGGATCATTTATAAAATCTGCTAATGTGTAGTAAGAGTGACTTTGTGGAGATGTATCAAATACCTTACTATCTACCATATCGTATGGTTTTACTGCCCCCACCTTACCTCAGTATTTTTCATTAAATTCTTTAGCTGTCATTTGCTGTCAGTTATATACTACATAATCTACTCCATCTATTGTATAGCTATCTGTAATTCAGCTATCTATATATTGATAAGATATACTTCAGTTAGGATTTGTAGTCATTATTACACTTCTTCAGTTTATGGTTCCTATACTTTGTTTAGCTAGCATTCCATAGTCTGTTGCTACCTTTTGTTTATATTCAGCTTTATTTTGTAGTGGTTTAATAAAATTCTCAGTCATAGCTTGAGCCACACTTATTCATTTCTTCTTAGCATAAGCGATAATATCTTCTACAGCTTGAGCCTGACTCCTTTGGATTATATCTCAATAGTTTTTATAATAATCTGATAGAGCATTATTCAGATTCGCTTTTAATTGTGCTTCATCTTCTACACTAAGGTCTGTTAGTTCTTGCTGTAGTTGATTCTGCATCTTAGCAGTAGCATAAGCATTATACCTATTCAAATCATTTAATTTTGACTGATTAAGTAAGTTCAAATCATTCTGTATCTGTGCAGTCTGTAATTTTAATTGTGCTTGCTGTTCTGGGCTTCTATATTGTGCTGTAGTCATAGCAAATCCTAATCCTTGTAATCTCTGATTCCATATCCTTTGGTCTTCCTGAGCTTGCATTGCTAAAGCCTGTGCTGACTGATTAGCTATTGCTAAGTTTGAGTTTCTACCATTCAATAAAGTAGTATAAGAGTTCTGTAAATCTACCTCTCTTTGTTGGTATGGTGCAAGAGCTTTATTCATTCTAGCTGCTGCAAGAGAATCGCTTACAGTTCATCATGTACTAGCTGCATATCTACTCATAATAGATTCCATCTTTGAGTGGTTTGCATCTAGTTGGTTTTGATATGATTTCAATTTCTCACTATCAGAAAATACTCATAGTCTTTCTGCCATATCATACCAATTATCATAAATCTGATATGGATCTCATGGCTCTAATCCTAATTTATTTAGTAGTGAGTTAAATAATTCTGCATTACTTGTTGGATCTGCTGGAGTAGCTAAGTTAGCAATTCTTAGGTTTATATCATCTAGCTGTTTTTGTTGCCATTCTTTATATGCTTCAGGAGAATATTCCTTGATATAATTAAGCTGGTCTGGAGTAATCTCAGCATCATTCATTCAGCTTTTTATTCCATCTGCCGTATTGTACCTCTCAGCTACATTCATGTCTTCCTTTTTCTTCCAGTAAGAGTCTAATACTGCTTTCTGCTGGTCGCTTCTTTCGTTATAGTGGAACATATTGTTATAAGTATTCCTATCTTGGAAATACTCTCTATTTGTCTGCCAATAAGCATTCAGATTATCTGTTATCTCTCTAGTTCTAGCATCAGAGTCTAATTGATAATCAGGCATTCATGTCTGCTGTGCAGTTCATTCTTGTACCTTTACTTTACCATCACTAGCTCAGAACATAGAAGTATCTAGCTTTTCGTTTGGATCGTAATTATAAGTCTGATTATTAT
>ODAI011797647.1_pt1 | contig 12880 bp, 1 predicted proteins | sample 1539321 | NCBI WGS metagenome assembly ODAI01 (sample SAMN02144231, study PRJEB22623) | gut metagenome | biome: sheep rumen | host: Ovis aries | place: New Zealand | reverse complement strand
CGACGAGACTTTTATAGCTGCGCCCTTCTTGGATGTGAAGGCGTACTATTTTCTCGCGAAATTCTTCGTTGTACATTTGTGGCATTTTTCTTCTCCTTTCATTTAGCTACTTTCGTTACAACTTTACTTTACCACAACATATCGCCGGTGTTCTCAACGCGAATTTTGCTGATTCTTCATGGTTCGACGGCGCATTTGCTATCAGCGTCAATAAATTCAATCAAAGTAGTGAAGCCAATTTCAAAAATGATACGCGCCCTGAATCCGTCAGCAATGTTGGCAACGTCAATATTTATTCAAACTCTGAAGGCGATATATTAAGCGTGGCGGCGGGCAGTTCGGGCGGTAAAGGTGCAATCGGCGCGGCGGGTTCCACTGCTCTAAATTATATTAACAATTCCGCTAAAAGTCTTGTGGAAAATGCCAACGTCAAAGCGAGTAAAAATTTCGGCGTCGTCGCGCAATCTGATGATAAAATCGCTAACTACGCCGGCTCACTCGATGTCAATTCCGACGGCTATGGCGCAATAGGCGTTTCAGTCTCTCAAAACGAAATTACCGGCAATACCTACGCTAATATTAAAGGCTCAAAACTTGACGTCGCTGGCTCCGATAGTAATTTAATTGCCATTTCTAATCCTAAGGATAAATTGATTGACGGCTACGTCACTAAAAATACGTGGACGAGCGGCGGACTAATGGGCGGCAGAAAAACGGAAAATAAATCGGGGTTGGTTGTCAATTCTTCCGCAACGCATTCAATTAGCTCTGATTTGGCAACAATCGGTATTCGCGCTACGAATGATTCTCCGGGCGTGGGCGTTTCCGGCACCGTCAATATAAATAAAATTAGCGGGGCTACTAATGCGACGGTAGAAAAAACCGACGTCGACGGCAATGCTGATACTTTTGTCAACGCGGCTGATTATACTAATAACGGTTCGTTCGTGGGCAATGCGTCGGCTTCTGGCACCGTTGCTATTGGTATGCTTTGGAATGAAAATAACGTTGACCGCAAAACAAATGCGCTAGTCGACGGCGGCACGCTCAATGTTAAAAATCTGGACGTGAAAGCAGACGCCCAACAAGGCATTTCCAATTTAAATATCGCAGTCGGCGTGGGCTTTACCGCTAGTAAATCTCAAGTCTTCGCGGCGGCGTCGGGTGATAATGTCGTTCGCAACCAAATGGGAAGCACCACCACTGCTAAAATCGAAAATGCAACGGTGAATCACTCCGGCGCGGTTGATGTCAACGCTTACCATAAAGATAACGTCTACGCAACGAATATAGCGGCGGGCGTGGCTGTCGATAGTTCAAGCGCGGGCGCAACTTTCGATATGGGCTATGGACTAATGCGCGAAAATTCGACCGTCGAAGCGCAGATTAACAATTCAACCCTAAAATCGGAAAGCGGCGCGGTCAATGTCAATGCGGAAAATTCTTCCAAAATCGCGGGCGCATTCGGTACGGCAGGCATAGCAATTCATGTGGGCACACCTGGCGCGTCGGTGGCTTCCGCACTCGGTATAAATAATAACTATATGACTAATACCGTTAATGCTGGCATAAAAGGTTCAACGCTTAATGTCGGCGCGGTCGATGTCAACGCCAAAAATACTTCCGAAATAAAAGCTGATGGCGGCGTCGCGGCTGTCGCGCTTAATATTTCCAAAGCATTTATTGCGGCAATGGGCGCGGCGGTCTCCGTCACTAACGGCACTTTCGATAACAAAGTTACTGCGGAAGTTGATAACAGCACAATCACGGCGGCGGGCGACGTCAATATAAATGCACGCGACGACCATATATCTAATAAAACCGTCGTATCAGCTGCACTTAGTACCGGTCTTGCCGTCTCGGTCAACCGTATGTCAACTTCAATCAATAGCGGCTTAGCCGACTTAAAAGCTAACCAGCTCGGCAAAACTTTAAGTTCTGGCGATTTGGTTATGACTACCGATAACGCCTCTAGGGAAAATGCCAATTCCGATTCCGATAAATTAACGGGCGAATTTGGCTCGGAAACCCGCTTCCTTAATGAAGGTTTTATTGATACCCTGCTAAATGGCGTGCGTGCTAATTCGTCCGCCACTAAACAAAATATTACTGACACGCTCAAAAAACGTTATACTGCTACCGTCAATTATAATAACTCATTGGGCGCGGGCGTGTTCGCTAACGTTGCAAATAATTCGAGTATAGACGCGGGCGAAAACAAAATTTCTATCGGCTCGACCGAAAATAACGATTTAAGTATAACTAGCGGTTCTGGCTCCGGCGGCATTGTCGGCGTTGGCGTCGGCTCAACTTCAATTAAAGTTCATCGCGCTAATACTGCTAACGTTGTCGGCTCAACCCTTAACGCGAAAAATATCGACATTTCCACCACCAACGGGCAAACCGGCTCCGACGGTATCAATTCCAAAATGTATAACGCCACGCTAACAGGAGTTGGCGCAAGCGTGGGTTATAACAACGTGGAGACTAACGGCACGGGCGAAATTTTAATCTCCGATTCCAAAATAACAGCCGGCGAAAATCTTAACGCTAAGGCAATCGACAATTCAAAGAGCAGAACTTACATACTAGACGCGGGCTTGAAAGGCGTTGGCTACACGGGCGTTTTTGCCTACAACACCAACACCGCGCAGACCGGCATTGAAGTCAGCAATAAATCTACGCTTACGGCTAGGGCGATTAACTTCAACAGCGAAAATCATACTTACCGCGCAACTGATACGCTCGCAATCAGCGTAAGTGGCTTGGGCGTTCAAACCAATACTTCAGTGGCTAAAGATACTTCCACCAATTTTATTAACGTTACGGGCGAGGGCAATACGTTTACTGGCGAAAACCTCACCTTCAACGCGCTAAATGGCGGTCAAACTTATGCTCACACGAACGGTCAAGCTTATCTGGGACTGAATGCCGTAGTTGCAAAGGGGCTTGCCAATTCTAATACTAAAGCTAACATTTCGATTGACGACGCTAATACTTTCACGAATACAACGGCTAATATTACAGCGCAAATCGGCGAAGACGGCAAATATACCGCTGAATCAACCGGCTTTGCAATAAACGGTTCGGCAGTGGGTGTAAACATCGACGATATGTACGCGCAGACAAATAGCACCGCGCAAGTTAATATCGGCAACGAAATTTATGGCAATGAAACTGCGCTCAATGCAACCGCGCTCAATAAGGCTAGCCGTAACGCCTTCATGCGCAATAATGCTTATTCAATCGTCGCTAATGCTAACGACATTTCAGCCTACACCATTGCTAAAGATACAGCGTCCGTCAACGTCGGCAATAATTCAACGTTGGAAAATGCTAACAAACTCGGCGCACTCAATATCAGCGCAGATACGGAAAATAAATCGTACGTGGCGGCGAAAGGTACCGGCGGTTCAATCGGCGGCGACTTCGGCTCGGCGGCGCATGCTGATAACTCCGCTGATAATACTTCTTCCGCAACCCTTAACGGCACGTGGAATATTGCTAACGATTTAACGCTGAACGCAAGCCAGCACGACGACGCATATATTTCCGGCTACAGCGCACGCGGCGCAATCTTCACCGGCGGCAAAGGTTCCCTCGATAATGTTATCAAAGGCTCGACCACCGCGACCATTTCTGACAACGCAAATATTAACTCCAAAACCGTCAACGTAAACGCTAAAAATTATATCAAGACCGATAAATATTCCGACGAATACGACTACACATTATTTGGGCGCATGGGCGGCGTAGTCGATGACGTGGATTATCAACGCTCAACCGCCACGACCGATAAAACCGCGAACATAAATATTGGCAATAAAGCAACGGTTACTTCGACCGGCAAGCAAACTTATGACGCGGCGAGCGACTACGACTTAAAAAATGACGTATACGCCGAAGGCGGCTCTTTACTTGCTAGCTTGCGTTGGGTCAAGTCGCATAACTACATAACGACGGACGAAAAAATTTCGGTCGGCACCGGCGCGACGCTCAAAAATGAAGGCGGCACCTTCGCGGAAGGCGGCATAACTTTAGCGGCGCATGATAACTTAAATCATAATCCGAGCGCAAAAGGATACTCGCAAGCAGGTTTCGGCGGCTACGTTCGCGCCGAAACTTTAACCGATTTAACGCGCAATCAAACCATAAATATTAACGGGACGTTGAGAAGCGCGAAGGATTTAAATTTGTACGCGGGCGCGGATTTAAACGGCGAAGGCTCCAAAGTTCGTAGTTTCGCTAAGGCAATTTCGCAGGTGCAAACGTTAATTCCCGACGGTAGCGCAGATATTATCCGCAAGGGCGCGACCAATTCAAATGTCAACGTAAACGCCGGCGCATACGGTCAAGCCACGCACGACATTAACATAATTTCAAATGCGGGCAACGAATTTTTCAACGAATTTACATTCTATGGCACAGCATATAAGAGCAAAACTAATTACAAAGTAGCGACTGCCGATAATGGCAATTTGAAAACAGCGGACTACAAGCACAGCGGCAACGTCAAAGTCAATGGCGAGTTGAAAGCGGCGAGTACGCCCGATGTGACGGTAAATATAAGCGGCATAGCCCTTCCCGACGGCTTCGTTTTGACGAATAATAAATTAAAGCCCCTTTCTTACTCGGTCACAAGCGGCAAATATACAATAACCGAAAAGAGTACCGATTTTGCGGGCAAGAGTAGCGAGGAAATTTTTGCCCAACAGATTTACAACGGGATTAAAACTGAAACGTCCAATTATCCAGATAATTTCTTGAAAAAACGCCACGACGAAGTTACAAAACTTTTGGACGATTACTTAGGCAATCTGACATCATATCGCAAATTAATGCAAGATAAAACTACGCTCGAAGCCGAAATGATAGCAAAGGGCATGGGCAGTTACAAGACGAAAAGCGACGGCACGAAAGAATTTGTCTACGCTCAAAACGTTGACGCTCAAAACATGATTGATTTCATTTTAAAGAAAAACCGCCACGAAAATATAGAAAAATCCGCAAATAACGCTTTAGCCAAATATCAAAAGGATTCCACGCGCTACAACGGTTTATTGCAGGAGAAAACCTCGCTGGAAGATGAAATGATAAAATTGGGCATGGGCAGTTATACTACGCGCTCGGACGGCTCGCAAGAATTTTTATACGGTGAAACGCCGTCAATCCAAATAAAGTCGCTGATATTGCCGGATATAGAAGTCAGCGGCGGCTCAATCAACGTCGTAACGGGCAATTTAACCGGAAGCGGCAAGTTAAACGCAAGCGGCGTGCCGAAAATCGACATTCAAAACAAGTCAAGCGCGTATTTGATTACAAACCGCTTGACGATAGCCGATAAGGGCGGCGCAATCAACTACAACGATAAGGGCGTATCGAGCAACGCGGATATAGGTAGCGGCGCGAAATTTACCGAGCTGAAAAGTTCCAACAGCAATGAAGTCCCAACGATAAATGTAAAGAATAGTTACGCGGGGCAAAGCTCCATTCCGATGAAGCCCAATTCAAGCCTTAAAGGCTACAAAGATTTGAGCGAGGAAGATAAAAAAGATACCTATAGATATACGCCGATAAATTATATTGAGGTGACGAAAGATATAACAAATCCGGTCGGCAAGGTTATTCTCGACAACACGCAAGGCAGTATCCGAATACTAAGCGGCGCGAACGTCAACGCGCAGGATATAGCGATGACGGCTAAGGAAAGTATTTCGCAAGGTTATACTGAAGGCTTAGTTAATATCGCGAATACGCCCGAATACCTCTACGCTGACGAGGCGGCGAAATTGCGCAAGACGACCGGTTGGGATTCTAAAATGCCCGAAAACAATCAAGATATAACTAAAACGAGCGATACTGTACTGACCGGCGGCACGGGCAGGATAGCTGGCGAGGCGATTTATATTGCCGCACGCGATATTAATATCAATGGACTGATTCAGGCGGGCTATAACGGCTACAAAGCGACCGTCACTCAAAAGGACGTTGACAACGCGACCGAAACAGTACTTTACAATGATACTACCATGTACAAAGTCAACGAGGGCGGCTCCAAGCTCGGTAAGGACGGCTACTATATTTACGAGCCGCAAATTTATTACGACAAGGCGAATAATAAATTATACGTGGAAGATATAAATTCAGTTGGCGGCAAGATTTACTTAACTGGGCGGATAATGTCCACCGGCAACGGGAAAATCGTAGTGGCTGACGGCGCGGGCAATATCGATATTACCAACAGTTCCAAATATGATATGCACGTCGGCAAGGTGATTAGCTCCGGCGGCAACGGCTTTATTCAAATCATTGACACCACGCAGGATAAATTAACCCAGTATTCAAGCGGGCAAACGCGCACGATAGAAAATTATTCTGCGTGGCAGATTGATAACACAAAGGGAAAAGTAACAACCGGCGACGGGCTATCAATCGGGCAGTTCGTCAATTACAATCCCAAAAGCGGCATGACGTATCATTGGATGGAAGGCGTTAAGCAGGCAGTACTTCATCATTATTACAAAGAAGAAATTAAAACTCGCTGGGGCAATGGAGACGACCCGAATTACAAAGGCAACTATGAGGAAATGTCGCTAACCGCCAGTGAATATAGTGACCCCGAAACGCTTGCCAACGACCCGCTACAAAATGGCATGTTCATGGACAACCAAAGCCAAACTAACAATTTGATTATGTCTGCGAAAAACGAATCAACTACTAGCTATGGCGTAGACAAACCCGCCGAGCAAACCAAGAGCGGCTTTTTAGGCTATTATCATCACTGGCACCATTTCTGGAATAAATCGGTTGGCTCCAAGCAGACTTACATTTTCTCATTGAAGGGCGATTACCCAATAAGCGTCGGGTTAATCGGCGAAAGTAATCCGCACATTAATTTGACGAATGATTTCACCCGTAGCGGCGACTTGTATTTGACGGGCAACATTCGCAACGACAATAGCGCGACATTGAATATAACGGCGCGTGGCGGCAAGATTGAGCAATCGGGCGGAACAAAAATTTCTACCGATAACATTAAGCTGACTGCCCGCGACGATATTAAAAATATTGACATAACGAATCACCGCAAGGACGATTTAAAACTAAATGCGCAAACGACTACAGGCGACGTCGATATTAACGTAAGCGGCGGCATTTATAACAATACAAATCTTGCGGGAAATGTGATAGTCAACGCGCTAAAGAGCGAGTACGGCGGCGCATCGCTGACGGCAACCGGCGATATTAAGCAGACGATTAAAGGCACGGCGATAACTGCGCGGAATATCAAGCTTGATTCTCTGAACGGCGCGATTAATCTGCAAATAGAATCGAACGGGCAACCGGGCGCGGAATACTCTGCAATTTCGGCGGCGGCTAATGGAAATATTAAGCTGACCAAAAATGATAATGCTGATTTCCTAGTTGGCTCGATAGTCTCGACGAATGGCGACGTAACGTTGAGTGCTAAGGGAAAATTTGTTGACGCATTGGACAAAGTCCGCGATAACACCGGCACTGACGAGAGCGACTTGGTTAAATCGTGGATAGACATGGGCTTGATAGCGGGCACGGCTGATTACAAGGGCGCGTATCTCAATCGGCTTGAAAAAGACCGCGACGCTTATAAATCCGACGTTACCGAGCAATTTAGCGAGTATAAAGATTTGCTTGCGACCTATCAAAGTTCGCTTGCCGATTACAATTCGCTTGAGGATAAAACCGGCACGACTAAACCGGAAATGAATGACCGCTTAGAACTTTTGAATAAAAAATTTGCGAAGTACGCTTCGGCGGACGCCTATTTAGCAGCGGATAAAGATTATCAAACGCTGGTTGCGACGGTGAAAAATCCGCAGTACAAATGGACGGAAGCCGAATTGCTAAGCGGAATCCGTTCAGCTTTAGTCAATAAGCAAGAGGGCACAGCCTACGACGTGACGCGCTTTAAGGACGCAAATATCACCGGACGCAATGTGACTTTGACGGGAACGGGCGTTGGCTCTAACAGCAAAGAGACTACGACAATCAAAATGTCTGAACTTAAGATAAAGGCGAACGAGACCGACAAAGAGAAATCAGCGCGGTTGGCGAAGCTTAGCCGGTTAGCGAACGTCGAGGCGGCTGACGTTAATGTCAATTACGTTTTGGGCGACGACGGCAAGCCCGTAATGCAGACCGTTACGCAAATTAATTACAACTACGACGCGAACAAAGGCTATTACATTGACAAGGCGGGCAATTACATTCGCTACCGCAAAGACGCCGACGGCAATTTACTCAAGTACACCTACGACAAAGACTTAAAGCAAGTCGGAAACGCGGTTGCAGTCAGTGATTTCTCCGACGTTATCAAGGACACCACGACCATTGAGAACAAAGAAATTAGTTCCTTTGAGATAAAAGGCACGATACCGCTTGGCATAAACGCGACGGGCACTATAAATATCAAGACGACTGGCAATGACGGAACGTACATAGCTGGGCGCAACAAGGGCGTTAAGATAACCGAGACGACTAATCCGAATAAAGACATTTATAGCCCGCTGAACATTAACAAAATCGAGACGAGCAAAACTGACGGCAACTATGCAGACGTGCGGATAATAGGCGAGGCGGGAATATTCAACGCGGCGAATAGTGGCGCAAATGTTATCGGCAAGGATTTAATTTTAGTGGGTGGCAATGGCGCAATCGGCACGCAGGCGAAACCGTTCACAGTGACTTTGACGGGCGATTTACTGAATGCGCGTAGCAACGAGGAAATTAACTTGCAGAAAGTCGGCACGGATAATTTCCGGATTAGTGCGCTTTACTCCCCGAAAAGTATTCGCATAACCAACGCCAAAGGCATTATCGAACACAGCTCCCGCTTTGACGATATAGCGGCGGCTTATATCAATACGCCAGGCGAAATAACGTTGACGGGCAATGCGGGCACGGCTAACAATCCAATTTTGATAAGACCGACTGCCACGACAACTTTAAATCTCAAGGGCAACACCTTTTATATCAAGGGCATGAATTCCGGCACGGTTAATTTAAACAACATAAGCGGCAACGTCGAAATAACTTCTGACGGTTCGATTGGGCAGACGAAAAACAGCGCAATCAATGCAAGTAGCCTGAAAGTAGCGGCGGCTGGCGACGTTCTCTTGACTGGCAATCAAAATAAATTTAGCAAAATAAATGTTGGTGAAATCGGCGGAAATTTCGAGCTTAAAAATAATTCGAGCACTTTAACTGCAAATTTCAGCGGCACGATAAACAACGCTAAAATTAACCAGACCGGCAACATTAACTTAGAAGGTAAATTTAATGGCAATGTCTTAAGCCTAACGACGGCAAACGGCAACATAAATTCAACGGGCGGACTTAAGGCGGATAAGGAAATAAATCTTAGTATCGGGACGTTCACGCACGAAGGCGAAATTCATACCGACAAATTGACTATTGCGACTGATAACGGCGTCACGATTAACAATACCGAAAATACCTTTAACGCCTTAGAAATTTCAAGTCGCGACGGCAAAGCGATTAACGGTTCGATTAACGTAGCGATAAAGGCTGATAAATTCGCGCCGAGCATAAAGAATGACGTAGCGGGCGACGTGACTTTAGAGAACACGAAAACTGACGGCGCGCTTTCCTTCGGCGACGGCGAAACGGCAAATATTAGCGGAACTTTCAAGGCGACAACTAAAGGCAATTTCGATTATGGCTCTACGCTTACCGCTAAAGATATTTCGATAACCGCGCAGAACATTTACCGGCGCGAAAATACAAGCGGCTATTTCACCGCGACGGATTCGATGACATTCACCGCGCAAAGTAATATTGGCACGGCGGCGAATCCGATTTTGTTCAGCAACGCCGCTGAAAAATCTATAAGCGCAGATACTTACGGCAAAAGAATTTATGTCAAGGGCGTCAATTCCGGAATATTCACGCTCGGTGACGCGGTCGGGGAATTCATGAGCGCAAGTTCTGAAGGCGCAATCGCGCAAGCTACCGATAAAAATCTTAACGTAAAAAATAAACTCGAACTCACTGCGGCTAACGATATAACTTTGGACAACGTCGGAAACTTAATCAAAGCGGCGCAAATAAACGACGGCGACAACGTTAAATTGAACAGTATATTCAAAGACGGCTTGACGTTGGACGGCATGAAGGCAAAAGGCGACGTTATAATAACTTCCGATAAATCGCTAGCGTTGAACGGCAATATCGAGACGGCAAAGAATATCGCATTGTCGGCGGGCACCAATTTAACCAGTAGCAAAGCCAGCGTGCTCAAATCGGGCAATAATATTACACTGAAGGCGGACGACGTTAAACTTTCCGGCAAAGTCGAGACGCCGTATAAAAAAATGACCTCTGATAAAGTCGAAGACCTAGAAAAATTCGTTAAAGAAATGCCAACTATTATAGTCACGACGAACAAAGGCTTAGACATGCAAAACAGGGCGAATAGTTTTGAGGGCGTGTACGTCGATAGCGAAGGCGAGCAAATTAACGGCTCGGTATTAGTTACTGCCAATTCGCCTGGCTTCCTTGCGGTAATCGATAAAGCGGTATTGAACGATATAACGCTGAAGAATACTAAAGCGGACGGCGCAATCATTTTGCTAGACAAAGGAACATTGAAATCGACCAAAGGCAATATAACGTTGAATATGGGCGGCGACTTTGGAGCGGCGGCGGCACTTGAGGCGAAAAATAATATAAACATAACTTCGCGCAAAGCCTCTTTGGTCGTAGCAAAATTAAGTTCCGTAGAAAAAGCTGTGACTTCGCAAGTGACTTCCGAAAACATCGCCACCACTTTGAAAGCTAAGAATATAAATCTTAAAGCCGACAAAACGATTGAGATAGAAGGACAAATAACAGCGGCGAACAACATAGTAGCTAAATCTAAGGGAATCAGCGTTGTTGGCAATGCAGATGTAAGCGCGGGCAGAAATATAGATTTAACTGTAGACGAAGGCAATATCGCTATATCAGGCTCGGCGACTTCTTCTCAAGGCGACGTGACTATGACCATTGAAAAAGGCGACCTCTCCATAGAAGGCAAGTTGCGTGCAGACAAAGGCGAAATAGCCATAGAGCTTATCGAAGGCAATATAAACATTGGCAAAAATACGCCCCAAGCGGAAACCGTCGTTGCCAACGGCAACATAAATATTACGACGAATAGCGGGATAATCGACATATCCGGAAAGACTAAATCTAATGCGGGTAGCATTAACATCAAGGCGCAAAAGTCTAAAACCAAAAACACTTCCGCTAATGTTCCTGAAATTTCTTCTGAAGTCAAGCCGGTTTCATTTGTCGCCCATTCTGATGAAACGCCTTCAGTTGAAGTCAATCTCTTTTCCGCTAACACCGCTGAAACTAATTCCGCTGAAGTTAATGCTAATAGAACTAACGACATCACGATTGACGCTGAGCTTGAAGCTAATGAATCGATATGGATAGTGACCGACGACGGCAACATTGATGTAACCAAGAAAATAACGGTACACGACGGCGACGTAACGATAACGACTTTGAACGGCAACATAAATATAAAAGATAACGGCGCGGCAGATATGGTTAGGGCGCAAAACAATTTAGACATTGAAACTGCCAACGGCGGAATCACAATTTCGGGCAAAATCTCCACGCAAGACGGCGACATAAATATAACGTCTAATCACAATTCGTATACGGCGGGGCAAAAGGGCATAACGGTTAATGAAACCGGTGCGATTAATCCTGCCAAAAATGTTAGCTTAAACGCCACCAACGGCGACATTGAGTTCAAGAGAGTTGCGGCGCAGAATGCCAATATCAATTCGAGTACCGGCAACGTAACAGCGGACACGATTAGTGCGGCTGACACGGTACGCATTGCCCTTGAGCGCGGAGACTTGTATTTAAATCTTGCGCAAAGCAAAGGCGTAGCGATTCTGACTGGCGATAATTCAAATTCGACGGTAAACACGATTCGGGCGGATTCTGTGGACGTTAATGACGCCGTTAAAGTGGGGAAAGTTCTTCCCTACAAGAGCAGTTCTGGAATTATGCAACCGAGTGCACCGACAGCACCGACAGCAAGCGGCGGTTCAACGGGAAGTGGAACTAGCTACAGCGGCAGTTACAGCGGCGGCTACAACGCCTACAGCAACGCATATAGTAGCGGCTACAGTAATTTTGCGAGCAATCCGAGTTCATTTGCGACTTTAGGAACTACGTACACGAACAACGGCTTAACCTATTGGCAAAGTGCGAATTCAACTGAGGGAAATATTTCTGCCGTTGGGGATTATTCGTTTAGCGAATTTGAATCCGCTAACGACATGAGCTATAGACAAACGCGCAATTACTTTGAGGTCAAATTTATCCCGACGTGGCTTGAGCGGGAATTCATGAGCATAGACTTTGACTATAGCTTTGAAAATTTCGGCATAAGAAATGCGACAGAGGACGAATTGACAATAGACTAAAGATTTACGCTGAAAAAAAATTAGTTCGTGAGCTAAAATTAGCTTGCGAACTTTTTTTATCATTCGCGCCGTAAGACCCCTAGCCTATGGGGATATAAGGCGCACATTGACTTTCAAAACTAACAGATGTAAAATAAAAATCTAAAGAATATTGAGGAAAGGAGAAGTCTTGCGTTTGACAACAGCTGAAATCGAAAATCAAGTGCTTAAAAAGCGGTAGGCTGTTTAGCAAGAAACAGGGCGCGTGTACCGTCCTCCTGGCAATTTAAAGCCCTTGCCCGGTAGGAGCCGCAGAAGTGATAGGTCACAAGTACACACCTACCGTGGGGCACACGGGAAGTTACGCCTTTGGAGACCATGTAAGACGCAATCTCGGCGCAACGGTCGTT
>ODAI011126938.1_pt1 | contig 12880 bp, 10 predicted proteins | sample 1539321 | NCBI WGS metagenome assembly ODAI01 (sample SAMN02144231, study PRJEB22623) | gut metagenome | biome: sheep rumen | host: Ovis aries | place: New Zealand | reverse complement strand
CCGGTGACCTGATACTGTTCCATCGTTCAGCCTCCTGTATTCATGGCATCCATCACCGCGGCCTCCCGCCCGGAGGGGAAGGGAAAGCGGCTATGGGTTCTGTTGGGTGCGGCAGGCTTCGATCAGCGTCTGCCGACCGCACCCACCGCACATCAGAAAGGCATCATAGCCCTTTTCCGCCAGGCTGTCAATGCGGCTGAGCCTGCTGCTTCTCCCGCCGAAAGGATCATTCATCCTTCCCGTCCGGGTTGGGAATGGCGCGCAGCGCAGCTTCGAGCTTTGCGATCGCTTCGGGATCCATCCCTCTGTACTGCAGTCCGTCCCGCAGCGTAATGGCGCCGACCGCGGCGCTGGGAGTGTTTTCTCTCCAGCCGGGCAGGGCGGTATCCAGCAGGGCCGTGGCCGGCTCGCTGGCCATCAGACAGGCGAGGGTGCAGTCCAGGTTCAGCGTCTTTTCGCGGTTGCCGTTGACCTTTGCGCCAAAGCGGGGCGCAGCCAGGCCGCCGGGCGTCACGCCGCCCAGCACGTCGCTCAGCCAGGAGATGCTGTCCTCCACCCAGCGGGGATAGCGCTCGCAGAAGGCGCCGCCCTCGATGCTCGCGTCGCCCGTGGACAGGCCGTGATGGCCGTTGGAATAAATGTGGCTTTCGAAGGCCACGTCCTTTTCGCACAGGGCCGCTACCAGATGGACGGCGTTGGAGACCGGCACGAGGTTGTCCGTGCGGGTGGCAAACACAAAGCAGGGGCAGGTGTTGCCGTCCACATGCTCGATGACATCCGGCGCGGAGGGCAGGTAATCCCGGGCACAGGCGCCGTCGATGACCGGATAGCCCAGGATGGCGGCGTTGGGACGGTGGACGGACATCGTCGCCGCGCAGGCGGCCAGGTGGCCGCCCGCGGAGAAGCCGATCACCGCGATCCGATCCTCCGCCACATGCCATTCCTCCGCGTTCTGACGGATCAGCGCCATGGCCTGCTCATAGTCACTGAGCGGATTGGGCCACACGGCCTGCTCATTCAGGGAATAGCGCAGGACAAACGCCTGATAGCCCGCCTTCAGATAGGCGAAGGCGATGGGCTCGGCCTCCCGGTCGGAGCAGAAATGATAGCCGCCGCCGGGAATGACCAGCACGGCGGGACGGCGACGGATCGAACCGTAATCGCCGCCCACGGGCTGGATGAAGGTCGTCAGGCTGACCTGCCTCTCCGCATTGAGCAGGATATATTCAGATTTCATGCGTATGTCTCCTTTCCGGCCGGGGTCCCGCGCCCGCAGAACGCGGGACCGACCGCCGTGCTTATGCCTTCACGATGCTCAGAAGCTCCCGGATGCTCTCCATGTTCCAGTCGCCCGCCTGATGCTGCGCCGCGTCCCCCAGGCAGGCGACCTTCATGCCGCCCGCGTGGCCGGCCTCCGCGCCGGAAACGGCGTCCTCCACCACCAGACAATGCTCCGGCGCGATGCCCAGCATGGCCGCCGCCTTCAGGAACACCTCCGGATCCGGCTTGGAGCGGGTGATGTTATTGCCGTCGCTGACGGCGTCAAAGAAATCCTTCAGCCCGATCTGCCCCAGGATGAAGGGCGTGTTTTTCGAGGAGGAGCCGATGGCCAGCTTCAGACCCATTTCCCGCAGCCCGTCCAGCGTTTCCCGAACCTCCTGGCTCAGATCCGCCGTGCTCATTTCCCGGAGAGATTCGCGATACAGATCGTTCTTCTGCTGCGCCAGGGCGGCCTTCTTTTCGTCGCTCAGCGCGGGCCCGTGATACTGCTCGAGAATGATGTCCAGGCTGGCCATGCGGCTGACGCCCCGCAGGCGGTTGTTGATGGTGCGGTCGAAGGGAATGCCCATTTCATCCGCCATGGCCTTCCAGGCGCGGTAATGATATTCGTCGGTGAAGCAGATGACGCCGTCCAGGTCAAAGATGATCGCTTGAAATTTCACGGGCGCACCTCCCTTAATAGCGCAGATAGTCCTTGCCGCAGAAGGGATCAACGGGGCTCTGGCCCTTGAATTCGCTTCTGCCCAGCAGCTTTTCCACCACGGTGTCAATCATCAGATCATGATTGGAATAGGCGTTGATGTAGGTTTTGACCATGGGCACATCGAGCAGGTGATAGGGATTCTGCAGGGAGATGAACAGCGTCGGAACGATCTCCACGAACCAGGGGATGTTGTTGCCCGCGCCGAAGGGAGCATGCCAGTTCAGCCGGGCCGTCGTCTTGTTGGAGGCGTTCTCGACATTGCCGATGTAGATGACCAGGTCATATTTGCTGCGGAATTCCTCCACGGTTTCAAAGCGCATGGGCTTGGAGAAATCGAAGACCTCCTCCTGATAGGGAATCATTTCGAAGCCTTCCTTTTCCATGTCCGCGATGAAGCGCTCGGCTACGCGCTGCTCGGAAGGACATTTGCCGATGATTTCAAACAGCACCCGGTGATGCTTCCGGGGGTTGATGGGCAGCAGATGCTGCGTATCCTTGACCAGCGTCACAGCCCGGTCCGCGCATTCCCTGGCCCAGGCCCTGTGCTGATCGCAGGCGATGACGTCCAGCCCCTCGGGACGGGGAGCCAGGGTGCCGTCGCGCTGCTTTTCGTGAAGCTTCAGGGCTGCCTTCGTGGCCAGAATGCGGGTGACGGCCTCCTCCAGCCGCTTCTCGGACAGGATGCCGCTTGCGTAGCCCTGCTTCATGTATCCCAGATCCTCTTCATAGTCCTTGTTGAACAGAACCATGTCGCAGCCCGCTTCGATGCAGTAGGGCACGCTCTGCTTCCGGTCCATGGCGCACAGGAAGCCCACCATGGGGGTGGCGTCCGTGATGATCATGCCGTTGAAGCCCAGCTTTTCCCGCAGCAGGTTCTGCAGCAGCTCGGGCGAGAGGGTGGCGGGCATCAGCTTGTCCGGATGATTCGGATTGAACTTTTTCTGATAGGCCGGCATGGCGATGTGGCCCACCATCACGGTCAGGGCCCCCTGGTCGATCAGCGCCTGATAGATCTCGCCGTAGGTCCGGTCCCATTCCTCGCAGGAAAGGGAGTTCACGCTGGTCAGGATATGCTGATCGCACTCGTCCACGCCGTCTCCCGGGAAATGCTTGATGGAGACCGCGCTGCCGCATTCCTTCGCGCCGCACATGTAGCCCAGACCGCACTGCTTGACCATCTCCGGGTCCCGGCCGTAGGTGCGGACGTTGGTGATGGGGTTATGATAGTTCTGGTCGATATCCACCACCGGCGCGAAGGCGTAATTGCAGCCCACCGCCTGGCCCTCCGCGCAGGCGATCCGGCCCAGCCGGTAGGCCTGCTCCGGGTCGCCGGTGGCAGCAACCTGCATCTGCTTGCCGAAGGCCGTGCCCTCCTCCACGATGCCGTCGCCGCCCGCCTCCAGGTTGGCCGCCAGGAGCATCGGGATCTTCGTGTGATTCTGCAGATAGGAATAGGCGGAGAACAGCTCCTCCGTCTTCCCCGTGCGGAACATGACGCCGCCGGGGTGGCGGTTCAGCAGCTCATACTGCAGATAGCCTTCGTTGGCGGAATAGCCGATGGGGAAGAACAGCTGCTCCAGCTTTTCCTCGGTAGTCATGGCGGAGCGGGTTTCCTCCACCCAGCGAATGGCCGCGTCGTCCAGAAAGAACGGATTGCTTTTCAGATCGATCATGGGAACTCCTCCTTCATTCTTCTGCTTTTGAACCGGAAACGCCTGTGTCTGTCGGCCCTGGAAAGGCGATCTCTTCATCCAGAATGATGATAGCATCTTTTTCCAATCGGCGACACACACATATTATCCTTGTTTTAGCACAAAATACATGTTTTATTGCAAACAGAGCAATTACGTGGTATTGTTAGCACGAAATGAATCGAATCTGTTCAATACGGGAAGGGAGCTCATGATCATGCTGGAGATCCAGGAGGTGCTTCGGATCATTCTCGGCTCCTACCGTGTGCAGCTGACTGTCCTGGAGCGGGGCTGCTCCTCCCCGGAAGCCTCCGCGCTGGATTATCAGTTCCGCGATCAGCTTTATGATGGATTCGATTACAGCGCTTTCGCCGAAAGCATGATGGATCTGGTGCCGGCGGATGACGCGATGGACTGCAGGGACAGCTTCGGCCTGCACTATGTCGTTTTTCGGGGGCGCGGCGCGGACCGGGAAAGCTATTCCTTCTGTGGGCCCTATACCTATCGGGCCTTCAGCGAGGAGGACTTCAGCCGGCTGATGGAGTCCCATGCCCTGGGGGAGGATGCCATGGACGCGGTGCGCTGGTACTTCAGGCGCATTCCGGTGATCAGAGACGGCCCTGGCTGGCGGCAGATGCTGACGGAGTTTCTGTCCCGATCCATGGCCAATCCGGATCTGGAGCTCGTTCGCGTGACCCATGACCATCCGGAGCCGTCGCGAAAGAAAAGCTCCGTGGAGCTGTCCGGCATTTCCTACGCCTCCATCGAAGCCAGATATGCCGTGGAGACGGCCATGCTGAACGCCGTCCGCAGGGGCGATATCGCAGAAGCGACCTACCAGCAGAACCAGTTTATGGGCTTTACGCTGGATCAGCGCCTGACGGATCCCCTGCGGGATGCCAGGGACATGGTCCTCGCCGTCAACACGCTGTATCGCAAGGCGATTGAGCAGGCGGCCGTGCATCCGACCTACATCGACGCGATCAGCGGCCAGTTCACGGTCGAAATCGAAAAGGCGGAAAGCGTGGAGCAGGTGGAGGCACTGGTGCCCAAGATGATCCGCCATTACTGCCTGGCTGTCCGCCGCCACTCGCTGGAACGCTATTCCGCTCCCGTGCGCGACTGCCTGAACTATGTGGATTTTCACTACAGGGAGTCCCTCAGCCTGGAAAGCCTGGCAGCCCGATTCGCCGTCAACAAGAATTATCTCTCCAACCGCTTTCACAGGGAGGTGGGAAAGACGCTGACGGATTATATCAGACAGACCCGGATCCAGCGGGCGGTGAGACTGCTGGAAAGAACCCCCCTGTCCATGCAGGACGTTGCGGAGCAGTGCGGTTTTTCCGATGCGAATTACTTTGCCCGGACCTTCAAAAAGATCAACGGCATCTCTCCCCATGCATACCGGAAATCCATGAACAGGCATCCGCCTTCCGATGCATAGCGCGCGGGAGACCGCTTCGCCTCCTGCCGAAGGGGGCTGCCGCGGAAAGGCGCAGCCTGAAAACTGCAAAGAAGGACAGAGATCTGAAAGACTGAGAGGAGGAACCCATCATGAAAAATGCCCATGCCAATTCCGACGCGATCGCCCGAAAGTTAATGGATTCCCTGGTGGTGGAGCAGCGCGTGCTGGGAGCTGTGACTCCCAGCGCAAAGGTCACCTTCCTGGGAAGGGAATTCGATACGCCCATCATGGCGGGCGCTCTGAGCCACCTGAAGGGCGGCATGGCGGGATATGCCGCCGGCGCGCACCGGGCCGGGGCGGTGGCCTGCATCGGCATGGGGGATATCGAGACCCTCGCCGGCTGTCTGGATACAGGCGCGAGCGTCCTTAAGGTGATCAAGCCCTATGCCGACAGGGAGGAGATCTTCAGCCGGATCCGCTTTGCCGAGGCGCACGGAGCGCTGGCGGTCGGCCTGGACGGCGGCCACGCCATCAAGTCCGAGTCTCCGGCCTTCGACACGATCGCGGGCTGCCCGATGAAGCTCCCGACGCTGGAGGAAATGAAGGAATACATCGCGTCCACCAGGCTGCCCTTCTTCCTCAAGGATATCCTCAGCGTCCGGGACGCGGTGCTGGCGAAGGAGATCGGCGCGGCCGGCGTCATCATCGGCCATCATCACGATCTGATGCACTGGGCGACGCCCCCGGTGTACCTGCTGCGGGAGATCCGCAGGGCGGTGGGGGAGGACTTCATCCTGATCGCCGACGGCGGCATCGAGGACGGATTTGACGCCTTCAAGGCGCTGGCGCTCGGGGCGGATATGGTCTGCGCCGGCCGCGCGCTGATGGAGCCCTATGCGAAGGAGGGCGCGGAGGGCGTCGCCGGGGCGCTGCGAACCATGACGGACGAGCTGCTGTCCATGATGTACCGCACCTGCGCGGCGGATGTGAAGGGCATCGATCCTTCCGTGATTCATGAGGCCTGGTGGCTGTGACGGACGACTGCAGCAGGATGAGAAAACAGGAAGGGGGCGCGGCCGGGATGGCAGGAAGGGTATATGAGCACAGGGGGTTTATGCTGGACGTGAGCCGTCACTACATGCCGGCGGAGGAGATCCGGAGGCTGCTGGACGCGGCGAAGATCCTGGGGCTCAACCGGATGCACTGGCACCTCACGGACGATCAGGGCTGGCGGATGGAAATCCGTTCATATCCCAATCTGACGGAGACGGGCTCCGTCCGCGGGAGGTCCTATTTCGGCGGCACGCCCGGCGAGGAGCGCAACGACGGCTTCTATTCGCAGCAGGAGATCCGGGACATCGTAGCGTATGCCGGAAGCCTCGGCATCGAGGTGATCCCGGAAATCGAGCTGCCGGGGCATGCCGCGGCGATGCTGGCGGCGTATCCGGAGCTCAGCTGCCGGCGGGGGGAAGCGGGCCGGTGGGAAAACCGCGTGGAGATTTCGGGCGGGATCTTCCCGGCTCTGGTCTGCGCCGGAAAGGATGAAGCGCTGGCGCTGATCCGGAACGTTCTGGATGAAGTCACGGAGCTGTTCCCGTTTCCGGCGGTGCATATCGGCGGGGATGAGGCGGTGAAGCTCCGCTGGCGCCGCTGCCCGGACTGCCAGGCCCGGATGAGAAAGCTGGGGCTTGCGTCCGAGGACGCGCTCCAGCGGTGGCTGATGCTGGAAATCGGGGCTTATCTGGCGGAAAAGGGACGGCGGACCATCGTCTGGGGCGATGCGCTGGCGGGCGGTCCGCTGCCGGATCACTTCATCGTGCAGCAGTGGATGGAAGGGGAGGAGAATACCCGCGCCTTTATGGCCGGCGGCGGGCAGGTGATCCGCTCCGATACGGATTATTTTTATCTGGATTATTCCTACGGACAGATTGATGTGCGGAAAATCTGGGAAATGCCCGGGATCCCGGACTATGCCGCGGGGTACGAGGACCGTCTGCTGGGGATGGAATGCCCGCTGTGGACGGAACGCATCGCGGGCCTGGACCGGGCGGCGTTCCAGCTGTTTCCCCGGCTGGCGGCGGCCGCCCTGCGGATGAGGGAGCCGGAGATGCCCTGGGAGGATTTCCGCGCCCGCGTTGCCGAGCTGACGGCGGAGGTGGAGAGAAAAACCGGCCTGAAGGGCGCGCCCGAGGCGCTGTGGGCGCTGTCTCCGGCGGAGGCGGAGAAGGTGCTGGCTGCGGAAAGGGAGAGAACCCGGCTTCCGGAAACGGCGCCGGTTCCGGGCGAAGGCACGCTGTTTCTGCTGGATGAGGCGGAGCGCCTGGCGCTCCGGCTGGGAATCCCCCGGGCCTTTGCGCTGAAAGCCGGGGACAGCGTGCTGGCCGGGCTTTCCGGGCAGGCCGCGCCGGAGGGGGATTCCGGCGCCGGCATCCTGATGCGCCAGCTGATGCAGGCGGCGGAAAGCCGGCTGTGGGGCGCCTGGAAGCGGATTCCCGAGGAGATCTGGATCGAAACCATGAAGGCCTTCCCCCGCTTCATTTCGGAGCACCGGCGATCCTATGGGTATGACGGGTTTGACCGGGCCGGATGGACGGTGCGCCAGGCCGGCGCGCGGATTTTCCGCATCGGGGAGCTGGAGTATGAGCTGGCGGAAACGGAGGCCCGGAAACGGGAGATCGGGGTGCATATTCCCTCCGACGCGAGGCTGGAGCCGGAGCGGCTGAACGATTCCCTGACGCGGGCGGACGCCTTCCTGCGGGAATTCTTCCCGGAATGGGCCGGGCTGCCGAAGACCTGCGAAAGCTGGCTGCTTTCCCCGGTGCTGAAGGAATGGCTGCCGCCGGACTCGCGGATTCTGCGCTTCCAGGAGGCGTTTGACCTGCTGGAGAACCTTCCGGACAATGACGCCGCGCTGGAATGGGTGTTCCATGTGGCGGAAGGCCAGCGGGCAGGCCTGGCGCTGGCCGCGCTCCCGGAGGATACCTCGCTGCAGAAAAACATGAAGGCGCTGCTGCTCTCCGGCGGGAAGCCCGGCGCCGCGTACGGCGTGCTTGCGCGTCCGTTCCGATAACACATGCGTGAGAAGGCGGGAAAAGGAAATGGCCGTGTATATCTGGGATCTGGACGGAACCCTGCTGGATTCCTACGGGGTGATCGTGGAGGGCGCGAGGCTCACCGCGCAGGAGGCAGGGCTGACGGATACGGCGGAAGAGGGGCTCTGGAGCGTGAAGCGGGAATCCGTCACCGCCTATCTGCGGGACGCCAGTGTCCGCACCGGCATTCCCCTGGAGCGGATGAAGGAGCGATACCGCGTCCATACCCATGCGCTGGATGACAGAATCACGCTGGTGGACGGGGCGGCGGAGACCCTGGAGCGGCTTCGGAGCGGAGGTGCGGAGCATTACGTGTACACGCACCGCGGCGCGTCATCCGGGCCGATCCTGAAGCGGCTGGGCATTCTGGAGCTCTTCCGGGACATGGTGACCTCGGAAATGAAGCTTCGGCCCAAGCCCTCCGGGGAGGGCGTGACCTATCTGCTGGACAGATACGGCCTGAATCCGGCGGAGACCTGGTATGTGGGGGACCGGACGCTGGATGTGCTGTGCGCAAAGGACGCGGGCGTAAACGCCCTGCTGTACCTGGAGCCGGATTCCGTGGTGTGCCCCACGGGCCTGGAGGACCGGATCGTCCATTCCCTCCGGGAGATCTGAAGAAAGGTCCCCGGGAAGGCCCGGGGGCAGGAAATTCGTTGAAAAAAGCGCACAGGGGGAGTCGCCCCCTGTGTTTACGGAGCGAAGGAGGGAGGGGACGGCTTCCGTGGCCAGAACACAGGACATGACCGCGGGATCGCCCGTGCGCCTGATTCTGATCTTTGCACTGCCGATCCTGGCGGGAAATCTGCTGCAGCAGCTTTACAGCCTGATTGATTCCCTGATCATCGGGCAGCTGCTGGGGGTGACGGCGCTGACCGCTGTTTCCGCCTCCGGGTGGCTGGACTGGGCTGTGCTGTCCATTCCCATGGGACTGGCGCAGGGCTATTCCATTCACGCGGCCCAGTGCTACGGCGGGAAACAGCTGGATGAATTAAAGAGAACCGTCGGCCAGGGCTATCTGATTTCCGCGGCGGCGACGGTTCTGCTGGAGGCGGCCAGCCAGGTGCTGCTGCATCCCGTGCTGACCTGGATGAATTCTCCGGCGGAAACCCTCCGGCTGACGGAGCAGTATCTGAGAATTATCTATGCCGGGCTGCCGGTTGTGATGTATCTGAACGTGTTCAGCGGTTTTCTGCATGCGCTTGGAAACAGCCGGACGCCCCTGCTGGCGCTGGCCTGCTCCTCCGCAGTCAATATCGGACTGGACTGGTGGTTTGTGGGCTCCCTGGGGATGGGAACCAACGGCGGCGCTTATGCGACCGTTCTCGCGCAGACGGTTTCAGCGGTCATCTGCCTGCGTGCTGTGGTCCGGATTCCGGAGCTTCGACCGGCGCGCGCGGATTACCGCCCGGATGTGCGGATGATCCGGAAATTGACCCGCCTGGGTTTTCCGATCGCGTTTCAGAATCTGATCATTTCGGCGGGCGGCCTGGTGCTGCAGGGGATTGTCAACGCTTTCGGGTTCATTTTCATGGCCGGATACAACGCGGCGGCCCGGCTGCAGGGTCTGGTTGAAATCGCGGGGTCTTCTCTGGGAAACGCTGTCGGAACCTATACCGGACAGAACATCGGCGCGGAAAACATGGACCGGGTTCGCCTGGGCCTGCGGAAATCCGCATGGATCGGGCTCGGCCTGGCGCTGGCGGTTGGCGGAATCGTGGCCGGATTCGGGCGGCCGATTCTGAGCCTGTTTATCAGGGCCGAAGCCGACGTGGCGGAGCAGGTGCTGGCGGTCGGAGTCGACTTTCTGCGAATCATGGCGGCCGGCCTCCCGATGCTGTATCTGCTGTTTGTCTACCGCTCCACGCTGCAGGGCATGGGGGATACCGTCATTCCGATGGTGTCCGGCTTTGTGGAGCTGGCGCTTCGCATCGGGACGGCCCTGCTGCTGCCGCTGCTGCTGCGGGAATGGGGCGTTTACCTGGCGGAGATTTCCGCCTGGATCGGGGCGGGATGCTTCCTGATGGCTGGCTGCTACCGGCGGCTGCGGCTGCTGAGCCGGAAGGGAGCGGGCCATCCGGATGCGGAGGGATGAGTCTGCCGGGCGGACTGAGATTGGACGGAAGGAGCAAACCATGAAAACACTGATCGTTTATTATTCCATGGGCGGCAACACCGAATATGCCGCGCAGAGAATGGCCCGGCAGACCGGCTGGGATCTGCTGCGCCTGGAACCGGAGAAGGCCTATCCGAGCAGCGGCTTCCGGAAATTCTTCTGGGGCGGAAAAAGCGCGGTGATGGCGGAAAGACCGAAGCTGAAACCTTATTCAGTGGACGCGGCCGGGTATGACAGGATCATCTTCGGGTTTCCGGTCTGGGCGGGCAACGTCACTCCGCCCATCAGGACTTTTCTCAGCGAGAATCATCTGAAGGCATCCACCTATGCGGCTTTTGCCTGTCAGAGCGGGGCCGGGGCCGAAAAGGCCTTTGGAAAGCTGAAGGACTGCCTCGGGCACGAGCTGTCCAGAACGCTGATTCTGATCGACCCGAAGGACAGGCCCGATCCGGCGAAGGACCGGCAGATCGATGAATTCTGCCAGGCCCTGAAGGCCTGACGGCAAAAAAACGCCCGCACCGGCATGATCGAACCGGCCGCGGGCGTTTTTCTGTTCTTTACGCCGCTTCGTCCACGGCGTATTCGGCTTCCAGCTCCTCGAGGACGCCGATGGACCGATCAAACAGCGCCATCAGGTCGGCCTCCGCGATCAGACCGTCCTCGTTGACCTCCACGCCCTCAAAGCGCAGATCATAGCGCAGGGGCGGATTGTCCAGCGTCAGCATCTCACCGCTGCGGATCTGTTCGGTGCTGCGGTAGAGGAGGCTCACCCGATACCATGCCCGGCCCTCCGCGTCGCGGCGCCGTTCAAACAGCAGCTTGACGCCGATCGGCGCCTTGCTTTCGATGCTTTCCGGCAGCGCGAAGTCTTCCGCGCCAAGGGCGGAGAGGGCTCCGAGCACGGTGCAGTCATGGGCGCAGAAGAAGGTAAACTTGCGCTGCCGGTTCTGCAGCTCGCCCTTCAGCTCCCGCAGCAGAGGATTGGCAATATTGGCGGCCACCAGGGGCGCCCCGTGCTTCATTTCCAGGCAGGTGGTCATGAACTGCCCGAGCCTGGCCCAGTCCTCCTCCGACAGCTCATGGCCGAAGGCGGCCCGGACCGCGTCCGGCTCCTCATAGTACTGCAGGAGCAGCGCGTCCGCCACCTGATAGGCCGGCTTGATGGATCCGGCCAGATCCGGCTCCCTGTCGGCCTCCATCGTGTATCCGCAGGCATCCGCGAGAAGATCGCCGTATTTTCCGCTCTGATAGACCGGGCTGTCCTGCATATCCACGGTATCCATGATCAGCCGGATCGCGTCCCGATTCTGCTGCGCGATGCCGTCAAAACCGGCCTCACCGCCCATGGACGCGACCTGGGCGATCGCGTCGGCGGCATAGTCGTCGCTGTAGAAATGCAGGACGGGCTGCATGAAATCGACGGTGCCCTTCGCGTCGCCGGGATATTCCACTTCAATGTCCGCCAGCGGCAGCATGCCCGCGCCGAAATAGCGGGCGGTTGCGCGGCAGCGCTGCTTGTCCCGGGCGGAAAAGCGGATTTCGCCCGCCTGCGGGACCGTGTTTTCCGGGAACAGGCCCTCCCCGGCCAGCCATTTCCTGAAATACTGACCCATGCTGACCTCCTCCATGCCGCCGAGCAGGGTCAGCTCGCTGGAGCCTGCGGACCAGTCGATCCAGGCGTGGGGGGTCAGCTCATTCGGCACGGAGCCGTTGCTGGAAAGAGGCGCCCGCAGATTGTGGCGGCTGAGCACGACAACCTGCTCCAGGGTGTACTTTTCCGCGATGTCCGCGCCGGCCGCGGAGCCGCTGGGATCCGCGTAGTTTTCCAGCCAGCGGAAGGAGCCGGTCCGGACGACATCCTCCCCGTAGATGGTTTTCCAGTCGTCGCGCATGGAGATCACCTGATATCCCATGCTCTGCCATTTGGCGGTCAGCTCGTCATGCCTGTCAGGGTTTCCGTAATCCCGCACATCGTCATCCGCGATCAGCATGAACGCCGCGCTGCGATAGGGATTGTTCAGGAGCGCGTAGTTGTTCATGCTCACATCTCCGCTGGAATTGCCGAAGGACAGCACCGGCTGCCGGCCGATCTCCTGAGCAATCTGCAGGACCTTGTTGGTTTTGAGGTCCTTGATGAGCAGCTGATCCGTGCGCACCAGCTCATCGTCGCCGGTGAATACATATTCGATGCCGTCCGTGTCGCCCTGATTGCGCGCGGCCAGCGCGGTGTCGGAGCCGATGATGTTTTCGGCGGGGATATCCAGAAGGCCCTCCAGGAAGGTTCGGATGATGAACCGGTCACTTCCGGAGACGACAAAGCATTTGAAGCCATGCTCCTGGAGGTACTCAATGACCTCAGCCATCGGCAGATAACAGGCGTTTGCGTAGGTCATGCCCTCAAATCCGTCCGCCTCCTTCACCAGGACGCGGGTGATAAAGTCCGCGTACTCGGTCAGCGTCATCCCGGCAAAGGCTCTGGCCTGATGATAGGAAAATTCGTAGTCGTAATCCGCCGGAAAGGATTTATCCAGCGCGTGATCCCGGGTCATGCGGCCGAATTCCAGCATTTCCTCGTCCGGTTCCCAGGACGGG
>ODAI013251662.1_pt1 | contig 12883 bp, 9 predicted proteins | sample 1539321 | NCBI WGS metagenome assembly ODAI01 (sample SAMN02144231, study PRJEB22623) | gut metagenome | biome: sheep rumen | host: Ovis aries | place: New Zealand | reverse complement strand
TTTTATGTTGAATCCTTGGCTTTTGTAGCATAAAAAAGAAATTCATCTTAAAACAGTTTACATGATTTACCAATACCGCGTCCGTATTCAGATAAAATACATCTCATGCTGAAGCCCTGCGCGGCCATCAGGGCTGCGGCATGGGACGCAGGCTTGAGCGCCGCATCCTTGTTCCCCTGCGGCAAAGAAAAAACGCCAGTCAATGCGTGCCGCATTGACTGGCGCTTCCATGTACCGGCATAAAAAGCTGCCCGGAACCATCAGGTTCCATGGCATGGCCTCTGAGCCGCTTTTATTTGTTCGTGATAAGGAGAGTCTTGGAGTCAAGCTTGAGCGTTGACGCCACGTTCTTTTCCTTGCCGAACTTGAGTATGTCCACCATGGTTGATGAGCCCTTTGAGCTCAGGTGCACGACCGCATTGAAGTAGGGCAGCACGGCCTTAGGCGCTGAATCCTCAAGGGAATCGCCTTCGGCGGTGGAAGAAATCCACACCTTTGCCTTCGTGGCCTTCGCGTAGCTTGCGACGGTCTCGATGCTGCTCTCGTCAACCTTGCTGAAGTCCACGCCGTCAATCACGACTCCGGCTACAGCGATGCCGCCGGCCTTGAGCGCGTTGAGCGTCGCGACGACTTTCTCAAGGTTCACGTTGTCCTGATTGAAGTTCAGGATGGTGCGGTTGCGCAGAATCTGATCCTTCGTGTCCGCCGCGATGGTCTTCTTCTTGGAAATCTCCGTGAAGATGCCGTCGTACCAGGTGATGACGTTGGAGCTGTGCTGGTCAAAAGAGACGTGCACGAGCTGCTGCCCGTTCAGGAGCGTGTCCATGCCGAACTGAACCAGCACGGATGTCTTTCCCAAACCTTTTTTTGCTGTTACCAGACCGAGCTCTCCTGCCTTGAGTCCGCCGTTGGTGGCTTCGTCGAATGCGCGGATGGGGCTGCTTTCAAAAAGTTCCTGTTTTGCCATAAATTACGCTCCTTCCGTCTGTTATTTTGCCTGTCCGCTCTTGCGCTTCTCGGCATAGGTCTTGATGAGTTCGTCGGCGACGTTGTTCGGGACTTTGCCGTACTTCTCGAATTCCATCGTGAATTCCGCCTTACCCTGAGTGGATGAGCGGAGGATGGTGGAGAAGCCGAACATCTCTGACAGCGGCACTTCCGCGTTGACGGTGGAAGTGTTGTTCTCGTCCGTGGAGTCGATGATGACGCCGCGGCGCTGGTTGATAAGACCGAACATGTTGCCCTGGAATTCCGTCGGGCCGGCAATCTGAACCTTCATGATAGGCTCAAGGATGACCGGCTTTGCCTTTGCGTAGCCTTCGCGGAAGGCGCCGATGGCAGCAGTCTGGAATGCGATATCAGAAGAGTCGACCGGATGGTACTGGCCGTCGTTGATGGTGCAGCGCACGCCGACAACCGGAGCGCCGATGAGAGAGCCCTTCTCCATGGCCTTCTTGAAGCCCTTGTCGCAAGACGGGATGTACTCGTTGGGGATGGCGCCGCCCTTGATTGCGTCGACAAATTCGTAGTCTTTCTCGGCGAGCGGCTCCATAAAGCCTGCCACGCGTCCGTACTGACCGGAACCACCGGTCTGCTTCTTGTGCGTGTAGTTGAAGTCCGCGCGCTGGGTGATAGACTCGCGGTATGCGACCTCCGGCTGTGAAACCTCTACCTCGCACTTGTACTCGCGCTTCATGCGCTCGACGTAGACCTCAAGGTGGAGCTCGCCCATACCCTTGATGATGGTCTGGTTGGACTCAGGATCAACGTAGGTCTGGAAGGTCGGATCCTCTTTGGTGAAGCGGTTGAGCGCCTTTGCCATGTTCGCGGCGTCCTGCTTGTTCTTGGGCGTAATGGCCTGTGAGATAACCGGCTTCGGCACGAACATTGACGTCATTGCGATGTTGAGGCCGCCGCCGCAGAATGTATCGCCGGAAGCGCAGTCAACGCCGAACAGGGCGATGATGTCGCCGGGCTGGCCTTCGTTGATGTCCTCCATCGTGGCGGAGTTCATACGGACAATACGCCCGACCTTGAATTTTTTCTGCGCGCGGACATTGAAGAGCTCGTCACCCTTGGTGATTTTGCCCTGGTAGATGCGCACGTAGGTGAGCTGACCGAACTGTCCGTCGTCAAGCTTGAATGCCAGTGCCACGCACGGCTTGTCGGGCACGTTGAACAGCTCGACCTGCGCCTCGTTGTTGTCGCGGTCAAGACCGTAGTTGTGCACTTCGGTCGGATTGGGCAGATAGCGCTCGACGCCGTCCAGCAGCGGCTGGATACCCTTGTTCACGTGGGCTGAGCCGAGGAACACGCCGACGAACTGCTCTGCAAGGGTGCCCTTGCGGATTGCGGCGATAATCTTTTCCTCAGGGATGTTGTCATAGCCGCTCTCAAGAATCACTTCCATCAGGTCGTCATCAAAGTTTGATGCCGCGTCCAGAAGCTCCTGCCGGTAACGCTTTGCGTCCTCCACAAGGTGCGCGGGAATCTCTGCCTGACGGACAACCTCACCGGCTGCGCCGTCAAAGTAGATGGCCTTCATCGCGATAAGGTCAACCACGCCCTCAAGCTTGTCCTCGAGACCGATAGGAAGCTCCATCATGTGCGCGTTGAGACCGAGCTTCTCGCGGAGCTGCCCGCACACGCGGATGGGGTTCGCACCCTGGCGGTCGCACTTGTTCACGAATGCAATACGAGGTACATGATAGCGCTTGAGCTGGCGGTCTACAGTGATTGACTGTGACTGAACGCCTGCGACTGCGCAGAGAATCATGATTGCGCCATCAAGAACGCGGAGTGAGCGCTCTACTTCGACGGTGAAGTCCACGTGACCGGGAGTGTCGATAAGGTTAATGGTGATGTCTTTCCACTGAACCTGCGTCGCTGCGGACTGGATGGTGATTCCGCGCTCACGCTCCAAATCCATGTTGTCCATTACAGCACCCACGCCGTCTTTGCCGCGTACTTCGTGAATCTGGTGAATCTTGTTGCAGTAGAACAAGATACGTTCTGAAGTTGTTGTCTTACCAGAGTCAATGTGGGCGCTGATTCCGATATTACGAACTTTTGTAATATCAAAGCTCATATTGTATACCTCTCAAAAAAGATTTCCTGAGTGCAGGGCATCGAGCCCTTCGCGTCTCGTATCATGCCGTGGAAAATACTATCCCTTATGATACAATACCTGCACCACTATACAACAAAAGCTGCTGAATTTCAATAGCGTTTTCCGTTAAATGTAAGAGAATTCCTGTAAGAATTTCTTGCGATTCCGGAGGAATGGCGGCCTGCGCCGCGGAAAGCGCCTCAGAAGCTGCCCGACAGGGAAAGCTTGCCGTTCCACTGGATGCCGTGCGCCTTGCAGCTGAGCTGGAGCCCGCCGGAAAGCTTGGTGCGCTCGTAGACGCCGTCCTTGAATTGCAGCGCGGTCTGCATATTAATAGAAGAGAACGCTGTGTTTTTGGGGCATATCCGCTCGGAGAAGGTGAGCGTGCTGTTCTTTCCCGAAAAGGAGGCCGCCGCCGCCGTCGTGGAATGGAGGCTTGCCCCTGTGTAGCTGAACGAGAGCCTCGCCGAGCTGCTTTTGCTGCCGTCCTTGGCGGCGATGCTGCCGCCGCACTGCGCCTGCACGCTGCCCTTGCCGAAGGTGAATGATGTCGCCGCCTTGCACTTGTATTCGTCGGCAAAGCGGGCTTCCTCCTTGCCTTTTGCGGGAATCAGCCGCTCCGTCTGCTGCAGCGCGATGCCCGTCCGCAGCGTTCCCGCGGGGAACTTGAACGTAAGCTGAGGGCTCAGCTGGAGCTGTCCGCGCACCATAAGCTTCTTGCCGGTGGGAAGCAGCATGTCCGGCTGCTGCGCCGAAAACGCGGATGCCTTTATGCGCAGCGCCCCGAACTGCGCGGAGCTTTCCGCCCTGAGCCAGTAGAATGCGTCCTGCAGCCCGCCGGCGGGATTTTCCGCCATACCGAGTAGCACCGCGCCGCTGAACAGCTTTGACGACAGGGTGAATTCCGCGTCCGCCGCGCCGTAGGGGCGTTCCCGGTAAAACGCCTCCTTGAGGAACCACGATTTGCCTGCCTGCTGCTGCCCGTGCACGAATGTGCCGCCGCTGAGCGCCGCCGTCGCCCGTATGCCCCCGAAGGAGAGCCGTTCGGTAAGGCTCGCCGCCCCGGTGCCGCCCTCGGTGCACATGCACTGGATGACCGGCAGCGGCGTGCCGTTGTGCGACGGTGTCAGGCAGAGGGCGGCGGAGAGCGGCGCCTGTGCCGACGTAAAGCCGGGGAGCGCGGGCGCGATTCCGGGCAGGGGCAGGCTTGGGCCTGAGAGCGGTGACGGAAAGCCCGGCAGCGGCGATTTGAGGCGTGACCACGCGCGCGCATAGCGCAGGGTGCCCGCAAAGACTTCCGCCCGGTACGGCACGCTTGCCCCGCCGCCGCCGAACTGTACGCCGAACCTCGCCGTCCTTCCTGCGGGCTCCTCCTGCGTCAGCCACTGCTCCGGCTCCTGCAGCAGCTGCTGCTCCTTCTGCGACACCGACGCGATGGCGGAGAAGTGCTCTGTCCGCGCCCGCAGCCCGGCCGTCGCCACAAAGCTGCATTCCTTCTCCGCCCGGTACGGGACGGTGCCCGTGAGCGCCGTGTGGAAATCCAGCCCGCGGAATACGTTGTCCTGTGCCGCTGCCGCCGCCGCCAGCGCAAGAATCCGCGCTGCGATTACCGCCCTCTTTTTGATATTCATGCTGACTCCTTGGAAAGCGGGCGCGTTTCAGAGCCGTTGCCCTTGGACGCGCGCCCGGATGTTTCGGGAGACGGTGTCTCCCGTAGCTATAGATAGTCAGCGGCTGCGGGTTTTTCGCATGTTCCGCAGGAATTTTTTTTGGGGGGCGGCACATTTTTTTTCAGCGCGCGCAGTGCCGTGCGGGCGAATGGCGGCCGTGCGGGCACGGGCGTTATGGGGCGCGGCTTCTGCCGCCGGTGCGCGGGGAATGCGGCCGCTGCACGGAATGCGTGCGCGTGCCGCGGCGGCGCGGGCAGTTCGTCTTTCTGCTGCTCAAAAAACGATTTCCGCGGAAGCTGGTGAAGAAAGCGCAAAAGTATAGTATAATAAATAGCGCTGTCCGGAAACTGCTCTTTCTGAATCAGCAGGCTTAAAAGGCTGTGTTTTTGCAAGGCTTCAGCCTGAAAAACTGCAGGAGCTGTGCGGAAAATATCGGTTTCCCGAGCAGGTCTCGTAATTAGTGATAATTTATGGAGAAGTGAAATGTTTTACGATGTTTTGAAAAAGAATTATGAAACGCTTACTGATGAGCAGCAGCTCATTGTTTATAATCTTGTTATTTCTCTTGGGAAGATGAACAAAGAGCAAGGCGGGAAAACTTTGGAAAAACGAAGCTTTGGAAAATTCGCTGGCCGTGCTACGGCATCTTTCTCCGATGACTGGGAAATGTCGGAAGAGGACTTGTTGGCGTTATGAAATATCTGATAGACACTCATATTTTGATATGGCTCGCGGTTTCGCCTGAAAAAGTGCCGAAAAAGGCTTTTGAGATTATTGAAAATCCAATGAACGATATTTCCATCTCCACGGTCAGCCTGTGGGAGATTGCGATTAAAATTGCCATTAAGAAGTTGGATTTGCAGGGGCTTAAAATCGATGACTTAGTTCAAATTTGTGACGAGCAAAACATTAAAATCGTTCAGCTCCCTGTTTCTGCTGTAAAGCAATATTGTGCGATTCCCATGAAGGAAAAGCACAGGGATCCGTTTGACAGGGCATTGATAGCAATGTGTATTTCAGACGATTATGTGCTTCTCTCCCATGACGGAAAACTTGGGCTGTATGAACAGGATGGGCTTGCATTCATTTCATGACGCCGTTCCCGCAGTGCCGTGCGCAATGGAGGCCGTGCGGGCACGGGCAGCAGCTGCCCCGGTGCCGGGCGCCTTTGCGGCTGAGCACCAGATTTGGCGGCGCGGCTTCTGCCGCCGGTGCGCGGGGAATGCGGCCGCTGCCCGGAATGCATGCGCGCGCAGTGCCGTGCGGGCGAATGGCGGCCGTGCGGGATTCTTCAGGAAAGGCTTGCGTCCACAAGCCTTTTTATGTCATCACAGAGCCGTTCCGTCAGGATGCGGCGTATGTCTTCCTTTGATTGCGATGCGTCTCGCAGGAAAAGGTCGGCAGGGTGGATGTGCAGCGCCTCCGCAATGGAGAGGATGCTCTTGAACGACGGGTGCGCCTTGCCCGCCTCTATGTTGCCTATCATACCGTTCGAGCTGTCCGCCTGTATGGCAAGCTCCGATTGGCTTAAGCCCCGCAGCTCCCGGTAGTACTTCATGTTCATCCTGAAATCGTCAAAAAAACTGTCCACGTCCCTCATTCTAATGGAGCTGAAGCTCGTGTTTTCTTATTGACATGGAGTGAAACTTGGTATCAGCTTTATCACATGGAGTAAAAATATTGTTTTACTCCGTATTTAAATATTCTGCTAAAATTTTTTGGTCTGCTGGAAGGCATCTCTGTGCCAGTTTGACAGCATGCCGGGGCTTTCAGGCTGCAAAAGGTGGTTTTGCCATGAAAAAGAAATCGATACTTGGCTTTGCCTGCGCCGTGCTCTGCGCGGCGGGAGGTGGCAATGCGCGCCGCATTTTATGTGCTTCCTGCCGCTGCCTGCATTGCAAAATATTGAAAAAACTGCGTTTTTTTAGCAAACTGTACTTGCACTAAGCCTGCGAATTTGCTATAGTGCAGGCACTTACTAGAGCGGAAGTTCCAGAAGTCGGACGAGTTCCGGGACGGGCTCTTATATTTCAGAATCATGCAAGTCTGTTGCCGCAACACGGTTCAGGGGAAAATTTTAGCGTATTTTCAGATTCGTTAACATGTTTTCATTATGCGGTGCCCGGCTTTCATGAAGCGCCTTGGTGCGCAGGGGTAACATAATGGAAGAAAATCTCTCTCTCAACGGGCAGGCTGCCGTGCAGCCTGCGGAATCATCAGCATTTGTCTCAGAAAGCGCCGTAGCTCCGCAGGAAGCTGCCGTAGCTCCGCAGGCGCCGGCGGGGGCTCCCGCGGCAGGTGACGCTGCCGCCGTTGCGGCTCCGGCTCCGCTCGCAGCCCCCGATGCTGTTTCTGCTCCCGCTGCTTCCGAAGAGGATTCCGGAGACGATACCATCTCATTTGAGGACTTGGGGCTTGACGAGATTGTGCTTGCCGCCATCAGGAAGAAGGGCTTTGTCACGCCGTCTCCGATTCAGGTGCTGGCCATTCCGCGTCTGCTGGGCGGGGATGCCAACGTCATCGCGCGTGCGCGCACCGGCACCGGCAAGACCGCGGCCTTCGGGCTTCCGCTCGTGCAGCGCCTCCGCGAGGAGAGCGACCACGTGCAGGCCATCGTCCTTGAGCCGACCCGCGAGCTTGCGATACAGACCAGCACCGAGCTTGCTTCCTTTACGACGGGGCGCTACCCGCGCGTGGCGGTTGTGTACGGCGGCGCATCTATGGGCGAGCAGATCCGCAGCCTGCGCCGGGGCGTGGAGATTGTGGTCGGCACGCCGGGGCGCGTGCAGGATCTGATTGACCGTGGCGTCCTCAAGATTGACAAAATCGAATACTTTATCCTTGACGAGGGCGACGAGATGCTGGATATGGGCTTTGTGGAGGACATAGAGAACATCTTTGCCTCCGCCAATCCTGACAGCCGCGTCCTTCTGTTCAGCGCGACGATGCCCGCTCCGATTCTCAAAATCGCCGGAAAATTCATGGGCGACTACGAGATTGTGGAGGAAGAGGGCGTCGTCGAGGAGCCGCTCCTTATCGAGCAGCGCTACTGGATTGTCCGCGAGAGCGAGAAGACCGAGGCGCTCATCCGCCTGATTGATATATCCCCCGATTTCTACGGGCTGGTCTTTGTGCAGCGCAAGGCCGACGCCGATGCCGTGAGCAAGGCGCTTGATGAGAAAGGCTATCAGGTGGCGGCGCTCCACGGCGATATCCCGCAGGGGCAGCGCGAGAAGATTCTTGCCCGCTTCCGCTCAAAAAAGACGCGCGTGCTTGTTGCGACGGACGTTGCCGCGCGCGGCATAGACATAAGCGGCCTGACCCATGTCGTCAATTATGACCTGCCGTTTGACGGCCCCACCTACGTGCACCGCATCGGGCGTACGGGGCGTGCCGGTGCCGCCGGAATGGCGGTTACCTTTGTGCGCCCGGAGGAGCAGCGCCGGAAGCTGACGTACCTGCGCAACGCTGTCAAGCGCAGCGCCAAGGGCGAGATGCTTGAGGGGCAGGTTCCTTCCGTGGAAGAAGTCCTTGCGGTAAAGAAAGACCGCCTCTTTGACGAGGTAAAGGAGAAGCTCGGCCTGAAGGCTGGTGAGGAGCGCCAGGAGCCTGCTGCAAAGGGCGTTGCCCCTGCGGCAGACGGAAACTCCTTTGCTGAGGCGGCAGTTTTCTCCGCTGATGGTGATATGCCGGCTGTGGCTCCTGCTGCACAGGATGGTGCCGCGGCGGAACAAGAAGCCCCGCACCTGCGCAAGGGCGACCCGGTTTTTGACCAGCTGGCCGAGGAGCTTTGCCGCAACCAGAATGCCCAGGAAGTCGTCGCTTCTCTGCTTGCTGCCACCTACGGCAATGCCCTGAGCCGCAAGCGCTACGGCAAAGTGAGCAGCTTTGCCTCATCCGAGCGCGGGGCTAAGCAGTCCCGCAGGGAGCGCGAGCGCGGCGGCCGTGATTTTGCCGGACGCGATTTTGGTGGCCGCGACTTTGCGGGGGATGCGGCGGGCGGCGACCAGGTGCGCCTGTACGTGCAGATGGGCTGGCAGGACGGATTCAATCCGCGGCGGATTGCGGACTTCTTCTCCGGCCTGCTCCACATACCGGGGCGGCAGGTTGACGCTATAGACATGGCGGACCGCTTCTGTCTGCTTTCGCTGCCGGGCGATGCCGCGCGTCGGGCGATAGAGCTTTCCCAGAACGACCGCTCGCTGCCGCACATGCATGAGGATGTGCGGGCATCCGGCGGAAGAAGTGATGGTGGGCGCCGCTTTGGTGGCGGCCGTTTCGGCGGTGATCGCTTTAGTTCTGATCGCTTTGGCGGCGAGCATGAGCGCTATGCCGTCGGGCGGGGCGATCGCGAGCGCCACCATGAGCGTGAGCGCGGCGGATTCCGTTCCCGTGCAAAGGGCGGCTCCCACACCCGGCCGGGCGTGCACACTGCCACCCAGCGGAGCGGTCAGGCCGCTCTGTACAAAAAGTCTTCCTTTGGTGATGAATGCTAGAACCGCTCTGAGGCTTTGCTGGCAGCGCATCTCATTGGGGGCCTGAGGCACAGTTTGTCCATTGGAAGCAGTCTTCTGCATGCAGCGCGCACAAGCGGCGCCCGGCGGTACATCTTCCGCGGGCGCCGCTTGTGCGCTCAGGGGGCTGCCGGCGCTTCTGCCTGTTCCTGCGGCATGCTCGGCTGGTAGCTGCCCAGCCATCTGAGAACCGGGGCGCGCCAGTCGTCCTCAAGGCAGCCTTCCAGAAGGAACCGCTCGTACATAAAATCCATATATTCCGCCACCGCCTTTTTTTCTTCCGCGCTGATGTCTCCCGACGTGCTGAACATCTGGTGGATGAATGCGGTCGCGTCCGTCGGCGTAAAGAGCTCCGGGACAATGCGCGTGAGCATGTACAGCGCCGCCGGGATGCAGTTCACGCTGTGCTGCTTCAGGTAGAGCACGGATTCCGCTATCTGGACGGCACGGATGTAAAGCTCGCGCCCCCAGCGCTCTTTTTCGTCTTTTGTAAAGCGCTCTCGCACAAAGAGCATCCGGTAAAAGCTGAATGTCAGGCAGATGATGGCGATGTGCAGGCTCGGCACGCACATGTAGTGCGGGTCTGCCTTCCGCAGGGCGGCTATCCGCTTCTTGTCGCAGGGGGGACGCTGCGTGGTCGTCATGCATTCCCGGTACAGCCTGTAGGCCTCGTCGTAGACAAGCGTAAGGTAGCGCAGGTATTCCGCGCAGAGCTTGGAGCCGTTGTATATGCCGAACCTGTGCTCCAGCATTGCCATGCAGCGTATCCAGTAGTTGATGAAATCCATGTAGATGTGCAGGCTGTCCGGCCGGAACGGTATCCTGCTGTCGAGCGCGTGGTCTACGTGCTTGACGGGGATGTGGAGCAGGTGCAGCTTCTCCATGTACTGGAAGATGAAGAATTTGAACGCCGCTGTCGCCACGTAGCGGAATGATGCTGCGGCGCTCGGCGGCGTGGTGAACATGGTCGCGTAGCAGAGCATGACGTTGAATGAGGAGAGCGGGCGGGAAGCGGTTTTTCGGACGCGCCGCTCCGACGGCGGCCTTACTTTCCCTTTGCGGTACGGATACGGGCTTGCGTTTCGTTTCATGCTACCTGCAGTTGCTTGCCGCTACGATTGCGTCTACGCATCCCAAGATGTCCCTTGCGACGGAAGGCTTGTTCATCGTGTAGATGTGGATGCCGCGCACGCCGTTCGATATGAGGTCGATAATCTGATCCACCGCGTATGCTATGCCCGCCTGCCGCATGGCGTCCGGCTTGTCCTCAAAGCGGTCGCAGATGGAGAGCAGCTTTGCCGGTATGTACGCGGACGAGAGCTTTACCATGCGCTCTACCTGCTGGCTGCTCGTGATGGGCATGATGCCTGCGAGCACCGGCACGTGGATGCCCTTGCTCTGCAGCCGGTACAGGTAGGAATAGAGCATGTTGTTGTCAAAAAACATCTGTGTCGTCAGGAAGTCTACCCCGGCGTCCACTTTGAATTTGAGCATGTCTATGTCCTCGCTGCGGTTCGCGCTTTCCGGGTGCCCTTCCGGGTAGCAGGCGCCGCCCACGCAGAAGCCCTCCTGCTTGAGCAGCCGCACAAGGTCGCTCGCGTGGTCAAGGCCGTCCACCGTCGCTTTTTCCCCGGTAAAGCCCTGCGGCCGGTCACCGCGCAGCGCGAGCACGTTCTCTATGCCGTGCCGCTTCATGAGCGCCGCCGCTGCCGCGATGTCCGCGCGCGTGTTGCCCACGCAGGTAAGGTGGGCGAGTGCGGGCGTGCCGGATTCCTGTATGCCGGCCGCGACTTCCACCGTGTTGCCGCGCGTGCTGCCGCCTGCTCCGTATGTGATGGACATAAAATCGGGCTTCAGCGAGCTCAGCTCCTTTGCGGCTTTCAGCACGCTGTCAAAATTGGACTGCTGCTTTGGCGGAAAAACTTCCAGCGACAGCGTCACTCTTTTTTCTTCCAATATATGTTTTATGGTCATCGTTATGTCCTCCAGATACTTTCCTGTGCTTTTTCCAGCTCGTCAAGCTTGCGCAGCTTGTCGCTGTCCAGCTTGACGAAGAGGTTCTTCTCGTGCGTCGGCAGCACCAGCCCTTTGGGGCCGTTCTTTGCGCGACGCAGATATTTTACCTGCGTGTAGTACAAGTCCGCCTTGCCGTTCTGCCGCGCCTTGGAATGGTAGACCGCGAGGTTTCCGGCATACAGCAGGATGTCGAGCGGCACGCTCTTGTTTTTCTGTGCCTTGATGAACACGTAGCCGCCCGCGTAGTCGCGCGTGTGCAGCCACATGTCCGAGCCGCGCACGGTGTGCCGCAGCAGCTCGTCGTTCTCGTTTGCCGTGCGCCCCACCAGCAGTGTCCAGCCGTCTATCTCGTAGTGCAGGCCGGCATGGCTCTTCTCCACTTTCTGGCGCGGGGCAGTGTCGTGGCGCAGCATCTGCTCCATCCTGATGACGCTCTTCTCCTCAAGCATTGCCTGGTACTCGGCATCGAGCGCGCTGATGGCCCTGCGGGAAAGCTCTATGTCGTGCTGGAGCGCCTCCATGCCGGAGACAGCCTTCTTGTACTCGTCGTAGTAGCGCGCGGCGTTCTCCTGCACGGAAAGCGCCGGGTCAAGGCGGATGTGGACTTCCCTGCCGGTGTCGTAGTCGGTGCAGTCGAGGAAGCCGTCCTTTGCCTCTGCGCCATAGGACAGGATAAGGTCGCCCGTGTGCCGCAGGCTGTCGGCGCCCTCAAACTGCCGCTGCTTCTCAAGCAGCCGTTCCAGCGCCCCCTGCATCTTGGAGTGCTTGACGTTGTACCATTTCTCCGCCTGTTGCAGAAGGCTCTCGCGGGAAAGCGTCACCGCGTGCTCCGAATAGTAGCGGTCTATCAGCTCGTTGAACGAACGGCCTTCGTCCTCCTCCCCGAATGTGCGCACCGGGAATTTTCTGAGGGCTTCGGCGGCCTGCTCCTCCGTGACCGGCTGCACCTGCGGGATGAACGTACCTCCCGACACTTCCCCCCGCTTGGGGCGGCGGTACATGCAGTCGAGGATGGTGCCGTCCTCCTCGGTCACGATGACGTTTGCGGCGCCCGACCAGAGCCGTATGTACAGAAAATAGCGCTGCTGCCAGGTGGAGACGTCCAGCTTTACGATGCGGTCGAGCCCCAGCTGCTCGCAGGAGTTGATGCGCATGCCCTGCACGTGGGAGCGCAGGAATTCGTTGAAGCGCAGCGGCTTGGGGTTCTTTGTGACGCGGGTCTTTGTCCAGCAGAGCCTGCACGACTGCGCGGACGTGCAGATGAGCAGCGTGTTGAGCGCCCCTTTCCTGATGATGCGGAATACGAGCGTGTCGAAGCCCGGCTGCACGATTTCCTGTATGAATGAGCCGGGCAGGTCGAGTTCCTGTATGATGACGTTCAGTTCGTTGCAGTTTAAAGACATAAGGCTTCCTTCTAGTATAGCACCAAAGCGGGGGCATGGGAAGTGTCCCGCCCCGACGGCGGAATACGGCAGGGGGGGGATGCGCGGACGCTTTCCCACCGGGAGGGCGTCCCGCTTTCCGGGCTGGAGCTGTACCACCCGCGGTGGCGGCGCCTTGCCTCCCGGGTGCGC
>ODAI011749372.1_pt1 | contig 12884 bp, 6 predicted proteins | sample 1539321 | NCBI WGS metagenome assembly ODAI01 (sample SAMN02144231, study PRJEB22623) | gut metagenome | biome: sheep rumen | host: Ovis aries | place: New Zealand | reverse complement strand
CTACTCGGTGTCCGGAGACACGCTCAAAACGGTGTCAGGCGGAGCCCACCCCGGCAAAATGCATGTCAGCAAGGATTCACGGGGGCATTTCACCGTGACATCCTTCGAAAGGGTTACCGACGGATCCGGATGGGAACCCAGCGCAAGGAGTATTTTCGGTGAGAGGTTTTCCGATTTCCAGAAGTTCAATTCGGATGAGAAGGTCCGTGAGGAGATGCGGTTGGAAGCTGTGGCAATTTATGTCCACGATCACAAGCTTCCGGTTAAAATCCTCAAAGACTACGGCTGGCCGGACACCAGGATTCCCGGGACGGAATGATTTCAGGCTGCAAACGTTATTAATTTGCTGATAATCCAATAAATAGTATTTTTACAAAAAATAACGTCTTATGATCGACCCTGTGTATTCCGCGGCTGAAAACCGTTATGAGAAAATGACCTACCGCCGCAGCGGCCGTTCCGGCATCCAGATTCCCGTTCTCGCACTGGGCCTTTGGCACAATTTCGGTTCCCACAAACCTCTCCATGAAGTAAAGGCGATGGCCCATTTTGCCTTTGACAACGGTATCTGCCACTTCGACTTGGCCAACAACTACGGTCCCGAATACGGCACCGCCGAGGAGAATTTCGGACGCTTGATGGCGGATTCACTCCGCCCATATCGCGACGAACTCTTCATCAGCACCAAGGCAGGATGGGACATGTGGCCGGGACCGTATGGCAACTGGGGGTCACGGAAATATCTGGTTTCCAGCCTCAATCAGAGCCTGAAGAGGATGAATCTGGAATATGTGGACGTGTTCTACTCGCACCGCTACGACCCTCAGACACCTATTGAAGAAACCATGCAGGCTTTGGTGGATGTCGTCCGACAGGGTAAAGCCCTCTACGCCGGTCTGTCACGATACCCGCTGGACAAGGCCAAGATTGCATATAAATACCTATCCGACAATAATGTACCCTGCCTTCTGTATCAGGACAGATACAATATTATCGACCGCACGCCCGAATGCTCCGGACTCATCGACCAGGCAAAGCAAAACGGAACGGGATTCATTTCCTTCTCCCCTCTCCAGCAAGGACTCCTCTCTGACCGTTATCTCAACGGCATTCCGGCTGATTCCAGGATAGCCAGCGGTTCTTCTTCCCTCAAACAGGAGGTGCTTACCCCTACGATGCTCAATGCCTTGAAAACCCTCAACAAGCTGGCAGGCGAACGCGGACAGAGTCTTGCCCAAATGGCTCTTTCATGGCTCATCCAGGATTCCCGCGTGACCTCGGTCATCATCGGCGCAAGCTCCGTTTCGCAGATTGAAAATAATCTTAAGGCCATCGAATGCACTTCATTCAGTCAGGAAGAGCTGCAGCTCATAGAGACTGTCTCCGCCCCTGTCCAGATGAAACATTTATAGCCCGCAACCATCGGCAAGACATTAATACTAACATGAAGCGTTTCTTTAAACGAGGAATTGTTTCAAATTAATAATCATCATAATCATCAACTAATGAAAAAAACGGTAATCACACTGGCTGCGATGGTTCTCGCATGCCTGGGCGCATCCGCACAGGAGTATGTATCCAAAAGGCCTGCTCCTGAAAACAGGTTGTTCACTTCCGAGGCTGTCGAAGCGAAGATAGCCGAGGTGACGGCGAGCCTGAAGAATCCCAAACTGGCCTGGATGTTCGCGAATTGCTTCCCGAACACCCTCGACACCACGGTCCACTTCGGAAAGGATGAAAACGGGGATCCCCGCACCTTCGTCTACACCGGAGACATCCACGCAATGTGGCTGAGGGATTCCGGTGCACAGGTATGGCCTTATGTACAGCTTGCAAACCAGGATCCCCATCTGAAGGAGATGATTGCAGGAGTCATCAACTGCCAGTTCTCCCTGATCGGCATCGATCCCTATGCCAATGCTTTCAATGACGGTCCCACCGGAACCGGCTGGCAGAAGGACCGCACCAAGATGAACCCTAACCTCCACGAGCGCAAATGGGAGATTGACTCCCACTGCTACCCTATCCGCCTTGCCTACCAGTATTGGAAGGTAACCGGTGACACCTCCGTCTTCGGAGACAAGTGGATAAAGGCCATCACAAACACCCTTCAGACTTTCCGCGAGCAGCAGCGCAAGGACGGTCCCGGACCGTATTATTTCGAGAGGATGACCACCCGTCAGACCGACACCAAGTCCGGAAACGGCTTCGGCAATCCCGTCCGTCCCGTCGGCCTCATCGCTTCCGCTTTCAGGCCTTCTGACGACGCCACGATGTACGAATTCCTCATTCCTTCCAACTTCTTCGCCGTTTCTTCTCTTCGCAAGGCTGCTGAGATCCTTGAAACCGTGAACGGCAACCGCAAACTCGCAAGGGAATGCCGCGTGCTTGCCGATGAGGTGTTCGGAGCCCTTGAGCAGTATGCCGTGGTCGAGCATCCTAAATATGGCAGCATCTATGCTTTCGAAGTTGACGGTTTCGGCAACGCCGTGATGATGGACGATGCCAACGTACCCAGCCTCCTTGCAATGGCATACCTTGGCGACGTTACCCCCAGGGACCAGATATACCAGAACACCAGACGCTTCGTCTGGAGCGAAGACAACCCCTATTTCTTCAAAGGCGATGCTGCTGAAGGCATCGGCGGTCCCCATATCGGAAAGGATATGATATGGCCCATGAGCATAATGATGAAGGCTTTCACCGCAGGAAACAGTTTCCGCTTCTTCTACGGACGTCCCGGAGGCCGCATGAACGGTCCCATCGAAGACCCCGAGGGTGACGCCGAGATCAAGTGGTGCATCGAGACCCTCATCAAATGTGACGGAGGTACCGGATTCATGCACGAATCATTCAACAAAGACAACCCCGAGAAGTTCACCAGGGAGTGGTTCGCCTGGGCAAACACCCTGTTCGGAGAGCTGATCCTCAAACTCATTGCGGACGGCAAGCTTGATCTCCTGAATTCCATTACTGTACAATAATATTTAAACCATACATAAGATGAAAAAGACAGCATTGACCATTATCGCTGCCATTCTCGCTTTCACTGCCCTGGCGCAGCAGAATGAGAGAACCATCTATATGGCTTCCAACGCCCATCTGGACACCCAGTGGCGCTGGACCGTGCAGCAGGTCATCGGGGAATATCTCCCCAACACCCTCTACCAGAATTTCGGACTCCTCGAAATGTCCCCGGACTACAAGTTCAGCTTCGAAGGAGCCGTCAAGTACTACTGGTTCAAGGAGTATTATCCCGAAGCCTTCGAGAAACTCAAGAAGTATGTGGCCGAAGGACGCTGGTACACATCCGGCGGCTGGGATGCCAACGACTACAACGTCCCTTCTGCAGAATCCAACATCCGCAATATCCTGCTCGGCGAAGAATTCTACAAGAATGAGCTAGGCGTTAAGTCCATAGACATCATGCTCCCCGACTGCTTCGGTTTCGGCTACACCCTCCCCACCATCGCGAACCACTGCGGTCTCTATGCATTCCACACACAGAAGCTCCAGTGGAGGACCAACCCCTTCTATGAGGGCGGCAAGAAATGGCCCTTTGAGTTCGGTGTATGGCAGGGAATCGACGGATCAAGGATACTCGCCCATCTCAACGGAGGCGCATACGGTTTCAGCCCCAACGGCCTTATCAATGACGATCCTCAGTTGAAGAAGATGGTCGACGACTCTCCCACCGGAGTCACGATGCGTTACTACGGCACCAAGTCATCCCGCATGGCCGGTGACCGCGGAGGTTCTCCCCTTCCTTCGAACATCCGCTGGATTGAGGAAAGCATCAAGGCCGGAGGCGACAACTACTCCCTCCGCTTCGCTACAGTAGCCGACATCTTCCGCGACAACAAGGACCTGCTCAACAAGGATGTCCTCCCCGTATTTGACGGTGAACTCCTCATGGATGTCCATGGAAGCGGCGTATATACCGCCAACAGTGACACCAAGAAACTCAACCGCAGGTGCGAACAGCTCGGATACGCCGCAGAGGCAAGCGCCGTGATGGCAGACTGGGTCGGAGCTGTCCCCTATCCCAAGTATATCATCAACGATGCATACCAGCGTTTCATCTGGCATCAGTTCCATGATGACCTCCCAGGCACCTGTATAACAGAGGCTTACACGTTCTCCTGGAATGACTTCATGCTGGCCCAGAACCAGTTCTCCAACACCATGGAGGCTTCCGCAGGAGGTTTCTCTTCCGCTTTGGACACCAGGGTCAAAGGTACACCTGTTGTAGTGTTCAACCCCGTTTCATCAGACAATGCTGACATCGTGACCGTTGACGTGGAGATTCCCGCCCCCTATTCCGACGTCCAGGTCTTCGGTCCTGACGGAAAGCCGGTCAAGTCCCAGGTTATCTGCAGGGAGAACGGCAAGGCGAAGCTCATTTTCGCGGCCAGCGACCCTTCGGTCAGCCTCTCCGTATATGATTTCCGCTATGTAAAGTCCTCCCCTTCCGGCAAATCCTCGCTCAAGGCATCCGGAAAGACCATCGAGAACAAGATATACAAACTGGAGGTCGGTGAGACCGGCGACATCGTTTCCCTCATCGATAAGAGGGTCGGCAAGGAACTCGTAGCTGCCGGAAACGCCTTCGGACTCCAGATTTTCGACGAAAACACCTCTGACGCATGGCCTTCCTGGGAAATTCTCAAGTCCGTCATCGACAAGGATCCCCTTAAGGTTGACACCGACGTGAAGGTTAGCGTAGAGTCCACCGGCCCTCTCGCCGCCGTCCTGCGCGTTGACCGCCGTTATGAAGAATCCACCTTCACCCAGAGGATCATCCTCTACGACGGCGCCTGCGACGACCGTATCGACATCCTCAACAACATCGACTGGAAGTCCCGCCGCACCCTCCTTAAGGCCGCTTTCCCCTGCTCCTTCAGCAATGAGAAGGCTGCTTACGACCTCGGCTTGGGACATGTGATGAGGGGTAACAACACCATTACCGCTTACGAGGTTCCCGCCCAGGAATGGGCAGACCTTACCGCAGCTGACGGAAGCTATGGCATAACCGTGATGAACGACTGCCGTTATGGCTGGGACAAGCCCGCTGACAACACAATCCGCCTCACCCTTCTCCATACCCCTACCGCAGACCGCGGATACAGCAACGAGAAGACCCTCGACATCGCTCCCCACGAATTCACATATTCGATCGTAGGCCATCCCGGCGCCCTTGACGGAGCCGCCGCCACCACTGCCGCGGACATCCTCAACCAGAGGAAATCGGCGTATGTGACTGAAAAGCATGCGGGCAGCCTCGGAAAGTCTTTCTCCCTGCTCTCCACGACCAATGGTTCCATACGCGTCAAGGCTGTCAAGAAAGCTGAAGACGGAGACGGAATCATCGTCAGGGTCTATGAGCTTTCCGGGAAAGACGCCCAGGGCAGCGTACGCTTCGCCGCTCCTGTCCTCTACGCAGAGGAGACCAACGGAGTCGAGGAACGCATCGGTGGAGCCACATTCTCCGGCAATTCCCTCAACGTGAACATTACCCGCTTCGCACCCAAGACCTTCCGCGTACGTCTCCAGGCTCCCGCCGCCAAGGTGAGCGCCCCCGTTTACAAGACCGTGGAGGTTCCGTTCAACAAGACCGCCATCAGCTCCGACTCCTTCAGCGCCTTTGGACGCATGGATATGCAGTGGCATTCCTACGCTGCCGAGCAGATTCCCGAGGACTTTGTCTATAAGGGAGTTCCTTTCGCTCTCGGCGAAAAGGACGTTGAGAACTCCGCCATCTGCAACGGTCAGGAAATCGCCCTTCCCGCAGGAACAAAGGGAGTCTATCTCCTGCTTGCTTCCACCAACGAGAAAGGCTCAACCGCCGTATTCAACGCAGGAAAACCCGCTGAGATCAGCGTTCCCTACTGGACAGGCTTCTTCGGAGGCGGCAACTGGGCCCCTTACAAGGCTTTCCTCACCGATGGTGATGCAGCTTACGTAGGTTCCCACCGTCACGACGCACAGACCAGGAACGAGCCCTACGTGCAGACCTACATGTATATGAAATACATTCCCGCCACTTCCGGCACACTGGTGCTTCCGAAGGACAGGGATGTCACCGTCTTCGCTGCTACAGCCCTCACGGACGGAGGCTTCTGCGCCGAAGAGATATCGGATTCCGTAACCCACCTGGAAAGGCAGTAATCCTTTCCGTTGACAATAAGGGCTGGCCGGTCATCCGGTCAGCCCTTTTCTCTTATCCTAAGGTCCGTTTAAAGGACGGGAGTCTGATTCTCCAGCATTTTGAGAGGGATCTTGGCAAGATAGATGGAAGCCCAGTCCCTGCCATACTTCTTGCATTCATGACTGGAATAATAGCTTATCCAGAGTTCGTCATCCTTGAGCAGCATGCCGGGATAACTGCTGTCCCTGTCGGAAGGAAGCATGATTACGGGGAAAAGCCAGCCCTCTTCGTTTCCCAGATACACGACAGTTTTCTTTATGGATTTGGGCAGGTACATCCTGGAAGCCGCTATGATTCCTCCGTTGTACGGTATGAAATCAGGACCTCCCAGCTGATAGTCCATCCTCGACCATTTCCAGTCGGTGAAAGGAGCCTCGGCAGTCCCCCACCATCCCATGTATGACCCGCTGTCGCATCTGACCATCAGGGCCATCCTTCCGTCGGGAAGGAACTCGACCGCGGTCTCGGTAAGCCATTCCTCGTTTCCGAGGTCCTTCAATAAGTCGCAGACCATCTCGAAATGGACCCCGTCGGTTGTCTTGTAGAGTTCCAGAGCCTCATTGGTCTTTACGTCATAATTGACTGAATATCCGGTCCCTTCGTGCCATTTGATGTCCCATAGCCAGCCGAACCTGTGCTCCGCTTCATTTACGAAAACCACGTTCTCGGGCTCGGAGAAAGGCTCTCCATGCCTGCTGAAACTCACCATCGGTTCAGTCCCCTGGAATTTGAGGGTGGTGCCCTGATAGATGGATCCTCCGAACAAAAGCATCAGGGTACCGTCAGGCATCACCGAAATCTTGGGATCCCTAAGGTCATAGCCCTCTTTGGAAAGCAGCGCGACCGACTCCCATTTCTTTCCGTCACGGGAAGAAATCACCCTGATTTTTCCTTCAGCCTTGCCGGTATTGTCAAAAACATGACCGCCGCCTTCCCGGAAGGTGCAATAAACCGTTCCGTCACATTCAGCGAGGGAAGTGAATGCACAATACGCTTCATCTCCTCCCCAGATATGTTCTACTGAATACACGCTTTCCCTTGAACACGACATGGACAAGACCGTCGCGGAAACGACGGCGACAATTCCAAATAACGACTTTATTTTCATATACTTTAAAGATTATTCAATATTAAATTTCCCTTCGAGGCGGATATCCCGGGATGAGGCTCCTACGCGGACAGTGAAGGTGCCTGGCTCGACTGTGAACTTCATGTCCTTGTCCCAGAGGCCGAGCTCCTGCGGACCGAGTTCGAAGCTGAGGAAACGGGATTCTCCGGGTGCCAGGGTGATGCGCTCGAAACCACGCAGCACCTGGGTATAAGTGGTGACGCTGCTGACGTCGTCCCTCAGGTAAAGCTGAACCACCTCGTCGCCAGTCCTCTGACCTGTGTTGGTAACGGTGCAGCCGACGGTAACTTTCTGCCCGTCAACGGATATCTTCAGGTCATCATAGCCGAAGGTGGTATAACTGAGGCCATATCCGAAAGGATAGAGGGGGCCCCATACAGCGGTATAGGAGTCTTCGTCGGATCCCGGCTTGAACGGAAAGGCGAAAGGGATCTGACCGACGCTCTTGGGGAAGGTCACGGCAAGGCGCCCGCCGGGATTATAATCTCCGAAAAGTACGTCTGCTACGGCTTTGCCGAGGTATTCTCCCGAAAACCAGCCATGAAGGATGGCCGGGATGTATTTCTGCGCGTAATTGATCGTTGACGCCCTTCCGTCGACCATGACCAGAACTACGGGCGTTCCGGTCTCATATACAGACTTGAGGAGCATTTCCTGTCGTCCCGGGAGATTGAGGGATGTCCTCGAACGGTCTTCCCTTACGGTCAGTTCATTGCCTCCAAGGACCAGGATGGCGACATCGGCCTTTTTGGCTGCCTTTACAGCCCTGTCCATCAGGACTTTCTCGTCTTTGTCCAGCTCGAAATCGAAGAGCTCGCTGTCAGGGAAATGCGGATCGATTATCTCGCATCCTTTCTCATAGGTTACCTCGGCTTCCGGGAGAGCTTCCCTGATTCCCTGTAAAACAGTCACGAATGCAGGGTCGGCAGGACCGTAACGGCAGATAAGCTGCTGCCTTTCTTCCGCATTCGGGCCGATTACAGCCACCTTCTTCAGCGACTTGGAAAGGGGCAGGATACCGTCATTCTTCAGAAGGACCATCGCTTCCCTGGCAGCCTGAAGGGCAATTGCCCTGTGCTCCTCGCTATGGACGATGCCGTTGACGTTTTCTAGGTCTCCGGTATAAGGATCGTCGAACAGTCCCATCATGAACTTCACGCGGAGGATATCGGTCACCCTGCTGTCAATAGTCTCCATCGAAATCTTTCCGTGTTTGATCGCATCTCTCAATGGAAGAATGAAATTGGCAGGGTCATCGAAAGTGGTCCTCACGTTCAGCCCGGCATTAACGGCCTGTGCGACGCCATCCTCGTAAGTAGGAGCGACATGATGCTTGTTCCAGATGAATTCTACGGCATCGCTGTCGGAAACGACATAGCCGCGGAAGCCCCATTCGTTACGCAGGATTCCCGTGAGGAAATCATGGCTGCCGGTAATCGGGACTCCGTCATAGTCATTATATGAGCTCATCACGCCAAGGGCGCCCGCTTCCGTAAAAGCCATACGGAACGGCTCGATGTATAGGGTCCTCATCTCCCTCGGAGCGACGTGCGGGTCGGTCCTGGTCTTTCCGTCCCTTCCGCCGACAGGAATGCTGTAAACGGCGAAATGCTTCGGCGTCGATACCAGACCGGCGGCCTGAAGGGCCCCGATCATCTGCTTGCCAAGGGAACCGACGAGGAAGGGATCTTCGCCATACGACTCGACGCAACGGCCCCAACGGGGATCCTGGGCGATATCAAGGATGGGAGAATAGATGTTCGTGTAACCGAGAGCCTTGGCTTCCTCAGCCTCAACTTCCCCTATACGGCGGATCAGATCCTTGTCCCAGGTAGCGCCCTGGCCGCACTGGGCGGGGAAATAAGTTGCCTTCGTGTGGCACAGGCCTCTGATGCCTTCATTGGTGAAATCAACGGGGATACCAAGCCTGGTCTCCTCGACGAACCATTTCTGGACGGCTCGGATGGCCTCCACATGCAGATTATATGGATAGGCGTACCTGCTGCCGAAGGATCCGAGTCCGTTGTGTTCCTCATCTATGTTGCCGATTCCGTCTTTCCAGACCCTCTCCTTCCAGCCGGGGGCAGGCAGGGCGTCTTCAAGCATCCGGCCGGAACCGTACAAGGTGGCCATCTGGCAGGTCTTCTCTTCCAAGGTCATCTGCGACAGGAGGTCCGACACCCTCGCTTCAATGCTTTGCGAAGGGTCTTCATATACATCCTTGCCACCGTTTTTGTTGAAATCAATCCACCCGTCATGATAAATCTGGGCCTGCGCATATCCAGCCGGCGCCAGAAGGATGAAAAGGAACAGTAATCGCTTCATCAAACAAAACTTATTAATGTTTAAACTCAATTCTGTTTATCCAGTCCGCCATGAGGTCCAATACCTCCGGAGAAAAGGTCTCTTCTATTTCCTTATATTCGGTGACAGCTCCTGTAGCGCAATGCTGGAAAAGGTGGTTCACCCCATCGACGGCAACGACCGAATTTGAAGGGGATACCGGAAGGCCTGTGCGGAGAGGCTCGAGATTGACTTCGCATTCGACCTGGGCATCCATCATACCGTTCAGGGCAAGGACCGGGCATGAGATAACGCCAAGGGACGGGCGTACGTCGAGCGAAAGGAAATACTTCATATATGGGGACTTGAGCTGCATGGCCACAGCCTGGTAATTCTGCTTCAGGCCGTCGGGAAGGTCCTTGTCGGATGCGGAAGGGAGCGGCAACCCGGCTATGCAGGCGTCGAAGGCTTCTTCGAGCAGGGAGCAATATCCATTTACGACATCATCTCCAAGTCCTGCAACCGACAGTGATAAACGGTTCTGCCTCATAAGGGTCTCTTTGCCGGAAATGACCATTCCCGCAAGGCTGACCAGGAAATCAACTTTTCCTTCCGCACCAAGCATCAGGGCTATGGTTCCTCCCTCGCTGTGGCCGAGGACCCCGACATGGTCGAAACGATCCCTTAGAAGGGCAATCCCAGCCAAAGCATCGTTCTTGAGGTCTCCGGTGGTTACCTGCACAAGGTCGCCCGTCGATTCTCCGAATCCCCTGTCATCATACCGGAGCGTAGCGATCCCGGCCCTGGCAAAAGCATCAGCGATAACGGCAAACGGCTTATGGTCAAATAATTCCTCATCACGATTCTGAAGTCCGCTCCCGGTGACCATGACAAGGACGGGAGTCTTGCGGCTCCACCCCTCCGGAAGTGACAGCGTCCCTTTAAGGACGGCGTCCCCGTTCGAAAATGACACCTCCTCAGTCGCATACGGGAAGGGTTCCTGCGGGGTCTGGGGCCGGCGCGGCTTCTCGAAACCGGGCGTCAGGGTAAGGGGAAAAGACACCCCCATCTGGGTAAAGGTGCCGACTATCTTCTTCATCATCCACATTCCATCGTAGGTCGCCCCGAGCGAGGGTATCTTTACAGTAATGTTCCCGGCCGCTCCCCTCTCGACTTCAACTGGTATGCCTTTCACTCCCTGGTCCGGAGAATCCACGGTAGGTTCCTCATCCAAATGGAAAACCACCGGCAGCTTCACTCCCTGGACTTCAAGGTTCCCTGACCAGGTCCCCGTCTGAGCATGAAGGGCGGCCGACGAAAAGGAAAAAAGAAGGATTATAGCAATAATTTTATTCATGTAAAGGTCTTTATCATTGCTAATATAAGAATTAAATACATATATTTGCGTTAAATGGACAAAAGACGACTGTTTTTCCCAACCATTTTGTTGGCGATCATTTTGCCGACAATCTTTCTGTCGTCCTTCCATCACCATGAGGCATTCTCCGACGGCGACTGCACCAACTGTGCCGCCCATCTGCCCCATCAGCACATAAACGGATCACACGGCACGGACTGCTGTCTGATCTGCAGTTTTTTGACCATACTGTGGGTCAATTCCGAAGAAACCACCGGACCGGCGCTCCAAGAGAACAGTTGCGGAATCTTCCTTTCCCCCGCATTCCATGCATGCGGGCCCTACGCAGTTTGTCATTCCACCAGGGCTCCTCCCACTGTTTTCTGTTAAAAGAGTCCCTCCGGACGGTCTGTCCGGCAGTTTGTCATTTTTTACAGAAAACATATAAACGATGAAATTCAAATATTTTATCGCGGCATTGCTGAGTATGGGCATGACCGCGAAAGCTCAGGATACAACAGATGTTTTTTCAAGGCACCTCAACCTGCAGGAGGTAGTTATAACAGGTCTCACGGGAGATTCCAACCTAAGGGAAACTCCAGGTGCGGTCAAAGTACTTGATACCAAGGATTTACAGGCAATAGCGGCCACAAATGCCATCGATGCCCTGGCCCATGAACCCGGGATCAGCCATATCTCTACTGGAGGAGGGATTTCCAAGCCGGTGATACGCGGACTCGGCTACAACAGGGTGGTAGTGATCGCCGACGGCATCCGCCAGGAAGGCCAGCAGTGGGGAGATGAACACGGGATAGAGTTCGACGGCAACTCGGCGAATACCGTCGAAATCGTAAAGGGACCGGCCAGCCTGATGTACGGGTCTGACGCCCTGGCGGGAGTCATTATCTTCCACCCGGAACCGGTTTCTGCAAAAGGGACTTTTACAGGAGGCATTTCTTCAGAATACCAGAGCAATGCGGGCCTTGCCTCATACAGCCTGTACCAGGGAGGTAACAAAGGCCTGGTCAACTGGAACGTCAGGTTCAGCGACAAATACGCCCACGCCTACCGCAACTCCTCCGACGGCATGGTGCCAGGCACCCAGTTTCGGGAGAGGGCCCTTACGGCCAGAATCGGCCTCGCCCCTACATGGGGCTCATCAAAACTCACCATGGGATATTACCACCTCACGCCTGGGATGACCGAAGGGTACGAAGACGGAGTCCTGGAAGGACCGACAGGATATGGAGTGAAGGTCCCCTTCCAGCAGGTGCGCCACTATAAAGCAGTGTGGGACAACACCATTTCGGTGGGCAGGGGCAGGATCAAAGCCCTTGCAGGCTACCAGCAGAACAGACGGCAGGAATTCGAGGAATCTCCGGATGAGGCGGCGCTTGATTTCAAGCTGCACACTCTCAACTATGACATAAAATACCTTTCCGCCCTAACAAACGGATGGAAATTCACCACCGGCATCGGCGGGATGTACCAGAAGAGTGAGAACCTTGGAGAGGAGGTTCTCATCCCCGAATACCATTTCTTCGACATGGGCCTGTTCGGCACAGCAACCAGGACAATCCGGAAGTTTACCTTTTCAGGCGGCCTCAGGGCAGACATGCGCTCGTTGCGCAGCCTTGCCTTTGAAGATACATTTACGGGATTCGACCGCACTTTCAAAGGCATGACCGGAAGCCTGGGAGCAGTATACTCCCCTTCAGGCAATGTCAACATCAGGGCCAACATAGCCCGCGGGTTCCGGGCACCGAACCTCAGCGAACTTGCTTCCAACGGTGTTCACGAAGGTACGGTGCGATATGAGATGGGAGATAATTCCCTGAAACCGGAATACAGCCTCCAGGCCGATTGGGGAGCCGATTATTCAAACGAACACTTCTCCTTCGTGGCCG
>ODAI010232622.1_pt1 | contig 12884 bp, 7 predicted proteins | sample 1539321 | NCBI WGS metagenome assembly ODAI01 (sample SAMN02144231, study PRJEB22623) | gut metagenome | biome: sheep rumen | host: Ovis aries | place: New Zealand | reverse complement strand
ATTTTTCTTTTTATATGGCTTCTTAAAAGAGGAGTTCTAAGAAGCGGATTATCAAGTAAGTAAAGTTGACCAACAGATAAATAATTAGCAGCTCTAAAATAAGCGTCTAGTTTTTCTAGTTCTGTCATAACCATCTCCCCTATTCTTAAATAATTATAACATATTATAGCAAAAAGAAAAAGACTCAAATTGAGTCTTTTTCAAACTAACTTTCTACCGCTAAATCAGCAGAATTATTATTTGCATTTCTATACATTGCTGCATTATAGGCAGGATTAGTTACATTAAAACGTTCAACTCTATCTTCACCAGATGAGCCATCATAATATTCATAAGCCCAATTCTTAGAAGTATCAGCAAAGTATAAATTTTGTAAAGCTGGAGCGTCACAGAATGAATCATACCATATACTAGATACATTAGTACCTAAATAAACATTTTCGACGTTTACAGGATACCCACAATCAAATATAGAATGTATTGTATTTACACCATTTCCGATTCTAATAGTCTTAAGTTTTGGCACATTTGATAAAAGATAGGAATTAATATTAAATTCAGTAACACCATTACCAATAGTAAGTGTTTTTAAATTAGTACAACCAGTACACAATCCACCTGAAATATTAGTAACACTATTTGGAATAACCAATTCCTCTAAACTAGTTGCACCACTAAGGAAATCAAAACGAATAGAAAGTAAACCTTCACCTAAAACTACATTCTTCAATTTATCACAACCAGTAAAGGTATCATAATCAATATATTTTATACTACTATCAATAATCAAAGTTTCCAATTCTGAAAGTCCATTATATTCATGAAAACTTATATATCCATTATTAGAAGCACTTTTCAAAGTCAAATGTTTAACAGGAACAGCATACGTAATACCAGCATTATTAACCTCTTCAATAACTACAGTTTCTAAATTTGGTGAATAATCAAACGCACCATTTTGAAAGTTAGTTACTGTAGCCGGAATTACAACACTAGTAAGTCCACTATAAACATACGCACTTTCACCAATACTAGTTAAACTAGGTGGAAAATCAACATCAGTTAAACTACTACACATATAAAATGCCTGAGGACCAATTTCAGTTAAAGTATCAGGTAAATCAACACTTTTTAATTTAGTATTATTATAAAAAGCACTTTCACCAATTTTCTCAATGCTATCACCTAAGATTACATTAGTTAAATTAGTACAATCGTTAAAAGCACTATAACCTATTTTAGTAACATTATTCCCAATAACAACATTCTTAAGTGATTGTATTCCAGCAAATAGAGATTCTGGTATTTCTGTAAAGCCATCACCGATAACTAAATTTTCTAAACTTACAAGTCCATAAAAAGAATCCGTACCAACAGTACTAACACTATTCGGAATAATTAATTCTTCTAAACTTCTACATCCGTATAATGCATAATCACCAAAACTAGTATATCCTTCCCCAATAGTTAAACTAGTTAAATTATAATCATTAGAAAACATATAGTCAGCAATTTCACCAGTACCATCACCAATAGACACAGTAGTTAAATTGTCGCAACCATCAAATGCATTTTCTCCAAAACTTTCTACTCCATCGCCAATAGTAACAGTAGTTAAACTATCATTTTCTTCAAAAGCACCATCACCAATCGTAATATTTCCATCACCTATAAAAACGGTTCCCAAATTACCACATCGATCAAAAGCATATTCACCAATCTCAATTGTACCTCCAGAAAGCGTTACTTCAGTTATACCAGTATTACTAAATGCATATGAATCAATCATACTAATATTATCATTAAAAGTAACATTAGTTAAACTACTACAATCACTAAATGCACTAGAACCTATAGTTTCAAGGCTATCAGGAAAAATTATTTCTTCTAAACTAGTACAATTACTAAACGCACTAACACCTATAGTTTTAAGATTATCACCCATCACTAAAGTTTTTAAATTAGAATCGCTACCAAAAGCACCTTCACCAATACTAGTAATTCCATTACCTAAAATAACAGTTTCTAAGTTATCAGTTCCACCAAAAACACCTTCACCAATACCAGTAAAACCATCACCAAGTTTAACATACTTTAAATAATAAGTTTGAATTCCAAAACGCTCGTACGAATATTCACCAGTAACACCATCACCAATAGTAAGTCTTTCTAAATAGGTCTCACTAAATGCATTATCATCTAAACTAGTAACACTGTCAGGTATAACTATTTCTTTTAAGCTACTACATGATCCAATTGCATAGTATCCAATATCAGTTACATTATTCCCTATAATCAAGTTATTCAAACTTGAATTTTCAGACATAGCATAATCATTAATATGTAAAACACTATCTGGTATTATTATATCAGTTATTGAACTAGTACCAGCCAAAGCATAACTACCAATAGTAGAGACCTTAGAAGAAATAATAAGTTTAACACCATCAGATAATTCTTCATTACCATTTAATATTTGATATAGTGTTTTTCCTTCATATTCCCAATCGCCATAATACATATCATCTTGATAATCATGACTAACATCTAAACCATAAGTATTAACTAAAGTATCCCAATCAGCTATTAAATTATCATCTGCATCATATAAACCAGCTTCGCCATATGGATCTGCATTAATTTCATTACAATCATCAACTAATTCAAGATTCCATTTATATCCATAAGCACAAAATGTACCATCAGTTATATAATCAGCTAATGAACCACCCGCAGTAATTACCATTTTACCACCAACTGGTACACTACCTTTAAACTCAAGTTTTTCATTATTGCTATTCTTACAAGCTGAACCATCACAAGTAAATTCTAAAGGATAACTAATTTCTTGAGCACCAACTAATCCATATATACCTACATAATTATCAGCAGTATTGATTAAACCATGTACAGAAGATTTAAATGCTTGTTTTCTAGCATTATATATTAAATCATTAATCATCGGCACTAATATCAATGCTACTATAGCTAGTATTATTATTACTGCCAATAATTCAATTAAAGTAAGCCCTTTCTTATTCATAAACGCACTTCCTATTCTAATACCATTTTAGCATAAAAAAAGAAAAAGAAAAAGACTCAAATTGAGTCTTATTTTGTAGTTTTCTTTGATTTCATTCTTAAGAAATAGATTAATGCAATTACTACTGCAATTAATGCAATAGAAAGTAATGGTCTAACAACAAACCAAGATATAGCAATTACTACTAATGAAATTGCTAAACCTAATATAAACATTACTAATCCCACAGCGCCATTTACTAAGTTTCCTAAGAATGGAACATATGCAGCTAAGTTAGTAATTGGACTAGTTAACATATTAAGACCAATAACAATTAATAATGTACCTAAAATACGGAATATCCATTTCATCATATTGTTTTCATTTTCAATATTAGTAATTACTTCATCACCTGATAAAATACCATGTTCTAATCTAATTATGCTAGAACCTTTCTTAGTTTTAAAACTATCAATACGACTATCAGTTTGATTACCTAAAACAGTAACATCAGTATAATCACCATATTTATAAGAAATACGGATATCACCAACTTGAGGATTAGCCATATCAGCAGCATTAGTAATATAATTACCTACTACTTTATATCCTTCTGGTAATTTTACATCTCCTGGAATAGATTTTAAATCACTAGAAGCGCTTAAAGCATTAACAAATTTTTCACTTAATGTAAATGCACCAACTGTTAATGATTTAGTTCTATAACTATCATCATCATAAGGTACATAAGTAGGATTTGTATGTCCTGCAGGTGTATTAAACTTAGCAGAACTTATTAAATCATCATTCCATTGCTTAGTATAAGTATAAGTTGTTGAGTCATTTGATTCTTGAGTTTCTTCTACCCATTCAAAAATTTCAACTTTTCTTTCTAAGATTGGAGTTTCTAAACTTACACCAAAAACAGAATCAGTCATAGTGCTAGGTGAATAAACTAGTTTACCAGATGTAACAACTAATTTACCATTATTATTAGCATCAACACTTTTTGAATCAACTTCAACATAAGTTTTTCTCATTTCAACTACATCTTTTTGATTTGTAACTGCTTTCTTTTCATTAGACGCTAACATAAAGATACCAATAATTAATAATAAGATACCTATTGGTAAAGCAGCTAATGAATTACTAAATCTTTGTCCGAAACCTTTTTTAACTACTACTTGATCGTTCATCAATATCTTCCTTTCTATTTTTAATTATAGCATATAAAATAATAAAGTAAAAGAGTTTATTAAACTCTTATTACCATTCAATTTCAAATAATGCTGTTGGTTTTTCAGTAGCGATATTATCCATAAAAGTAAGTTTTGCATAATTCTCTTCATTATCAAATAAATAACCAACATTAAAAGTAGCTTCCTTACCTTTTTTAACTTCTACAGCTGTTGGTGAAACTTTATCATAAGCTACTAACTTATTACCTTTCTTATCAACAGCAGTAAAATGCATATCACTTTGAATTAATTCATCAGAATTTGCAGTATTAGATACTTTTACTTTAAAAACAACAACTTTCTTACCATTTGAATCTTTTTGTGTACTAGTAGTTGTTGTAACATCAACTACTTCAATTACATATTTACCATTATTATTAGTAACTTCAACTGGTTCATTCATACCAAATTTAGGAACTTTGCTACCACAACCAGTTAAAACAATTAAACTAATTGCACATAAAAATGCAACTTTAAATAATTTCTTCATCAAAACCTCCTATTATTTATTAGTTAATGATTTAAATATACTTCCAGCGGCATTAGCAACGCTACTACCAGTGGAATTAGAAGAACTATTATTATTACCTAATGGTAAATAATTAATTAAACTATCAGCAGTTCTAGCAAGTGGCATTGTTTGAGTAATAACTCTACCTGGTCCAGTAATTACAGTATTAAATAATCCTTCTCCACCTAAGAAAATATTTTTAACACCCTTTACCATTTCAATATCAATGCTACATGTTTCAGACATAGATACTAAATATCCAGTACTTAAAATAAGTTTCTCGCCTTCCTTTAAATCGAATGGTACAGAAGAACCATCAATTTCTAAGAAAACCATACCTTCACCTTGAACTTTTTGCATTAAAAATCCTTCTCCACCAAATAAAGCAGATCCGATTTTTTTATTAAAGAAAACAGAAAGTTCAATATCTCCATATGCAGCTAAGAAAGCTGATTTTTGACAAACAACACATTGACCTTTTTCTAATTTAATTGCAGCGATAGAACCAGGACAACTTACACCAAACGCAATTTTAGAGTCATCTTTTTCAGATGTATAAACGTTTTGAAATAAGCTTTCTTTAGTAAACATTCTACCAACCATTTTACCAAGTCCACCACCTGTTGTAGTATCCATCTTAATAGTAGGATCCATCCAACACATTGAACCACTTTCAGTGATCATTTTCTCACCATTCTTAAGTTTACACTCAACAACAGGAAAATTACCACCTTTTATTTCATAAGTCATATTTCCTCCATTAATTATCTAGTTGTACAAGACATACCATAATTTGAAGTATATTCTTCTACAAAATCACTAGATGTTTTGTTATCAAAATTATTAAATACTTTTGTAAGATTAGTACTCATACTATTAGATCTAGTTGCTTTAAAATCAAATGTTATAGGATCAGCGTTTGTATTTAAAGATGCAGTAACACCTGGTTCACTACTTACACTACTAAACATTTCATTTAATAATCCAATATACATACCAATAGCAGCTTCTTTAGATTCTTCACTCATTTCACTATCACTAGAAGAACTAAAACTTGTAGAAATATTTGAACTCATATTACCTTTGAAAGACATATCAGATACTTTCTTAGTTGAGTCATCAACAACTATAACTTGAGTTAAATCATAGTTTTTACCTTTAGCTGTACAAGTAACAGTTTTTCCACTAACTGATGTATTAGTGTTAGTACTTGTATTTGTATTAGTGTTTGTATCAGTATTTTTATTTGTATCTACATTAGTATTTGTATCAACATCTTTATCTGTATCAATAATACCAGTATTATTTTTTGAATCATCAGGTTTAGTTTCAGTAGTAGTAACTTCTGCATTATTAATTAATGTTTTAATTACTGAACTTACACATCCGCCTAAAGATAAAGCGATAACTGCAATTAAAGCAACAAATATCAATATAGCAACTACACAACCATTAACTTTCTTTTTAGGTTGTTGAGGTTGTTGATTACTTGTATTTGCAGGTTGTGAAGCAGGTTGCGCTGCTACTGGTGCTTCATAGCTACCACTAACAGTTTCACTAGAAGAAACAGTTACTTCTGGTTGAGCTGGAGCTGCTGCTACTGGTGTTGCAGGTTGAACTGGTTCAGTTACAGGCGCTGCTTCAGTTACGGCAGGTTCAACTACTGGAGTTTCTGCTGCAGGTTGAACTGGTTCAGCTACAGGTGCTGCAGGTTCAGCCACTGGAGTAGTATTTGTTACTTCTTTTTGATCATTAGAACTTGTAGGAATACCAAATAAATCATTTTGATTATTATCCATATTATCACCACCCAACTACTATACTAATAATAGTATTGCATATTATCATATAAAAGTCAATTAAAATTTAATTTCAATATGATATAAAAATAAAAAAGGATTACTTTTTTAATCCTTTTTTTAATTTCACAGCTGCATAAGAAACACTATCAACTACACCATTAGTAAAAATACCTTCTATAGTTTGTTCTGAGCTTTCTTGCTTATTTAATTTTGTAATATATTCAACTATCTTAGCTCTAATAACTTCATCTGGTTCTTTCATATAACGTTCAATATAAGTATATAAACTAAATGGTAAAGTTTTTAAATAGTATCTTAATAATTCCTTATCTAATTTTACTATATCACCATCAGTTTGAGAATATGTAGTATTAAAATCATATATATCTAAAAATTTATCATAACCACCAGTAACAATATCTTTAACCTTAGTACTTTTCTCAGCTTTAAAATTCTTTCTAATATCACCTAAATAAGATAAACCACATAAAGTAACCAATACATCAGTCTTAGTAACTTCATCCTTATCTTGTAAATAACATGATAACATTAAAGCATTTTTCCTGTTCATCTCAATAGCATCATTAAGTAAAGGTGTAGATTTAATAATAGAAACAAGTTTTTGAAATCTACCAGCAAGATAATAACTATCCCAATCCATCAAATGATGAATTAAATCATCATATTCAATTGTACCATACTTAAAAACACTACCATAAGCTTCAATATTACTAATATAAGTAATACCAGTAGAACCTTTAAGTGTATCATCCTTAGCTAAACTAAAGGTAGCCTTACTAAGTAAAGAATAATCACCTTTATTTAACTTCATATTCATTGAATGCCATTTTTTCAAATTATCAACTACTAATATTAAATCAAGTTGTGGTTTATCCTTATCAGTATAACCAGTTTGTTTAAAAATACCTGATCCATATCCAAATACTGCTAAAGTATCAGGTCTATCTCCTATAAATGACTCTATTTTTTCCATATATACCCCCACATAACAATGTTATTATAGCAAAAAAGAAAAGTATTGTAAACTTTTCTTAATTATTAATTACTTTCTAAATAATTAGTTTGATATGTAGCACCATTAATTGTTTCAGTACCAGACGCTAAAGTGGAATTTGCTTCTTGTAAAGTAATAGTACCATTAATACCATGTACTTTACCTTTAGCAATACCATCATAGAAATTTAATGTACCAGAACCAGTTATTTTAACACCATCAACAGTTCCTATCATAACAGGACTAGTCGTATTAATACTACCATCTTGAACACCAATTGTTAAAGCACTTGCACTATTAACTGCATGTTGAGCAGTAGATTCAATTGTACCACCAGTTATTATTAAAGTACCTGCATTATTTTGAACAGTTGCGCGATCTATATTTTGATAAGCGCCACTAGCCTTAGATGTTAAATATGAATTACCACTAATAGTTGCAGTACCACCATTAATATATAAAGCTTGTCTAGCACCTGTAGCTATAACATTCGTATCTGTAATAGTTAAGTTACCCATATTCATATTAATAACACTGTTATTAGTTGAATTACTAGTAAGAGTACCATTAGTAATGGCTAAAGTACCATCATTTTCGATAACAGCTGCTATACTATTATTTCTTAAAGTAAAACCACCTAAATCAATAATTATATTTTTACTAGTAGCTACGTTTATATTCTCCTGAAGATCCTTTAAAAGCGTTACGGTAGTTTGTACACCATTAGGAGCTGCATTTATACCTTCTTGTAATGAATCATATCTTGTAGTGCCTACTATAACACCATTTTTTAATTTCTCCCAATGTGCGTATAAAGTAATATCTTCAGTGATAACTAAAGTATCATCAACTAAAACATTATCAGAAGTAAACCAACCAAGGAATTCATATCCATTTCTAGTTACTGTAGGTAATTCACCAATCATAAATCCATCTGCAACTTTTCTAGTACGTTCACTTAAAGAGCCTCCTTGAGCATTAAATGTTACTGTATTAACAACCGCTATAAAAGCAGTGTGATAAACTTGACCATCAATTGTCTCAGTAGAAGTAGCTACTGAATAGCCAGTTTCAGGAACAACTCTATTATTTACTTTTATACCCGCAGTAATACCTTTAGCAATGCCATCATAGAAATTAAAACTAGCATCATTTTCAATACCATAAGTTAAGCCTTTAATCATTGGTGAGGTAGTAGAAACATTACCATCACTAACACCAACACTAAGTACTCCACTATTTACAATAGCGCTAAAACCAGATGAAACAACAGTACCACTTTCAAGATACATAGTACTACTATTACCTTTATTTTGTAACGCAGCTCTTATAGTAGAACTTGAATTTAAATTACTATTTCCTCTTATTGTAACAGTACCACCATCATTATATAAAGCTTGACGACCAGTCGCACTAATTCTAACATTATCAATAGTTAAATGAGCAGCAGAACCATTATTATCAACCGCACCTTTATCTGGAGCAGTAGTTCTAATAACACCACCAGAAATAACCAAAGTACCACTATTTGCAATAATATTAGTATTACCATCATTACCTAAAGTTTTACCATTTAAATTTAAAATTATATTTTTATTATTAGGAATAATAACATTTTCATTTGTATTATTTAAAAGCAAAATAGTAGTCTCAGTATTAGTAGGTACTGCAGCAACAGCGCTTACCAAACTATCATAATATTTATTACCAATCTTAGCAATTGCATCAGTCATATAATTAAACGCAAAATCAACTTTTAAAGAATATGTAGTATTAGTACTATCATATCCATTTTCTTTATAACCAATAGTAATAGATATAGTTGAATTAGAACCAAGTGTACATTTAGTATTATCAATATCATCACACAACATATCTTTAAGGGTATAATTATTTAAAGTATACTCTAGATTACTAGGTAAACCAGTAATATCAGATATTGTTGCTTCTACATTACCTATATTAGTTATTCTTACATTATATGTAACAGTAGAATCACTATTAGGTAAATTAATACCGGCTAAAATAGAATTAACATTATACTCTTCCCAATTAGTAGACGCTGAAGAAGTAACATTATCAAGAGTAACAGCGTTAATTCTAATATCTTTACTAACTCTTACAATAGCAGATAAATTACTAATATCAAAATCAGTAGAAAGCGCAGCATAGCCGACAGTAAAAAAGATTATTAAACAAATTGTTAATAAAAACCCAATATTACGATACTTATGAACTACATTATCACTTATTCTCTTCATATTATACTTTCCTATTCTATATAAATTATATCATATTATTAGAAAAAGAAAAAGACTCATATGAGTCTTAATCTAATAATTCTTGTTCTAATGCTTCTAAAGGTTCATCCTTTAATTCTTTAATTTCTAAATCATAATCAGTTTTTAAATATCTTCTAGCACCAGTACCAGCAGGTATTAATTTACCAATTATAACATTTTCTTTTAATCCTTGTAGATGATCTACTCTACCATGGATAGCAGCATCAGTTAAGATTCTTGTAGTTTCTTGGAATGATGCAGCTGATAAGAATGAATCAGTTTCTAATGAAGCTTTAGTGATACCTAACAATACTGGTCTACCAGTAGCAGGTCTCTTACCTTGTAGAATTAAATCTTTATTCTTATCAGTAAATTCATTAATATTTACCATTGTACCTGGTAAGTAATATGAATCACCTGAATTAACTATTCTAATCTTAGAAATCATACGTTTAGCCATAATTTCAACGTGCTTATCTGAAATATCAACACCTTGACCACGGTAAACTTTTTGAATTTCAGATAAAATATATTGTTGAGCAGTAATTGGATCAGTATAAGCAAGTAATTCCTTAGGTGAAATAACACCTTGAGTTAATTTTTGACCTTTCTTAACTTCATCATTTACATTAACTGCTAATCTAGCACCATAGTTAGTAACATGTTCTCTTGTTTCAACATCATTCTTAACGTAGATAGTAAATTTATCATCACCATCTTCATCAATCTTAGTAACAACACCATTGATTTCAGCAATAGTAGCTTTACCTTTTGGTTTACGAGCTTCGAATACTTCTTGAACTCTTGGAAGACCTTGAGTAATATCATCTCCACCGGCAACACCACCTGAGTTGAAGTTACGCATTGTTAACTGAGTACCTGGTTCACCGATTGATTGAGCAGCCATAATACCTACAGCTTCACCTAATTCAACAATATGACCAGTCGCTAAGTTTTTACCATAACACTTACGGCAAACACCATGTTCAGTCTTACATGTTAATACAGTTCTAATAGGTACTTCTTTAATACCTTTTTCTAATATCTTATCTGCAATTTGTTCAGTAATATATGTATTTCTTTCATATAATACTTCTTTAGTTTCTGGATCTAAGATAGGTTTATTAGTAAATCTACCAACAATTCTATCTCTTAATGATTCAATGATTGTACCATCTTTTTCATTTACGAATTCAGATACTACGATACCTTGTTCAGTACCACAATCATCTTCTCTTACAATTATATCTTGAACAACATCAACTAAACGTCTTGTTAAGTAACCAGCATCAGCAGTCTTTAACGCAGTATCAACTGCACCTTTTCTGGCACCGTGAGTAGCTAAGAAGAATTCAGACACTTCAGCGCCTTCACTAAATGAAGATGTGATAGGTATTTCTACAGCCTCACCAGTAGGTTTCATCATAAGTCCACGCATACCAGCCATTTGGTTGTAGTTAGATAAGTTACCACGAGCACCTGAATCAATCATAATAGAGATAGGGTTATCTTTATTATTTTTGATAATATCTTTTAACTCATCACCAATTTTATCTTTAGCTTTATTCCAAGCTTCAACAACTTTTTCATATCTTTCTCTATCAGTTATTAAACCACGTCTAAATTGCTTATTAACTTCTTGAACAGTTTCTTTAGCTTCTTCAATAATTTGTGGTTTATTACTTGATGGAATAATATCACCAATACCAATAGATATACCTGATATAGTTGATTCTTTATAACCTAAATCTTTCATCTTATCAAGCATAATAGATGTTTCAGTTGTTTGATAACGTTTATAAATTTCAGCAATTAACTTAGTTAATACTTTTTTACCAAATGGTTTTTGAATTTCCATCTTAGCGATTGCTTCAGGAATATTAGTTCCTTTTGGTAAGAAATACTTAGAAGGTGTAATGTTTTTAATATTTTCATCAGTACCTTCATTAATATATTGGAATGTATCAGGGAAGATTTCATTAAATCTAATCTTACCTGCAGTAGTTACTAAATACTTATCCATATATTTATCAGGGAAAATCTTATGTTTAAATGACTTAACAGGAATTGCAATACGTGTATGATATGTAATTTCTCTTCTTTCATAAGCCATTAAAGCTTCATTAGGGTCTTTAAATACTCTACCTTCACCTTTATCCCCTGCTTCTTCAATAGTAATATAATAGTTACCTAAGATAATATCTTGTCCTGGAGTAACGATTGGATTACCATCAGAAGGTTTTAAGATGTTATTAGCACCTAACATTAAAATTCTAGCTTCAGCTTGAGCTTCTTCACTAATTGGAACGTGAACAGCCATTTGGTCACCATCGAAGTCAGCGTTGAAACCTGTACATACTAATGGATGTAATCTAATAGCTTTACCAGATACTAATTTAGGTTCAAATGCTTGAATACCTAATCTATGTAATGTTGGAGCACGGTTTAACATAACTGGATGCTCTTTTATTTTTTCTTCTACAATATCCCAAACTTTTGGATCTTGATTTTCAATCATACGTTTAGCTGCTTTAATATTAGAAGCTAAATCTTTTTCAATTAAACCATTAATTACATATGGTTTAAATAATTCAAGAGCCATTTCTTTTGGAATACCACATTGGTACATTTTAAGACTTGGTCCTACAACGATAACAGAACGACCTGAGTAGTCAACACGTTTACCAAGTAGGTTTTGTCTAAATCTACCTTGTTTACCTTTTAACATATCACTCAAAGATTTAAAAGGTCTCTTATTAGCAGCTTTAACAATATTACCACTCTTACCATTATCAAGTAAAGCATCAACTGATTCTTGGAGCATTCTTTTTTCATTTCTAATAATGATTTCAGGAGCATCAAGTTCAATTAATCTTCTCAATCTATTATTTCTATTTAAAACTCTTCTATATAATTCATTTAAATCAGAAGTAGCAAATTGTCCACCATCCAACATAACAAGAGGTCTTAAATCAGGTGGAATAACTGGTAAAACCGTTAAAATCATCCACTCT
>ODAI013739980.1_pt1 | contig 12885 bp, 22 predicted proteins | sample 1539321 | NCBI WGS metagenome assembly ODAI01 (sample SAMN02144231, study PRJEB22623) | gut metagenome | biome: sheep rumen | host: Ovis aries | place: New Zealand | reverse complement strand
GCTGTTGCGATGATTGCTGTGGATATGATAATTGCTGCGATGGTTGTGGTGGTTGCTATGATAGTTGTTGCGACAGTTGTTATGATAGTTGCTGCGATGATTGCTGTTGATGAAAGGAAGTTTGCCAATGACAGATTTTCTCAATGGATTCAAGACAAACATAAACTCAAAGTATCTGAAATACTGGCATGGAAAATACAACCTTGGGGATGTGTTTTCGGACTTGCTGCTTGATTCACTTTACGATAAAAACCTTCTTGACCAGGTTCAAGATAGAAAGACATTGATGTTCATTGGTTCCGAAATACCATATTGGGCTGACAATTCAAATTTGGTATGCGGATTGGGGTGGCAATATAAAAACAAAAAGGCATTATAGCAGAAAAATGTCAACGCGTCGTCTTTTTGCTATGTGAGGGGAAGGATTTCCAGACAAAATGTGATTGACGCAGGGGTAAACATCCCACATGACCTTCCCATTGGCGATACGGGACTTCTTGCATCGTTGCTGTACAGACCATCATCTGAAAAAATACACGACATAGGGATAATCACGCATTGGTCAGCAAAAGAAAGACTGGGGAAATACCTTGAAACTGCCCAGAAGATATTTCCTGAGAAGGACATTGCCGTTATGCAGATGGGGGCGCAGTCAAAATCTCCATTGGACTTGTTCGAGTTCATTTCGTCATGCAGGACAATCGTTGCCAGTTCTCTTCATGCGATCATATTCTCACATTCGTTTGGAGTTCCGGCATTGTTTTTCTCTGATGTGGGGGAATACAAGTTTCATGACTATTATTCCGTGTATGACAGAATAGACTATGGACACTTAATAAAATGGACATCTTTGGAGACTGCACTTGAAAACGCATATGACAATTAGTTTGTTCATTTGATAAATCCATCTTTGGAGGAAGTCAGGCAGAAGCAAAGGGACATTCTTCACGCGATGCCTTATAGGTGGTGCTTCACGGACAAGGGGAAAAATCTGCTTGAACAGTTTGGCATTTCCCCAGATGAAAGGGACAAACGCGCATACCACCAGGTACAGAATTGCTTTTTCATGCAGAACAAAGACCAAGATGTTCTGAAGAAATCTTCATCGGGAGGCGTTGTTCCTGAAATAGTGGATTTGGTAAGGTCGCAGGGCGGTTCGTGCTTTGGGGTTGTGTTTTCGGACGATTTTCTGTCGTTGAAGTATGTTGAGATTGACGATTCAAACAAGAATCTTGCAATGGGGAGCAAGTACATAAATTCCCTGCTGGATGAAGTCAACAAAAAGCGAATTTCTGAACTGCTTGAATCTGGAAAACAGGTGGTGTTCATCGGACGGCCATGTCAGTGCCATTGGATGAGGAACAATTTCCGCAAGTACAAAAACCTTGTTCTCGTTGAGTTGTTCTGCTTTGGGGTTCCCGAAGAAAATCTGTGGAAAGACTACATTGGGGAATTGATTTCAGAACACGGAAAGATAAAGTCAGTGAACTTCAGAGACAAACTGACAGGATGGAAGAACTACAGTCTCACGGTTGAGTTTGAAAATGGATATGTTCTGTCAGAACCACATGGAAAGAACAGATACATGTGCGATTATCTGTCCAGAAAGAATCTGATGCAGAAGTGCCATGGATGCAAATTCAAGTCTGAAGTGGAGTCATAGTCTGACATATTATGTGGTGACGCATGGGGAGTCAACGCGGAAAACGATAATGGAACCTCAATTGTTTTGGCAAATACCCTGACTGGCGAAAACATTTTGAGAAAACTCAAGAACAAGTTCATTTTGTCCTGTCCAGACGATGAATTGATGGCACAAGCCAAAAAATCAAATTCTGGTTTTCCATCTGCGACAATGAAACTCAATGCGTCATGTGGCGAAAAAACAGCGAATCCACCAAAATTGGAATTCCTCAATGAACCCCAGTCAAAACAGTTTGATGTTATAGTTTCATTCGCCACTTACAAGTTGCGCATTGAAAGGGGAGAATTGTATCAGTCAATGGACAGTATCGTAAACCAGAAATTCAATGGAAAGTTCCATGTGGTGGTCAATCTCTGGAAACCAGACTATGATTCAGCTCCCCAGAAACTGAAGGACTACTTCAACGAACACAACATAGAGGTAATCCTCACTGACAGGGATTACCGGACCCACAACAAGTACTGTTTCGCGTTTGAGAAATATGCTGAAATCCCCATAGCAACATTTGACGATGACCAGATTTACAGGGAGGATGCTCTTCAGTTGCTGTTTGACACGCACAAGCGACATCCAAGAACATTGATTGGGGGCTTTTGCGTCATTCCCGGAGGGATAGTTGACAAGAAAACAGGGAGGCGGGGAAAGCCAAGACCACCAACTGGAACTCCACCATAGAGGGGGATACAGATATGGGGGAGTGGAGGCAATTTCTATCCACCAGAGTTCACTTATTGCATTCGCATGGACTTGATTGAACGATGGATTCAGACTATGAATGGTGGAGCAAGATATGATAATGACATGTTCTTGTTCAGAATGGCTAAAGTATTTGAGTTCAATGGTATGGTGGTGGAATGCAACCACGAAAGACCAACATGGCGTGGCTATCTTGTTGAGAAGTTCCTTCCAACAGCAGACGATGAGACAGCAAAGACCTGGACAAAGGGTTGATGCCCCATTTTCATGGATTTGAGAACTCAACCTTCACTCTGTTCTTTGAGCAATCGTATTCAACGTTCTCCCATTTGCTTGAAGGAAACTGAGTCTTCACCATGTCCTCAATCATTTCCCTGCTTGCCCCATCGTTGATGTTCTTGTACTCAATCCTAAGAATCTCGGGGTCTGAGTTTCTCGCAGTCTCACGGATTGCCAAACATATAAACACCAGAAACAGCGCAGCAACTGCGCCAGTTGCGAATCCACCCCAGAAGTTTCCTTCATCACTCATTTCTTATCTTCGTCCTTTCCATCATCGCAGCACAGGATGATTGCGTCAAATGGCAGAAATGCGGTGTCCAATACAACCTCCAATGGAAAGTCCACAATCCAGAATGGGTATACCAGTTTGCTGTATGCGTCCATGGCGTTCTCAACCTCGTTCTTGGGTTCACGCCACCACGCGCCAAGGCAGTTGTTCCAGCAATCTGTTGTTGCATTGTAGGGATAATCGTTCTCCCCTGTGAAGTGGTAAACCCCAGAAAGGCAACCTGTGCAAAACATCATCGTCAAAGCCACTATCGCAATAAGTCTTTTCATTTCATTTGTCTCCTCTCAGGCAATTATACTTTCGCAGACCATTCTTCCCGCGTGAATGGCTTTACCTGAACTACATAACCTTCTTCAAGTTTCTCCTTCACGAACTCAATGGTCTGGTCAATTCCAGTCCAGGGTATTGCATTTGGTGGATTTCCTGGCTTGTTGTACAAAACCACGAACTTCTCGTATTTGCCGTTCATCCTCTAATTCCCTTCTTGTATTCCTCCATTATCTGGCGGAACTCCCCTATCATTTCGTTGTCATATGCCGAGTCAAGTGAGAAGTAGAAGTCTGGCTTGAAGCAGTTGCGATATACAACATACTTCAACACATCGTTCTCATGCTCAAGTTTCTTTATGCGTTCTTCCTTGGTCATTATCTCTTCTCCCAAGCATCGCAGACATTGTGACAAGAGCAGTTATATCTTCCTTGTTGCACTATTCCACCATATTCATAGGCCCGTTCTGGATGTTCGCAACTTGCCTCACCTTCGTATTCTGGATATCCATGCTTGCAGTTCAAGCAGCACTTATCCGCAACGCGGTAGTTGTACTTCTTCTCAAACGCCTCGTCCGTTTCCAATTGATTCATTGTTTCTTTCCCTGCCTTCTTCAGTAACTTTCTTCAGTGTCTTCTCGTCCTTCTTCCGTTGAATCCATCCCCTTATCATGGTTCCAATCTTGAATGGCTTGAATACGATGCACAGTTTCATCATGGTTTCCTCGATCTGAGGTTTCCAGGGCATGAACCCCCAAAGCCACGAAAAGAAGCATCCAATTCCAACAACGATTAACGTAGAAACTATCAACGGCCAGAAACTAGCCATTATCCACTCGAACTCGTCCATTTCATTATCCCAACTCCATATCCCAAGAATAAGAGCCGTTATCCAGATCATCAGGACATAGCCCAGAATTATCGCCAATGCCATCATTTCTTCTCATTTCCTTTCCAGATTTCGTTTGACAACTTGATTGCGTAGTACAACACAATCGGATACAGTCCAAAATGTCCTATTGCGAATATCATCATCAATGGGGCAACTGAAATGGACAAAGCCATTCCAAGCCCAAAGGCGAACCACGCCAACGTCCAGAACCTAAACACCTTCGTCCGTCTTGAAATATCGTCATTTGTCATTGGTTTTCCTTCTTCAATGCCCCAAGGTTGATTGCAGCGCCGAACTGCGTGAACTTCTGAATGAACGTATTTGGTCTGCAACCCCAATAAATCAACGCACAAGCCATGGGCGCACCCTTCTTGGACTCCACGCCATCCTCAAGGAACTTCAACCGCGTGTCGTAGAGAAAGCACACTGCGTCAGCCTTTCCAAACACCCACTTCTTCCAATGGTTCGTGTTCGTGGCGACTGGAACCAAGGCAATCACATCGCAACCAGCATCACCTGATTCGGAGCATTTCCTCATCCAATCCGCTATTGAAGTCCCACGTTCCCTGTCCCTACCATAAGGGGGATTCACGAATACAGTGGGGTATCTCTCCCAGTCCTCAATAAGCCCATCCTGCGATGGCAGCTTGAACTCGGTGTCCGCCCCAACTATTGATGTGTCGTTTGAACATGGATCAAGCGAGATGCTTCCACCGAAGAACTCTCGAATTGCATCCACGTACTTTGGTGGCGTGTTCCAGTTCTGGCTTTTAGTGTTCACTGTCCGTCCTGCTGACATGGCTCAAATGTCCTTGTTCTCAACCAGTTTCACATAGTGGTCGATTATGCTGCTTGCATCCGTCAAGTCCTTGTATATCTGGCTTATCGTGGAATATCTCAAAGCCTCCGCGTAAAGCCTTTCTGACAATGCTTTCATGTCCTCAATCGTCATCATGTTTCAGTTTCCTTTCCGTAAAACACTTCGTCAAATTTCCTTTTCGCCAAATGGAACCAGAACTTGTTGAAGTTGTCCTTGTCCTCGCACATCAAGCCAACAACCGTATCGTCAATTGGTCTGAAGCACAACCTCTCGCCAGAACACCAACCAACCGCACGTTCCCTCAATGCGTTGTCAAGGGACTTTTCCCCATCAACCATCCCAAGCAAACTCCCATATTCGTTGACATGGGTTTCCCTTGTGAACATGGCAGAATTCAATTCAGGCAGGCTCATCTTTGTTCTTCCTCAGATGTTCAATGGTGTCGCAAAGGAGTTTCACCGTGTCGTAATGCGCCCCATGCCATTTGTCCGTGTTCTGGAAATCACGCCCAATCTTGAGAATGTGGTCAATGTCCATATTATTGAAATTGATGATGGTCGAATCAAGGTTGGACTTTGGTTTCTCGTTTTCCTTCGCAACCAGTTCATCCAACCGTTCAATCTCGCGCATGGCATTTCCAATCAACCTCATGGTTTCGTTTGACAAGGACACGTTCACTCCAGGAACGGCGTTTGGATGCCACACGCTTTTGTTCTTGTCCATTTCCTTGGCATGTTCGAGGGCATATTCCAGATAATGCCTGACAAGATTCAATGTATCGTGTGCAGATTGTTTATGACAAGCTGGGGCACACATGCCTTACTGTTTCCTTTCAATGTTGTCCACGTTGGGCTTGGTTTCGTCATTGGATTCGTCTTCTGGCTCGTACTTGCGCAGCTTCTCCAACGCATCTTCAAGCATCGTGTCGCGCTTCTCGCAGAGGTCAAGGTGCTTGCGGTAGAGATTTAACAGCTCATCGTAGAAGCCCTTCTCGCCCTTGTACCCCCACATCCACATGCCCGCGAAAATCCATCCAACCGTGGAAATCCAATGACCCGCAGCCAATTCGCAACTTCCGATGAAGAACGAACCAACAATCCCAATCCATCCCGAGTCCCAGAACGCGATTACGCGCCGCATTCCTCTCTTAAACCAGCCAATTTCTTTTGTTTCAGACATGATGCTTCTTTGTATCCTTTCGTACATCACATTATACAACATTTAAGCCATTTAGTAAAGCGTCCTCAATGCGCTTCTTCGCGTAGTTGAAGTATTCCTCTTCCTTCTCAATCCCGATGAACCTGCGTCCAAGTTTGATTGCAGCCACTCCAGTTGAGCCACTTCCCATGAACGGGTCAAGAACCAACGCGCCTTTTGGGGCAACCATCTTTATCAGATACTTCATCAGTTCAATCGGCTTCACGGTTGGATGCGGATTGTCCTTGCCCTTCTCGCTCTTGCTTGCCTTTGCACAGTAGAAGAACCTCGCAGCTGAACCAACCGAGTTGTCAGAACCCTTGTTGGTGTATTCAGTTGGCTTTCCGTTGTTCTCGAAATGCCTTGCGCCATTCGTGTTGTTCCACGTCCCACCCTTCACGTTGTTTGGGAACAGCTCAACAACCTCGTCGGAACCATCGTGGATGACATTTGCTGGGAACCGACCTCTGTTGTCAGTCCATGTCCCCATGTCCTTGTGTCCACTGTCATACAATGTCTCTTTCGCTGGCGAATGTATGACAATCGGCTTGTCTGATGGAACCCTGCATTCGTCAATGTTGATTCCACCCGTGCCATACTTCATAACCGTGTCAACTACTGTACCCTCCAATGGCTTTCTCGCCATTATCACAGGTTCATAAGCTGGCTTCAGGCAAGTGCCCCAACCGCTCCATTTCTTCGCCTCTTCTGTTATGGCTACCTTGTCCTCCCTTGGACATGTGCATGGGTTTGCTGAGAAATAAGGCTTGCCACATTTGGGGCATCTGTTCTTCATTCCAAAGTCAACAGTGCCCTCGTGGTCGCCAACACCCCCACGTTCAGCCCTTTTCGCCCCCAGCTTCTTGTCGATTGCCTTTGAGATGTCCATGGATTTCGGAAATCCCGAGCCGTACAGCCACATGATTGTATCTCGAACTTCCCAACCCGCATCTTCAATGGCGCAGGCTATTCTATGGAAAGTACGTGTCCCACCAAACGAAAGCAAATGCGCCCCAGGCTTCGCAATCCTCAAAGCCTCTTTCCAGAACTCAACCCCCGGAACGCCATGGTCCCAGTTCTTCCCCATGAACGACAACCCATAAGGCGGGTCGGTCACAATCGCGTCAATGCAGTTGTCGGGCATTTTCTTCATGGCTTCCAGACAATCGGCGTTTACAATGCCATACTTTTTCCTTTCAACTTCGTCAGACATCAACGTAAGTTCCTTTCACCCTTCAATTATACTTGGTAGATTGAAACGAACTCAACGTCAATGCCCTCGTTCATCTGGACAGTCCTTCGCGCTTCAGCCTTTGATTCCGCAACAACAATTGCATCCCTTTGCTGTCCAGCTGGCGTGATGTAGCTGACCAGATACTCGTTTGCCTCAATCGCAGACATAATCGAACTCTCCTGGCTTCTTTGGCTTTTCCTTGATGAAACGTTTGCGTATTTTCCTGCCCAATTTTATTGGCAGACCAATGATGAAGCCCGCAACCAAGCACACCGTCCATGCAAACACCGAAAGCGCAAACAGCGCAACCGGAAACGGCCAGAAGATTGAAAGGAGAAACACCGCAATCTTCTCGGGACCCTCAATGTCCTCTTTCCAGCAAATTCCCACGATGATGGGGAAAAGTATGACTCCAATTGCCCAGATTATGGAGCAGACCAATTCCCAAATGGGTATTTCAACTATTGTCATTCTGATTTCCCTTCTTCCACGAATTCCTCTGGATGTCTTTTCCGATATGCCTTTTCAATCAGATGTTCACGAAACTTTGCGCCTGCCTTGAACGGCCATCTGAACACATAGGATAAGGATAAGAGGATGCCAAACGCCAACGCAAACCCGAAACCAAAGAAAGCAACCAACGGCCATATGGCAAGGATAAAACACGCAATAACGTAGTCTTCAATATCCCAATTGCTCACCACATCGTATTTCCAAATCCCAAATGCAACAGGTAGCATGACAAGTCCAATGCAGTAGATTGTCAAGAAACACTCAAAACTCATTTCAGTTCTCCTTCTTTTCCTTGGATTCAGTGAAATCAAATTCCATTATGCGCTTCTTCCTCTCGTCAATTTCCTCCTGAGTGACATATTTTTGGGTGACATATTTGGTTCTGAATTCAGTCTTGCCAAACCCCTCGTCAAGGTCAATGGTTCTGTCGTTCATCCACATGTTCCTCCAGTAATGGGCTTCCCTTCTCTGAAGCTCAGATTCCGAAATCTCCATCCTCCATCCAATCGACCAGAACAACCCAGCAACCCATCCAGGAAGAGCAGCCCAATTTCCTTTCCACACCAATACCCCAATGCATCCAATCGCAATCCCAATGCACAACTGCACAAGGCTCTTGTACCAGAATCTCATGTTCATTTCTCAGTTTCCTCCATTGATAAATCCACATACACAAGTTCAGATGGCTTGAAGCAGTCCATCAAGTTCACATACCCGTACTTTTTGTACAAGAAAAGGTTTATTGAGATTGACAACATGACAAGCCACGAAATCGGCCAGAACGGGGAAGTGGCAACCATTACCCAACCCTTGTCGTAGTAGTCGTCCTTGTGGACATACCCAGAAACTATTATGGTAGCCCAAAGTCCAATGGTGTAAATCAATCCAACAAGATCAGACATCTTCATTCCCCCCTCTCTCTGAAAGTTGTTTCTCGATCGCAGCAAGCCTTGTCTCAATCCTCTTCAACATGGCGTATTGGACAGAGACGAATTGGACGAAAAGCCCAACTCCCTTCTCTGCCTTCAGTTTTCCAAATGTCTCAATGCACTCGTCGCAGAACTTCTCGGCTTCAAGGGTGTCTTGGTCAATTTCTCTGTTTGTCTTCATGTCGCTTTCTTCCATAACAGTACATTATACAACATCTGGACGCGGATGTAAACGAGCAGATTCAAGTATATCATGTTCCCAGTTCTCGTCAAGGTCAAGCATGATGTACAAAAGACCTGTATGTGGAGATTGCCGAATCATGATGTGGTTGTCCAGAATGTCACATCTACGTGGAGTCAAGTTCGAGAACACGCAAAAGTTGATTGGGGAATCATCTGGGAATTCAGACAGCTTGTTGATTAGTTCCTTGTTCGTCATATTGGAATTATACAACAAATGGAAGCAATCGTAAAACAAAAAAGACCATAGGAAGAAACCTATGGTCTAATTAGAATGGAGCTGGGTGAGGATTCCGAGACCCCATATTCCGTCTTACAAGGACGGCTCTTAACCGTTCAGACAACCCAGCATTGAAATTGGTGGAGACGACCCGTGCTGCCCGGGCTTGAGCATGCTTGCAAAGCATGTGCCTAACTGTTCGAGCCACGTCCCCGTTAAGATGAATGACGTTATCAATTATACGATAAGTTGTCGGAAAAGACGCGCCTGACAGCCTTAATCCACTCAGCCACCTCCCGAATTGTCCGGGTGGAGGGATTTGAACCCCCGGTCCCACCATCACGTTTGAATCTCGACATGGCGCAAGTTCCGACACATACGACATGGGCGTTCTCAGATGAATGGGACGTCAGGCGCGTCAAATTGTGCAGGATTTGCTTTTCCGGGGTCACCTGCGTTCTCCCCAACCGAAGACCCACGAGGGGCTTTTGATGTTTCTCGTTCGGCACCCAACCTGAGGATGGCGATACACGCAGTAGGCTACGCTGCTCCCTGGGTCAGATGTTCACCCCAGCTCAGCCCAACACGTTCTTGGGACTTCACCAACGTCCGATTCGTCTACGTCCTGTTGGCTTGCATATGGCGTCTGTGATATCCCACAATTGACTTCAATCAACACGTCGGGATTCGAACCACGGTCTCCCCCACTTCTAGGGGTATTCTTGCCTTTTTGAACTATTCGTGTCTAATCTTCATGTGACAGACGCACATTGAAATGGTGTGTTCGCTTTTGCGAACAAGTGTTCGCTTTCGCAAACAACCACAAATGGTGGACCCGTTTTACGGTGGCGCGGCCCATTCTTCTTCCTACCCACCAACCCACTGCATGATGGCATCGTTTCCCTCCTCAGGTGATTATCGCATCGTCATCGTGGGACGCAACTGGCAACTACTTCCAATGCTCACTCCCTTTGTTTCCAATGGAGACTCAATGGGTATGGAGTTTCGTATTTTGGGTGCTACCCTTCGTCAGTGTCGGAATCGATCTTCCCACCAACCCTATATGAAATACGGACTCACCAGTCTGCGCTTGTTGCAACAAATCGTCTAAAGCCAAATATCAAAGTTCAACAAACCAATTATACATCATTTCCAAAATGAAGTAAAGTGAAAGTTTCCAACTCAAGAGCCTTTTCCATTCGAGGACTATGGTTGTTCAGCCATTTGAGTTTGACCAGACAAGCCATAGACTTCACTCAATTATCCACAAGAATGTACTCAAGAACCATCATTGGAAACGTTCAGAGTTCTTGAAGAGTTAAATGGAATTACGCCACACAGGCAACCCAATCAGAACCCCACAAGGATTGGGAAACATGGAGCATGAGAACGGAATCGAACCGTCAACCTCGTCCATGGCAAGGACGCGCTCTGACCAATTGAGCTACTCACGCATGAAATGGAGCACCTGATGGGAGCCGAACCCACGTAATCAGCTTGGAAGGCTGACACTCTACCGTTGAGTTACAGGTGCATGAAATTGAAAAGGAATCAGGCGGTGGACTCGAACCACTCCAGCCGTCGCTTGCGTCAACCCGTTGGCGGATAGGACACCCACCCATCGTGCGCATGATTCCTAAATTGGTGGTGTGGCATAGGACTTTCACCTACATGTTGCCGCGGACCGGTTTTCATTCAAGTCATCGGCGCCGATTTCTTGAATATATCCTTTTCCATATACCAATTGACCTTGCAATGCCAAATGGTTTCTTTCTTTGGATTACCGACAAGTCCACACCATTGAAATTGGTTGCTCCTACTGGATTCGAACCAATTCTCCTTGAGTCAGAGTCAAGTATACTACCAATTATATTAAGGAGCATTAAAACTGTTTGGTTGTTCCACTTGGATTTGCACCAAGACCTTACACCTTCAAAGGGTGCCGGACTGCTATTATCCCATGGAACATCTTTGAAAGGAAGATGACGCGCCTTGGAATCGAACCAAGGGCAGATTAGTCTGACTTACGATTCAGACACTCTTCGGCACCCATTCGCGTCAAGGTTGCATAGCAACCTGAAATCACAGGTTTGTTTTTCGCAGAACTGTCCATTGCGGTTGCTTTGCGCCTTAGAACGCAAACCAATAGTGTTGCTACTCCCGTTATGCAGTCTCTCAAATCTCCTGTTGCACCAGGAGAACCGGGCTTGTCTAGCAGAGCACTTGAACAAACCAAAAACCGACTCATGTGGTAGCTGACCTTTCTGAGTTTGACCCGTCATGATTCCGTCGGGCTTTTTTCGTTCAATGGTTTTGCCACTGAACCAAATGGTAAATGCGCGGAGACATGAAAAATAACTTTACATAGGAGAGGTGATAGACACTCTCTAATTGTTTTTCTCACGCGCATGAAATGTCCGGTATTCAATCCATGCCTATAGGGGGGAATCGAACCAATGTTTGCCTATCGTCATACTTCTCACCAGAGATAGACATGAATCACGGGTACCGCAAACCGTCTTGCAAGATGCAAACTAAATGGCGGGGTTACAGGGAGTCGAACCCTGATGTCCTGATAGACAGTCAAGCATAATAGCCGTTATATCATAACCCCAAAAATCGTTTTCAATTGTCAAGGAACGAAGTTCCTTCCGGATGCCTTGCGCATCCTTCAAAGAACCAACAATCCAATTATACAACATTCTCTCCAGCATGTAAACCAGAATCAACTCGCTTTGGATAAGGATATGTCTTGTTGAGTTCAAGGAACTTCTTCCTCAGTGCGTTCGTTTCCCTTCTGTCCCTTCCAAGCACGAATGCGTACTTGTGCTTGCTAGGAAACTCAATCTTCTTCGCCTCCTTGTACATCTTCTTGGAATAATCCCTCAGCTTCTGTTCAACATCGTCAGGAATGTTCTCCCACAGCATCTTCTGGTCATCGTTCCAGTTCCTCTGCCAGACTATCCCAAGATCCTTCGCGTATCTCTTGTACATTGACCTTGCCCTGAAAGCCCTGTCAGAAATCATCACCTTTGGATTGTATGGATTCACGCATCTGATTGAAGTTCCATGCCCCTGACCAAGATAGTAGAAGTTGAGTCCCTGGTAGATGCTCCCAATCTCCTTCGCCTGTGGATCCGAATAGCATGTGAACAACCTGTACTGCGTGTTCATCACCATCCACTTGATGCACCACATCACGAACTTGGAACCAAGGTTGAATGGACACCAGCTTGCAGAAGCACCCCTCATCAGAAGCCGCTCAATGTCCTTCGTGTTCTCCCCAAGCAGCTTTGAGAATGCGTTTGGCATCCCCATTATCACAACTCCACCAAGAATTCCCTTGTACCTTGCAGTGAACCAGTGCGTTGGATAGTTCCCAACTGTCCCAAGCCACTCGTATCTCTGTATGAATTTCGTAGCCTCGGCCTTCTCTTCCTTTGACGTTATTGGACTGAATTCAAAATCGTCAAGCGAGATGCTTTTCAAATCGTCTTCGCTGCTCCATCCATGAAGTTCCATGTCTTCCTTCAAGGTGTCAAGCCGTTTCTGGTACTGATAGCACCACTTCTTATCATATGTGCGTATCTTCTCAAGCAGTC
>ODAI013703375.1_pt1 | contig 12885 bp, 11 predicted proteins | sample 1539321 | NCBI WGS metagenome assembly ODAI01 (sample SAMN02144231, study PRJEB22623) | gut metagenome | biome: sheep rumen | host: Ovis aries | place: New Zealand | reverse complement strand
CGGACTCGGATTTGAAAGATGTGTTATGTATCTGACCGGAATGGGCAACATAAGAGATGTGCTTCCCTTCCCCAGAACGGTAGGAAACTGTGAGCTTTAAATACTAGGTTCTATAGCCGTATGACTTATACGCTTGCGTAATAAGTCATATGGCTATAAGAACCGCCCGCGAACACGAGCAAGATTGATTTTCGAAGAAAATCAAAGGATTGCGAGTGTTTGCAGGATTTCGAGAGTTGCGAAGCAACGAAGAAATCCGTAGTATTTATAGAATTTGTGCAATTTGTGAAAAAAAGTATAAAGTTTTAATGAAAGGTATCCGATAAAGTAGATGTAAGGATGGGATATGCCTTACAGAATACGAAAAAGGAGGCTGAACTTTCATGCGTATAGAGAGTTATTCACAGATCCAGAGCCTGTACAAGACTACCGGAGTACGCAAGACTGAAAAAGCGAAGAATGTCAGCGGTGCAAGCGACAGTTTATCCATCAGCAGTATCGGCAGGGATATGAAGGTTGCAAAGGACGCACTTGCAGGCACTTCCGATATCAGGGAAGACCTTGTAGCATCCGTTAAGTCAAGGGTTAAGGATGGAACTTACAATGTAAGTGCCGACAGTTTTGCAGAAAAGCTTCTTCAGAAGTATCAGGAATTGGGGTAAAACGTGGCTAGTCTCGTAGAGAATCTTATAAACGTCCTTTCCCGGGAATGCGACGAATATGAGACTGTTCTTGAACTGGCCCGTGCCAAGACCCCTGTGATCGTGGCCGGAGACCTCGATCAGCTGAGCAGGATCACGGAAGAGGAACAGTCGCATGCCGACAGACTGCAGAACCTTGATAATATGAGGTCCAAGGTTACTGCCGACATAGCGAATGTGATTAACAGGGACGTTAACAAGCTCAAATTGAAAAATCTCATCGAATTACTCGATAAATCACCGGCGGAGCAGAAGGCGTTGTCAGAAGTATATGACAGACTTTCATCGGTGGTTCATGAATTAGCCAGGGTTAACGACCAGAACAGCGAGCTTCTGAAGAGCTCACTTGAAATGGTCGATTTTGAACTTAACTTACTTAATTCACTGAAAGCGGCACCCGAGACGGCAAATTATTCGGGAAGCGGCTATAGCGGTGGAACCCTCGGAGTAACCAGAGGTAATTTTGACGCTAAGCAATAGGAGAGAACAATATGTCCCTGTGGAGCGACCTTTCCCTGGGTGTCACAGGACTTCATGCCAGCACCAACGCGTTAAATACCGTAGCGCATAACATTACAAACGCTGAGACTGAAGGCTACACCAGGCAGCAGGTAGAATTAGACGACAGAAGATATATTACGATCTCCAAGACGGGAAGTGCGGTATCTTATCAGCAGACCGGCCTTGGAGTTTATTATTCTAATGCAAAACAGGTCAGGGATTACTTCCTTGACAAAACATATCGCAGCGAGCTCGGAAGACAGGAATTCTATGAGGTATCCAAAAATACCTTAAATGAGATAGAGGACCTTCTCGGAGAGCTTAACGGTGCTGCATTCCAGGAATCCCTGTCAGATCTTTGGACATCTGTCCAGGAGCTTACCAAGGATCCCTGCAATTCTGTTACTCAGGGCGCTCTCGTAAGTGAAGCCGCTGAGTTTCTTGAGCGTGCAAAGTCTGTATACAATGACCTTGCGGGCTATCAGGACAATATCAATTTCCAGGTGCTTCAGGATGTCAAGACCATCAATGCATACGGAAAAAAGATATTGGAGCTTAATGCAACCATCCAGAAAATAGAGCTTGGAGAAGAAAAAGCCAACGATTTCAGGGACCAGAGGAATCTGATCCTTGATAAGCTTGCATCCATGTGTAATATTTCATATTCCGAGGATCAGTACGGGTCGGTTTCCGTAAAGATAGAGGGAGAGGATTTCGTAAAAGGATCCCTTTGCTATGAGATCTGGGTTGATATTGACTCACAGACAGGCTTCTATACTCCCTATTGGCCTCAGAACAGCAATTATGTTGTGGCAGAGGGCGGAGATCCCAAGAATGCGGATGATTCCATTTTTTCCACCGACGGCATAAAGGGTGACCGTATATACAAGATCGATTCGGCTCACGTATTTGATACGGATAAGCCTATTTCTTCCGAGACCAAGACCGATATCGGAAAGCTCCGCAGCCTTCTTTATGCAAGAGGAGACCACAGGGCGGACTACACCGACATCAATTTTTACGATGATGTCAGGGATTCCGTGCTTATGAACATTGAGGCTGAATTCGACCAGCTGGTTCATAATGTGATCACCTCCATAAACGGAGTCCTGGAGCAGGCAGCACAGAAGGCGCTGACCGAAAACGGCGGAAAGACCGGTGTTGTCACGGAATCCTCAACAGGTGATGATCTTGCGATCTACAACGCCATCAAGACCCGGGACCAGAAGTGGTACAGCGGAAAAGAATACAAGATCTACGAGGATCTTGATGACGGTTATAATTATCTTGAGTCCAGAGACGGTCATCCCCTGCAGCTTTTTGAGAAGAACTCAACAGACGGATATACCCTCGTGGACGCAGGGGGCGTAGGTTCCTTCTGGGTATACAATGAAGAAGAGATGCCCATGCGTAATGCTAAGGGCCAGGTTATAGATTCCAACGGATATGTTGTCAACCAGGCAAAACTCCAGGATCTTAAATACAGCCTCTATTCATCCACCAATACCCGTATCAACCAGGAACTTGTCCAGACTCCGTCACTTATGGGCTTCAGGCTCGTTGACGGTTCCGAGGACACCGCTACCATGGATGCCTTGAAAAAGGTCTTTACCGACGAAAAGTTCAGGCTCAATCCCGATGTCATCAAGAAGGTCAACCTAAACGACTACTACAGCGATCTGGTGTCGCAGGTATCCAATTCCGGATATATGTATAACAGTATCTATGAGAACCAGTCCAAGACAGTGTCGGCCGCAGAGAGCGCAAAAGACCAGGTTGAGGCAGTCTCTTCAGACGAGGAACTCAGTAACATGATCAAGTTCCAGAGTGCATATAATGCATCTTCAAGGTTTATAAATGTTGTGGATGAGATGATGGAGCACCTGCTCAATTCGCTTGCATGATATATTCCTGTTCATAAATGACGATTTTTCAACGGGGAGACCTTAAGTCTCCCCGTGATTTTACCGATATATTATGCAGAGGCAGTGCGGGAGGAGTGTTCCCGGAGCCGAAATGGTTTACAATAGTTAAGATTGAGGAAGATATATGAGTTCACAGTTTTTCGGATTAAATATCGCATATTCCGGCTTACTTGCAGCCAATGCCAATCTCAATACAACTGCCAATAACATCTCTAATGTGCAGACCGAAGGCTACAGCAGACAGGCTGTTGATACCCAGGCTGCTTATCCCATCCGTACCTTCCAGAGATACGGCTGTGCGGGCGCGGGCGTTGATACCCTGGCCGTAGAGCGTATAAGGGACGGCTTCTATGACCAGAAATACTGGACCAATAACTCAAAGCTCGGCGAATATAATATGAAACAGTATTATATGAGAGAACTTGAGGATTATTTTTACGACAGCGGAACAAACGGCGGATTTTCCAAGATATATGACCAGCTGATGACCACGGCCCTTGGGGAACTTATGAAAGATCCCGGATCCTCCACCGCAAAGAGCCAATTCGTCGGTTATGCAGGACAGCTCACGGACTATTTTAACCAGATGGTCGGTAACCTTCAGAATGTCCAGAAGGACGTTAACTCGGAGATCAAGATCAAGATAGATGATATCAATTCCATCGCAGATGAGATAGCATCACTCAATACCCAGATCACCACCATCGAAATGGGCGGACAAAAAGCAAACGAGCTCAGAGACAGAAGAGATCTTCTCATCGACAGATTATCCGAGATCGTTGATGTCAAGACAGAGGAGCTTCCCGTATATGACAGCAACAATCCCGAGAGAGAGACCGGAGCATACAGATTCATAGTCAGGATCGCAGGTGACCAGCTTTTGGTTGATGCAAAGGAGCATAATGAGCTTGCCTGTGTGGCACGTGCAGATTATGAGAAGGTCAATATGACCGATATCAACGGCCTTTACGATGTTTACTGGGAGAACGGCGAAAAATTCAACCTCGCAAATGCAAGGCTCGGAGGTGAACTCAGAGGACTTGTGGAGATGAGGGACGGTAACAACGGTGAGTATTTTAACGGAACCGTTACTGGAACCGAGGTTAACGGATATACGGATGCAGACGGCGGACTTCATGATACCGTTACGATAAATGTAACAAGCGATTTCCTTACCGATCTGAACAAGAACAACCTTTCGGACCAGGGCGGTATCATTAATCTCGGAAATACCGAATTTTATTACGATTCCTGGTCATATAACGTGGATATCGATGCAGCGGGAAATGCAACCTATTCCTACAAGTTCGTTCTCAGCAACGAGCCCGAACTCAATCCCAAACACATCACAAACGACAGAGTCGGAAAGTTGGCGAAGATCGGAAGTGAGATCAAGTACGAAGGCATTCCTTACTATATGAACCAGCTTAATGAGTGGGTACGTACTTTTTCACAGAAGTTCAACGATATATTAAAGAGCGGTGATGACAATACCGGAACCATAATGTTTTCCGGAAATAAGCCCTCCGACAATGAACAGTACCTCTTCCCTGACCAGTCGGGAACCTGGAGAAGCGACACACTTTTAAGGGCATACCATTCATCGGATCCTGCAGTCGTAAGTTCCACTTACGGAGTTTCGGTTTCCGTGGATGTGGCAGATGACAGCTATTACAAGCTCACGGCAGGGAATTTCTCCATCCTTACGGCCATGGTTAATGACCCTACACTGATGACCAACAGATTCACCACGGCGGACGGTGTGGAGCAGAACGATCTTCTCGAAGCACTTCAGGATATGAGTAATTCAAAGGATCCGCTTTCTTTCAGAGGAAGCACGGTTTCAGGATTCCTTGAAGGCGTTCTCTCGGATGTGGCACTCAATGCAGCAAGTTCCAATACGGCAGTGACCAGTTATGAGACGGTTCAGAAGGCCATAGGAAATACCAGATTATCAACATCGGGTGTTGACGAAGACGAGGAAGCGGTTAATCTGGTGAAGTTCCAGAATGCATACAATCTTTCATCCAAGATGATCTCGGTATTCAATGAGATATACAGAAGACTCATTCTTGAAACCGGTGTATGATAAAACATGAAGAAGGGAAGGAACCCTTCGGATTCATTGACAGGGATGTCTTTCGCAGAGCGTAGGAGCGCGGGAGGCACATATGCGTATTACAAATAAGATAATGCAGAGGAACAACCTCTCAAATATCAACACCAATAAGATCCTTGAGGATAAGCTCACAAGCCAGCTTTCATCCGAAAAAAAGATCATACGTCCTTCAGATGACCCTGTTATCGCCATCAGGGCCCTGAGGCTGCGCAGTAATGTTACCGAGGTTACCCAGTATTATTCAAAAAACATCCCTGATGCCACAAGCTGGCTCAAGGTAACCGAGGATGCGCTTTCATCTCTTTCATCCGTTATAACTTCCTGCCAGAATGACTGTACAAAGGGCGCTAACGGCGACCTTACCAGCACTGACAGAAATATCATCCTTGAGGAGCTCAAGGCTTTTTCCAGTGAGATCTATAAGACCGGAGATGCCGACTATGCAGGCAGATATGTTTTCACCGGTTATCGTACGGATACTTCTCTTTCCTTTCAGCAACAGACCAAGATGAGATATCAGATAACAGAACAGCTTGACCGCACGGCCATCGACAGTGTGACCCATGTTGCACAGGGCAATATCGCCAGCTGGACAGCTGCAAATTTTAACGATGCATCTCATAATACCATCGTAGAGCAGGATGTTACCGAATCCACAAGTTACCGTTTCAGACTTTCATATGATAACCTTGACAAGAAGGCTGATTATGAAACGGGAATGAATGAGGTTGAACCAGTCATCCGGTATTATGCATCCGGTGCTCTTCAGACCATCAGCGGAATGACGGAGATTGAATCCACAGCCGTTCCAGATCCCTATTCACAGGTGGGAGATGATGATGTAATTTACGTTCCCGATACAGGAGAGATCCTTATAGGAGCAAATGTATACAATACACTTATGGGAACCAAGGATAATGCGACCACCGGAGATACGGACGAATCCCAGATCCTTATAACCTATCAGAAGACCGAGTTCAATGCAGAGGATCTCCGCCCCCAGCACTTCTTCCGCAGTGCTTCCATGGAGGGCTCTGACGATGCTTCGGGCAATTTCGTTGTGGATTCTTCAAGCCTTATAAGGTATAATGAAAGTTACCTTGATACCACTCTTGAGAGACAGTCCATTGAGTACGACGTAGGATTCAATACCACCATCAGAGTGAATTCCACGGCGGATGAATGCTTCAAGCTCGGTATCGGAAGAGAGATAGATGATCTGGTCAATGTGATGCAGGCAGTAGTGGATCTCGAGACCGTCATCTCGGATATTGAGAAAAAGATCTCTTCTACCACGAATGATGCGGATCTTGATATCCTGAACAAACAGCTGGATGCGGCAAATAAGGCATTCACATATCAGAAGGATATCGCACAGAAGAGATTTGAGCAGGGAATCACCGCAATGCAGGGATATCTGAACGATACAAGCCTTGCGATCACCAATAACGGAACCAGATCTTCCAAGCTTTCCCTTATCGAATCAAGACTTCAGAACCAGAAGACCACATTCGAGACTCTTCAGAGCCAGAATGAGGACATAGATATCACTGAGGTTGCCATCAACCTCGAGAGTGCAAGCACGACTTATGAGGCGGCACTTATGGCTACAAGTAAGATAATGCAGAATACTCTGCTTAATTATCTGTAAGGAAAGGAGACCAGACCATATGCTTATCAAGACTAAGATATTCGGTGATGTAGAGGTCAGTGATGACAAGATACTTCTGTTTGAGGACGGGATCATCGGTTTTCCCGATCTTAAACATTTCACTCTCCTTCATGACGAGGAAAAGGGATCCGATGCCGGGATCAGATATTTTCAGTCAATAGAAGAGCCCGGTTTTGCAATGCCCGTTATGAACCCTCTCATGGTATGTGAGAATTACAATCCCCAGGTCAGCGAGGAGTTTCTTTCCAATCTCGGAAACCTGAGCGATGAAAATATCGTTGTTCTGGTTACGGTCACCGTACCCAGCGATCTTACCAAGATGACGGTTAATCTTCAGGGACCCATCATCATCAATTCCGAGGAGAAGAAGGGCGCCCAGATAATCGTCGAAGGAAACGAGTACCCAGTAAAATTCCCTATCTATGATATCCTTAAATCGAGAAAGGATGGTGAATAAGAATGCTTGCACTTTCCCGTAAAAAAGGAGAGGCACTGGTCATCAGCAACAATATTGAGGTGACCGTCCTCGAGATAAAGGGAGACCAGGTTAAGCTTGGAATCTCCGCACCCAGAGAGGTGCCCGTATACCGTAAGGAGATATATCTCCAGATACAGGATGCCAACAAGGCTTCGGTTGCGGATGCATCCGGTATGAAGGCTCTAAACGACCTTTTCAATTAAAACAAAATACAGGCTTTCGGGGCGGCTTAAGGTCGCCCCGTTTTCTTGACATTTGCCGTAAATATCGATAAAATGACTACTTGCACGTAGTGCTTTACAGCCCTAAAGGCAGAAAGGGGACCCTTTAAAATGGAAGATACCAATAAGCTTACAAAAGAAGGATTAAGACTCTATGAGGATGAGCTTCATGACCTCAAGGTAAACAAACGTCAGGAGATCGCACAGAAGATCAAGGAAGCCCGTGAGCAGGGTGACCTTTCCGAGAATGCCGAATATGATGCAGCCAAGGATGAGCAGGGAAGGATCGAGGATCGTATCGCAGAGCTTGAGGAGCTCCTTAAGAATGCCGAGATCATTTCAGGAACACATGTAAAGGCTAAAAACATGTCCACCGGACAGACCATCGAATATAAGGTTGTAGGTTCATCACAGGCTGATTCACTTAATTTTATGATTTCCGACGAGAGCCCTGTTGGAAGAGCTCTTAAGGAAGGAAAGAAGGGCGAGACCGTAACGGTTGATACCCCTGCAGGACAGATCAAGTTTAAGATTATGGATACTTGGAAGGATTAAGGTAGTACAAGTGGCAGATGTAAAAGACCAAAATGAAAAGAAAGCACCCGAAACCCAGGACCTGGGACAGCTTCTTAAGGTAAGACGTGAGAAGCTGGCTAATCTGCAGTCCGAGGGCAGGGACCCTTTTGTCATCACCAAGTATGACCAGACACATCATACCGATGATGCCATAAGACTGTATGAGGAGAGGGAAAAGGAGATCCTTGCGGGATACACCGAGCCCCAGATTGAAAAGCCCGCTGATGATGCGGACAATGACACGATCAGCGCATACAGAGCTGCTGTTAAAGAAGCATATAATGCGCGCCGTGCGCTTCTTGATGCATCTCCCGTCAATGTTTCCGTTGCCGGAAGGATGATGTTCAAGAGAGTAATGGGCAAGGCTTCATTTGCAAATATCAGGGATCTTAAGGGTGATATACAGATCTATGTCTCAAAGGACGCTTTAGGTGATGAGTCCTACGGAGATTTCAAGAAGTCCGATATCGGTGATATCTTCGGTGTTGAAGGCTATGTTTTCAGGACCATGACCGGCGAGGTTTCCATCCATGCCACCAAAATGACTCTTTTGACAAAGAGCCTTCAGGTACTTCCGGAAAAATTCCACGGACTTACCGATACAGATACCAGATACAGACAAAGATATGTGGATCTTGTAATGAATCCCGAAGTAAAGGAAACATTTATAAAAAGATCCAGAATACTTAAGGAGATCAGGAACTTCCTTGACGGAAGAAACTTCATGGAGGTTGAAACCCCCACTCTTGTGTCCAATGCCGGAGGTGCTGCGGCAAGACCTTTTGAGACGCATTATAACGCACTTGACGAGGATGTTAAGCTTCGCATATCCCTTGAGCTTTATCTCAAGAGACTTATTGTAGGCGGACTCGAGAGAGTATATGAGATCGGCAGAGTGTACAGAAATGAGGGTGTTGATACAAGACATAATCCCGAGTTTACACTCATGGAGCTATACCAGGCTTATACCGATTACTACGGAATGATGGAGCTTACAGAGTCCATGTTCAGATATCTGGCAGAGACTGTTTGCGGAACCACCAGGATCACATATCAGGGAACAGAGATCGACCTTGGAAAGCCTTTTGCACGTATGACCATGCTTGAGGCTGTTAAAAAGTACGCAGGCGTTGACTTCGATACCATCACTACAGATGAGGAAGCCAAGAAGATAGCAACCGAGCGTGGCATCGAGTTTGAAGACCGTCATAAGAGGGGCGATATAATCAATCTCTTTTTTGAGGAGTATTGTGAAAAGGAATTGATCCAGCCCACATTTATCATGGATCATCCCATTGAGATCTCACCTCTTACCAAGAAGAAACCCACAGATCCTTCAAAGGTTGAGAGATTCGAGCTTTTCATCAATACCTGGGAGATGTGTAATGCATACTCTGAGCTTAACGATCCCATCGATCAGAGAGAAAGATTTGCAGCCCAGGATGCCAATGCGGCAGCAGGCGATGAGGAAGCAGAGCACACCGATGAGGATTTCCTCAACGCACTTGAGATCGGTATGCCTCCTACCGGAGGAATAGGGTACGGAATCGACAGACTTGTCATGCTGCTGACGGACTCCCCTTCCATAAGAGACGTGCTGCTGTTCCCGACGCTTAAATCATTATCGTAATAAATGCTGCAAATAAGGCGTATTCGGGGTATCAAGGTCAAAATTTACGACCAAATAAGAGAACACGTTCAAAAAGATAGGACTTCCATTTTAGGAAGTCCTATTATATTTGAATATATTATTTTTGTTTGTTGTTTTTCCATTCAATTACATTTTTGATAACTAACTTTTCTTGAATTGTAATATAATCTTCCATGTACTTATAGTTGTAACCGGCAAGTACTTTTCCATAAATTTCGGCAGATAATTTTCCATAATCTGCGGCATTTAAGATTCCATAGTCCGCGGCATTTTATTTTCCATACCTGCCATTATGCCAATTATTCTAAAAAAGATTTTCTATTTTCAAGCCTGTAGCTTTTCCCATTCATCGGGATCTTGTCGCATTGATATGCGAGTCTATCTAATATCGCGGTCGCAAGTGCCGCGTCCCCAAGGAACTCTGTCCATTCCTCGAATCCTTTGTTTGTTGTTATGATGATCGCTGTCCGTTCCTGAAGTTCTGATATCAGTTGGAAGAACATGTTGCCTTCTGCTGCATTTATAGGAAGATATCCTACTTCATCTATGATCAGAAGATCTGATGCCCTTATCCTCCGCATCTTTACGCCGGCGTGCCTGTCTATCTCTTCGGTCCTGAGCGTCTTTATGAGGGACTGCATGGTCGTATAACTGACCTTATATCCTTCTTCACAGGCCTGATATCCAAGGCCGATAGCCAGATGTGTCTTACCCACTCCCGGAGGTCCGGACAGTATCAGGTTGTATATCCCATCTATCCACGCAAGTTCTGACAGCTGTTTGAACTGTTTCTTGTTTATGGCTTTACAGAAACTCAAGTCAAAGTCTTTGAGATATTTCGGATACGGGAAGCCGGCTTCCTTTATACGCTTTTCCCTTGCCTTATCCTGGCGGTATGTTATCTCACCGTCCAAGACATATCCTATGAGATCAAGGTAACTGTAGTCGTTTTCCTGTGCTGTATGCAGTATCTCATCAAGAGATATCTTGGTATGTGTCAGCCCAAGGGTCTGGGCTGACGCTTTTATCGTTTGTGTCCTATCCATCATCGCGGCTCCTTTCCATGACTGTTTCGTATAGGCTCAGTTCACGGACCGGAGGGGATCCTCCACGGTATTTCTCAGGCAGTAACACGATGCCTGCATTTGAGACTTTTACACTGTCTTCCTTGTACTGGGATAAGAAATATATGGCCGACTTAAGCTCGGACGCTGAATACAGGTTCCTTTCACTGCAGTAATCCACAGCCTCCAGGATAGTATCTGTATCCCATTCCTTATAAAGCTTCCGGATCTCAAGAAGCTGGTCCCTGTAGTATCGGATCTTTTCCTCGTGCACATGCGACAGGAAGTCTGTAACGGTTTCATCATTATCAAACAACGCCTTTACTGCTTCATCCAGCTCCTTCAGTGACTGGCTCATATCGCGCCGGTCGTGCGATGTTGAACCGATCAGTTCTCCTTTCCCGAGACAAATGGGATGTGTCGCATATATTTCCCCGGTAATGGCATCCACAATGGATATCTCATTTCCTTCCGGAAGGATATGGACTTTCTTTCCCTTACTGTACGTGCCCTTGGGCACTCTGTATCTGTTGCTTTTGTAAAGAACTACGTTGTCTTTACGGACAAGATAGTCTATACTTTCGTTGACAGGTTTTGCAAAACTGTATTCGGATACCGGTTTCAAGTATTCTCTTTCGAGGGCGAATACTTCAGCCGGTATCTTTTTTGTTGTTTCATGAACCTTTGCGTTGCCTGTGCGTTCAAGCCAGGCAATACAGTCCTCGTTAAAACTGTCTATGTCATGGAATACGCGGTGTTCCGCAAACCCATGCTTCGCATACTTGATGACGTTCTCGATGCGGCCCTTGCTCTCCGGATCAGCTCCTCTGCACAGATATATATCAAATCCGACTGTATCGTGATAGTTCTGGAATCCGGCCGTATATATGATGTCGCCGTGGTTTTCGCTGACGGCAAGGACCTTATCCTGATCGTATACTATCTGCCGTGGCATTCCTCCGAAGTATGTGAATGCCTTTATGTGCGCCTCAACGAAATCCGCTGTGGTCCAAGGGTGGTCTATCCAATAGATGTATTTATATCGGGAGTGTGACAGCACCATGCCAAATGCATAGATCTTTTTGCGTCGACCGGATTCTGTCTCGAGAGAGATCTCGCCCATATCCACCTGTGCCTGACTTCCCATCGGCGGATCTGCAACCGCTTCATACTGTCTGGTAGCATCGGGCTTCTTTATGCCGTATTCTTTTCTGATCCATACAACATAGTTTCTGAATGCCCGCTCCCTGACATCAAGTCTCGACTTGCCTGTCACTTCCTTGATCCTGTCATAGATCTGAGCTGCAGTCATGTCGGGATACTTTTGTAGCGACTCAAGGACGATATCCCTATACCGATCAGCCTTTCTTGTCCGTTCTTTAGCCTGATCTCGTGCTTTTGCGAAACCATCAGGTTTCATATCCCAATACTTCAGTACCGTCTTGTAATCTATCCCAAGCCGACGGCTCACCTGGGACTTGTTCAGTTTGTTACGTTTCAGTTCTTGAATCTTCTCGTAGATCATCCAGTCTTTCACCTTTCATCACCTCCAAGGAAAGTATATCCTTGAAGGTTTGATCTATGGAAAATTAATTGCCGAAACTATGGAATTTTAAATGCCGTCAGCTATGGAAAATAGTATACCGTTTACACTGCCACGGTACCATGTAGCGGACCCCCTATGCATAGTGGCGCAAATCTGGGCATAATGCGGCATATCTTGCCCGATGAACATTTTCTTACTACCAAAAGACTACGTTTCGCGAAAGATAAAAGGCCCCTCAAAATACTCATTGTGTAAACATGAGATATGTGTTATCATATACTCAATGAGTAAAACAATGAAGGGAGAAATGCTATGCCTGATGAATTGTTTAGTGTAAAAATGAAGGAATTAAGAGAGTCTACCGGACTTAATCGCAAGGAGTTCTGCGAAAAGTTCGAGATTCCGTACAGGACAATGACCGAGTGGGAACT
>ODAI013279015.1_pt1 | contig 12885 bp, 9 predicted proteins | sample 1539321 | NCBI WGS metagenome assembly ODAI01 (sample SAMN02144231, study PRJEB22623) | gut metagenome | biome: sheep rumen | host: Ovis aries | place: New Zealand | reverse complement strand
TAAATCTTTCAATGAACTCGTTTCTATTGCATCGCCGTTTTGAGGCGAAAGCGGATGCAAAGGTAATGCAAAAAACCATACCCGCCAAATATTTCTGCGATTATTTTTCAAAAAACAGCAAAGTTTTCGCTTTTCTTGACGATTTACGGAAAAACAGACATGAAAAAGACATGAATCAGGTCGAAAAAGTGCAAAAACAAACAAAAAAAAGACAAGTGACAGATAAAGCTCAAAAGACATTCTTTAAGAGCCGGGAACACATGCCGTACAAATAACAATACAATGCCACAAGCTTTCATGCAAAAATGAAACTGCAGCCATTACACTCGCAAGTTCCATCTTCGAAGAACGTCACTTCCAAGCATCCGCACTCAGAGAAATGCTAAAATAGCTATACATATTTATATATAGGATGCTCAGAGTTCCTGATGCTTTCTGTAAGCTACCCCTGTGAATGCACTAACTAGTTCACCATGCTGATTTCTTATTTTCACTTCTGCATAAGGAATCTTATGATGATTACAGGTTTCTTCAGCCTCTGCAACCAGCGTATCTCCCACTTTCGCACTATGCAGGAATGCAATACTGCTCTGCAAACTGAACGTAAGAAGGCCACGACTATTCATAATGGCAGCCAATGCCAAATCAGCCAAAGTGAAAATAGCGCCCCCCTGGCAAACACCTCCGGCGTTGAGATGATCTTCCGTTACCTTCATTTCAGCCCTCACATAGCCCTCACGGATTTCAACTATTTGCGCTCCGGCACGAGCTGCGAAGACATCACCATTGTTGAGAAACTGCTTTATATCCATACTTTTCTACACCAATTACTTTTGTAATGAATGATAAGATACATCGTACCCCTTAAACTGAGGATGATCAATGAAAGGAAGATGGGAAACAATATTGGCGTCAACCACACCTACCATAAAAGGGGTATGCCCGTTATAAGCATCTAACAATTGTAACTGAGCCAGGAGCCCCACCTTATCATTAGGATCATGACCAACAACAATATTAAACAGAAACATATCGACACATGACTCATAAGTGTTATATTCCACCACATCTTCACGGGTTCTGACAGCCAATGTCTTGATGATGCCTATACGAGAACAAACATCAGGAACCAAAGTACGCCGCAAATTGTCAATCATCACGGGCGACTCTGAGCCGTCGAGCTGAACATAGTCAAGCTGATCGTTGTAGATACGCGTGACAATACTCTGAGGCATATCATTTTGGAAGATACCTACACGCAAAACCTGGTCGCTCTTAGAACGAGAGCCCAGCGAGGAGTAGTCGGGTATAATACCAGCACGCGAAGAAATCATCTCCACAAAATCATGATGACCTTTCACACAGTCATAGCCTACCATCGCTGCACCAGTTTTTTGTAGTGACTCCACAGCTGCCGCCTCATTGGTCACCCCACTCACCTTGTAGATTGTTTGATACTGATTCATAGAACCTATTTGTAATGAGGGTGTAAAAGTACTCATTTTTGTTGAATCAACCAATTATCCTGCCGTTTTTTAGGTTTATTTAGTGGCAAGAAAGACAAAGATACGGTCATTCTCATATGAACAAAAAAAATTCATGCCTTTGTGTAATAAATCAAAGAACAACACGTTATATAGATGTAAGAAACAACATTTTTTTAAATATAATTATGTAAGCCTATGCAGTATTTTACTCAAGAAGACTTAAAACCGTCTGAAAAGACACTTCAATTGATTCGGCAAGTTGCCTATTCCTACCAGTTGCTGCGAAACGGTAACCAAAAGGACTATTGCCTGAATTAAAAAGAATGACACACATGAAAACACTTGTATCTCCCTCTCTGCTTGCGGCCAATTTCCTAGACCTGCGTCACGACATTGAAATGATCAACAACAGCGAGGCCGACTGGCTGCATTTAGACGTGATGGACGGCGTATTTGTTCCCAACATCTCGTTTGGATTCCCCGTTTTAGAGGCAGTAAGCAAATTATGCACAAAACCTCTAGACGTACACTTCATGATTGTTCATCCTGAGCAGTATATCCAGCAGACTGCCAAGTTGGGAGCCATGATGATGAACGTACATTATGAAGCCTGCACCCATCTGCATCGCACGATTCAGGAGATTCACGCAGCAGGCATGAAGGCTGGCGTGACACTGAACCCCTCAACACCAGTGTGCGTGCTCGAGGACATCATCAAGGATGTCGACATGGTGCTGCTTATGAGTGTGAACCCAGGCTTTGGCGGACAGAAATTCATCGAGAACACGCTTCCAAAGGTAAGACGTCTTCACCAACTGATTGAAGAATCAGGTTCGCATGCGCTGATTGAAGTTGACGGTGGTGTACAACACGAAACGGCCCCCAGACTAGTGGAGGCCGGTGTCGATGTACTTGTCAGCGGCAGTTACGTCTTCAAAGCCGAAGACCCCTTTGCTATCATTCACGAACTGAAGGGATTGAAAAAAGAATAAAACCAAGGAATACTCACCAGTTATTCCATAGTCAGTCCCACCTGATACTCTCTGGCCATGCGCCGCATGTTCAGAAGGGCATAACGCATGCGCCCCAGAGCAGTGTTGATGCTCACATTCGTTATCTGCGCAATTTCCTTGAATGAGAGTTGCTGATAGTAGCGCATGTAAACCACCTCACGCTGACATGAAGGCAGCAGGTTCATCATCTTTTTCACATCGGCAAGCACCTGATCGTTGACATATTGATTCTCAATATTCGAGTCGAGCAGGTCTTTGGGATGAATGGTGGTCAAATCGTTGTCCTCACCCATCTCTACGATGTGGTCGTTGCGTTGCTCGCGATAAGTATCCATGATGATATTATGGGCGATTCTCAACAACCACGCCGAGAACTTTCCCGAATTGGTATACCGGCCCTCATGCAGCTTGGAGATAACCTTCAAGAATGTCTCCTGGAAAATATCGTCGGCCTTATCACGGTCATGAACGATACAAAGAATATAGGCATAGATTTTCGATTGGTTGCGGCTAAGCAACACATCGAATGCCCTATTGTTACCATTGACATATGACAATGCCAGCGCTTCGTCTGACATCTCATTGAGATTCTTCATCTTCTTAACTATTTAAAATTTAGAAGTAGAATTCTGTATCAATAGGCATTCAATGTTTAAAATTAGTGCTGCAAAAATAAACATTTCCGTCGGTTTATGCAAATTTTTTATCATTTTTCATCAAAATCTTTTGGCATTTATCCAAAAATTAGTACTTTTGCAGAAGTTAGAGGTTGCTATACGCAATTAATAAGGGAACGGAGTGTGATTCTCCGACTGTCTCGCAGCTGTGAGTTCCTTTCTATCCTCTAAGCAATAAACCACTGTCGACAAGAAAACGGCGGGAAGGTGCTTGGAGGTGGAACAAAGTCAGAAGACCTGCCTCGATAGAACTAGCTGAAGCCTCTCGATGTAAGGGGTGCAGGCATACAAACGACAAATCAAGAAGAATGTACAGACGGCATGAATTGTGTCCGTCTTGAGGGAAAATATGTACTGTTTGCAACCGTACGTGTATTATTATATAAGTTTATTTAGTGAAGAGCGGTACCGGGAGGCACCGCTTCTTTTTTTCGGACCAGCAGATTCTTACACCAAAACCACTTAGAGTTTCCATTCGCCCTGTTGAGAAACTCCAATATATTGAGGAAGCCGGTCGTTAGGTTTATCCATGTTTCTACCGAGTTCATAAAAAAATAGAGGTTGACGCAGGACGCTGTCAACCTCGAAAAAAATTGATTTTGTGAATTACAAAATCATCTATAAGATGCCGCAAATATATACTTTATTCATGTAAATTGCAAACCAGCACACTACAAATAAACATTTTTTAACGATTTTAACCCCTACAAAACAAAAAATCCCGTAAAATACACAAAAAAATATGGCACTTACAAATTTAATATGTAACTTTGCGAAAATTTTGATAACAAACTACATTTATTATGAAATACTTAAAAACTATCATCTTGCTACTCTTGTTCCCTACCCTCATCATGGCTTCAAACTGGGACACGCAGTACAAGCAAATTGAAAAAAGCATTCATGCTCCTGAATTTGCCGCCCGCACATTCCTTATCACCAAATATGGTGCAGGCCTGAAGAAGTCGGCAAAGCAAAACCAGATGGCTATCAACAAGGCCATTGCAGCTTGTTCTAAAGCCGGTGGCGGACGCGTAATTGTACCCGCAGGCACATGGAACACCGGTGCCATTACTCTTTTAAGTAATGTGAATCTCATCATTGAGAAAGACGCCACATTGCTTTTTTCCTTCGACACCAACCTCTATCCGCTGGTGCGTACGCGTTGGGAAGGACTGGACTGTTGGAATTACCAACCCTGCATCTATGCCTATCAGGCAAAGAACATCGGCATCACAGGTGAGGGCACCATCGACGGCAATGCCACACCTAAGACGTGGTGGGCCATGAGTGGTAAAAAGGGCTATCCAGAGAACCCGGCCATTCAGGAGAACCAAGGCAAGGGCAGCCGTGCCGCCCTGCTGAAGTATGCCGAGGACGGTGTGGATATGGATGAGCGACGCTTCGGCAAAGGCTACGGTCTTCGTCCGCAGCTGGTGAACCTGAATCAGTGCGAAAATATTATCATCGAGGGTGTCACCATGCTTCGCTCCCCATTCTGGGTGATGCATCCGCTGCTCTCGAAGAACATCACCGTTCGTAACGTGAAGGTGTGGAACGAAGGTCCCAATGGCGACGGCTGCGACCCAGAGTCGTGTGAGGATGTGCTCATCGAGGGTTGTACTTTTCACACAGGCGACGACTGCATCGCCATCAAGAGCGGACGTAATGCAGACGGCCGCGAGGGAGCAACCGGACGTTTCGTAGGTCGTCCGTCGAAGAATATCATTATCCGCAATTGCTCGATGGAAGACGGTCATGGCGGCGTAGTCATCGGCTCTGAAATCTCGGGCGGCTGCCAGAATGTGTTTGCCGAGAACTGTGTGATGGACTCGCCCAACCTGGAGCGTGTGCTACGTATCAAGACCAATTCTTGCCGTGGCGGCATCATTGAGAACATCAACTTCCGCAATGTCACCGTCGGCACCTGCCAGGAGGCTGTGCTCAAAATCAATACCGACTACGAGCCCAAGGAAGTGTGTTGTCGTGGATTCTACCCCATCGTACGCAATGTACACATGGACAACGTGACCTGCAAAAAGTCGAAATACGGAGTGATGATTGTGGGTTATGAGGCTGACTCGCTGGCCTATACGGTGAATAATATCTACGTGAACAACTGCCGCTTCGACGGAGTTTACGGCAAACCCGTCCATCAGGTGGGTAAGGCACAGGATGTCCACTTCAACGATCTCTTTATCAACGGACAGCTCATCTTGAGCGACATGCCTTACAAGCATTTCAGCGAGTGGCTGACCGCCTCGGAGATGCAGCGTGTGCCCGACCCTACCCTGCTCGACTTCTCGAAGAAACCGAAGTGGAGCTATGTGATGGGCATTGAGATGGAAGGCATGCTCGACACCTATCTTACTTATGGTAATCCGAGCATTCTGAACTACCTCAAGCAGTATCCTGCCAAGATGATCGACGACATGGGTAGTGTGACTGGCTATCAGTATGCCGATTTCAACCTCGACAATGTTCGCACAGCCAAATTCATCTACCGCATGTATAACCTCGGCGAGGAGAAACGTCCCGGTGAACTGACCGCGTTGAACACTATCTTCAAACAACTGGAAAAACAACCCCGCACCAAGGACGGTGTGTGGTGGCACAAGGCTGTCTATGCCTATCAGGTGTGGCTCGACGGCATATTCATGGGACTGCCCTACTACACTCTTTCTGCCGCTCAGCTGAAAGGTGAGAAAAAGGCACAGAAATACTACAACGACGCCGTTGACCAGATTATCAAGACCGACCGCCGCACCTATGATGCCCAGACAGGTCTTTGGAAACACGCATGGGACGAGACCCACGAAATGTTCTGGGCTGATAAAGAGACTGGCCTGAGTCAGCACACTTGGGCCCGTGCATTAGGCTGGTACACCATGGCCATGGTTGAAGTGCTCGACGCCCTGCCACAAGACTACAGCCGCCGCGGAGAAGTGATTGCGCTGTTCCAGAAAGCCATGAGCTCGGTGGTGAAATACCAGGACAAGAAGACAGGCGTGTGGTATGACGTAATGGATGTGAAAGACCCACGTAACTATCTGGAAGCCACCGCATCGAGCATGTTCACTTATTGTTTGCTGAAAGGTGCCCGTCTGGGCTATCTCGACGAGAGCTATCGCGAGGCAGGCATCAAGGCATACAAGGGAATTGTGAAAGAGTTTGTCAAGATCAACAACGACAAGACCATCAGTCTCACCCAGTGCTGCTCGGTGAGCGGACTGGGCCCGGGCATCAGCAAGAAAGTGCTCAAGGCTGCTCCCAAGGTGAAGGAGAACACCAAACGCGACGGTTCGTTTGAGTACTATATGAGCGAACCCATCCGCGACAACGACGCCAAGGGTGTAGGTCCCTTCATCTGGGCATCGCTTGAAATGGAGCGCATGGGATTTACAACAAGTGACAATTGATAAGTGAAAAACTTTTCAAAGTGACAAGTGACAAGTGACAAGTGACAAGTATGATTACCTTTTCTAGCTAGAGCCACAGCCATGAGAGTAATCATACTTGTCACTTCTCACTTGTCACTTAAGATGAGATTGTTCTATTTAAACAAAATAAATGATGAAAAAACATTTACTAGCTATATTGGTTGCTCTGTTGAGCACCACCACAGTCTTCTCGCAAACCAATGCACCGGCTTTCCCCGGCGCTGAAGGACATGGACGCTACGTAACGGGCGGACGAGGAGGAAAGATTGTGCATGTGACGAATCTCAACGACTCTGGCACCGGCTCTTTCCGCTCTGCCGTGAGTGGTTCCGACAAGAAGATTGTGGTCTTCGATGTGGGAGGGATCATAGCTCTTAATTCCGATCTTAACATTGGCGACAACACAACCATTCTTGGACAGACAGCTCCCAATCCCGGTATTACGCTTCGCTACTATACCATCAGACCTGGTTCCAACAACATCGTACGATTTGTGCGTTTCCGCAGAGGAGAAGAACGTAACGTGAACGACGGTGCTGATGCAACCTGGCAGCGTGAGAAAACAGGAATCATTCTCGACCACTGCTCATTCAGTTGGAGCATCGACGAGATAGCCTCCTTCTACGACAACCGTAACTTCACAATGCAATGGTGCACTCTGGGTGAGGCTCTGGCTAATCCCGGACATAGTAAGGGCGAGCATAGTTATGGTGGTATCTGGGGTGGCAAAGGCGCTTCTTTCCACCACAATTTCCTCTGCCACATGCAGAACCGTGCACCTCGCTTCTGTGGTGCCAGATACGATTGGAATGGATATGACAATACGCAATATGCCAATTCAATTCAGGCAGAGATTGTCGACTTCCGCAACTGTGTAATGTACAACTGGGGCAACGGCAACGGCTGCTACGGAGGTACTGGTGGCGGTCATATCAACATTGTGAACAACTATTACAAGGCAGGGCCTGGAACTGCCAATACCAAGCGTGTCACACAAATTTCCGTAGCCACTAATGATAATGCAGACGGCACTCCTTTCTTGGGCTATTGTGCACGCTATTACATCAACGGCAACTATGTCACTGCTGCAGGATCCGAGGCTGAGAACTACGACTGGAAAGGCGTCATTTATGACTCAGGCACGTTCACCATCAATGGCGAGAAATATTGTGCTGACGCCAACCATCTCTATGGCGATAATATCACTTATGTGAAGAACAGCAGCAACGTAGACTGTGTTCCCATCAAGATGGATGCACCCGCTGCCACCGGCGACGTAACCACCCATACAGCACAGAAAGCCTATGAGAAAGTGCTGGCCTACTGTGGTGCCTCTATGTATCGCGATGGTGTGGACGCACGCTATATGAGCGAGGCCCAAAACGGTACCACCACTTATATTGGATCTGCCACAAAGACCGGCGACGGCAAAACGGTTACACATCGCAAAGGTATTATCGACTATGTGAAAGACCAGGGCGAGTACACCTTATCGTCAACAGCACATCCATCAGGCTATGATACCGACAACGACGGAATGCCCGATGCTTGGGAGACTGCGAACGGTTTAAATCCCAACGATGCCAGTGATGCCAAGACTTATACACTCGACTCAAAGGGATTCTATACCAATCTGGAAGTCTTTGCCAATGCGTTGATTGAAGATTTGATCAAGGCAGAGAATGCAGACGCAGCCCAAGGTGTTAACGAGTATTATCCAACCGTTGCCAAGGCCGAAGGTATTGCCTACTACGACGGTTCACCGGCAGAGGGCAGTGGCGGTCAAGGTGGTGAAACACCTGTCGAGGCAAAAGACTACACCGTATCCTTCAATGGCAGCGATGTGCAATCCACTGCTAATTACTTCAGTTTTGGCAATTCTGAGAACAAGCACAATTTTAATAGCAAGTTTACAGGTAGCTACGATGGTATGGAATTCACGAAGGGTCTGAAGATGGAAGGCACAACGCTCATCGAGTTTACAAATGCCTCGACGGCCACAGTCATCATTGTTCAGTCGACTTGGAGTGAGAATACCATTAAGCTTGACGGTGAGGAACTGTCTATTGCCACTGCCTCAACGCCCGATGGCAGCGACGGTGTGCGTGTCTATACCATTGAGGGTGTAGCACCCGGTAATCACAAGATTCAGCGTGGTAGCGGTGAGAGCGGTGTATTCTACGTCGTGGTACGCGAAGGCGGTACTTCAGCCATTGCCAAGCCTGCCGTTAGCGGCACCGTTATGAGCACCGAATACTACGACTTGCAGGGCCGCCGCATTGAGGCACCCACCCATGGTGTGATGATTCGCGTGGAGCGCATGAGCAACGGACAGAAGAAAGTGACGAAGATGATTCGATAACCCTTCTTTCTGTATCCACCATATTGAAGGCACGCTCCTCATATAGGCAGCGTGCCTTCAATGCGTTTAGTCCCGACCATTACTCAAGTCTCTATGTCTCTGTGTCAGAAAACTCCATGTCATGATTCTATGTTTCTGACAAATTGTTTATTTACACAGACACATGGGCAAGCATGTCTTTTTGTCTTTTTAAACTATTTTTCCTTAAAATATATATAGCATTTCATTTTTTTTTCGTATTTTTGCATCAAATATCTTTAAACATAATATTAACTAAAAACAAAAGAGTATGAGAAAATTTTTACGCTTTTCATTAGTATGCTTACTAAGCATGTTCTGCGGAACGATGTTCGCAGATGAAGTCAAAATTGACTTCAATTCTATGGACATTCCGGTTTCGACAAATGATGTTAACGATGGAGACATAAACGAAACATGGACCTACACTCAGTCTGGAATAACAATTAATGTATCACCGAAGAATGAAGGTGTTAGTAATTCTAATCGTTTTTGGTCAACAAATAACGGCCCACAACTTAGATGTTATTCTGGCTCTATTACTATAACATCTGATGTAATAATCAGTAAGATCGAGATTGGTACATCAAAGTTTAGTCTTACACCAAATGTGGGAGAATTAGCACAGAAAATTTGGACAGGATCTGCACAAGAGATTGTCTTTACAGTAAATGCTAATTCACAAATCAATTACTTTGCTATCACTACCGGTAGCGGCACAACCGTTACCGTTCCAACCCCAAAGATTACTGGGACAACTCCGTTCACAGAGAGTACAGAGGTGTCGATTTCCGTTCCCGATGGCGGTTCTACCTATTACACTCTCGACGGCTCTACCCCTTCTAAGACAAACGGAACAGCCTATTCTGCTCCTTTCACCCTGACTGAGACCACAACCGTTAAAGCTATCTCTTACGACGAGGATGACAATGCAAGTAGTGTTGCTGAGATGACCTTCACAAAGGAGGAGATAAAAACTTTTACGCTGCCATATGAAGATGCTACCTTAAAAGAGTTTAGTAAAAATAATGTAAAGCTTCCAAGTGAACTTACATACATATGGTCTTATGACAGTAGATATTCTTGCATGAAAGCTTCTGCTTATAAGAATGGAGCATTTGCATCGGAAAGTTGGCTGGAATCTCCTATTATAGATTTGACATCTGCTGCCAATCCTGTTCTTACTTTTGAGCATGCAATTAATCAGTTCGAAAGCATAGAAAAAGCTAAAGAGGAAGCCACTGTATGGGTAAAAGAAGAAGGTGGTGAGTGGACAAAACTTGATGGTGTTTCTTATCCTGAGGAATTAAGCTGGACGTTTATATCATCTGGAGATATCAGTCTTGCTTCATACAAAGGAAAGAAGATACAAGTTGCATTCAAGTATATCAGCACAGAGGCAAAAGCCGGAACTTGGGAAGTTAAGGACTTTAAGGTAACTGACGGTGCACCAATTATCACATACACCGACAAAACTATTGCCGAGATTAATGATATGACAGAAGACACAGAGAATGTAAATCTGAAGTTCAACAATGCTCAAGTTGTGTATGTTGATGGCAATAATGCTTATGTCCGTGAAGGCGAAAAGGCTGTTATCCTTATGGATTTGGGAATCGCTCTGCAAGCAAACCAGATACTGAACGGTGCTGTTAAAGTTGATTATGACAACTATTATGGCATTCATGAAGTAAAGAAGATTGCCGATATTACAAATGCTGATGAACTAACTATCACTGATGGTGAGGCAGCAACTCCAACAGAAACAACCGTTGCCGAGCTGAATGAGCTAAAGCATATTTCTGACTATGTCGCAATTTCTGGAGTGAAGATTGTTGCTGATGGTAAGAATTATTTCGCCGTAGACGGTGACAACAGAATCCAGTTATATAAGGGCGTTGATGTTTCTGGTTATGCTGATAATGAAAAGACATACAACATAAAAGCACTCTTCAATGCTATCTATAAAGGCGCAGCAGAGATTCAACCTGTCGAGGTTACAGAAGCTGAAGGCGGTGACACTCCTGCAACTCCTGAGATGATCGCATTCACTGATGGTGATACAGCTGGCGATGGCGCAGTATTCTCTAAGGGTGACTTTAAGCTTACACAGGTTGATACAGATGGAAAAACAGCTATTGATGGCAATAATGTTTATTTTGGTACAGCCGATAATTATCAGAAGTTCACACATCGTCTGAAGACTGGAGGAAAGTCTGGCAGCAAGAACTCTCTGACATTGACTATTCCTAGCGATGGTACACTGAATGTATATGTCCGTACTGGTAGTAACAGCGCAACAGACAGAAATCTTGTTCTCACGCAGAATAATGAGGAGCTATACAACAAGGTTGTGCAGGAGGCTGATGCCATTGAGGTTACATTCGAAGGAGAAGAAAAAGCAACTAAGATATACCCCGTTATCAGCGTTACTGTGAAAGCTGGTGAAGTGCTGGTCGGCTATCCCACTGGTTCACTGAATTTCTATGGCTTCGAGTTCATTGGTAGCTCTAGCGGTGTGAACAACATCGAGGTAGAGAAGGCCAAGAATAACATTCGTTACAACCTTGCTGGCCAGCGTGTAGACGAGAGCTACAAGGGTGTGGTGATTATGAATGGTAAGAAGTTCGTGGTGAAGTAAAGAACTTGCGAACCGACGTTCAAATATCTTCAGGGACAGGCTGCAAAGTCTGTCCCTGTTTTTTATGGTCAGCATTCGAGATATACTACAAGCGTAGCCATTTCTAATTAATGCCTAATTGGGTTGCAATTAGTCGATTAATTACACTCTAATTGATGCCTAATTGGCATGCAATTAATGCCTAATTGCAACGTAATTAATGCCTAATTGGAGTGTAATTGATGCCTAATTGAAAATTAGCCCGAATCTGACACAGAAAACTCGGACTAGCTGAATCCTAACGACCGTTTGGGGATAATAGGTATTATTGTCTGAATCTATCGAATGCTTACCGACAAGTGTAGGCAGCACCGTAGTCCCTATCGTTCAAGTGATTGTCGTAAGGCACAAAAAATCCCAGATGTCTTGACGACACCCGGGATTCTATCGAAACGCTGCTTTACAGTGCAAATACGCTTTTTGATGTGTGATTAAGCCTCTGCGGGAGCTTCTTCCTCAGCTACGGGAGCCTCAGCAACAGGAGCCTCTTCTACAACGGCAGGAGCGGCCTCCTCTTTGTTCTCCTCAGGAGCATTCTCAGCAACCACCTTCACAGGAACCTTCCCCTCAACCTCTTTGTGGAAGTGAACAGTAGCCTCGTAGTCGCCAACGACCTTAGCATCGCGCATGGTGATGATCTTGCGGTCGATCTCAATGCCCTTCTTGGCGAGCTCGGCAGCAACGGTAGAAGCGTTCACCGAACCATAGAGCTGACCAGTGCTGCTCACCTTGGCTGCAATCTCGAGAGCAACACCCTCAAGAGCCTTGGCTTTGTCTTCAGCAGCGGCCTTCAGAGCAGCCAGTTTGTGAGCCTGCTGACGCAGATTCTCAGCGAGAACTTTCTTGGCAGATGGAGAGGCGATAACACCCTTTCCCTGGGGAATGAGGTAGTTACGTCCATAACCAGACTTAACGTTTACGATATCGTTCTTGTATCCCAGACCGATAACATCTTCTTTCAATATAATTTCCATTCTTGCGTCCTCCTTATTTTACTTCATCAAATCGGTTACGTAAGGCAGCAGCGCAATCTGGCGGGCACGCTTCACGGCCTGAGCCACGCGACGCTGATACTTCAGAGAAGTGCCTGTGATGCGGCGGGGCAGGCTCTTACCCTGCTCGGTGAGGAACTTCTTCATGACCTCCGGATATTTGTAGTCGATATATTTGTTACGCCTCTTTTTGAAAGGGACAAGCTCATCCTCTTT
>ODAI011819431.1_pt1 | contig 12885 bp, 12 predicted proteins | sample 1539321 | NCBI WGS metagenome assembly ODAI01 (sample SAMN02144231, study PRJEB22623) | gut metagenome | biome: sheep rumen | host: Ovis aries | place: New Zealand | reverse complement strand
TAAATGAAGGGCATGTTCAGGTCTTTTTTATGTACGAGCCTGCTGTGCCGGTCCAGCACGGCGGGACCGTTCAGCGCGCAGAAGGTGGGACGGCGGTCCATGACCACCCAGTCGTTGAGCAGCGCGCCTTCCTTTTCCAGCCGTTCCTCCAGCGCCGGGTCGTCCTGCTCTCTTCTGACGATATCCTCGTATTTCGACAGGGGACGCGGCAGCGGCGCGCCGGCCTTCAGGCTGTCGTACACCTCCATCAGGTCGCGGAAAAAGATGAACGTCGCCACGAAATCCATGACCATGTGCGACACGTTCAGATAGATCCCGCTGCCGCCGTCCGGCGCGCGGAAAAAGACGATGCGGAAGGTTTCGCCCCGGAACACGTCCAGCTTTTTCGAGGCGTCCGCGTTCAGATACGCGTCCTGCTCCGATTGGGCGGAGATTTCGCGGAGGGGGTTCTTCTCCAGCCGGTACTGCGGCAGAAAGGTCTCGCGCAGGCGCAGCCCCTGCCGGAACACCCTGAGCCGCAGGCAGTCGTTGCGTTCCAGCTCGATCTTCCTTGCGCGCTTCAGCGTTTCCACGTCGAGCGCCGTGTCCCGCGGGAGGGCGGGGAAGGTCGGCATCGGCCCCGCCAGTTTGCGCCGCATCGAGGCGGCACTGGATGTTAACTTGACAAAAGAGAGGATGCATACGATGAAGACTGCATTGATTACCGGTGTGGCGGGCCAGGACGGCTCCTATCTCTCCGAGTTCCTGCTGGAGAAGGGGTATGATGTCCATGGCATCATCCGCCGCAGTTCGGTGGATTTCCGCGAACGGATCGCCCATCTGGAGGGCCGTCCGCATTTCCACCTGCATTACGCGGACATGGGCGATTCCATGTCCCTGGTCCAGGTCATTTCCAAGGTCCGGCCGGACGAGATCTACAACCTGGCGGCCCAGAGCCATGTCCAGGTCAGTTTCGATGCGCCGGAGTACACGGCGAACATCGATGCGACCGGGGTGCTCCGGGTCCTGGAGGCGGTCCGCCAGTGCGGCCTCGCCGGGACGTGCCGGATCTACCAGGCGTCGACGTCCGAACTGTACGGCAAGGTCGAGGAGGTGCCGCAGAACGAGAACACGCCTTTCCATCCGTACAGCCCGTACGCTGTGGCGAAACTGTATGGTTTCTGGATCGTCAAGGAGTACCGGGAGGCGTACGGGATGTTCTGCTGCAGCGGCATCCTGTTCAACCATGAGAGTGAGCGGCGCGGGGAGACGTTCGTGACCCGCAAGATCACCCTGGCGGCGGCGCGCATCGCCCAGGGCAAGCAGGAGAAGCTTTATCTGGGCAATCTGTCCAGCCTGCGCGACTGGGGTTATGCGAAGGATTATGTGGAGTGCATGTGGCTGATCCTCCAGCAGAAGAAGGCGGAGGATTTCGTCATTGCGACGGGGGTGCAGCACAGCGTGCGGGATTTCTGCCTGCTGGCGTTCCGCCATGCGGGGATTGAATTGCGTTTCGAGGGCGAGGGGGCGGATGAGAAGGGAATCTGCGTCAGCGGTCCCCGGAAACTGGTGGGGAAGGTGCTGGTCGAGGTGAGCCCGGATTTCTACCGGCCCACGGATGTCGTCAACCTGTGGGGGGATCCGACGAAGGCGCGGGCGAAACTGGGCTGGAATCCGCAGAAGACTTCGTTCGAGGAACTGGTGCGGCTCATGGTGGAGTCGGATATGGCGAAGGTGGCCGGGGAGCGGGCGGCGGAGAGCGTGCGCACGAACCTGGTCGAGTATCTGGAGAAAGGCATCGTGAAGTAAGATGATGGAAAAGAACAGTAAGATTTATGTGGCGGGCCACCGGGGCATGGTGGGCTCGGCCATTGTCCGGGAATTGCAGCGCCAGGGATACCGGAACCTGGTGGTGCGGACGCATGCGGAGCTGGACCTGACGCGGCAGGAGGCGGTCGAGGCGTTTTTCGCGGCCGAGCGGCCGGAGTATGTCTTCCTGGCGGCGGCGAAGGTCGGCGGGATTGTGGCGAACCGGGATGCGCTGGCGGATTTCATGTACGAGAACATGATCCTGGAAATGAATGTGATCCATGCCGCGTGGAAGAACGGCTGCAAGAAACTGGAGTTCCTCGGGAGCAGTTGCATCTATCCGCGGCTGGCGCCGCAGCCGATGCCGGAGAGCTGCCTGCTGACCGGTGCCCTGGAGCAGACCAACGAGGCGTATGCGCTGGCGAAGATCAGCGGCTTGAAATATTGCGAGTACCTGAACCGACAGTATGGGACGGATTATATCTCGGTCATGCCGACGAATCTCTATGGCCCGAATGACAATTACCATCCGGAGCACAGCCATGTGCTTCCGGCGCTGATCCGCCGTTTCCATGAGGCGAAGCTGGCGGGTGCGCCGTCGGTCGTCTGCTGGGGCGACGGTTCTCCGCTGCGGGAGTTCCTGTATGTGGATGACCTGGCGGAGTTGTGCGTCTTCCTGATGAACCGTTATTCCGGGAATGAAACGGTCAATGCCGGTACGGGCAAGGAGTTGACGATCAAGGAATTGACAGAGATTGTCGCGCGGGTTGTAGGCTATCGTGGCGAGATTCGCTGGGATCCGTCGCGGCCGAACGGGACGCCGCGCAAGCTGCTGGATGTGTCGAAGGCGACGGCGCTGGGCTGGACGGCCCGGACGCCGCTGGAGGAGGGGATCCGGCGGACGTATGCGGATTTCCTGAACAATCCGGTGCGCGCGGAAAGATAAGGGCGTATGGCGAAGAAAGTGTTTGTTTCGGGGTGTTATGACCTCCTGCACAGCGGACATGTCGAGTTTTTCCGGCAGGCCTCGCAGTTCGGGGACCTGTATGTCGGGATCGGTTCGGATGAGACGGGCCTGCATTACAAGGGGCACCGGACGCTCTGCAACGAGCGGGAGCGGCTGTTCATGGTCAAGGCGGTCCGCTATGTCAAGGATGCGTTCATCAACTCCGGCGACGGGGTCATGGATTTCGTGCCGACGGTGGAGGCGCTCCGGCCGGATATCTTCGTGGTCAACGAGGACGGCAGTTCCGAGGAGAAGCGCCGTTTCTGCGAGGAGCGGGGGATCGCGTACATCGTCTTGCGGCGTACGCCGGGCGAGGGCCTGGAGGCCCGTTCGAGCACGGCGCTGAAGGAGCAGGTCTGCCGGATTCCGACGCGGCTGGACCTGGCGGGGACATGGATCGACCAGCCGTATGTTTCCTGTCATGCGCCGGGGTGGGCGATTACCATTTCCCTGGAGCCGGATTTCGAGATCCGGGAGCGGTGCGGTCTGTCGACGTCGACCCGGAACATGATCCGGAAGATCTGGCCGTACCGGCTGCCGGATATGGATCCGGAACTGCTGGCGAAGCTGGTGTTCTGTTTCGAGAATGATCCGGAGCGGTCGGACGGGATCATCTCGGGGGCGCAGGACAGCATCGGTATCTGCATGCCGGGGCTGGTGCGCCATTGGTATGACAACCGGTTCTGGCCGTCGAAGTTCGAGACGTGCCTGGATGAGCGGGTGCTGTCCTGGCTGGAGGGACATCTTTGCATGATCCCGATGTTCCCGCGCCGGCCGGGGTGCTCGGTCGTCGAGGGGAAGGATATCACGCGGGAGAAGGTACAGGCGCTGGCGGCGGCTGCGGATGCTTGCTGGAATGCCATCCTGGCGCTGGACCTGGAGGGCTTCGCGGCGGCGTACCGGGCTTCGTTCGCGGCGCAGGTGGCGATGTTCCCGGCGATGATCCAGCCGGGGGTGCAGGCGTATATCGACCGGTATGCGGCGCTCCCGGGCGTGCTGGCCTGGAAGATGCCGGGGGCGGGCGGCGGCGGTTACCTGGCGCTGGTCTGCCGCGGCCGCGAGGCTTTTCCGGAGGGGGCGATCCCGCTGACCATCCGGCGGAAATGATAGTTTTTTAGGACATGAAATCTTCCCGATTGCTTACGACGAAGGACGGCGTCCGTTTCTTGCTTCCGTTCATTTTGATTACCAGTTGTTTCGCGCTGTGGGGCTTTGCGAATGACATCACGAATCCGATGGTGAAGTCGTTCTCGAAGATTTTCCGGATGAGCGTGACGCAGGGGTCGCTGGTGCAGGTCGCTTTCTATGGCGGTTATTTCTGCATGGCGCTTCCCGCTGCGTTGTTTATCAAGCGGTTCAGTTATAAGAGCGGCATCCTGATGGGGCTGGGCTTGTATGCGGCCGGGGCGTTGATGTTCCTGCCGGCGGCGCGGCTGGGGAGTTACTGGCCGTTCCTTGCGGCGTATTTCATCCTGACGTGCGGGTTGTCTTTCCTGGAGACGAGCGCGAATCCGTTCATCCTGTCGATGGGCGATCCGGAGACGGCGACGCGGCGGCTGAATCTCGCGCAGTCCTTCAATCCGATCGGTTCGCTGTGCGGGATGTGGGTGGCCATGAATTACATCCAGGCGCGGATGAGTCCTTTGTCGACGGCGGAGCGGGCGCTGCTGGATGATGCGTCGTTCGAGGCGCTGAAGGCGTCCGACCTGGCGGTCGTGGTCCGTCCGTATGCGGCGATCGGCCTGGTGCTGGCGGTGGTTTTCGTGCTGGTGCTTCTGCTGCGGATCCCGGTGCGGCAGCCGGTCTTCGAGGGTTCCCGCCGGTTCCTGCCGACGTTGCGGCGGCTGCTGGCGAACCGTTCGTATCGGGAGGGTGTCGTCGCCCAGTTCTTTTACATTGCGGCGCAGATTACTTGCTGGACGTTCATCATTCAGTACGGGACGTCGGTGTTTACGGCGGAGGGGATGGCCGAGCAGGCGGCGGAGATCCTGTCCCAGCGGCTCAACATCCTGGCCATGATCCTGTTCTGCAGTTCACGTTTCCTCTGTACCTGGCTGCTGAAGTTTTTCCGGCCGGAGCGGATGCTCGCGGCTTTTGCGGCGGGGGCCCTGGTGCTTTCCCTGCTGGTGGTCTGCCTGGGCGGCCGGCCGGGGCTGTATGCCCTGGTGGGCGTGTCGGCTTGCATGTCCCTGATGTTCCCGACGATTTACGGCCTGGCACTGAAGGATGTCGGGCCGGATGCGGAGATCGGGTCGGCTGGGCTGATCATGGCGATTCTCGGCGGGTCGGTCGTGCCGCCGTTGCAGGCGATGATTATCGACGGGGGTCATGTCGCTTTGTCCTTCCTGGTGCCGGCGTGCTGCTTCGCCATCGTCCTATGGTATGGCCTCCGCTGTTTCCGTCCTGTTGAATGATTGTTTATGAAACGGTTTTGCCAAACGTTGGAACTGCGCGACGATCCTGCGATGATCGCCGCTTATGAGGAGGCGCATGCCCATGTATGGCCGGAGATCAAGGCCGGCATCCGCGAGGTGGGGATTCTGGACATGCAGATTTACCGGCTCGGGACCCGCCTTTTCATGATCATGGATACGGTCGATTCCTTTGACTGGACGGCTGACAATGCCCGCCTTGCTACGCTGCCGCGCCAGGCGGAGTGGGAGGCGTTTGTCGCCCGGATGCAGGGTGCGGATCCTGCCGCACCTTCCACATCCAAATGGCAGCTGATGGACCGTATCTTTTCGCTGTATGATTGATTTGTCATGCCGTTCCGGCCGGGCAGGGGGTATTTTTATAATTGTAGTATGAAAGCTCTTGTTATTGGCGCTACGGGCGCTGTAGGTAAAGACCTGGTGGCACAGCTGCTGGCAGATCCGGCCTTTGAGACCGTCACGGTTTTCGTGCGACGTCCGGTTTCCATTGCGTCACCGAAACTAACGGTTCATGTGGTGGATTTCGATCAGCCTGCCCAGTGGCATCGTTGGCTGGTCGGGGACGTCCTGTTCTCCTGCCTCGGTACGACGATCCGTGCGGCGGGGAGCCGGGAGGCCCAATGGAAGGTCGATTATACCTATCAGCATGAGGCTGCCCGCACGGCCTTGGCGGCCGGGTGCCCGACGTTGGTGCTGGTGTCCTCCATTGGCGCGGATCCCGGTTCACGGGCTTTCTATACCCGGATGAAAGGGCAGTTGGATGCGGATGTGCAGGCACTGGGTTTCCCACGCCTCTTCATCCTGCGCCCGCCGTCCCTGATCCGGGAGGGGAGTGACCGCTTCGGCGAGAAGGCCGGGGTCGCTGTCTTGAAAGTCCTGAACGCCCTTGGCATCCTCCGCTCCATGCGCCCGATGCCCACCGCCGCCGTCGCCGCTGCCATGGTCGCCCTCGCCAAAGGAGCCCCCTCCGGCACCCGCATCCTCACCGCCCAGGAAATCCTCACCGCCCTCTAGGAACCCCTTCCCCTCGGGACTTCTCTCTACCTTGTAAGGGGCCCTTCCCCTTGCAGGTTGCACTTGCGTTTTCGGCGGTTTTTGCGAGTGCAGTGGCGCTGGGAGCAGGTTGCGCTTGCATTTTCGGCGGTTTTTGCGAGTGCAGTGGCGCTGGGAGCGGGTTGCACTTGCGTTTTCGGCGGTTTTTGCGAGTGTGATTAGTCAGTTAGGGGCCTGCAAGGAGGACGCCGACGGAATGGAGGATCTCCGGCGGCTGATGTCTGCGGCACCGCCGCCGCTCGACAACGAGGAGCGGCGGCTCCGCTCCGGCGAGCTGCGGCGACCTCGACCCACAGGGGGTCTCCTCGCTCGCCGGGCGGTGCCGGTTCCCGGCTGGGACGGCGCCTAACTCCCAGCAGGGACGGTGCCTAACTCCCAGACAGGGGAGGTGCCGGTTCCCGGCAGGGGGCGGAATCGCGTGGCGCTTATGTGGTTTATTATCAACGTATTGAGATATGTCGTATCTCCTTATGGAGGATACGAGAACACTTAATTTGCTCAGTACCAATAATATCACTACCACGGGCTGTAGTTTGCCAGAAGTCGGTATGAGCCTGGTCCTCTTATTTCTGAGCTGAGCCTTCTTCTCCGGTCAGCTGTTCTCTCCGGGAGACAGGAAACGGATAATCGATACGAATGGTTTTAGAATCAGGGTGTTGGGATGTCTTATGCGGATTTGTTTCCAGAAATGGTCGTCATAACACCGTGCTAGGAACAGCATGGAAGTCCGATTATCCGTTTAAACGTTTATTTTTTTCTGAAAATGGCTGATTCTTGCGTCCTTTGTATTGAAGTAGTTATCGCATTTTGTGGATCCAACTACATGAATCAATACAATAATTCTGTATTGTCGCTTCTCGGAGAGACAGTCCAGCGTTTTGTCAAGGTGTGTTTAAGAGTAACAATTTGGAATTTAGCAACGAATTCGCTACTTTTGCAAGGGAGATGAAGACGAATGAATTGAAGCGGTTTCTTAGAGAATATGGATGCAGGGAATATGCTACGAATGTACGAGGTCACGATGTATGGATCAGTCCGGAGGGCGTAAAGTTTCGTGTTCCGAGACATGGCTCAAAGGAGGTTCCTGTCGGGACCTTGCACAGTATACTGATGCAAGCTGGTATTAACAAAGAATAATGGATCATGAAAATGAAAATTACTGCAATCGTCGAGAAGGGTGCGGATGGCCTATATTCTGTCTATTCAAAAAACCGAATCGGAAACAGCTACTTCGGAGGGTTCGGGGATAGCGTGAAAGACGCAAAAGCGGATTTTCAGAACAGTATTGAAGAGGCTTTTGCTGAAGCAAAAAACGAGGGTTTCGCGGTTCCGGCGCCAGATTGTGTCCAAGTGGAATACCGCTATGACATCCCGTCTCTTTTCAATTATTTTGACTATATCAACGTCAGTAAATTTGCTGAATTTGCAGGTATCAATGAAAGTAAAATGCGTGCGTACAAAAGCGGCAGTTCATTTCCCGGCGAAAAGACCACTGGAAAAATCCGCAATGCGATCCGGATCATTGGCAAAGAATTGTCGTCTGCATCGATCTGATTCCTATGGCCATCTCATGTAGGCGTACGTGTGTATTTACTTTATTTCAGTGCTTTCGCTGCCATGGAACTTTTGCGGCATCGCCGCCGCTCGACAACGAGCAGCGGCGGCGCAGATAAAAGTTTGCCGGGGCGACATCCCGTCGGCCCGGCAGTTTGATAATCATATGGAAAAAACTTTGAAGTAGTAGTTTATGAGGCGGTCCCGGAGGAACGGGTGATTTCGAGGAACTGCTGGAGCGGGTCCGTGTCGACGATATGCCTGAAAGAGATGGCGCCGCTCAGCAGCATTTTCGTGGCACGGGGGATGATGGTGTCCAGATCCGGGTCCGGGCCGGTGAGTATCTCGACGGAAAGAGACACGTCACGATCTTCGTCGCAGAGGCATTTGACAACCTTTTTTGTGTCATTGATCTGGTGCTCGATGCGGTAGATGTCTTCTTCCGTGAGCTTGCTTGCATCATAGAAATCGGGGAATGAGATGACGAAGAACTCCTGATCGTCAGGATCGAAGTAATAGGCGAATGAGAATCCCATGATTTTGCAGACAATGGCATGTTCGTCTACGGATTTGATAATCGGGAATCCTTTGGCATTCAGCCAGGCGAGGACTTTGTTGAAAAGAGTTTCCATGATCTTGTGTTTTTTGTTGGTTAAACTTTTTTGCGTTCATCAGTAAATGAGTCCGTTTCGGGGAAATCTATCCGGATCTTTCATTATTTTTTTCAGGAAATGCGAATATTTGGGGCGGACGTTGGATTTTTCGGGGTAAATGCCGAAATTCGCGGCATTACTGCATAATTAAAGGACCTGGGCCTTCGGGCCCGTGAAAACTTGAACCGAAAAACCATGCCGAACATTTCGAAAAGGGGTTTTGACATGCCGGCTTCCCCGATCCGCAAACTCGTCCCGTACGCAGATGCGGCCAAAAAGCGTGGCACCAAAGTCTATCATCTGAATATTGGCCAGCCGGACCTTCCGACTCCGCGCAAGGCCCTCGATGCGTTGAAGCACATCGATCGTACGACCCTGGAGTACAGCCATTCCGCGGGTCTGCTTTCGCTGCGCAAGGCCCTGACCGGTTACTACCGCCGGTATGGGATCGAGATCACGACGGATGAACTGATGGTGACCTGCGGCGGATCCGAAGCCCTGCTCCTGACTTTCCTTTCCTGCTTCAACCCGGGCGATGAATTCATCATGATCGAGCCGGGATATGCCAATTACCTGGGCTTTGCCGTGACCGCCGGCCTCAAGGTCCGCAGCGTGCCGTCCCGCATTGAAGACGGGTTCGCCCTGCCGCCGATCGAGGAATTCGAGAAGGTCATCACGCCGGCGACCAAGGGTATCCTGATCTGCAACCCGAACAACCCGACCGGCTATGTCTACAGCCGCGAGGAACTCGAGACCCTGCGGGACATCGTCAAGCGCCATGACCTCTTCCTCATCGCCGACGAAGTCTACCGGGAATTCCGTTACAACGGCATGCCGTATGTCAGCGCCCTGACCCTGGAAGGGGTGGAAGACAATGTCATCGTCGTCGACTCCGTGTCCAAGCGCTATTCCGAGTGCGGTACCCGCATCGGCATGCTGGTGACCCATAACAAGGATGTTCTTGCTGCGGTCATGAAGTTCGCCCAGAGCCGTCTGAGCCCGCCGCTGCTCGGCCAGATTGTCGCCGAGGCCTCCATCGAAGGGACCGAGGATTATGCCAAGGCTTGCTTCGACGAGTACAAGGCCCGCCGGGATTTCTTCATCGAGGGACTCAACAAGATCCCGGGCGTATACAGCCCGATGCCCGAGGGTGCGTTCTACACCGTGGCCAGCCTGCCGGTCGAGGATGCTGAAGACTTCGCGAAATGGTGCCTGACGGACTTCTCCTGGGAGGGAGCGACCGTCATGATGGCGCCGGCCGCCGGCTTCTATTCCGACAAGGAACTGGGCAAGAACCAGGTGCGCATGGCCTATGTCCTCTGCAAGGAAGACCTTGCCGCCGCCCTCAAGTGCCTTGAAGAAGCCCTTAAGGCGTACAATAACCGATAACGCAGGTCCGCCGGCCGAAGGAACCGGTGGGAACCTACATAAAGTATTCGTGCATTTTAAAGTCCATACCCGGCTTTAAAATGCACAAATTGTATATGGCGAATCATTTAGATCCAGAATTTCCGGGTATCCTTTTCGAACGACCATTCCGGAGCGTCGTCTTTCAGCATCGCGTAAATCTTGTCGGCGAAGACCAGGTCATGCAGGCCGATCCCGATGTTGTAGCTGAGAATCCGTTCCCGGTCGTTCTCCCGTCCGGGAATCTTGCCGGACAGGACGTCGCAGATTTCTCCGTATTGCCGGAACCGGTCAAAATACTTGAATCCGTGCAAGTGCCCCGTGTCGTCTCCAAATACTTTGTCGAAGAACAGGTCGCAGTTCTGGAAACCGCGCGTATGGACCGGCAGTACCGTGCATCCTTCCCGGAAGGCCCGGTCATCTTCGCAGAACAGTCCGTCTGCGCTGGTAACGCAACTGATGACAACGTCGGAGGCAGCCACGAGGGAAGGCGCATCATCCAGAATCCGGAAAGAAACATTCGGAAAAGAAGAGAACCGTTCAATAAAGGATTCCGCCTGGTCCTTGTACCGGAGCAGATGGACCTGGAAGAACCGGTCAGGCTCGGATTCCAGCAGGCATAGCAGGGTCGCACGGGCCGAATTGCCCAGGCCGATGAATCCGTAGGCCAGTTCTCCTTTCCGCCGGAAGGTCTGGGTGGCGAGGGCTGCGACGGCACCGGTCCGCATGGTCGTGATCCAGTCGGCGTCCATGATGGCGAGCAGGTCCCCGCTGACGGAGTCATACAGCAGTTCGATGCTGCTCAGGGCCGGGACCGCTCCCTGGATGCGGCTGACTTCCTTGACGCCGAAGCGCCCGGGAAGCAGGCAGGGCATGGTATTGAAAAAGTCGGTTCCTTGTGGATGCAGGCTGATCTTGGGCGGAAGCTGGGCGGCATGTTTCAGGGAGAAACTCTCACGGACCCAGTCGACGCAAAGCGCCGGAGATATCTTGAGATCGGCAATCTGCCGGGCGGTAATCAGTTTCATAGCAGTTCCTTCAGGGCGGTGATGAGACGGTCGTTGTCGGCGGTGTCGCGTACGGCGATGCGGATGAACTGGCCTTCTTCAAGGCCCCGCTTGCCGGAGGCGTCCTTGATCAGGATGTCCTTTTCCAGGAGTTTGACGGCCAGTTCCCGGGAGGTGCCGCGGAGGACCTTGCAGAGGAAGTAGTTGGCGTCGGAAGGGTAGACTTCCAGGCCGGGTATCGTCTGCAGGAGACCGAAGAAGCGGTCGCGTTCGGCGCGGATCCGCTGGCAGGCTTCCCGGTAGGCGAATTCATATTTGTTGAAGATCTGGAGGTAGAACTCCGCGAAGGAATTGATGTTCCAGATGGCGACGTCTTTCTTGAGGCGGGTGATGAGGTCCCGGTCGCCGCTGGCGAGGATGCCGAGGCGCAGGCCCGGGACGCCGTAGGATTTGGAGATGCTCTTGACGACGGCCAGGTGCGGATTCTCTTCCAGCAGCACGTCGTCCAGCAGGGTGAAACTCCGGTTGGAAAAATCCACGAAGGACTCGTCGATAACAAGGCGGATGCCCCGCTCCTTGCACCAGGCGATGAGGTTCATGACCTCTTCCTGCGGCAGGAAATTGCCGGAGGGATTGTCCGGATTGACGAGGACGATGGCGCCGACCTCCCGATTCTGGAAGAAATCCTGGATCTCCTTGGCGGAGTAGCGGAATCCTTTCGTCTGGAGGGTGTGGGCGATGATCCGGTTCTCCTTCCGGAGCCGGTTCGGATATTCTTCGAACGTCGGTGCAATGATGCCGACCGTGCCTTCCTGGGCTTCCATGAGGGCCTTGATCAGTTCGGCGGCGCCGTTGCCGACGACGACATGGTCCTGCCGGATGCTGAAATACTTGCCGGCGAGCAGGCTGTTGACGCCCATGCCGGAAGGGTACTGGGTCAGCAGGCTGTCGAAACTGGCCTTGATCTCCTCCTTCATCCGCTGCGGCGGGAAGTACGGATTGACCAGGTAGCAGAAATCGAGCAGTTCCGGGTAGCGCCAGTAGCCTCCGTAGCGGTGCTGGTACCGGGCGAGGCGTTCGGCCGTATCGCCCGTAAAGAGCAGTTCTGCATTGTCCAGGTCCTGGATGTCATCGATTTCATACCATTTCTGGCCGTTCAGGGGCAGGGCCTTGAAATCCTTGCGTTCGAGGGCGGTGATGATGCGCAGGACCTGCTCGTAGTACTCGTTGAGGCCGACGGTCTTGATATAGGCTTCCAGGAAGGGGAGGTAGGTGTTCTTCGCGAAGGCCTGGGAGAACTTGTAGACGTTGACGGTCTTGTAGTATTGGTCTACTTCGCTGAAACTGAAGGCTTTCTTCGGGATGAGGTTGACGATGTCGCGGTCTTCGTTGATCTTGACCACGGTGCCGTCCATCCAGCTGCGGTAGCGGTCGACGACGGCGAGGTTCGCCTCCGGAGCGGCGAGGACCATGGGGAGGATCCGGTCGTCAAGGATCAGGTCGGATTCGAGCAGCAGGGTGTCGTCCTGCTCCATCTGACGGGCGGCCAGGGAGAGGGAGTAGATGTTGTTGGTACGGTCGTAGACCGGGTTGTCGACGTATTCGATGTGCAGGTCCGGATACCGGTCGCCGATGTATTCACGCAGTTCGCGGCCTTTGTAGCCGATAACGATGACCACGCGCTTCAGCCCCAGGCCGCGGAGCTGGCCCAGGAGGCGGTCGATCAGCCGGACGCCGCCGACTTCGATCATGCATTTGGTATTGTCACGGGTCATGGCGCCGAGCCGTTTGCCCATGCCTGCTGCAAGAATGATAGCCTGCATAATGGAGTTTCTTTTTGACAAATATAGACAAATTTCCGTATATTTGTCTGATCATGGAAATGCAATGCTTCGGAAATCTGACGGCGGAGCAGCAGGCAGCCTACAAAACGGTCCTGCTGCGGACCCTGCGTTGTTTCGAGGCGTTCTGCCGGCGGGAAGGCC
>ODAI013892755.1_pt1 | contig 12887 bp, 8 predicted proteins | sample 1539321 | NCBI WGS metagenome assembly ODAI01 (sample SAMN02144231, study PRJEB22623) | gut metagenome | biome: sheep rumen | host: Ovis aries | place: New Zealand | reverse complement strand
CTGCGCCGCCCGCATTTACCCGGGTGGTTTCGACCGGTATCCGGACAAAAAACGACCGGCTCCGGAGGGCCAGATACAGGTATATGAGATTCATTCCTTTCTCTTTGTGTATATATGGAATGCCGCAAGGAAGTACAGAAAATCCTTCAGGCAGGGAAGCAGCTTTCTGTCCTGCTTTCCGGACACGCATGGGACTAAAGCCGTGAAGCAGGTCTTTCCGGGACTTTTCAGATCTTCAGACCTGCTAAAGAAGTCCTGAGGGTATATATGAGAGCGTTTTCTGTACTTTGGCAGAATGTTGACCTTTGCCGCTTTGCTGTGCTAAAATGACCAGTGCATTGTTATAAGAAAGGTCCATTTCTGACCGGGAGGAAACGCTATGACAGAAAGATCCGCGACCATTTCCAGAAAAACAAAAGAGACCGATATCACCTGCACCATCGCATTAGACGGAAGAGGGGTCTATGACATCGATACGGGCATAGGCTTTTTCGACCACATGCTGAGCGGCTTTGCAAGGCACGGGCTCTTTGATCTGACCCTCCACTGCAAGGGGGATCTGGAGGTGGACTGCCACCATACCATAGAGGACTGCGGCATCGTACTGGGCGAGGCTGTCCGGAAGGCCCTGGGTGACAAGAAGGCCATTAAGCGGTTTGGAAGCGTCATCCTTCCCATGGACGAGGCTCTGATCCTCTGCGCCATCGATCTGTCGGGCAGGCCCTATTTCAGGTCTGATCTGACCTTTACCACGGACAGGATCGGGGGCATGGATACGGAGATGGTCAGGGAGTTCTTCTATTCCCTGTCCTACGGGGCCATGATGAATCTGCATTTCCACCAGTTCTCAGGAGAGAACAACCACCACATCGCCGAGTGTGCCTTCAAGGCCTTCGGCAAGGCCCTGGACATGGCTTCCATGTATGAGGAGCGCCTGGACGGCGCCCTCTGGACCACCAAGGGCAGTCTTTGATACAGAGGCGCAGGATGAGCCCGGCGTCTGCCGGGCCCAAGAGTCAGCGGATGATTTGAATCACAGGAGGATATCTCATGGAAGGCAAAAAGTTCGAAGGACCCTATATTGAAGAAGAAAAGCCCGTACAGGACCTGGTCCTGGAAGAAGAGAAGAAAATCGAAAAGGAGCCCTATCTGAAGACGGAGGCGGGAAAGTTCCCCATTATCCTTCTGGGCGCCCTGATCTACGCTATCGGCGTCAATATTTTCCTGAAGCCCCTGCACCTGTATTCCGGGGGCTTTATGGGCTTTGCCCAGCTGATCGAGACGGTGATCAAGGATATCCTGAAGATCCATGTCCCCTTCAACCTGAGCGGTATTTTCTATTACCTCTTCAATATCCCCGGCCTGATCATTGCCTGGAAGAATGTCCGCAAGCGCTTTGTGGTCAAATCCCTTCTGGCGGTCACGGCCATCACGGTCCTGGTATCCGTAATTCCCATACCGGATGTCCCGGTCCTGCACGATACCCTTTCCAACGCCATGATCTCCGGCATCATCTGCGGCGCCGGCATCGGCATGATCCTGCTCATGGGCGCCTGTGACGGCGGCATGACCCTGGTCAGCATGCTGATCCTGCAGCTGAAGGGGACCGGCAGCGTGGGCAGGCTGGGCCTTTACGTGAATATCGTGCTCTACAGCATCTGCCTCTTCCTGTTCGATATTCCCACGGTCATCTATTCCCTGATCTATTCCGTCTTCAATTCCATGATCACGGACCGGATCCATACCCAGAACATCAATGTCCAGATGCTGATCATCACCAAGCTGGAGAATACAAAGCCCCTGGAGGTGGCCATCATGAGTACGGACCGGGGCATTACCAAGTGGCCCGTTACGGGCGCTTTTACGGATGAGTTCGCCATGGCCCTTATGGTCATCGTAAGCAAGTACGAGGTAGGACGGATCCGCTATATCGTCAGGCAGTACGATCCCCGTGCCTTCATCAGCGTTACCGAAGGAGTGCGCATCGAAGGCAACTATAAGAGGAAACTGACATAAATACAATTCGGAGGATAAGATTCATATGAAGGAGAGAGACAGTTTTCAGTCACGCCTTGGTTTTCTGCTGGTAAGCGCAGGCTGCGCCATCGGCATCGGCAACGTATGGAAGTTCCCCTATATTACCGGTCAGAACGGCGGCGGCATCTTTGTTCTGTTCTACCTGCTGTTTCTGATCATCATGGGCGTTCCCGTCCTTTCCATGGAGCTGGCCGTAGGCCGTGCCAGCCGCCAGACGGCGGTCAGGGCCTATGAAAAGCTGGAAAAGCCCGGCAGCAAATGGCACCTGCACGGCTACGCCTGCGTTTTCGGCTCCTACATGCTCATGTTCTACTACACCACCGTATCCGGATGGATGCTGGGCTACTTCATCAAGTTCCTGACGGGAAGCTTTTCTGCCATCGATGTCACTTCGGAAGGAGCGGGCGACGCCGTGGCTTCCGTATTTACGGACATGCTGGGAAATCCTAAGGAAATGATGCTCTGGATGGGCCTTACTGTGGTCCTTGGCTTTCTGGTGGTCTCTTCCAGCGTCCAGAAGGGCCTGGAGAGAGTGACCAAGATCATGATGATCGGGCTCCTTTGCCTGATCGTGATCCTGGCAGTCCACAGCTTCTTCTTAAAGGGCGCTCTGAAGGGCATTGCCTTCTACCTGCTTCCCTCCATCGAGAGAGCCAGGGCCGTGGGCCTTGGAAACGTGGTCACGGCTGCCATGAACCAGGCCTTCTTTACGTTGAGCCTTGGCATCGGCTGCATGGAGATCTTCGGTTCCTATGTATCCAGAGAGTTCTCCCTGACCGGGGAAGCCGCCAGGATCTGCGTTCTGGATACTTTCGTGGCCCTGATGAGCGGTCTGATCATCTTTCCGGCCTGCTTCTCCTACGGGATCGATCCCGGCCAGGGACCTGCCCTGATCTTCATTACCCTGCCCAATGTTTTCATCAACATGGTGGGCGGCCGTCTGTGGGGGACCCTATTCTTCCTCTTCATGACCTTCGCCAGCTTCTCCACCGTGACCGCGGTCTTCGAGAACCTGATCGCCTGCAGCATGGACAACTACGGCTGGGATCGTAAAAAGGCCGTGATCATCAACCTGATCGTGGTATTCGTCATGAGCATCCCCTGCGTTCTGGGCTACAACGTACTGGCAGGAAAGACCTTTATCGGCGCCAGGGACGTGCTGGACAGCGAGGACTTTATCGTATCCAACCTCTTACTGCCTCTGGGCTCCCTGATCTACCTGCTCTTCTGCGTGACCAGGTACGGCTGGGGCTTTGACAATTATCTGGAGGAAGCCAATACCGGCTCCGGACTGAAGATGTCCTCTGCCTTCAAGAGATACTTCCAGTTCGTACTGCCCGTCCTGATCCTGATCATCCTGGTCCAGGGACTGATCTGACGCATGGAAGGGAAATAAAGAAAACTGTATATGGAAATAGATCCGCCCTTTGAAAGGCTTTCCTGCAGAAGCGGGAAGGCCCGGCCTGAGGACCGGGATCTTTTAAAAAATGCCCCTTACGGGAGTGCAGAAGAGACCTGCGCTCCCGTAAGGGGCATTTCTGCGCTGCCGGGAACAAGCGGGAGAACGCATTCCGGCAGTTTTTTGATCCGGGCAAAAAAACAGGCTCCGGGGGGACCGGAGCCTCAAAGGGGAGGGGTATATGATTAACGAATTTAACGATAATATCTGTTTCCTAAAGATATATGTAAACAGCCACGGGCTGAAAATTGATTCACATCAGGAGGCACCAGGCTGAATCCCTGTCATTTCCTCCTGACAATGTTTACTATACACCGGTCCCTTTCTTATGTCCCGCCGGATCCTGCTTAAAAAGCAGCCAGATTTTGCAGAAGATATATTGAGGGGCAGGGGGCGGCTGACAGAAGCGGCTGAAATGAGGCTGATATGTATCATATATGATCTATACGCACCTGTATCCCACGCCAGAAAGATTCGGCATTCCCCAGGCTACCAGGATGGTGCATTACTTTGCCAGGGACTGGCAGAAGATGGGACACCGGGTCCAGGTGGTGGTACTGAACCACTGGCCGGTAAAGGAGATCTTCCGGCATGACCTGCGTCAGATCCTCCCCCGGGAGGACGACTATGAGTACGAAGGCGTGCCGGTGCATATCTTCAACTATCAGCTTCTTACGCCCTGCAGGCGCTGTCCCGAGGCTTTTCAGGCCCGGCGCATCAACGCCATGCTGAGGGGCTTTAAGCAGGGCCTGGGATGGATGCCGGACAAGGTATTCGTCAACTTCCCCACCTTCAGCGCGGGACTGACGGAGATCTTCGCGGAGGAGGTGCCCAGTACCGCCGTGTTCCATCTGAGCGATGTCATCAATCTGAAGCTGGACGACGGCCCCCGGGTGCGCAGCCATCTTGAACGCTTTAGGACCTGGGGATACCGGAATCCCGGGATCGGCCACTTCCTGAAGGAAAGATTTGACCGTGCGTCCGTGCATGTATACTCGGGCATTAACGAGGATCTGATCGCGGATGCCGGGGTGATCAAGAATAAAAAGCAGCCTCATCCTCTGCCTCTTCGCCTGCTTTATGCAGGAAAGCTGATAGAGAGAAAGCGGGCGGACGATCTGATCCGCGCCGTGCGGCAGCTGGATTTTCCCTGGATGCTTACGATCGTCGGCGACGGACCGAAGATGGGGATATTCCTTGCAGCTGCGGGAGGCGATCCCAGGATCCTTTTTAAAGGACAGCTTTCAAGAGAGGAGACTGTGGCCTGTATGCAGGAAGCCGACGCCTTTTTGATGGTCAGCACCGGGGAGACCTTCGGACTGGTCTATCTGGAGGCCATGGGGCAGGGCTGCATTACTGTGGCATCTCGCGGCGAGGGCATAGACGGCGTCATTATCGACGGCGAAAACGGCTATCTGGTCCCCGCCGGGGATATCGGCGCTATCAAGTACGTCATCTGCCGGATCCGGGATCTGACGGGCGAAGAAAAGGGACAGATCATTCAGAAAGGATACGACCTGGCCCGGACCATGACGTCCATGCAGACCTCGGAACGGTATTTTGAAGCCAACCGCTAATGCCGGGCATAAAAGGGATGTGCCTGAGCCCAGCGCGGCCTGTTTCCTGCCCGGCCCTGTAAGGGGGGGGGATTTTTCGGATATAAAAAATGAAGCTCCGAGGGGGATCGGAGCTTCTGCAAAAAGGAGTGGTATATGATTAACGAATTTAACGATAATATCAAAAGATATATGTAAACAGCCATGGGCTGTAGTTGTTTTTTGGTAATTCCATCAGGAGGCGGAAGGCTGTCTCCTTAACAAGTTCCTCCTGACAATGGATACTATACATCGGATCCTTCCTTAAGTCCCGCCAGAATCCATTATAAAAGAAGACAAATCTTGCAAAGAAGCATCCAGGCTATTTGTTTTTAAGGGGATATTCCTGCCTTTTCCGGTCTTTTTTACTGCATGTTATGTCTGCGCAGGGTTTTTCCGGGGGGCCTGGCGGAGCCCGTATGAGAGGAGAGGGAGAATAAAAAAATGAAGCTCCGGGGTGACCGGAACTTCTGCATAGGGGGGAGGGTATATGATTAACGAATTTAACGATAATATCAAAAGATATATGTAAACAGCCGGAGGCTGCAGTTGTTTTTGGTATTTACATCAGGAGGCGGAAGGCTGTCTCCTTAACAAGTTCCTCCTGACAATGATTACTATTCATCGGATCCTCCCTTAAGTCCCGCCAGAATCCATTATAAAAGAAGACAAATCTTGCAAAGAAGTATTCAGAGAGATCCCTTTTTTTGACCGGCCTGTCTTTTCCGGTCTTATTTTTTGCTTTTATGCCTGCACCGGACCTTCTCTGCCGGCTTTTTTTCTGCCTTTACGGAAACGCCGAAGGGAGCGGCCGAATCCCGGATGAGGGGAGACTGGCCATAAAACAAAATGAAGCTCCGGGGGGAACCGGAGCATCTGCATAGGGGGGAGGGTATATGATTAACGAATTTAACGATAATATCTGTTTCTCAAGGATATATGTAAACAGCTCTGGGCTGAAATCGTATTTACATCAGGAGTCATCAGGCTCTTTCCTGCTTCGTTCCTCCTGACAATGACTACTATACATCGGCCGCTTCTTTTTGTCCCGCCAGAATCCAGCATAAAAGAAGACAGATCTTGCAAAAGAAGCATTCCAGGATAACTGAGATCACTTTTTTCAGAACCTTCCTGTATTTTCCTGTCTCCGTTACCCATCCAGGGTGCTTCTCTGTTCTGCCCTCTCTGTTCTGCCTTCTCTGTTCCGCTCTCCCGGTTCTGCCCTCCCGGTTCTGCCCTTCGGTCGGCTGCCGGGGCAAAATAAGAGCAGCCCCGGATCTGGGGATGGTCCGGGGCTGCTGCATAGGGGAGGGGTAATAAAAAACTGAAAGTGTTAGCACAGACAGCTTTTTAACATAGGGGGTATGTAATCTGATATTTTTTTCACAAAAGGAGGTGCCAGAGGGACTGCATGCCCTTGCTGACGATATTTACTATACATGTATCTCAGGGATCTGTCCCGCCATATTTGAGGACTTAATGGCCATATCTTGCAGATTATGGGCGGTTTTTACTTTTTCTCCTCCTCCGGGCAGCCATTTTCCGCATATCCTGTCTTTCCTCCGTCTTCCGGGACCTTCCGGATCCTTCCCAGGGCCAGGTCGATCTCATACTTGGAAACGCCAAGGTGCTCCCGGATGGCGCCGTAGGTCACGCTGCAGCTGCGCAGTTCCCGCAGGATCTGGTTCTTTCTGTCCGGAGGCAGATAGTGGAAGGAGGATTTTTCCTCCGGTGAGCATACGCTGTGAATGATCGCTCTTATCTCATCAGGATCCGGAAAGCTGCCGTATTCCATATATGCAGCGGGCTGGGGGCGGGAGAGGAGACGGAGCCAGGTATCCAGGTCTGCCAGGGAAAGAAGGGCGTCTCTGCAGACGGGAAGGTCCTGGCCATTGAAGATGCCGATACTGGTCATGGGGGAGGCAAAGGGATCGGAAACCAGGCCCCTGCGGACGGGGTCTCTTAAGATAAAGCAGACCAGGGAAAGGGGGTCGGATACGGTCTCTGCCTTGCAGCCGGGTTTAAAGAGGCGTCTTCCCGTCTCGTATTTCCTGCTGAAATACAGGCTGTATCTTTTCCTGAGCCAGTATATGGACTGGGAGGGATCCCGGGGCGTCTTAAAGAGGAGATGGATATGCTCCTCCATCAGGGCATAGGCATAGACACAAAGATCGTAGCTTTTTATGCTTTCTCTCAGAAAGCCGAGAAACTTTTCTCTGTCGGCTTCCTCATGAAAGAGGCACTGAGCGTTCAGTGATCTTAAGATGACATGATTGATTAGGCAGGGATAGAGAGGGGGATTGGAACGTGTCAAGGGAAGCTCCTTTCTGAAGGGAAAGGCAGATGGGAAATTCATAGAGAGGCCGGACAGAAGAGGGGAGAGGGCTGGTCAGAAAATGCCTGAATGAGCCCCCTGATCCAGCATCTTTTTTATAGCACAGAAGAAGGAGTTTGAAAAGAAGGCAGCCGGGAGAAGCTCCTCCTGCTTATTGTCAGCCGGGAAAAAGAAGATCGTTACATCATAAAAATGATCATCTGGCGCCTGGCCGCATGAACTGCAGCCGGGCCTTTTAGTGTCTTCTTTTTAAAAAGCAGGATGAAAAGGTTCCGGTGCCTTCCGGAGCGGGTGAGTAAAAAAAGCAGGGGGGTGCTGCAGGAGGCAGAAAGGAGACAGAACCGGAAGAAGGCAGGGGGACAGGCCGCAGAGGCGCCCCGGGCCGCCTGGCCCGGTGATTTTCCTTCTGTTTATAAGACAGCCCTGTTTTCCCTGTAAATTTCACAGAAATTACAAAGACGTACCGGCGAAAGTCTGCTATAATAGCCCTGTTGTGCAAAAAAGGCACATTTCGGCGAGTAAGAAAGGGCCCCGGACAAGGGCCCCGGTAATAAATGTGAGAGGAGAACATTCGTTATGGCCGGGAAAAAAGATAACAGATATGAAGGCATGAGTGCCAGCAAGGCAAAGCGTGAGAGAGCTAAAGATGAGCGCGAGGCGTTAAAGCGCAGCGCAAGAAGGACCAGGGCGATCCTGATCGCCATCCCTGTTCTGATCATTGCCCTGATCGCGGGATACTACGGAAGACAGATCTATATCGAAAAGAATAAGACCGTGGCTTCCACCGATTACAGCGCCATGCTGAACGAGGATGGATCCATCAAGGACGTGGACGTGACCCAGTATGTAAAGACCTTTGACGTGAACGACGTGAAGATCGCCAAATCCGACGTGGAATTCACCGACGAGGATATGGAAGAGAACATCCAGAACCAGCTGGAGACCTACAAGGAGCTGTCCACTGACGCGGAGCTGACCGTGGCGGACGGCGACGAAGTCAACATCGACTATGTAGGCACCATGGACGGAGAAGAGTTCGAGGGCGGCAGCGCCCAGGACTACGACCTGACCATCGGCTCCAATTCCTTCATCGACGATTTCGAGACGCAGCTGGTGGGAACGCACCCCGGTGACAAGGTGACCGTGGACGTTACCTTCCCCGATCCTTATGAGAACAACCCCGACTACGCCGGCAAGGACGCCAGCTTCGCCGTAACAGTCAACGGCATCTATCAGCTGGGCGAGTTCAACAACGACTTCGTAAAGAAGAATCTTTCCCAGTACGGCAATACGGTCAAGGAATATAAGGCAGAGATCAAAAAGACCAACGAAGAGTCCAATCTGGCCGCGGCCGTGAACACTTATGTCAACGACCATATTTCCGCCGATTCCTATCCCAAGGAGTATCTGAAGCACCTGAAATCCCTGCAGATGACCATGGACCAGCAGGAATTCGACTACATGGCCCAGATGTATGCAGCCTACGGCATGACCTTCGACTATGCGGACGTTATGGCCTACAAGCAGGCTTCCTCCACAGAGGAGTATGAGAAGATGCTCACTGAGGCGGCCCAGAAGACATGCCTTACCAACATGGCTTATCAGGAGCTGGCAGCCCAGGCAGGCATTACCGTGACGGACGAGGACTATGATGCCTTCGTGGAAGAGAATTCCGTGACCGAGGAAAATCAGGAGACCTTCGGCAGAGCTTATCTGATCCAGAACTATGTCCTGCCCGAGAAGGTAAGGGATTATCTGACAGAGCATGCCACAGTCGAATAAGACCGGAAATAAGATTCAGGCAGAAGGCGGCCCGGGAAGGACATTCCCGGGCCTTTTCAGCCCCTGAAAAAAGACAGGGCTAAGAAGAATGGTCTGGCCTGCCCGGATCTTTCCTCTTTTTTTCCCGCTCCCGATTTTGTTTCGTCGTTTATTCTGCTTTATTTCGTGCTTATTTCGCGTTTATTTCGGATACATTTTCTTAACACTTGTCCGGGAATGTATGCTACAATAATATATTGTAGCGCCTTTTTTGATTTATAAGGGCGCTGCGGATCAGGCATACAGAGGCATCGCATCCGGGGGGGGGCTCTGGAAGAGTCCCGGATGCCGGTCAGTCATAAGTTTTTTTGCGGACAGGACCTGCGCGTTCTGTTTTCCGGAGAGATCTATAGATGAAGCGTAAAAGAGTCGTCAGGGCGTTCTCTCTGCTTCTCCTTATGGTCATCCTTTCGGCAGGGCTGCCGGTGGGGGCCAGGGCGGAAATAGAGACGGTGGCGCCGGTGAAGATCGATAAAATGAGGACCCTCAACGTCCTCTTCATAGGGAACAGCTACAGCGAGGATACCTCCAGATATCTGTACGACATTGCGGAACAGACAGGCTACAGGATCTGCGTCGGAGACGCATGGCTGGGCGGATTAAGGCTCAGCGATCATGTGGCAAATGCTCTGGCCGACAATCCTGCCTACACGTATTTTGAGAATACGGAGGGGGAATGGAACCAGATCTATGACGGGGACAGCGAGACCTGGAGCCTTTCCAGGGTTCTGATCAGCAGGAGGTGGGACGTGATCCTTCTCCAGTCCAAGAGCGTGGACGTAGGCCTCCTTTCTTCCTTTTATCCCGACGGGGACGAGTCAAAGCCCTGCCTTTTGGAGGAGCTGGCCCAGTACTGCAAGGTCTACTGCCCATGGGCCCATGTCGCCTACAACATGACCTGGGCGGACCGGGAAGGGTCCGAATCCCAGGGCTTCGAGAAATACGGCACCCAGATGCGGATGTGCGAAGCCGCCTGGTCTGTCACACAGAGCATTCTGGATACCAGATGGGAAATAGGCGACGGGGGTTCGGATAACCCGGTGCTGAACTCCGGAGAAGCAGCCCCCGGCCTGGATGAGGGAATCTCCCGCCTTGCCGGCACCATTCCTTCCAAAGCGCCCACCGTGGAATTTGTGGTCCCCGTGGGAACGGCCATTCAGAACGCCAGATCCTCCTACATGGGAGATACCCTGACCAGGGACTATAAGCATCTGAACTACGGCATAGGCCGGTATATCGCCTCCATGACGGTGGCGGCCTCCCTGGGCTATCCTGTGGAATCCATCACTTCCATGGATCTTTACGATACTGCCAGCAGCCTGCATCTGCCTGTCATCAAGGCCAGTGTCAGGGCTGCGGTGGAAAATCCCTTCGCCCTGTCTGTCCAGACCCAGGAGAGGCCTGTTCTTTCCTGCATGAACGTGGCCGCGAAGGGAGAAGGAAACAGAGTGGTCCTCAGCTGGGACTCTGTGGCAGGAGCAACCTCCTACGTGGTCTCCTATAAGGACAGCACTTCCGAGGAAAGCACCAAGGTGACGCTCCCCTCCTCCGAAACCTCCTATGATTTCATGGGAGAAAAGGGGCCTGTTGTTATCAGTGTCTGTGCCATGGGAGACGCCTATATACCACAGTCGGAAACATATGAAACATCGCTGATCCTTCAATGAGAAGGAGGGCGGCTGAAAAACGCGCGGAATACCGCGCGTTTTTTCGTTTTTGCAATCGGAACTAAGGGTCGGGGTTCTGTCGTTCTCCCCCTGTAAATATAGAGGCCATATTTTCAGGACATGTAGACCGGCAGATGTTTTTAACATTAATGCATACTAAGATTTTACATAAATACTTAATATTTCAAAATAATAGGTTTATAATTGGTTTACAGAAATAAAATAAGTGTTATGTTACCGGAATCCGTCTTTTGTGAAAAAACTGCTTCCGATGGGTATTTTTCAGACGGAGAAATGAAATACCGTCAGTCATTGTTTCAGTCAGCATCTGCAGAAAGTGCAGGCATTTTTCTATTCTGAGGAGGATTTGTCATGAAAAGGAACAGGATCATGAAAACGTTCATTCTGATTCTTCTGACCGCTGTCCTGGCAGGGACGATGCCGGTCCCGGCAAAGGCGGAGACAGAAGTCAGGACCGCATCACCGGTAAGTGTCAATAACAGCAGGACCCTTAACGTTCTGTTCATCGGAAACAGCTTCAGTCTGGATACCACTGGCTATCTCTACGATATAGTGAAGCAGACAGGCTGCAGGATCTGCCTGGGGGTTGGCTGGATCAGCGGCGCAAAGCTGCCGGCCCACGTAAGCAACGCTCTTTCCGATGCCCAGAAATATACATATGAGGAGAATACCGCCGGCAGCTGGGGGACTAAGAAATATAATAAAAGTCTGAAGTGGAGACTTTCCTGGATCATGAAGCGGAAGAAATGGGATGTGATCGTTCTTCAGGTCTACAGCACCGATATTGGATATATGCCCGCCTTCTATCCGGAGGAGGATCAGACAAAGCCCTGCCTTCTGGAGGATATGGCCCTCTACTGCAGGAAGAAGTGCCCCAGGGCCCATATCGGCTACAACATGAGCTGGGCCCTTCCCGAGGGCTCCAATGGGAGCGGCTTTGACCGGTACGACGGACAGATGGATATGTGCCGGGCCGCCTGGGACACCACAAGGCGTCTGCTTCTGGAACTGACGGAAGAGACGGAGGAAGAAGACGGAGAGGAAGCGGATCTGACAGGCAGGGAAGTCGTTGAGGGACTTACAGAGTCTTCTTCCCTGGTGGTAAAGACCACGCCCGCCAGGGCTCCTTCCGTGGAGTTCGTGATCCCTACGGGGACCGCCGTTCAGAATGCCAGGTCCTCCTACCTGGGGGATACCCTGAACAGGGACCATAAGCATCTGAATTATGGACTGGGCCGCTATATCGCTGCCATGACAGTGGCGGCCTCTCTGGGCTGCCCTGTGGAAAAGATCTCTTCTTTCAAGCTCTCGGAAACGGCCAGCAGCCTGCATCTGCCTGTGATCAAGGCCAGTGTCAGAGACGCTCTGGAAAATCCTTTTTCCCTCTCGGAGGAGAGCAGGGAGCTGCCTGTTCTGGCAAAAGTGGATGCCAGGGCAGGAAGAAAGTCCTCGAAAGTGACCTGCAGCTGGAGTCCGGTGGCGGGAGCTACCGGTTATAAGATCCGTTATAAGACGGGCGGCAGCAGCACTTACAAAATTGTCACGGTGGGTCCCTCCTCCACTTTCTTCCAGTTCACGGGGAAAAGAGGAAAGAACCGTATCCGTATCTATGCCCTGGGAGACAGATACATTTCCGAGTCGGAAGTAAGGAAGAAAACGGTCAAATTTTAGTAAAAAGATCGTTACTTGCATATGGTTGATAAAAACCACGTGTTTTAGCCAAATTGATCCCGATATCGTAGTGATTTGGAATTTTCAAAAACCATTTTTATTGTTTTGCACTGTGACCATGAATACAGATATAAATATCCTTAAGGATCAGACATTTATGAATCTTTTTCAGGAGGCTTTGAATACGATTTGCCGGGTCTAATAGGCTCTCACTATCTGCTAAATCTTTAAATCATTGGATGCAAATGCCTTACTTGCCAGTGGCAGTTCACTTGTGCGAT
>ODAI013367544.1_pt1 | contig 12887 bp, 15 predicted proteins | sample 1539321 | NCBI WGS metagenome assembly ODAI01 (sample SAMN02144231, study PRJEB22623) | gut metagenome | biome: sheep rumen | host: Ovis aries | place: New Zealand | reverse complement strand
GTTGCTGAGGCAATAGAAATTTAATATGCGCGATTAGCTCAGCTGGCAGAGCACCTGACTCTTAATCAGGGTGTCCAGGGTTCGAACCCCTGATCGCGCACTTAACCGTCGATAGTAATCGGCGGTATTTTTTTATCTAAAAATAGGAAAAATAATAACTCCACTATGGAAGTGGAGTTATTTTATTATCTGCTAGCTATTAATTTAAAAATAGGATTTCCCATACTAGAAAATTTTTCTTCGTATTCAGTCATTACATTGCCTTCATTCATAGCTTCATCTGAATGCAAATCATAAGTAACAGCATCCAGCTTCCAAAGAGGATGATTGTTAATCTCATCAACTGAAAAATCAAATAAATCTCTGTTATCAGTTTTGAATTCAATATGTCCATCCAAAGCTAAGATAGAATTATATCTATTCAAGAAAGTAGAAGATGTAAGACGACGTTTAGCGTGTCTATCCTTTGGCCAAGGATCGCTAAAGTTAAGGTATATTCTATCTACCTCTCTACATGCAAAGATATCTAAGATATCAGCAGCATCAAAACAAATAAATTTAAGATTAGGAATTTCTTCTTCCTCAACCTTTTGAACGGCGCGAAGCAATACACTTGTGTAACGCTCGATACCAATGTAATTGATATTAGGGTTTTGTTTTGCAAGTGTAGTGATAAACTGACCCTTTCCCATACCTATTTCGATGTAAAGGGGATTATTGTTACCAAATAATTCTGATTTATATTTGCCCTTAAACTTAGAAGGCTGAGCTATACAGTAAGGACTGTTAGCAACAACTTCATCAGCACCTGGGATATTTCTTAATCTCATAATAACCTCCAAAAATAAAATCAGATAGAAGTATATCATAAATTATAGAAGATTTGTATTGCAAGTGCATAAAGTAAAAGATTATACTAGAAAAGCGTAAAGGAATAAGATCATGAAAATTAAAAAACATATTGCAAAGGCATTAGCCTTAATTACATTAATTTCTAGTTTTTCTGTGGGTAAAACCATGGAAGTGAAGGCGGCAGATTATTGGCCAAATAGCGTTGGAGTTGTAGCCGAATCTGCAATAGTAATGGAACAGGAAACGGGAACTATTCTATATTCCAAGAATATGGATGAAGAGCATTTCCCAGCCAGTATAACAAAAATAATGACAGCATTAATCGTCCTGGAAAATTGTGATTTGGACGAGACAGTTAAATTTTCTGCTGATGCTGTATATGGAACAGAGCTTGGTTCATCAAGTATTGCCAGAGATGTTGACGAAGAGATGACTGTAGAGCAGACTCTATACGGAATGATGCTTGAATCAGCTAACGAATGTGCCTATGCATTGGGCGAGCATGTTGCAGGCGATATACCATCCTTTGTAAAAATGATGAATGATAAGGCAAAGGAATTAGGATGTACACATACTCATTTCAATAACACAAATGGTTTGCCAGATGATACTCATTACACCAGTGCTCATGACATGGCGTTAATTGCCAGAGCAGCCTATTCTATACCTAAGTTTGCCGAAATTGTAGGAACAAAAAATTATTCTATTCCACCAACAAATAAGCATCCAGACCCAACTCCACTTAATAACCATCATCAGATGCTACATTATTACAAGACTAACAAGTATTTATATGATTATTGCTTAGGTGGAAAGACAGGATATACAGTTGTAGCAGGAGCTACACTTGTAACCTATGCTAAAAAAGACGGAATGACATTAATCTGTGTTGTTATGAAGGATACAACATCAGATCAATATTATGATACAACAAATTTATTCGAGTACTGCTTCGATAATTTCAGTACAGTTCATGTTGCAGATTTTGCATCGATATCAGAGGATAATACAGATATTACTGGTATCTTAAGCGAGAACAGCGAATTGATACAGGTAGATAAGGATGGCCTTATTGTAATTCCAAAGACAGCCAGTGTATTAGATGTTAATGCAGAGGTTGTGCCTTATTCTGATAAGAACAACAAAGCTGTAATAGGACAGTTAAAATATACATACGCTGATAGAAGTGTTGGATTTGCTAACTTATTATTTACTAGTGCAGAAACAGGAAGCTACCCATTTGATAATCTTCCTGTTGAAAAGGGCGGTAGTGGTAAAAAATATATTCAGGTTAATTATCCAAAGATAGCCTTAATATTATTACTAATAGCGGCAGTGTTTGCATTGGTAATGTACATTAGAAGTAAATCCAGTGAAATACTTTTATTCAAGCATAGATACGAAAGTAGACATTCAAAGCCTTCCAAAAAGGGCATGATTATCATAAGAGATAATGGAAAAAAGCGTAGAAGACGCAGATAAAGACAATAGAAGTCTTATATTTACCATAAAACGACAAATATCATTTAAAAAGACAGCCTAAAATTTACAGGCTGTCTTTTTTAGTAATAATGGACTAAAAGAAAAATGTTTTAACAAAGTGAACAATTCATCTATTTATCAAACTATTTATCATAATTTCAAGTTGTTGTTTATTGTTTGTAAACAATATCAATCCGTTTGATGAGTTTATTATAGTGATTATTTTATCTGCAAAGGTCTCTGATTCTGAAAGCAATTGATAAAGATAATCCTTGTATGAGCCATCACATTTAAGGAATAAGGTTTGATAATTCTCAAATGGAGTAAGAACACAATTGCATTTATTCATCAAAAAGGCAATTTCTTTATCCTGGTTCATTTGAGCTTCTGTTTTATTAATTATGAAATATCCACGCTCATCCTTTGGCATGTGTAGATTCTTAACTGCTCGTTGAACTTGCTTGGTTAAGCTGTCACTGGCAGGATATAGTGATTTAAAATATCCCATAAAATCTGAAGCACTTTTAAAGTGTTCATTAGTACCTCGTTCCAAAACTTCTGTCATTAAAATCTTCTTAATGATTTTCTCACATTCCTTACGAGAAGGATTTTTTCTAAGCCCCATTGTTTCTTCAGACATATTTTACCCCCAAAAAGACATCAATTTATGTACTAAGTTAATTATAGGACAGATATAGGCTAAATTGAAGACAACAACTGTTACAAAAAAGAATGTGAAGAATTGGTTAAATAATTGACATCATTTTATTTCAATGGGATAATGAAGAAAATAACCTCGTAGAGCAATTAGGAGTGGAAAAAATGGATAACTTATTTTCAAGGGATGAAAAGAAGCAATACCAGCTAGAACAAATCAATGATTTGGTAGAAAACAATGGTGGCCTAATTAAAACAAGCGAGATAGAAGCACTTGGGGTAGATTACCGAAGAGTGCTTAAGTTTGTGGAGGAAGGTTATCTAATCAGAGTAAAAAGTGGTTATTACACTACCAAATATTTCGAATGCTCGGAAGAAGAATGGATTTATAAGCTGTTCGGCGAGGATGGCATTCTTACAATAGAATCTGCTTTATATGTCTATGGTTATCTTAACGATAGGCCATATAAATGGAGCATTGCTATCAATAAAAACACATCTAAATCAAGATTCCATATAGATTATCCAATAGTAGAGCCTTATTATACAGAGCCAGAAGTGCTAGAGCTTGGGGTTACCGAGACTGATTTTGCTGGCGGCAAAATGAAAATCTACACAAAAGAAAGATTAATCTGTGATGTTTTAAAATACCAGGAAAAGATAGATAGAGAAATTTTCAAGCAGGGTGTATGGGCATACATCATGGATGAAAACAAGGATGTTGCCAAGCTGATGGAATATGCAAAGGAACGAAAAGTGCTTAAAAAGGTACAAACGATGGTAGGCGTGTGGCTATGATTAATCGATTGGGAATAAAGGAAAAAGCAGAAAAACTGAATATTCCATTTAAAAATCTTTTGTCGGCAGCCGTAGCTGAACTGATTATTGAACAGCTGGCTAATGGCAGATATTGTAATGAACTATATCTGTGCAACTACAACGAATTTAATTCTGATGTATATAAGGATTTGTGTATCACAAATATATATTATGAGTATGTGAAGGAATTAGATGAAAAAATGGCTGTCCTTTACATGCGAGATATATTAAAAGAAATCATATCAAAGGCTGCAACAGAGGGCTTTGCGGTTACCGGTTCAGTAGATGAAAACAAGATTGTTTTGAAAATCACCGTGGATGAAATGTATGTACCACTATATCTACATTTCAGAAAACACGGCGCCAGCCAGGAACCAGAAAAGATAACCCTTCATTTGATTGCCTACGAAAACAGAACTGTAGACGTATTAATCAATTCGAAGGAAGAAGAGCTGTCAAAGCATTTGCTTGAGATTATAGAAAAGCTGGAATTAATAAATGATATGGACCATTATATGACAGCTTACGAAATCCTTATATCAAATCCAGTGAATGGCAGAAAAGTAAAGGATAGATTATATTCACTTCTTCAGGAGAAAAATATAACTATAGATGATACTAGAATTAAGATGCTAGAAGGCTATGGTGATTACACCTACATGAAAAAGAAGTGGAAAGTAGAATTAAGACAAAAAAAGAAGTCTGACCCTCAGTGGTCAGACGTAAATAAATGTCTTATGAACTTTTTAACACCAATCTGGGATGCCATGGAAAAGAACATGGTATTCCTTGGAGATTGGATGCCACAGCTAAAACGCTTTTTAGATTAGCAAACAAAGTTGTGCTTAAGGATGGAAAAAACAGCATAGTAGTAAGACTGTCTGTCACTAACCTTATAAAATTGCTGTTCCATAGATACCTTTGAAATGTTGGCAATTTTTTCGGTATCAATAAGATTGGTATTACATCTTTCCTGAATATATTTTTTAGTAGTGTTTTTGAAGAAGATGCTTTTGAAAAGAGGACCAATACAGCGCTTGCTATAAACTCCGCAAACGGAATCTTCAAAATCATCTTTGAAATTAAATGTTGTAATATCATAATTATAGGACTGCTCGTATAAAAGCACAGCTGTACGAGGGTCCATAAATGGAGTATCAACAGACATAATAAATGCACGGTCCCCAGTAATCATAGTTAAGCATGAAAGAATTGCGCAGTAAGGGCCACCGTTTCGAGAAATATCTGGTATCTCCTGAGCATCAAGGCCAAGATGAGCAAGGTCGCCCCTTTCGTTAACAGAAAGATAAACCTTATCAAAATAAGGGCTGAACTTATCATAGATATATTCAACCATAGTTTTATCTTCAAAAGGTAATAGAGCTTTTTTTGTACCCATGCGTGAGCTATCTCCTCCGCAAAGGATTACAAGAGTCTTGTTCATATGTGCCTCCGATATTAAGAATAAATACATTATATTGATTATTAATTAAAAATAAAAGTAAGAAATATGAGTTTAAGCAAAAGATTAGATAATTACGCAAAATCGAATATGTACCCATTCCACATGCCTGGTCATAAACGCAGGCTTGAGGGGTGTTACGGGATAGACATGACAGAGGTAGAGGGCGTGGATGATTTGCACGACCCATCTGATGTAATAGCAGAAGATGAAAAGAGACTAGCAAAGCTATATGGAGCTGATGAAGCTTTTATGCTGGTGGGCGGCTCAACTGTTGGAAATCTATCAGCTGTATACGCAAGTGTAAATGAAGGGAATTTAATACTGATACAAAGAAATTCCCATAAAAGTGTGTATAACGCAGCAACTCTAAGACATCTTCAGGTGGGTTACATTTATCCTAAAGTAGATGAAAATGGAATCTATGCGGCAGCAACCTTAGAAGAAATACAGTTAGCTGTTGATAAGGCCAACAAGCCTGTGTCAGCAGTAGTGATAACCTCACCAACCTATGAAGGATATTATTGTGAGGTTGAAAAAATAGCAGATTATTGCCATGAAAATAATATCATCCTTATTGTGGATGAAGCCCACGGAGCTCATCTTGGATTCCATCTTGAGTTTCCGCATCAAAGCGCGCAAGCAGCTGATATAACAATCACCAGTTTACATAAGACACTGCCATCTCTTACACAGACAGCAGCAATGCTAGTAAATAAAACCAGGGTGGATGTTAGAAAAATAAGAGAGGCTTTGGATATTTTTGAAACCAGCTCTCCTAGCTATGTACTTATGGATTCAATAAGTAGATGCATAGATATAATGGAAAAATCCAGAGATTACTTTGAGGAATATGTGGATAACCTGACGGATTTTTATAAGATAAGTGGAAAGCTTAAGCACATAAAAATCATAGATGAAAATAGCCAGCTTAAGGATAAGGGCAAGCTTGTAATATCAACAAAGAATGCAGGAATTACAGGCGTAGAGCTGGCAAAGCTTTTAAGAGAAAAATATGAATTAGAGACAGAACTTTCAAGCTTTTCATATCTGCTTGCCATGACTAGTATTATGGATTCAAAAGAGGGCTTTGAAAGATTAAAAAAAGCTCTAATAGAAATAGATGAAAATCTTGCTGATGGGGAGATTTGTGTACCAATCACAAAAGTCATGAAGCCTAATAAGAAGCTAGAGCTTTGGGAGGCAAAGAATGCCAAAAGTGAAGAGCTTGAAATAGAAAAAGCATCAGGTAGAATCAGCACATCAATGGTATGCCTATATCCACCGGGAGCACCAGTAATTGTTCCTGGTGAAGAAATAACAGAAGAGGCTGTAAGTATAATCATAAGCTCCATGAATGAAGGAATCCATGTAACAGGGTTAAATAATGGGCGAATCTGCGTTGTCAAATAGTAGACCGTGAATTATACTTGAGTTAGAAAATAGTAAAGAGGACATTATGGGAAGTATATATTGCATCATGGGCAAAAGCTCATCAGGTAAGGACACAATATTCAAGCTTTTGCTGGGAAGGGACGATTTACAATTGAAGCGAATCGTTTCCTATACAACAAGACCAATCAGAAGCAACGAAAAACCAGGTGAAGAATATAATTACGTTTCGTTAGAAGAAAAGGATGCTCTTGTAGCATCAGGTAAGGTAATTGAACTGCGTAAATACGATACAGTACATGGACCTTGGTTTTATTTCACAGTAGACGACGGGAAAATCGATTTAGAAAAAGATGATTATCTTGTAATAGGCACAGTTGAAAGCTTTGTAAAAATAAGGGATTACTACGGTAGTGACAAAGTTATGCCGATATATATAGAAGTAGATGATGGTCTTCGACTATCAAGAGCTCTTGATAGAGAACGCCAGCAGGCACAGCCAAAATACGAGGAAATGTGTAGACGATTTTTAGCAGACCAGCAGGATTTTTCTGAAGAAAATCTTAAGGCTGCCAAAATAACAACATTGTTTAATAACGACGAGGATAGTCAGAATACAAGCGAAAAAATCGCTCAGTTCATAAAGAACAGAAGGGGTTAGTATGGATATTCGAGTAAGCGATGTAAGTCAGGTACAACCTACAGAGGGTGTGAAGCAGTCGACACCAGTGGACGATACTTTTAAGTTTACGTTGGCGGCAGCTATTGATGATGCTGATTTACAGGAAAAGCTCACCAATCTATTGAATGATATAACAACCCAGGGCAAGCTATTGTCGGAGCATATGGATATCAGAGATATGAAACGATACCGCGGACTGGTAAAGGATTTCCTTAATGAAGTGGTAAATCGTAGCCACAAATTTTCAAGAGAAAACTTCCTTGATAGACGTGGACGTCATAGAGTTTACGGCATGATAAAGCTTGTTGATGAACAGATGGATGAACTGGCAACAGCGCTAGTTCAGGATGAAAAGGACCACATAGATATTTTAAACAAGGTTGATGAAATCAGAGGATTACTACTTGATATTATCACCTAGAAATTGGAGAATTTTGTTAAATGAGTTTCGCAGAAATCGTAGGACAGGAGGATGCTAAAAAGCTTCTGAAAAATGCTGTAATATCAGGCAATCACAGCCATGCCTATATCCTTAGCGGGGAGAAGGGCTCAGGAAAGATGATGCTTGCAGAAGCTTTTGCCACTATGCTTCAGTGCGAAAATCCTTCAGATGATGCTTGTATGGAATGCCATAGCTGCAAGCAGTCTTTGTCTAGAAACAATCCAGACATCATCTATGTCACACGAGAAGAGGGCAAAGCAAATATAGGTGTAGACGTTGTACGTGAGAAAATCGTAAACGACGTTGATATTAAGCCATACAGCAATAAATATAAAATCTATATAGTAGATGAAGCAGAGCGCATGAATCAGCAGGCTCAAAATGCAATTCTAAAGACAATCGAAGAGCCTCCTGAGTATGCTATCATCATTCTGCTTACAGCAAATCATAATGCATTCCTTCAGACTATTCTGTCTAGATGTGTTCTAATCCAAATGAAATCCGTGGATACAGAAAGCATAAAAAACATTCTTAAGAATAAATACGAAACTGTAGATTATCAGGCAAACATGGTGGCATCCTTTGCACAGGGCAATGTTGGAAAGGCCATAGCACTTGCAACTGATTCCAGCTTTAACGATGTGAAAAATCGTGTTGTGTCTTTGTGTAAAAAGGCAGGCAAAATGGAAGAGGTCCAGATTGCTGATGAAGTTAAGGCTATCAAAGAGGAAAACGACGCTGATAAAAAGAATGATAATCCAGATAAGTTCGAAGGTTTTATGGACCAAATGCTAGATTTAATCACCCTTTGGTTCAAAGATGTGCTATTATATAAAGCGACAATGAACGATAATCTTATGCTATTTAAAGAGGATTCGTTTGATATACATCAGCAGGCTAATGACTGCACATACAATGGCTTGAATAATATTATCGATGCAATTGCTAAAACTCGAGCCAGATTAAATGCTAATGTCAATTTCGAATTGACGATTATGCTTCTTATAAATGCAATTAAGGAGAATACTAGATGATAAAGGTAATAGGTGTCCGCTTCAGAGGGGGCGGAAAGGTATATTATTTTGATCCAAATGGCGTTGATTTTAAGCGCGAGGATCAGGTTATAGTAGAAACAGTTCGCGGAGTTGAAATCGGAACAGTTTTACTTGTAGATAAGGAAATTTCCGATGATGAGGTTCCAGGACCAATCAAGAAAATCATTCGTAAGGCCACAAGTGATGATGTGAAGAAGGCCGAGAAGAATATCGAAAAAGAAAAAGAGGCCATGAAGATTTGCGAGGAGAAAATCGCAAAGAGAGAGCTTGAAATGAAGCTTGTTGGCGCTGAATATACATTTGATAATAATAAGCTTATCTTTTATTTTACAGCTGATGGCCGTATCGATTTTAGAGAGCTTGTTAAGGACCTTGCTGCAGTGTTCCACACTCGTATTGAGCTTCGTCAGATTGGTGTTCGTGATGAGACAAAGCTTATGGGCGGAATCGGAATCTGCGGAAGAGAGCTTTGCTGCAAGAGTTGGCTTGGAGATTTTGTTCCAGTTTCCATCAAGATGGCTAAAGAGCAGAACCTGTCTCTTAATCCAACAAAGATTTCGGGAGTATGCGGTAGACTTATGTGCTGCCTTAAGAATGAGCAGGAGACTTACGAATACCTAAATAGTCGATTACCAGGTATTAACGATACAGTAACAACTCCTGAAGGAATTAAGGGAACAGTTCAGTCAGTTAACGTTCTTAGACAGACTGTTAGAGTTCTTTTCGAGGATGGAGACTTAAAGGAAGTTAAGGATTACCCTACAACAGAGCTTAAGTTTAAGCCTAGAAAGCGAAAGGTACAGGTATCTAAGGAAGAGGCTAAGGAGCTAGCTGACTTGGAGGATAGAGATTAATGGATAGTCTGATACGCGAAGATGAGCGTTTAGATGACTTGCAAATAAAAGGATATAAAATTATACAGCATCCTGACAAATTCTGTTTTGGCATGGATGCTGTCTTGCTATCAGGATTTGCTACAGTTAACGAAGGAGAAAGAGCCTTAGATTTAGGCACAGGCACGGGAATCCTTCCTATATTATTGGAAGCAAAGAATGCAGGTGAGCATTATACAGGTCTTGAGATTCAGCCTGAAAGCGCTGAAATGGCAAGACGCTCAGTTTTATATAACGATTTGCAGGACAGAATTGATATAATAGAAGGTGATATTAAGGAGGCCAGCAAGATATTTGGCAAGGCTTCTATGGAAGTGGTTACCAGCAACCCACCTTACATGACAAATCACCATGGGCTGAAAAATCCTAACGATGCCAAGGCCATAGCAAGACATGAGCTGCTTTGTTCGCTAGATGATGTGGTTAGAGAATCAGCCGCAGTTTTAAAGCCAAAGGGTCGATGCTATTTCGTGCATCGTCCATCAAGGCTTGTGGAAATATTCGAAGCCATGCGAAAATATAGAATCGAGCCAAAGCGTATGAGACTTGTGTATCCATACGTTAATAAAGAGCCAAACATGGTGCTCATAGAGGGCGTCAGAGGCGGCAGACCACAGCTTACAGTGGAATCTCCATTAATAGTGTACGATGCACCAGGCAAGTATACTGAGGAAATATTAGAGATATACGGAATGAAATAAAAAGCCTTCCCCTTGAGGGGAAGGGGGACCGCGAGAGCGGTGGATGAGGTGTAAATGAGCGGAACAGTTTATTTAGTTGCAACTCCAATCGGAAACCTTGAGGATATGACTTTTCGCGCGGTGCGAATCCTTAAAGAGGTAGATTTGATTGCGGCAGAAGATACTAGAAATTCAATAAAGCTATTAAATCATTTTGAGATAGATACACCAATGACCAGCTACCATGAATTCAATAAGGTAGATAAAGCAATCACTCTTATTGAAAAGCTTAAAGAAGGACAAAACATTGCGGTCATTACTGATGCCGGAACTCCTGGCATATCTGACCCAGGCGAAGAGCTGGTAAAGATGTGTTACGAGGAAGGAATTGAGGTTACATCGGTTCCTGGCCCAGCTGCATGTATCACTGCAGTAACAATGTCCGGACAGGCCTGCAGACGCTTTGCATTTGAGGCATTTTTACCAAAAGACAAAAAAGAACGTCGAAGGGTTCTTGAAGAGACAAAGAATGAAACTAGAACAATCATCATTTATGAGGCGCCACATCATCTGATTGGTACCCTTAAGGAGCTTAGAGACGTTCTTGGTGAGGATAGAGGAATTACCCTTTGTAGAGAACTTACCAAGAAGCATGAGGAAAAAGAAAAGACTACAATTGGCGGAGCACTTAAGTCTTATGAAACTAAAGAGCCAAGAGGAGAATACGTGCTAGTTATCGCTGGCAAGTCAAAGGCCGAGGTAATAGAAGAGGCAAGAGCAGCTTTTGATGAAATGTCCATTGAAGAACACATGCAGATGTATTTAGACCAGGGCATGGATAAGAAAGAAGCTATGAAGGCAGTTGCAAAGGATAGGGGAGTTAGCAAGCGTGATATTTATAATGCGCTTCTAGATTAAAGGAGAAATAATGAATTTTATCGCAGATTTATTTACAAATAAGATTTTTCTTGCGCCAGCATCAGCCTGGTTCTTAGCTCAAATATTAAAGGTCATTATTGATACTGTAAAATCAGGCTTCTGCAAGGAGCGTTTAATCGGCGGCGGTGGGATGCCTAGCTCACATGCTGCTACAGTAACAGGTCTTGTTGTTATTACAGGAGCAATATATGGAGGCAGCTCATTTGAACTTGTAATGGCTCTGTTTTTCGCATTTATTGTTATATATGATGCAAGAGGTGTTCGCTATGAAACTCAGCGTCAGGGTAGAGCATTAAATAATCTTAATGATGAAAGAAAAGAAGAAGGCAAGCAGCCACTTGATATTATCAAGTTCAAGGAAAAGCTTGGACATACTATTCCAGAGATTGTGGCTGGCATGGTCCTTGGCGTTATCTGCGCTGTGATTGTGTATCATTTACCATTCTAGAAGTGGTTTATAGATAATAGATTTGTATAAGAGAAGGGAAAGGGGGAAGAAGTGTTGGAAAATATGGAAAGCATAAAAGTGCTAAAAGAGATGATAGATGAATCGTCTAAGATAGTGTTTTTCGGCGGCGCTGGAGTATCAACAGAAAGCGGTATACCAGATTTTCGTAGTAAAGACGGTCTTTATAATCAGCATGATGTCAGGTTTGATATGTATCAGCCAGAGTATTTGCTTAGTCATTCTTGTTTGATGCGTGAGCCTAAGGTTTATTTCGAATTCCATCGTCAGAAGATGGACACTAGAAATATCGAGCCGAACAATGCCCACAAATATCTTGCCAAGCTGGAAGAGACAGGAAAGCTGATAGGTGTAGTTACCCAAAACATTGATGGTTTACATCAAAAAGCGGGAAGCAAAAACGTCTACGAGATTCACGGTAGTGCACTTAGAAATTACTGTATGAATTGCGGAACCAGCTATCCGGTAGATTTTATCTTCGATTCAGAGGATGAAATTCCAAAATGTGATTATTGTGGCGGCACAGTTCGTGCAGACATTACATTATATGAAGAGGGATTGCCAGAGGACCAGGTTGAAGGCGCAATCAGTGCTATTTCATCAGCAGATATGTTAATAATTGGTGGCACATCTCTTACTGTTTATCCTGCGGCATCATTTGTTAATTATTTCAGAGGTAAGTACTTGGTAATCATTAATCAGAGTGATTTGGCCGTTAGAAAGGCAGAAAACACATTGATTATCCGAGAGAGAATCGGAGAAGTGTTTACTGAGCTTGCAAAGCTACAGGGTATTGAATTGTAGCTACAAAGTTAATTAGAAAAAATTATTAAATAAATACTATTAAAGCCTTGAAAAACGCATCGGTTCATGTTAATATCTTAATTCGTGGTATAAAATTTATTATATCCTTGCTAGGCTATTAAATAATTAGTAGTTTGGCCAATAGACCAAAAGGAGGTAGAAAGCATGAACAAGTATGAATTAGCACTCGTTGTTAATGCGAAGATCGAAGACGATGCAAGAACTGCCACAGTTGAAAAGGCAAAGGAGTACATCACTCGCT
>ODAI014352496.1_pt1 | contig 12889 bp, 12 predicted proteins | sample 1539321 | NCBI WGS metagenome assembly ODAI01 (sample SAMN02144231, study PRJEB22623) | gut metagenome | biome: sheep rumen | host: Ovis aries | place: New Zealand | reverse complement strand
TTCCATGATGTTGATGGCAAGCATTTTCAGCGGGTGCGTGTCCAAGTGCAGGTTGCGGAAAATTTCTTTGTAACTGAAGGCCTGGTTGGGTTGTGCTTTGAAAAATGACATGAGCTTGTCTTCCAATTGTGGCTTTGTCATTCGTTTGCCGCCTTTTTTTCCTTTCGCCATAGTCGATGTTATTATGATTTTGCTACAAAGTAACGAAAAAATCTGTATCTTTGCAAGCAAATTTGTAAAAAGCTAAGTTCAACAGATGAAAAAGATATTGATTACAGGCGCTTCGGGGTTCATCGGCAGCTTCATGGTCGAAGAAGCGTTGCGCAGAGGATACGAGACGTGGGTGGCAGTGCGCCGCTCAAGCAGTTTGGCATATTTGCAGGATGAGCGTATTCATCTTATAGAGCTCGACTTCTCGGAGCCGGAGCGCTTGCAGCAACAGTTGAGGGAATGTTCCTTCGACTATGTCATCCATGCGGCTGGCGTGACCAAATGTTTGCATCAAAGCGACTTCTACAAGGTCAATACCGAGGGTACCATCAGCCTGGTAAAGGCATTGGTCGCGATGAAGATGCCGTTGAAACGCTTCGTCTACCTTAGCTCCCTCAGTGTCTTTGGGCCTATTCGCGAGCAGCAGCCATACACGGCTATTGAGCCGACGGACAACCCAATGCCCAATACGGCGTATGGAAAAAGCAAGTTGGAGGCGGAAAAATTCCTGGATACGGTGGCAGACCAGATCAATTTCGTCATTTTGCGCCCCACTGGCGTTTATGGGCCGCGTGAGAAAGACTATTTCCTCATGGCAAAAAGCATCAGGCAGCATGTCGACTTCTCGGTGGGCTACAAGCCGCAGGACATCACCTTTGTGTATGTCGACGACGTGGTGCGGGCATCGTTCCTGGCACTTGAACAAGGCAAGAATGGCGGAAAATATTTCTTGAGTGATGGCAGCGTCTATCGCTCGACGGACTTCAGCCGCCTGCTCCATCTGGAGATGGGGCGGCCTTGGCTGCTGCGCATCAAGGCACCCGTGGTGCTATTGCGCGTCGTGACATTTTTTGGCGAGTATGTCGGGCGGCTGACCGGGCAGGTCTCGGCATTGAACAACGACAAATACCATATCCTTAAACAGCGGAATTGGCGCTGCAACATCCAGCCTGCCATCGACGAGCTGGGCTATCAACCTCAGGTCAACTTGGAGCAGGGCGTAAGGAAAACCGTGGCCTGGTATAAGGCAAATGGGTGGCTATAGGCATTTGAAAAGCGAAAAAACGCATCAGACTCATTGAAATAAAGAAAGATGAAGAAACTTCAACTCCTTTTTTCCCGTGAACAAAGCCCCCGTAAAGGCCTGATGGCCTTGGAATGGGTGGTTATGGGCTATTTGTCGTTCACCTTGATTTTCATGTGCCTTACTTACACGCAATTGGCAAATCCCGATGCCATGCTGTGGCTGCGTGTGCGCGTCGTGGGCATGACGGCAGCCGCCTGGGCAGTTTATCGGGCATATCCGTGCCGATTGACCTTGTTGGCGCGTGTAGTTGTGCAACTGTCGCTGCTGTCGGTTTGGTATCCCGACACTTATGAGCTCAACCGTTTTTTACCTAACCTTGACCACCTGTTTGCCCAATGGGAGCAGCAGCTTTTTGGCTGTCAACCTTCATTGGTCTTTTGTGAGTCGTGGACGCATCCTGTGTTTAGTGAATTGATGGACCTGGGCTATGCCTCCTATTTCCCGATGATAGTATTGGTGGCTATGTTCTATTTTATCTTTCGCTACAATGAATTCGAGCGTGCGTCACTGGTCATCATGGCCTCTTTTTTCATTTATTATGTCGTTTTTGTCTTTTTGCCGGTGACAGGTCCGCAATACTATTACCAGGCAGTAGGGCTTGACACCATCGCGAAAGGCATTTTCCCAAACATCCACGATTATTTCAATCACACACAAGAGCGCATGGTCAGCCCTGGGTGGCACGATGGATTTTTCTATAAGATGGTGGAAAATGCCCACGAGGCCGGCGAGCGCCCCACCGCCGCATTTCCCAGCTCGCATGTCGGCATCAGCACCGTCTTGATGTTGTTGGCTTGGCACACTCGGCAAATGAAGTTGGTCTGGCTCCTGGTCCCGTTTTTCGTCCTTATGTTTTTTGCCACAGTCTACATTCGTGCCCATTATGCCATCGATGCACTCGCCGGATTAGTATCAGGAGGCTTGCTCTATGCCGTCTTGATGAAAGCAACGCGGCCGGCTGGAGCAGTTGAGTAGCCCAAGCGAGCTGTAAGTCGCGTGCCAATTTGTTCTTCACGGACTATGCTGTCGGCGCGTAGTCTCGTGGGGGATGCCAGTCGTCGCGCCGCGGCTTTCTTTCAACGTTTTTTGTGCAATGGCCATCTTGCAAAATACAATAAATGTAAAGATTGGTGTTGAACCGAACAAGAAACCGTTAATTTGTCGAAAATAAGCGTGCAATATTCGTCCTTAACCACAGAAAAGTATATCTTTGTCTCAAGACACTATAAAGTTATGTTAGACGTTTAGCGATATACTACGGAAAAATGGAGAGACCATCGTGCGAGAATTGCCTTTTCCATTTGTTTTTCATCGGAAGAACCGCTGATTGGCGCTGAATTTCCGCAAGTGTCGCTTGTTTTCAAGTAACTTGTTTTTTTATTCTATCCCTGCCGCATGTAATCCCTGCATGCGGCAGTTCTTCTTGAAAATGCTTTTGGCGCAAGGTGGTTGTAGCATGCTTTTTAAGGGTCTTGTTGACAGCTCCGTCGTTTGACGGATGAAAATGGGACTTGTGTCAAGGAAAAAAGATGGTGGAGGATGAAGAATGGATGGATGAAGTGCAAAAAACGAAATATTTCCCATGAATTTGGCAAAATTCAACTAAATTTTATTATTTTTGTAACCATTTTGAACGAAAAACGAGAGACATGAAAAGGATATTTTTGAAAACAATGGCTGTTTTCTTTGCCCTGGGCGGAGGATGTTTTTTGACAGCATGCCAAGACCAAAAAAAATTCAAGATAGAGGGCAATATTAGTGAAGCAGCCGACTCGATGCTCTATTTTGAGCAAATGACACTGGAGGGGGGTGTCTGCCTTGACTCCGTCAAGTTGGATGGCCAGGGAGCCTTTTCGTTTGATGGGAAAGCACCCGGGGCGCCCGAATTTTACAGGTTGCGCATTGCAGGGAAGGCCATCAACCTATCCGTTGACTCGACGGAGACGATCCGTGTGAAGGCTGCTTTTCCGACGATGTCAAGAGAGTATGAGGTGGAAGGCTCGCCGGCGTGCCGCTCCATGAAAGAATTGGCCGTCATGCAGCTTAATTTACAGCAACACCTGGTGGAGATTCAGCAGTCGCCGCAATTGAACATGGCGGCAGTGCGCGACAGCATCAATAAAGTAATCCAAGCATATAAGGAAAAGGTAAAACGTGAGTACATCTACAAAGACCCGAAGTCACCGTCATCCTACTATGCTTTGTTTCAAACGCTTGGCAATACGCTGATTTTCAATCCAAAAGCTGACAAGAACGACATCAAGGCGTTTGCCGCCGTGGCAACCAGTTGGGACACCTACCATCCTGGCTCTGTGCGTGGCGAGAACCTGCATGCCATTGCCATCGAAGGCATGAAAAATGTGAGGATCATTGAAAGTCGGCAGCATCTGGAAATCGATGCGGATAAATTTGTCGAGTTGGGCTTCATTGATGTTGAATTGCCAGACAACAAGGGAATCATGAGGTCTTTGAAAGACTTGAAAGGAAAGGTTGTGATGCTGGATTTTCATCTTTTTGGAACTGAAAAGTCTACACAACGCATCATGCTGCTGCGCGAGCTTTACAACAAGTACCATGCCATGGGCTTTGAGGTCTATCAAGTCGCACTTGATGAGAATGAACACTTCTGGAAGACCAAAACGGCGGCGCTGCCTTGGGTCTGCGTCCGCGACCCGCAGGGGGCCCAGTCGCAGAACTTACTTAACTATAACGTCGTTGCATTGCCAACATACTTCTTGATCGACAAGAACGGAGTGCTTCAAAAACGCGACACTCAAATTGAAGACCTGGATGGGATGGTCAAGTCAATGCTCTGAGCACCGTCGGACGATGAAAAAACGACTGTGTAGCTCTCAAAAAAAACAGTTTAAATTTTGTATTCCGCATAAGTTGTCTTATCTTTGCATAGAATAAAGCCGGACAGGCAATTGTCTTCATTGCCGGTTCATGGCTTGGCGCAACTTGGGACAAAAGAAAAAAGTCTATTGGACATCAGATAGTCGAGCATATGAAAATGTCGAAATTCTTCTCAAAATTAGCCAGCAGAGCCCTTTGGGCAAACCTACTGGGGATGGCGGCCGTTGTTTTGCTGCTCCTGCTGGGCGTGAAGTATGGAATTGATGTTTATACGCACCATGGCGAGTCGATAAAAATACCCGATGTGAGGCATAAGTCGTTCACAGAGGCTGAAAAAATCCTGACCAGCCTGGGGTTCGAGGTGCAGGTGAGCGACACGGGCTATGTGAAGGCACTTCCGCCCGACTGCATCCTGGAACAGTTGCCCGAGGCCGGTAAAAGCATCAAGTCTGGACGAATCATCTATTTGACGGTAAACTCTTCAAGTACACCTACCTTGTCGTTGCCAGACGTTATTGACAACGGCTCGTTGCGCGAGGTGACGGCGCGGTTGCGCGCGCTCGGCTTCAAGGTTGGTCCTCCGCGCTATGTGCCGGGCGAGAAAGACTGGGTCTATGGCGTTATCGTTAATGGCAAGCACATGGCCGCCGGCAGCCGGATCTCGGTTGAGGACATTTTGACGATCGAGGCAGGCAATGGAATGATTGACGAAAGTGACTCCATCCTGATGTTACAGCCGATATATGAAAGTGTCGAGCCCGATTCGATTATGGACGCCACAGAAGGGATGGAAAATGAGACGTTGAACGAGAACGGCCATGAAACGGAATAGGTAATTTGAATTATGCGTTAGTCGTAGATATGGTTGAAAGTGTTGAAAATCAGCAATTTGCAGAATTGGAAGATGACGAGCAGCAACTTTACGAGCACTTCCGTATCAATGTAGACAAAGGCCAGGAGCCTTTGCGCATTGACAAGTTTTTGTTCGATCATTTGCAACATTCCAGCCGGAATCGTATTCAAAAAGCGGCAGATGCAGGATTTGTCCATGCCAATGGCAAGCCGGTAAAGAGCAATTACAAGGTTCGTCCATTGGATGTGATAACCTTGATGCTCGACCGTCCGCAATTTGACAGTCGCATTGAGCCAGAGGAGATACCGCTCGAGATAGTCTATGAAGACCCAGAGGTGCTCGTGGTCAACAAGCCCGCGGGAATGGTAGTGCATCCGGGATGTGGAAATTTTCACGGGACGCTTGTGCATGCGGTGGCGTGGCATTTGAAAGACATGCCGGAATTTGACGCCAATGACCCGGAGGTGGGGCTGGTTCATCGAATAGACAAAGATACCAGCGGCTTGCTCGTGGTAGCCAAGACACCGGATGCCAAGACCAAGGTCGGCGTCCAGTTCTTCAATAAAACCACACAGAGAAGCTATCAGGCACTGGTCTGGGGGAATTTAGCAGAGAGCCATGGGACTATTGAAGGCAATATTGGGCGCGATATCCGTGACAGACTGTGCATGGCGGTCTTTCCGACCGACTCCGGCATCGGCAAACATGCAGTGACGCACTACCGGGTGTTGGAGCGTTTTGGCTATGTGACATTGGTGGAATGTGTGTTGGAAACTGGTCGTACACACCAAATCAGGGCACACATGACGCATATCGGCCATCCGTTGTTCGGCGATGAACGTTATGGTGGGACTGAAATTTTGAGGGGGAATCGTTCGGGAACTTACAAGGCATTTATACAAAACTGCTTTAAGCTTTGTAACCGTCAGGCGCTTCATGCCCAAATGCTGGGATTTGTGCATCCAAAGACGGGCAAGCCGTTGGTTTTTAACTCGCCGCTGCCTGATGACTTGGAGCAATTGATTGACAAATGGCGGGCATATAGCGGCGGCATTGCAAGGGAAATATTAGATGAATCAAATAAAAACTGAAAATAAAATGAACAAAAGAAATGTTGCCATTGTTTGTGGTGGAGATTCCTCAGAATACGAGGTGTCTTTGCGCTCAGCACAAGGATTATATTCGTTTTTCGACAAAGAGCGCTATCATGTGTATATCGTTACGATAAAAAGCATGGACTGGAGGGTGCAGCTGAAAGACGGCACGGACACAAAAATCGACCGCAACGACTTTTCTTTCTTGGAAGATGGGAAACGAGTGTTTTTCGACTACGCATACATCACCATCCACGGCACCCCTGGCGAAAACGGCATCATGCAGGGCTATTTTGACTTGGTGCACATCCCTTACTCGACAAGCAACGTATTGGTGGAGGCACTGACTTTCGACAAATTTGTCTTGAACCAATACCTGCGCGGCTTTGGTGTGCGTGTGGCCGAAAGCATCCTGGTTAGAAGAGGATTTGAACATCAAATCAACGAACACGAAGTCGTGGAGAAAATCGGCATGCCTTGTTTCGTGAAACCGGCGGCAGACGGCAGCAGTTTTGGCGTATCAAAGGTGAAAAACGTAGACCAACTCGCACCAGCACTCAGGAAAGCCATGATGGAAAGTGAGACGGTGATGATAGAACAATATCTTGAGGGGACGGAAATAACGGTAGGATGCTATAAAACGAAAGAGAAAAGTGTCGTCTTCCCCGTGACAGAGGTCGTCACGAAGAACGAATTCTTCGATTATGATGCAAAATACAACGGCCAAGTAGATGAAATAACGCCGGCACGGATCTCGGACGAACTCACCAAGCGAGCGCAGGACCTCACAAGTGCCATATACGACATCTTGCACTGCAACGGCATCATCCGTATTGACTACATCATCACGAAAGGTGAGGATGGAAACGACAAACTCAACATGTTGGAGGTCAATACAACGCCCGGAATGACAGCAACCAGCTTCATCCCGCAACAGGTGCGCGCCGCCGGATTGAACATCTCCGATGTGCTGACCGAAATCATTGAAAATCAATTTTAAGCCGATAAAACCGTTTCATTATCATTCCAAGACAATGCAAATCCCGGAAAAATTCGACCCTATCCGTCCTTTTGAGCCAGAAGAACTGCCCGAAGCCTTTGCACGGCTGATGGCTGACGAACAGTTCAAAATGGTGCTGAACCACGCCATGCCAGGAATAACGCCAGAGGCGATGACAGAACAGTTGCAGCAATGCAAGACCAATCTTGACTTCCAAAAGGCGTTTTGCTATGGATTCCTGAGGAAAATAGTGAAGGAAAATGGAAAAGATTTGAAAATCGACCGCACCAGCATCGATTTGCAACAACGCTATACATTCGTCAGCAACCATCGCGACATCGTCCTGGACTCGGCCTTCCTCGACATCCTGCTCATTGAGGCAAACTGCGACACTACTTGTGAAATAGCCATCGGGGACAACCTCTTGGCCGCCAGTTGGATAAAAGACCTCGTGCGCATCAATAAGTCATTCATCGTTGAGCGAGGATTGACACCCAGGAAAATGCTTGAGGCAAGCCAGCGTTTATCCGAATACATGCATTTCGCCATTCAAGAAAAACATGAGAATATATGGATCGCGCAGCGTGAAGGCAGGGCAAAGGACTCGGACGACCGTACACAGGTGGCATTGCTCAAGATGATGAGCATGGGCGGAGAAGGTAATTGGATAGAACGACTGATACAGCTGCATATCGTGCCGCTGACCATTAGCTACGAATACGACCCTTGCGACTTCCTCAAAGCACGGGAGATGCAACTGAAACGAGATAATGCAGAGTACAAGAAAACCAGGCAAGATGACATCCTGAGCATGCAAACGGGTATGATGGGATACAAGGGAAGCGTACACTACCATTGCTCGCCATGTATCGACCAATGGCTGCAAACGCTCGACCCGAAGGAGCCCAAAGGAGAGCTCTATGAGCGAATTGCCCATCATATTGACATGCAAATACACAAAAATTACCGCATCTACGCCAATAATTATGTCGCATTAGACCTTTTGGAAGGCACGGAGACATACCAATGCCACTATACCAATGCCGAGCGGAAAGACTTTGAGCAATATGTTGAGCGGCAAATCGAAAAAATAGAACTGCCGAACAAGGACGTGCCGTTCTTACGCAAATGTATTTTGACAATGTATGCCAATCCCTTGAAAAACTTTTTGGCAACGCAGGCCCCAGAATAATACGGCTCGCCTCAATCCAAAATGCCCCCCAACCCAGGAAGATGGCATGAGTTTTGCTGAACATAAGATGAAGAAAATGAGCTAATCGCTCCCAAAACAGAAAATAAATTCAATAAATAATCATTATGGAACAACAAGAATTAGAAAGAATGATACGCGAGAGGGAGATGTCTTTCTCACTGGCTTTTCCTGCCCTGATGCGTAAAGTGTATGTATGGATGGCTTTGGCACTAGTTATCACAGGTGTGACAGCCTATGGCGTCGCCAACTCACCAGCATTATTGCAAGCCATTCTTGGCAATAGCATCCTATTTTGGGGGTTGATGCTTGGCGAATTAGGATTGGTTTTTGCCATTAGCGGTGCCATCAACCGGCTGTCAGCCGCAACGGCAACGCTATTGTTTGTCCTCTATTCTGTCCTGAACGGTGCCACCATGTCGTTCATTTTCATGGCGTACACCATGTCTTCAATCACCAGTGTCTTTTTCATCACAGCAGGCACTTTTGCAGTGATGGCATTTATTGGCTACACCACTAAGGCTGACCTGACCTCAATGGGGAAAATCCTCTTCATGGCGCTTATCGGGCTAATCATTGCTAGCGTGGTCAACATCTGGCTCAAAAGTACAGGACTGCAGCTGATTGCCAGCTATGCAGGTGTCTTGATATTCGTCGGCCTGACAGCCTATGACTCCCAGCGAATCAAGCAAATGTTGGCGGAATGTGACGAGATGGACGAGGGGGCACAAAAGATGGCCCTGCTGGGTGCGCTGACGCTTTACCTGGACTTTATCAACCTCTTCATCTATCTGCTGCGCATCTTTGGCGGCAGAAAATAGTTTTGACCTGGAAACTTAACAGCATAGTAAAAGGTGCATCGAGGCTTCGATGCACCTTTTCTGTCAAAATGACATGTTTTTCTGAATCTTTAAGCTGCTTTCTTTGTCGTAGTTTTTTTCGTCGTTGTAGTTTTCTTTGCAGCCTTTTTCGTCGTTGTCTTTGTCTTGGCTGCCGCAGCTTTCTTTGTGTCAGAATCCGCTTTCTTCACGAAGCGCCCCTTCTCATCACGGGCAGGGGTATTAGCTTTCTTAGCATTGGTAGTTGTTTTTGTCGTCTTCTTGGCAACTTTTTTTGTGGACTTTTTAGTCTCTCCGACTTTCTTGTCGGCAGTTTTCTTATCAGTTGCTGATTTCTTTGTTACTGATTTTTTAGGGCTTGCTTGTGTGGCAGCCTTGTCTTTGTAACATGCTTTACATGCATGGCGCCCGATGTTCTTGGCATTGGTGAGTGTGGTCGATTTCACCTCTTTTGCATTTCTCAGGTATCCACAGTCCTTGTTTTTATGGTAAGCAACGGCATTGCTTCCCGTTGCAATGTAAACATTGCTTTGGGCAGATACTTCAAGCGCTCCGACGAAAAAAATCGTCAACATGATAACCAAATACTTCTTCATATTAATAACAATTTAGTCTTTACTAATAATTCAGTATTCATTTATTTGTAAATTTGATAGCCTTGTTCTCAAAGGACAGATGACGATACCCTCTGGCGGCTCATTTTTTCTTTGTCTCTATGCAAATATAAATAAAAAATCTCAAAAGTGCAAAATCTTTGTTAAAAAAAATGATATATTTTGTCGGTTCATGTTTGCACAATTGTTTTTTAATAATTATTTAGAATTTTTCTGCATAAATTTTGTGTATTTGAAAAGTACTAAAATTTGAAAGCTTTTCTTCTTGTTTTGAATAGTTTTTCTAAGGATGTAGAATAAATTTTAAAAAAAGATTCGTTTTATACAATAAAAAGTATATTTATTCGTTTATATATATAATAAACAAAGAAAGTAGCTAATTAAAAAAACTCAGAACAAGTATTATGAAGGAAAAGAAAAAACGTATGGAAACGCTCAAGATGTTGATCTCGAGCATGGAGCTAGGTAGTCAGGAGGAGGTTCTGAACGCATTGAGAAAAGAGGGGTTTACGCTGACCCAGGCTACGTTGAGCCGTGATTTGAAGCAGCTGAAGGTTGCCAAGGCGGCAAGCATGAACGGTAAATATGTGTATGTGCTGCCCAACGAGACGATGTACAAGCGCATCTCGAAGAACATGTCTGCTGCGGAAATGCTCCAGACACCGGGATTTCTGTCGATTCATTTCTCTGGGAACATAGGTGTCATCAAGACGCGCCCGGGCTATGCCAGTTCGATTGCCTATAATATTGACAATACGGAGTTGCCTCATATTTTGGGGACGATAGCCGGTGACGACACGATTTTTATCGTGATGAAGCCGCAGTCCTCGCCCGACGATGTCATTTATGAGTTGGAGACTGTGATTCCCAACGTAAAAGACTATTTGTAGGCGGTCTGTATGCTAGTGTGGCATGAGGGCTTTTGAATGGGGCGCCCTGTTCAAGCGTGGTTGGCCGTGTCTGATTCGGACGTATGGTTCATGGTACGGCTGTCTTGTCACGGTGCAGACGGGCAGGTTGCCACATGGAGGCATCGCCTATGGCGTGGAATGGCTGATTGCTGGACGGAAGCATCGTCCATGTGCGGACGGGCTGGGTGTATGCGGCGCATTTGACCGTGAATGCAAGGTTGGCTTGTGGTGTCCCAAACACGGTATTGAACGGTTCCGCCATAATATGAAGAGGGGATTCCGAGTGCATCGTGCAACCTGGCAGACGGATTGTCAAAACAGGTCTGTCATACATCGTGCTATTTATATAATATAAATAGGTGTAAACGAATCCAAAATGAAGAGACTGCTATGCCAACTCCTATTGTGTCAAAACATTATAAGCCTGGCTTCTGCTGTTTTTCTATGAATTTGTGATGCGGATTTATGATGAGGCAAAGATGCGATTTCAACGTATAATGGCAACAAGCCAATCGATAATGAATTGATGAGAACGAAATGATTTTGAGACATTACTTTATTTTGCTGTTCGCTTTTGTAGGGATTTTTGCCTTGCCCGTGCACGGACAGGGCGGTTGTACTTTGCAGGAGCTTCCCGACACGGTGGTAAGCGGAGTCTACCGGCTTCCTGCCACGGTTGCTTTTTGTCAGTCGGGTAAGAAACTCCCTGCTGTTGTCTTGGTACATGGAAGCGGCCCGAATGACCGTGACGAGACCCTTTTGGGCAATAAGCCGTTCCGCGACCTGGCGCACGGCTTGGCTGCGCGCGGATTTTTGGTGCTCAGATACGACAAGCGGACACTGGTGTATAAGGAAAGGAGCGTTGCCGACCCTTCGCAAGTGAGTGTTGATGATGACACTGTTGACGATGCGCTGGCTGCCGTGGCCCGCCTGAAGCGGTTGCCAACTGTCGACAAGCGCAGGATTTTTGTTCTCGGCCATAGCCAGGGCGCCTGGCTTGCGCCGCGCATTGCCCAGCGGTCGAAGGATGTGCGGGGCATCGTAATGCTGGCAGCGCCTGCCCGACCGATGGCAGAAGTTTTGCGTGAGCAGGTGGAGTATTTGTCTCCGGCTTTTTGGACGGATTCGATGAAGAATGTGCAGTTTGAGCAGCTGAAAAATGCAGTTCCTGCCTCGTTCTGGCGCTCGTGTGATGAGTACGACCATTTGGGCACTGCCCGTGGGCTTCGCGTACCGATGTTTATCTTGCAGGGTGGGCGTGACTATCAGGTGAGCATGGACGATTTCCGGCTTTGGCAGCAGGCCCTGGCAGGTCGGCCGAACGTTAAGCTAAGGCATTATCCTTCGCTCAATCATCTTTTTATGGAGGGCGTGGGCAAGTCTACGCCGACAGAATATTACATTGCCAAAACAGTGTCGGAGGAGGTGGTGGACGACATTGCCGATTTTCTTGGACAAGCTAAATGACAGAAGACTATGGTTTCATTTGATAGCGATTACAATAATGGTGCGCATCCGCTGGTGCTGCGTCGTCTGATGGAGACCAACGACGAGCGCACAGCCACCTACGGATTTGATGTCTATACGGAGCGTGCCAAAGAGAAGATACGCTCGCTGTGCAAGATGTCTGAGGCCGATGTTTTCCTGCTGGCTGGCGGCACGCAGACCAACGCGACGGTCATCGACGCTGTCCTGCGGTCGTATGAGGCGGTTCTTTCTGCCGATACGGGGCACATTTACGTCCATGAGGCGGGTGCCGTGGAGGCTTTTGGCCACAAAGTCATCCCTTTACCCTGCGAGCATGCCAAGCTCAATGCGGAAGTGCTCCAACAGTACATGGAGGTCTTTGTGGGCGATGAGAGCCGCGATCACATGGCACAGCCCGGCATGGTTTACATTACCTTCCCCACGGAAATGGGCACTTTGTACAGCTCTGCTGAGATCGAAGCCATCTACCAGGTCTGCCGCGTCTACGATTTGAGGCTTTTCGTCGACGGTGCCCGCCTGGGGTATGGGCTGATGTCTGAAATATGCGACTTTACGATGGACTGGCTGGCCCGCCACTGCGATGTGTTTTATATCGGCGGGACGAAAGTGGGTACGCTGTGTGGTGAGGCAGTGGTGTTCACCAACATGCGTGCCCCCAAGTGTTTTTTCAGTGTCGTCAAGCGCCACGGTGCGCTTTTGGCAAAGGGTAGGCTGGCGGGCGTGCAGT
>ODAI014194380.1_pt1 | contig 12889 bp, 16 predicted proteins | sample 1539321 | NCBI WGS metagenome assembly ODAI01 (sample SAMN02144231, study PRJEB22623) | gut metagenome | biome: sheep rumen | host: Ovis aries | place: New Zealand | reverse complement strand
TGATAATGAAAATGATAATAGTAATGTTATTTATACAGAACTTAATGGTTATAAATTTATGTTTATGGGTGATGCAAGTTTTACTACTGAAAAAGAAATAATGAATAAATATAACTTATCAGATATAGATGCATTAAAAGTAGGGCATCATGGAAGTAAAACAAGTAGTGGTAAAGAATTTATTGATGAGATTAATCCAGAATATTCCATAATTAGTGTTGGCAAGAATAATCGCTATGGTCATCCAAATAAAGAGGTATTAGATAATTTAGAAAATTCAAAAATATATAGGACAGATCAAGATGGAAGTATTATGTTTAAGATTAAAAATAATAAATTTAAGATTGAGACTTGTAGTCCTTAGAAAGGAGTAGATATGATAGATAAATATTATAATGAAATAAAAAATAATTTTATAGATGATGAGATATATTCAAAAGTAAAGGATTATTCAAAAGAAAAGCATAGAGTAGAAACATATTATAAAAACGGAAAACTATTAAATGATGCTGGAAATCATTACGGCGAAAACATTATTAAGGAATATTCTAAAAATCTAATTAAGGAAGTCAATAAGAAGTATAATGAAAGAACACTTAGAAGAATGCGACAATTTTATAGAAAATTTTGTAATGTGAAATGGTCGACAATGTCGACCAAATTGAGTTGGAGCCATTATACAGAATTATTACCTATAAAAAATGAAGATGAAATGATGTATTATTATAATTTATGTATTAATCAACATATAGATATACGAAGCCTAAGAGAAAAAATAAAGAATAACGAATATAGAAGATTGCCTATTGAAACTAAAAATAAATTAATAATTGATGATAAGCTTGAAGTAAAAGACCTTGTGCCTAATCCTATATTAATTAGAAATAAGAATAATATAGAAATAATTACTGAGAAAGCATTACATAATTTAATATTGGAAGATATAGAATCATTTATGAAAGAACTTGGTAATTCATTTACTTTTATGGGTAGTGAATACAAAATTAAAATAGGTGATAGAAATCATTATATTGATTTATTATTATTTAATGTAAAATTTAATTGTTACGTGGTTGTAGAATTAAAAGTAACTGAGTTTAAAGTTGAATTTATATCACAAGTTCAAAAATACATGAATTACATAGATAAAAACATAAAAGAAATAAGTAATAACAATACAATGGGAATTCTAATATGTAAAAGAGAAAATAAATTCGTTATAGAATATTGTTCAGACGATAGAATTGCTGTGAGAGTTTATGAATTAGTGTGATATAATAAATATAGGATGTGATGATTATGCAAAAAATACTTGAAACAAATTTGTGTAAAATTAATTATTCCGATAGTTTGGAAAACTTATCTAATGCAACAGTCAAACTATTGCAAAATAAGATTATTGAATATAAAAAATTATTTAATATTGAATTTAATGAACAAATTATTGTGAATTATTTTGATAATTTAGAAGAATTTAGAGAATTTATATATAAGATTAGAGGAGAAAGAGAATCACTACCAAAATATGCAAAAGGTACCTATGATGATGGCATGGTTAATGCATGCATTGAACCAGATACACAATTAAAAAGTCTATATACCGCAAGCCACGAGTTGTTTCATATCTTATATATGAGATATATATTAAAAAATAATTATTCAAAAAGAATAGTTTGGTATGATGAAGGTATGGCACAATTTATGTCTGGGGAAAAGGATAAATATGCTAATGAAGAAAAATTTAAAAGCTTTTACTTAAAGGTAAAAGAGAACACTAAAACAATACCAAATTTAAATAATTTAGAACATGGTAATTCTTTTTGTAACGATCAATATAATGGATACGATTTAAGTTATTTATCTATAAGATATTTAAGTGAAATATTAAATTCAGAAGATTTTAAAAAGCTTATGTCTGATTTTTCAAATATTAGGGAATATGGGAATGACATAGTAACTAAAATGTTTTCTTATTTTGATAAAAAAATTAATAATTAATATACATTGAAACTGCAATACTACATTGCAGTTTTTTTGTATGTACTAACTACTCAATACCAGTAGGTAAGAAAAACCGTTATGGTCATCCAAATAAAGAAGTATTAGAAAATTTAAATAATTCGAAAATATATAGAACAGATCAAGATGGTAGTATTATGTTTAAAATAAAAAATGATAAATTGGAAATTGAAAAATGTCTGCAATAAAAATATATATGATATAATATCTATAGGATGGTGATAATACTATGGCATCTTCAGTTATACATATGGCAGTTGCAAGTGAGATAAATAAAATCATAAAAAAAGATAATCATAAATTATTAATAGGATCAATTGCTCCTGATATATCAAAACATTTGGGAGAAACTAAAGTAAAAAGCCACTTTTTAGATAGTGATGATACTGACATACCTAATATAGATAAATTTTTAAATAAATATAAATCTAAATTAAATGACGATTTTGTTATAGGTTATTATATTCATTTATATACAGATTATTTATGGTTTAAGTATTTTATATCAGAAATTTATAATGAAGAAAATAATATGATAACAAAATTAGATGGTAGTATTGTAAAATGTAATGGAAATATGCTAAGGATTTATATTTATAACGATTATACGAATATGAATATAAAATTATTGGATGAATATAATATGGATTTATCTATATTTTATGAAGAAATACCTTACTTAGAAAACATAATTGATGAAATTCCAATGAATGAAATTAAAACTATAGTTGATAAAGCATCTATAATTATCAAAAATTCAAAGGAACATAAAGATTTTGTTTTTAATATAGAAAATATTAAAAAATTTATAGAGAGAAGTACTGAACTGATTTTAGCGCAATTAAAAGAATTAAATATTGATTAATTCTTTTTTTCATAAATCCATATGCATAAACGTATGTCACCACATGGAGATTATGATCATATGGGAGAAGCAATTAATTTAGTTAATAATTTTAAAGTAGAGAAAGTAATCTTCAATTGTGGACCATATAACAATTTAGAAAAAGAATTAATAAAATTATTAGATAAAAAGAAAATAAAATATTATTCATGTATTAAAGAAATAAATATAGATAAGAATAATAGGTATGGCCATCCAAATAAAGAGGTATTAGATAATCTAAAAGATTCAATAATATATAGAACAAATGAGGTAGTATTATATTTAAAATTAAAAATAATAAATTAAAGATTGTGACATGTAGTCCATAGGAAGGAGTAGATATAAATATTGCAAGAGAATATATTAGTGTGATATAATGTTGCCATGGAAGTGATTTTATGGCAATCGAAAAGTTATCAGATGTTAGTCCTTTTAAAGCTTTATTTTTAAATGATTCAGATATTAGTAATTATGTTTTTAAAACAAAAAGAATAGAGATTGATATTGAAAAAAGTTATGATATAGCACTTGTTTTAGGATGCAGTGATTACGATATAATGCAGCGTCGAGCTGATGAAGCTATGGAGTTACGTCGTCAAGGCACTGCCGGTAAACTATTCTTAACTGGCGGTGTTGGGTTCTTAAGTAAAAATCGTGAAACATCTGAAGCATATATAATGAGACAATATATGATGTCGAAAGGAATCGCTGATAGTGATATAATAATTGAAGATAATTCAAGAAATACATATGAAAATATGAAAAACTCGCTTGCTCAAATTGAAAGAGAATCTGGTGAAGGTGGAGAAGTCATTATTGTAACTTCTGATTTTCATAGTAAAAGATCAAAAGGAATGCTTGAAAAAATGACTCCTTTAAGTATTTATTCTTATGGGGTGTTAGATGGTAAGCATGATTTTGATAAATGGAATAATTATAACTTTTCTACCAAAAGACTTATTAGAACAGAGGCCTTGTTACTTTCTTGGTATACACAAAGAGGGATAATTGATGATCAAGAAGTAACTTCAATTAATAGATTGTCAAGAAGATAAATAAAGGAGTGAAGTGAATGATAGAGAATAATTATTTTAATGCATTTGATGAAAAAGGAATAGAGTCAATATATCGAATGCTATATTGTAAAGTGATTGATGGCAAATCAATTGTTTGGTATACTGATGGTAGTGTTGATGATAATGGAAAATATAATATCTATATATCATCATATAAAGAAAAGGATAACATTTTTTTACTAGATTCGATAGATGATGAAGAAATAAAAAAATATATTAATATTTTTAAACAGGACTTATCAATAAGATAGTTCTTTTTTTTGCACTAAATTCGTATGCATAAACGTGTGTCAGCACATGGAGATTATGATCATACGGGAGAAGCTATTAATTTAGTTAATAACTTTAAAGTAGTGAAAGTAATATTTAATTGCGGAGCTTATAACGATTTAGAAAAAGAATTAATAAAAGTATTAGATAAAAAGAAAATAAAATATTATTCATGTACCAAAGAATTAAATATAGATAAGAATATATTATATTTCTTACAGACAAAAATGGAAGTACTTTGTTCAAAATTAAAACTAATAAACTAAAATCAGAAACATATATATTGTGGCAAAAAAGAATTGTGTGTTATAATTATTATGGTTATAGCTAATACCAAGTTAAACGTAACATGCGTTTTTAGGAGATATTTTAATATAGTGGGGGATAACATGATAATAAATAAAGAGCTAAAAATTGGCAACAAACTAAAGAAATACCTGGGATATGATGTGATAAAACAACTCAAGAACAGTTTGATAATTTAGTCGAGTATGTTATTCAAAATGAAAAAAACTGTACGAGATTTTATGGAGATTGTGCGGATGCTAATATGGTTATAATTTTAATAAAGTTATAGATTTCTTGTAGATGCTAAAGACTCATATTATACATCTGAATTAGTATCATATGTAGATGGCCGGTTTGATCAAGAATATTTAATTAATATAATGTTAAAAACAAGGAACGTAGATTTTATAGAGTCAACACCATATCTTATTGTGGTATGCCATAGTATTTTATTTGGACAAGAAATATATAAAAGAATTGAATCTTATATAACTTCTATCAAATAAGCACACTAATTATAATAAAGGATTGGAAAAATGATTGAAAAACAACAGAAATGTTATACAAATCTTGAATGTAAGGAGGTGTATTAGGAGTGAACTATTTAATATATGGAACTAGTTATCATTTAATAGATATCGAAATTAAAAAAATATTAGGAAATAAAAAGTATGAAACCAAATTTTTAGAAGATATATCGATAAAAGACATCGTTGAAGACTTAAATTATTCTTCAATGTTTGATGATGAAAAGACCATAGTCATTAAAAATGCAGAGCTAATTTTTGATAAGGATTATTCTAATAAAGAGGAAGATATAAATAGTCTAAGCGAATATTTAGCTAATCCTAATAAACTTACGACTTTAATACTTATATGCTCTACTAAAATATCGGAAAGATCAAAGAAAGCTAAAGAATTTTTAAGTCACTTCAAAGTAATAAATACACCGACAGTTACGAAACAATTCGAGTTAGCCAAGCTTATGGATGAACTAATAAGAAAAGATGGTTATGCCATCAGCCAAAACGCATTAAATAAATTTGCCATAAAATGTGCACTTTCCATAGATGTCGCAATTATGGAATTTGATAAGCTAAAAACATTCAAAAATGATAATAAATTGATCAGCGAAAGAGATATAGAAGAATATGTTTCGAATTATAATACTTCGGATATATTTGAATTCAAGGATGCTATCATTAATAAAAATATTGGAGAAGCCCTTAGGTTACTAGACGATTTAGAGACTTCAAAGATAGAGTTAATTCCTCTCATCGTAATGCTAGCGAAGGAATTTATTACAATCTATAATGTGAAATTCCTCGTAGAAAAAAAACACAATAACGATCTTATAAGTACAAAACTTGGGAATATGCATCCATACAGAGTAAAACTTTTAAGGGAAACGGGAAATAAGTACTCACTCGATGAACTAAAGAAAATAATTTTGTATTTGTGTAATCTCGATATAAAAATGGTGACTAAAGATAACTTAGGCTTTGATGAATTGCGACAATTTATTATTTTACTATAAAAAAGAACTCTAATTTAGTGAGTTCTTTATTTTTTCTGTGTTTTTAAAATTTAGTTTTGCAACATTTTTAAGTTCTTCTATTCCATACTTTTCCACAAATTCTTTTCCTGCTTTATCTGCGATATCTCCAGCACCTTTTGGTATAGTCATCTTATATTTTTCTTCTAGTAAGTGCATCTCTTTTAGGAATATATATCTACTAATAATGCTGGATACTGCAACACTCAAGCATTTGTCTTCTGCCTTTGTAGTAAAGGTAATATTCTTTACTTTGTTTGGAACTTCACTTATGTGTTCGAAGTATTTTGATACTAATGAGAATTGATCAACTACGACATATTTATACTCATAGTTATCTCTATTTAATAAAGAATATAGAACTTTATTATGCAAAATTGCTTTTACTTTATTCATATTAGTAATTCCGACATCATTATATTCTTTGCAGGATAGTGTGTAACTTACGAATGGTATTTTTTGACTCAACTTCGGAGCAATCTCCATAATCTTTTCGTCAGTAACCTTTTTAGAATCTTTAACACCTAGTCCCTCAACAAAACTTATATTTTCTTTAGAGACATAAGAAGCTGTTACGACAATAGGTCCAAAGTAATCTCCTGTACCAACCTCATCAGATCCAATAGTACTTACATTTTTAAATCTCGGATCGGCCAAGTCTTCTTTTTTCTTTTTATCTTTTGCATCTTTTATGGCAAGTTCTTTATCTATATCTCTTTTATTTAGAAATGCCTCTCTATCTCTCCACCATGCATAATCTATATCAGCAGAAATACCTTGAAACATGATTTTACCTGATTCATAAAGTGTTACTACCGTACCTGCATCGCTACTTTGAAATACAGAATATGGGGGTTTTTCTTCTTTCATCGTATCTTTATAATGTTCTATTATTTCATCTTTTAGATTGGGACTTATTTTATATACTATTGTCATATAATTCACCTCTTATAGATTAATTTTATCATGGGTCACTAAAAAAGTAAAACTACACAGTTTTACTTTTTTTCTCTTTATAATAATTATATAACTCTTTAAATCTATTAAAATGAACAATTTCTCTTTGCCTTAAGAATAATAAGGGTGCGATTACATCTTTATCAGTTGCTAGATTGATTAAGTTTTCATAGGTTGCTCTTGCTTTTTCTTCTGCAGCCATATCTTCTGATAAATCAGCGAATACATCTCCAGTCGAAGCGAAGTAAGACGCTGTAAATGGTATACCGTTTGCGTCTACTGGATATATCCCATAGCCGTGCTCTGTATAATAGCTTTCCAATCCTGCAGTTTTTAGTTCTTCGATACTTGCGTCAGATATTAGCATTTTTACCATTGTAGAAATCATCTCTGCATGTCCCATCTCTTCTGTTGCAATATCATTCAGTAGGCTTCTTCCCAAATCGTCTGGCATATTAAATTTTTGACTAAAGTATCGTAACGCTGCACCAAGTTCTCCATTTGGGCCACCAAACTGAGTAATAATGTTTTTTGCCATCGCTAAATCTTTTTTCTTTATCGATATAGGATAAGGTAGAGCTTTTACATATTTATACATTACATTCCACCTTCTTCCCAAGGCCAAACTCCCTTTGACCATTCATATTCATTCTGTGTTTCATCTAAAGTAAGTGGACCATAAATTGATGAATACTCATCTTTCTTTTCCATACAAGATCGAACGTACTTCTTAATTAATTCATAAGCCTCCATATCAGTAGGATTTAAATCCAAGTATAAATTTAAATCATTTATTGCAAAATCTAACTTTTGTATTTCCAACAGTTTTTTTTCTCTTTCTGTATTTGCCTTTAAATCAAATGGCCTATAATTTTTATATTGGTCATATAAGTCTGGAAATAGATTTCCATTTTTAAGCGCTTCGTCTAGGTTGTAGTATTTTTTTTCTTTCATGGATGCAGTATTTCCATTCATTATGTCTATTGCAAAATCATAGTCGTCATCTGGTTCTCTTGGAATCAAATATATTCCATTTTTATCGAATAACATAAATTTATTCTCCCTTCTAAAGTAGATTATGAAATAGTTATGTAAAATCCTGGGCAAATGATGCTGTTTACAAAAAAATGTAAAGTGTAACTTTTTAGAAATAAAAATATTGAAAAAAGCAAATTGGTACTGTACTATTAAAGTAGAAAGTGGTACAATGTGGTGGAAAGTGGGGGAACAATGGCTATGTTAATAGGAGAATATCACCACAATTTAGACAATAAAAACCGCCTAATGATGCCTTCTAAAACCTTAAATGAACTAGGTTTAGAAGTAATTGTTGCTCGTGGTTTTGAACATTGTTTGATGGTTTATCCGATGGCCAAGTGGGAAAGAGTTATCGAAAAATTTTCAGAATTATCGATAACAAAGTCCGATACCAGAAAATTTATGAGAATACTTCTATCAGGTGCTACTTCTTGCAAATTTGATTCTCAAAATCGAATTTGTCTACCTGCCGTTCTTAAAAGTTATGCAGATATCGATAAGGAAGTTGTCATATTGGGTCTCGATGATCATTTAGAAATATGGTCAGAAGAAGCTTATAAGCAATTTCTCGATGACAACTTGGAAAGCTTTTCGGAAATTGCGGAAAAGATCTACGAATAGGGTGAAGATATGGAACATATCAGTGTACTTAAAGATGAAGCCATTGAAGGGCTTAATATTAAGCCAGATGGAATATATGTAGATGCTACTTTGGGACTTGCAGGACACAGCATGGAGATTCACAAGCGATTAAAAAGGGGTCGCTTAATCGCCTTCGATCAGGATCAAGTTGCCATCGAACACTCCAAAAAAGTTTTTATGGGGCAAGATAATGTCACTATAATTCATGCAAACTTTTCAAATATGAAAAAGGAACTTGCAAATATTGGAATTACGGGTGTCGATGGCATACTATTTGATCTTGGGGTTTCTAGCCCGCAGATTGATGATGCTTCGAGAGGATTTAGTTTTCAGAAAGATTCAGAACTCGATATGAGGATGGACTCTACAAGTACTTTTAGTGCTAAAGATGTTGTAAACGAGTATTCTCAAGAGGATTTAACAAAAATCTTTTATCAATACGGAGAAGAAAAATATAGTTCTCAAATAGCAAGAGCAATCATAAAAAATAGGCCAGTTACTAGAACACTCGAATTAAAGGAAATTATTACATCATCTGTTCCTTTAAAATACGCGATTAAGCATCATCCAGAGAGAAAAATATTTCAGGCGATAAGAATCGAAGTAAATCAGGAGTTAAATGTATTAAAAAGCGTACTTCCGGATGCAATAGAATTACTTAATCAGAATGGAAGAATATCTGTGATAACATTTCATTCACTAGAAGACAGAATAGTGAAACAGACATTCAATAAATATTCATCAATCGATCCGTTAGTTAAGGGATTACCAACTATTCCAGAAGAATACAAACCAAAAATAAGATTAATAAATAAAAAACCTATAATTCCAAGTAATGAAGAAATAGAATATAATCCAAGAAGTAAAAGTGCAAAACTTCGCATTGTAGAGAGGATATAAATTATGAAAAAGAATAAAAAGAGTAAATTACAAAAATCAGATAAAATTTTCTTGACAATTATCGTACTATTGGCAGTTATGGTACCTGTAGCAATGGTTTTTTCTCAAGCAGCTTTATCTAAGAGTAACATCGAAGTAGAAAAAATTAGACATAAAGTAAAAAAACAAAAAAACGATAACCAAAGCCTTTCAATGCAAGTTGATGAATTGGCAAGTCTATCAAATATACAGGGAATTGCTAAAGAGTACGGTTTAAGTTATAATAATGATAACATCATTGTCATTAATAACTAATTTTTGACATTGTTTTTATGGAGGATTATTATGAAAAGAAGGAACAACACAATTAGATTGAATTACTACATATTATTTGGTGTTGTTCTTTTATTTTGTGTGTTTATCGTTAAATTAATATATATAAGTTATTCTAAGAACGTCGATGGCGTCAATATTAGAGAATTTGCTGCAAATAGGAATACTAGAACAGAAGTTCTTCTTGCTTCTCGCGGCTCGATTTATAGCTCAAATAACGAGGTGCTGGCAAAAGATGTTAACTCGTATACGATAGTTGCATATTTATCTTCTACTAGAACAACAGACGAAAGATACCCACATCACGTCGTCGATAAAGAATATACTGCAAACACATTGAGCGAGTATATCAATACTAGCCCTGAAAAAATTATGCAATATTTGAGTTTTAATGGTTACCAAACATATCTTGGACCTGGTGGGACAAACATTAGCGAAAAAAAGAAACAAGAGATTGCTGCTTTAGATCTACCCGGAATAGATTTCATTCCTAGCGTAAAAAGGTACTATCCCTTTGGTGATTTTGCTTCATACATAATAGGGTATGCTAAAAAGTATGATGACGGTAAAATCGTTGGAGAGTTAGGAGTAGAATCATACTATAATAAGGAATTGACTGGCATTAATGGTAAGAATACATATCAAAAAGATGCTTATGGTTATCAGATTGCTAATACGCCTGTATTGACTGAAAAAGCTAAGAGTGGTTGTGATATCTATCTTTCAATCGATTCTAATGTTCAAATGTATTTGGAAAATACTCTTGAGGATTTTAAAAAGGAGTATACGTATGAATGGGCGACGGTTACTGTTGCAAATGCAAAGACCGGTGCAATTCTTGGAAGTGCATCTACTCCTAGTTTTGATCCAAACATATTAAATATATCTAACTATAATGCTCCTTTGGTGAGTTATACATATGAGCCAGGTTCGACCATGAAAATATTCAGTTTTATGACCGCAATAGAAGAAGGCATATATGATGGAGATAAGAAGTATTTATCAGGTTCTAAAAAAGTAGGAGATAGTACTATTAGCGACTGGAATAAATCAGGTTGGGGTCATATTACATATGATACGGGATTTACTTATTCATCAAATGTCGCTGCAATCAATTTGGGATTAGCACTTGGTCGGGATAAATTAGTAGAATACTATAAAAACTTCGGCTTCTCATCGAAGACAGGGATAGAAATGGCCAATGAATATCCTGGTGTTCTAAACCCTAAAAGTGACGTGGATTTAGCTAGTATTTCAGTTGGTCAAGGATTGACTACGACTCCAATTCAAAATGTTCAGGCTTTAACTACACTTGCTAACAAGGGAACAATGGTAAAACCTTACATCGTAGAGAAAATAGTCGACCATGACACAGGAAAGGTGCTATATCAAGCAAAACGGCAAGAGCTTACAACTCCAGTAAGTGAAAAGACAGTCGAAAAAATGTTGGAGCTCATGTATATGACTGTAAATGGAAGTGATTCTGGAATTACAGGAAAATACTATAAAACTGACAGTACAACATTAGTAGGTAAGACTGGTACAGCACAGATTGCATCGAGTAAAGGTGGATATCAGACAGGCTCGTACAATAACATTCGCTCATTCGCAGGGGTATTCCCATATGAAAATCCAGAATACATAATATATTTCTCAGTTAAAAAACTTCAAGGATCAACTCCAGCGATGGCTAAAGTTGTAAAATCCGTAGTAGAAAGTATAGCAAAATATAAAAATTTAGATCAATTGGTCGTAAAAGAAGACAAGTCCAAACTTGTAAATATCGAAAATTATATAAATAAAGATATCAATGTAGTTAGAGAGTCTTTATCTAAAGCAAATATCAATACAGTAGTAATTGGCACTGGAGATCGCGTAATTAACCAATATCCTTTAAAAGGCAGTACAATAATACAAGAAAACAAGGTATTCTTACTCACAAATTCCTTGGACATTTCGATTCCGGATTTATCGGGATGGTCAAACAGTGACGTTACAAACTATTGTTCTCTTATAGGACTAGATTGCAAGTTAAATGGCTATGGAAAAGTAATAAGTCAATCGATTCCCGCAGGTGAAAAAATTGCTTCTAAAGATTCAATAGAAATAGAGTTGTCGAGGTAGACATGAAAATAGTTAAAAAAATATTTTGTTCGTATAAATCAATAATTGTTCTACTATCAATACTAGTAATCATACTCCTTGCGTTCAATCTATATATAGTAAAGACCACAAAAATATATTCTTTTAGTGGAACACATGAGAAACTTGCTATTTTACCAGGAACAATCTATATAGGTTATAATATTAATCGGTTCCAAGCACCTCAAATAGTATATAACGGGGAGAATATAACATTAAAAAGTGGAGTAGTTGGTTACTATATCGAAAGTGAGCCAATTTCTATATTTGAATTTAATACAGAGTTAAAACTTAAAGATATACTAAACTCTCATGACTTTAGTTTCACAGAAATGCATAGGAATGCGCAAAAGCTAAGTAAGAGCAAACTCGATAGATTAGAGAATTTAATGTTTAGCATTAGCGCAGAGAAAAAAGATGGAGAAGACTTTGTCGTAGAAGTGCCATTAAAAGCGGAATTTTTAGGGAAATAATAAAAAAAACAATTCATATTTCAAAAAAAATATTGAAATATGTTTTTTTTATGTTATAATTGAATAGCAATTTGCATTTTGTCTCCTTAGCTCAGCTGGTAGAGCAACTGACTCTTAATCAGTGGGTCTACGGTTCGATCCCGTAAGGGGACACCAGAAAGAAAACAAGCACTTCAAATTGAAGTGCTTTTTTTGTTTATACTTTTACCTTTTAATATTTTTAACTCCTTTAGTACCTTTAACTCCTTTAACACCGTTACTAGTATAACCAGCTAAGATATTAGTATCAAATGAGTGAGTCTTAGAAGATCTCTTCTTATGTTCTTTAATA
>ODAI013444761.1_pt1 | contig 12889 bp, 11 predicted proteins | sample 1539321 | NCBI WGS metagenome assembly ODAI01 (sample SAMN02144231, study PRJEB22623) | gut metagenome | biome: sheep rumen | host: Ovis aries | place: New Zealand | reverse complement strand
ACTGCACACCGAAAAAAGTGTCTTATGCAACAAGTTTGGGTCCGCTGGAAATTGACTGGTCACAGTATGATAAAGAGCGGTATGTGAATGCGTTAAAACAATTTACTTGCATTTCTGCAAGGGAGGAAAAAAGCAGACAGATGCTTGCGCAAATAGCACCTGAAACAGCAGTCGATGTATTAGTGGATCCCACTTTATTGTTAGATGTAAGCGAGTGGCGGCAGATTCAGTCGCAAATGAATGTAAATGGCGGCAAATATATCTTGTTTTACTGTTTAGAGCCGACGAGGGACCATATTCGATTAGCAAAGCTCCTTTCTAAAAAAACAGGCATGCCGGTAGTGGCAACGGCATATAGGGGAAAGAAAGATTATTTTAATCCGTTTGTGAAGCAGTACGATGCCGGACCAAGAGATTTTCTCTCACTGATTGACCATGCATCCATCGTGCTCACCTCTTCTTTTCACGGTACGGCGTTTTCACTGATTTACGGTAAACCGTTTTATGCGATAGACGGCATGAAGGATGGCAGAATCAGTAATATTCTTCGTTTGTCACATGCCGAGAGAAATGCTATTGCACTGAATGCGGCGGATTTTGAAAACGAACCGCAGGCGGCAGATATAAGGGCATGGATTAAAGAACAGCGAAAAACCAGCCAAGAGTATCTGACAGCAGCATTAGGTTTGTAAAAAAGGTTTAAAGGAAACTTTCAAATGGGTATGAATGAAAATATAAAAATCAGCGTTATTGTTGCAGTTTACAATACAGAACCTTTTTTAAAAAAATGTTTGGAGTCTATTACAGAGCAAACATATCATAACCTCGAAATCATCCTAATAGATGACGGTTCTACCGATTCTTCGCCTGCAATTTGTGATGCATATGCCGCGAAAGATTCACGCATTACCGTGAGCCACCATGAAAACAGGGGGCTTTCCGCAGCGCGCAATGAGGGAATTCGCATGGCAACAGCAGCCTACATTACTTTTGTAGATAGTGATGATTATATTGAGCCGGATACCTATGCATTGGTTGCTGAAGGGATTCAGCAATACACACCCGATTTGCTGTTTTTTCGGGAAAAGTCGGTTGATTTAAGTGGAAAAACCATTTATGTGCATGGAGAAACACCTACCGGTGAAATTCAGCTAAAAGACAGTGCGTTTGCGCAGGAACGCATTATCGGGCAACAAATCAACGGCATGTGTGATAAAGTTTACCGCGCAGATATTCTCAAAAATGTACATTTTGAAGAGGGAAAAGTGCACGGTGAGGATTTTCTTTACAATATCACAGCTTTAAAACAGGTAAAAACGGCTGTTTTTATAGACAAAATACAATATAGCTATGTTACAAATCCAAATTCGGTAACACGCAGAAAGTTTACACCCGAGATTTTTAATCAAATGTATTTTAAAGATATGGTGGCAGAAGTTGCTGCCGAAAGCTTTCCGGATTATGCGGCGATTTGCCAAAAAAGGGCGTTTTTGGCAAGGTTGCACACATGCAGACCGATTTATAAAGAGCGTTTAGAGCAGCAGTATGCCGATAGGTTGGAAGAAATCAATCGCTATATGAAAGCAAAACATAGCGAAGTGGTTTTAAATAGGGTTGAGAGTACAGAATATTGGCTTTATTTTCACTCAAAGCCATTGTATAAAATATTCTTAAAAATTGTAGGAATGAGAAAACATTAAGGAAGGAAAAATTATGAAAATATTTGTTGTTGGTGCACATTTAGATGATATCGAGCTCGCCTGCGGCGGGACACTTGCCAAAGCTATTGAAGCGGGGCATGAGGTAAAGACTGTAATCATGAGTCAATCGGGCTATACCAATTTTGATGGCAAGCAGATGCGAAAAAACGATGATGCTGTTGCAGAAGGCACCAATGCTTTGCATGCATTAGGTGTTACGGATATTGAAATATTGGATTTTCCGACAAAAGACATTCCCTACCACTCCTCTGTGATTGAGGCAATTGATCAGCGTATTTCGGAATATGACCCGGATGTGATTTTTTGCCATCATCCTTTTGATACGCACCAGGCACATGTGGGCGTAAGCAAATCTACCATATCGGCAGCAAGGCGAAAAAACACCATTTTTATGTTTGAGCCGATTGCGCCTTCAGGAAGGAGTTATGTGCCGTTTAAACCGCAAATGTATGTGGATATCAGTGAAGTAATGGATAAAAAAATAGAGGCACTGAAACTGCACACAACCGAGTATCACAAATTTGGTGAAGAGTGGATTACCGGCGTTACCTGTCGCTGTGGTTTTAGAGGTTACGAAATCGGCACGAAGTATGCAGAAGCGTTTGAGGTGCTTCGTTGCGAATTGGACTTCGGAAAGAAGGGCTTATTATGATTATTACCATTCATCAGCCCGAGCATTTACCATGGCTTGGCTTTTTTAACAAGCTTTCTAAAGCAGAAATATTTGTGATTTTGGATAGCGTGCCTTACCGGAAGAATTATTTTCAAAATCGCAATAAGATTATTGGTTCTAACGGGGAACAGTATATCGGTATTCCGACTGTGAATGTAGGGCACATTGAAGGCACTATCGCCACTACAAAAATCGCGATAGACGGGAATGCAAAGTGGAAAACAAAATATTTGAACACAATTAGAATGAGTTATGGCAAGCACCCCTATTTTAATGAGGTGTTTCCGATTTTAGAAACTGCTATTATGATGGAGACCGATTTATTGGCGGATATCAATATTGCTATTTTCACTTCTTTTGCAGAAAAAATGGGCTTTAGTCCAAAATATGTACGCTCAAGCACATTAGATGTTAGTGGCGCAAAATCAGACTTAATTTTAGATATATGTAAGAATTTGAAGGCAGATACCTACATTGCGGGTCCCAGCGGCAGAGATTATTTAGATATGCAGAGCTTTCGTGATGCGGGAATTAAGGTTGTGTTTAATGATTACAAACATCCCGAATATCCGCAAAGAAAAACAGAAACATTTGTGCCGTATATGTCTGCATTAGATTTATTGATGAATTGCGGCTTTGAAGAGGGCAGAAGAATTATCCTTGAGGGCAACGAAGGCGTTAGCGAGGAATAACAATCGAAATGAACATATTAATTATTTCACATTTTTATGAGAAGGATGGTGTAATGGGTTCCGTTCGGTGGACAAGTTTTGCACACCGCTTGGCAAAAAAGCATAATGTGTTTGTTGCGACTCATGATGACGGTGTTGCATCATTAGCAGTAGAGCCGAGTAATGGAATCACAGTATTAAAGATTGATAATGAGTGTAATTATGTTAAGCGGGGTAAAAACAAAGTTGCACCCCAAAAAACACAAGAAAAACTCATTTTAGAATCCGTAGAGGCAAAAAAGCAACCGTCAAGTTTAAAAAACATTTTGCGCACATCGTTATATATGGAGAGCATGCGCTTTTCTGCCAAAAAAAATGCATCTCATATTATGCAATATTTTACACAAAACAGTATTCATATAGACTGTGTTATCAGCACTTCGCGCCCGTTTATTGATTGTTTCATAGGATATTATATAGCAAAAAGAATGCATAGCCCATGGATTTTAGACCAGCGCGATTTAGCTTATAACGACGGTGATTCTGATTTTACAATGAAAGCTTACTGCCGCTGGTTTAAGAGAATGGAACCAAAGGTTTCGGCATTTACTTTGGTTTCTTACGGTATGGCAAAAATGTTTGCCGAGCATTGTCGTTTTGAAGGCACCAAAAAAGAAAAAATCAAGGTGCTACACAATGGGTATGATACAGAGCATAGGGATGTTTCGCTTGCAACCCATCAGCATGCCGCACTTACTGTTTCTTATGCGGGGGATATGTATTTAGGGCGTCGAGATGCTGATATGCTTTTTGCCGCAATAAAACAGGTGGCAGATACTTCTTCAGAAATAAGTGCAAACGATTTCTCATTTTCATATGCCGGCAAAGAGGGCGCAGTGGTTCGTTTACAAGCTGAAAAATACGGTATACAAGCCATTGTAAATGATTATGGATTTGTGCCCCATGCACAAGCGATTCGCTTACAGCAGGAATCGGATTTATTGCTATTATTAACTTGGAATACGGGGATTGACCAAGGCATTCTACCCGGCAAGTTTTATGAATATATGATGGCGGAAAAACCGATTATATGTATTACTTGCGGTTCTTTGCCAAATGGCGAAGCAGAACACATGATAAATAATATGCATTTGGGTATTGCTGTTAATGAAATCGAATACAAAAAAGGTATTGAGCAATTAGCTTTGTATTTGAAGCAGCAGATGCAAAACAAAAAGCAAAAACAAAAAATTATATATACTCCTGACAAAGCCAAAGTGCTTGAATTTAATTATGATAATTTGGCTTTAAAATTAGAACAGTTGATAGAGGAAATCGTATGATAAAAAGAATTATTCTTATTACAAATGCATTTCCATACGGTAGCGGAGAAACTTTTTTAGAACCGGAAATATCATGTGTTCCGAACGATGTGGAGATGGTAATTGTGCCGCTTCAGCAACCGGAAGGAACAGCAAGGGATGTTCATAATTGTCGCATCTGTTCGTTAAAGAATGTTGCTTCTCCAAATAGCAGATTTACAATATTGAAAGCAGTGTTCTCAAAAGTCTTTTTTCAGGGCTTAAAAGAACTCAAACAATGCAATAAATTCAGCAAACGCGGTCTTAAAGAATTGTTAATGTTTGTTTATTCCGCAAAAGTAATAGCGGCGAAAATACAAGCCTCACTTTTGCAAAATCAGATTGTGATTGATGAACATGATATTCTATATTCTTATTGGATGGACAGTGCTGCTTTAGCAGCATATTATCTGGCAAACAATAAGGCAAAAGTGATTTGCAGGACACACGGTGCCGACCTTTATGATGAGCGCACCGAAATCGGGCATCAATTTTTAAGAAAATATATGTGCAATCGCTTTAGTAGCGTTTTCCCAATTTCCAAGCAAGGAGCAGATTATTTAATTAACAGAACCGAATGCAGTAATAAAATACATTTTTTCCATTTAGGCGTTATGGATCACGGGGAGCAGCCATATCACCATTCAAATTTGCTAAACATCGTAAGTTGTTCTAATGTGATTGATTTAAAAAGGCTCGATATCATTATTGAAGCATTGAGTGTGTTAAAGGATATTCCCTATCGGTGGATACATTTTGGCGATGGAGAGAAATTGGAAGAGATTAAGCAAAGAGCAACATCAAAATTAGCTGCAGGAACATTTTGGTTCGCAGGCAGAGTACCGAATGATGAATTGCACCGATATTATCAACAAAATGAGGTGAGCATATTTGTAAATGCAAGCGATACAGAGGGTATCCCTGTATCTATTATGGAGGCAATTAGTCATGGTATACCGGTGATTGCTACTGATGTAGGCGGTACAGCCGAGGTGGTACATCACAAACAAAACGGATTGCTCATCGAGCCGGGAAATCCGCTTGCATTGGCTGAGGCAATTCAAAGCATTGCCCAACTGCCGGAAAGTGAATATATGCATTTTAGAGAAAATGCAAGGCGCGAATATTTGCAAGATTGGAATGCACAAGTCAATTTTAAAGAGTTTTATCAAATACTAAAAGAACTATAAAAGCAGGGAGAATAATTATGGTAAATGTTATTGGTCTTGGATATATTGGTCTACCGACAGCGTTGATGATGGCATCTCATGGTGTGGAAGTGGTAGGCACAGATTATAATGAAGAATTGGTAGCAACACTCAACGCAGGCAAAACTACTTTTAAAGAAAAGGGATTAGATGAGTTATTTGCCGATGCTTTGAATGCCGGTATTACTTTCAGCACAGAGTATCAGAAAACGGATGTTTATATTGTTTCTGTGCCGACACCGTATGATAAATTCAGCAAAAAAATTGATGCTTGCTATGTGGTTTCTGCTGTTAAAAGTGTGATGGAAGTTTGTCGGAAAGGAGCTACCGTTGTCATTGAATCAACTGTTTCTCCCGGCACCATTGATAAATTCGTGCGCCCGGTGATTGAAGAAAACGGGTTTGAAATCGGTGAGGACATCCACTTGGTGCATGCACCGGAGCGGATTATTCCCGGTAATATGGTGCATGAGCTTTTGCATAACAACCGCACAATCGGCGCAGATAATAAAGCAATTGGAGAAAAGGTGAAACAACTTTATGCTTCATTTTGCCAAGGAAGTATTGTAGTAACCGATATCCGCACGGCAGAAATGACAAAGGTGGTTGAAAACACATTTAGAGCGGTGAATATAGCCTTTGCCAATGAGCTTGCAAAAATTTGCAGGCATGATGATATGGATGTTTATGAAATTATAAAAATTTGCAATATGCATCCGCGAGTTAATATTTTGCAGCCGGGTCCCGGTGTCGGTGGGCATTGTATCAGCGTTGACCCTTGGTTCTTGGTGGGCGATTATCCCGCGTTGACAAAGGTAATTGGCGAGTCAATGAAAATTAACGATTCCATGCCGGATTTTGTGCTTGAAAGAATCTATGAAATTATGAAAGAGAAAGGCCTAACAGATATTACAAGAGTGGGTCTTTATGGGTTGACTTACAAAGAAAATGTGGATGATATGAGAGAATCCCCCACATTACAGTTACTTGAAAGCCAGGAAAGACATTTGGCAGTGGGGTTAAAGGTATATGACCCGTTTATTGAAAAGGATGTGGTCAAAAACCAGTACCATGATTTAGATGCATTTTTAAATGCTGTTGATTTGGTTGTAATTATGGTAGGTCACAATGAAATCAAAGAAAATTTGGAAAAGCTTTCTTCTAAAATAGTGTTAGATACAAGAAATATTTGTGATTTACCACACACATATTTTATTTAATTTCTTCTAAAGGTTCATCAATGAAAAAAATTATGCTTGTTTTTGGCACAAGACCGGAGGCAATTAAAATGTGCCCGCTTGTGTTGGAATTAAAAAACAGAAAAAATGTGCAAACAATCGTTTGCGTGACCGGGCAGCACCGACAAATGTTGGATCAGGTGCTACACACTTTTGGAGTGGTGCCGGATTATGACTTATCGGTTATGACGGCAAACCAAACACTGTTTGATATCACAACGAATATTTTAGAAAAAATCAAGGAAGTATTAGAGAAAGAAAACCCGGATACTGTTTTGGTGCACGGTGACACGTCTACTACTTTTGTTACCGCATTAGCCTGTTTTTATTTGCAAATACCGCTCGGTCATGTGGAGGCAGGTTTACGCACATATAATATTTATAGTCCGTATCCCGAAGAATTTAATCGCCAAGCGGTGGGCATTATTGCAAACTACCATTTTGCACCGACACCGATTGCGGCAGAAAACTTAATAAAAGAGGGAAAAAACGCTTCTCAAATTTACATCACCGGTAATACGGTAATAGATGCTATGCGGCATACGGTTCGGAAGGATTACAGGCATCCCGAGCTTGAATGGGTTGGTGATAGTAAACTTATTTTTATTACAGCCCATAGGCGTGAAAATTTGGGGCAGCCGATGCATAATATGTTTCGCGCTATTCGCAGAGTGCTGGAGGAACATCCCGAGTGCAAAGCGGTATATCCAATTCATATGAATCCTGTTGTCAGAAAAGCGGCAGAAGAAGAACTTGCGGGATGCGACAGAATACATATCATCGAGCCGATTGAAGTGTTTGATTGCCATAATTTTGAAGCACGCGCCTATTTGTGCCTGACGGATTCCGGCGGAATTCAAGAAGAATGCCCGAGCTATGGAGTGCCGGTATTGGTTATGCGCGATACAACGGAAAGACCGGAAGGCATTGCAGCAGGAACACTTAAATTGGTTGGCACGTCGGAAGAAAATATTTATAACACCTTCAGTTTGTTGTTAGAAAGTGAAGAGGAATATAACAAAATGTCTCATGCAAGCAATCCATATGGAGATGGCTATGCGTGTGAACGCATAGCAAATATTTTGGAGGGCAAAGAATACAGCGCATGGGACGGTAAAGAATAAGGTCTCCTTCAAAAAAAGCGAGCCGGACGGCTCGCTGAGAATAAAGTCAGATAAGTTTCACAAATAATTTATAAATGAATGGAAAACGAATGAAACATATTTCTATTTTTTCTTTCATTTTTAATAGAACTCTCACTTCCCGATAGTGTTCACTAATATAGGCTTTACATTCGGTTAATTCGTTTCGATACTCCGCTTGTAAGTGTTGTCGATAAATGTTTCGAATAATACTAATTCTCGCTTTAAAGCAATATTTTTTGGCATTGTCGATTTGCTTGGGAGCAGCACTTTCAACTATTTTTAATGCGGCATCTTTTGATTTGAGTTCCGTAAAACGGTTTTTGTTAAATTTTCCGCCTGTTACAGAGCCGGAACGCTTAAAATAAAAATATAAGCCGAGAGGGTTGATGGTTGCATGAGAGCAGTTTTGAAGGTAGTGCAGGTTAAAAAGTAAATCCTCACCATAATAAATGCCTAAAGGAAAACGGTTATGACCGATTAGCTCTTTTTTGTAAAGTTTGTTGCAGACAGAGTTATTCAGGTGACCGAAAACTTCGTCCCACAACTGTTCTTTATTTAAAAGCAATGTAGCAGGAATATTTTTAGGCAAAGGTTCAAATGTGGTTTTGCTCTCGGCAACAAATTCACAACCGCAAATAGAGAGGTCAGCTTGGGGGTATTCCTCAAGGGCATCTAAAAGGGTTTGCAAAAAATGCGGGTCGACTGTATCATCACTATCTATAAAAGTGATATATTCACCTTTGGCAGTTTCAAGCCCTGTGTTACGCGCAGAGGATTGGCCGCCGTTTTGCTGATGGATTACTTTAATGCGAGCATCTTTAAGTGCATAAGTATCACAGATTTCTCCGCTTCTATCCGGTGAATCGTTGTTTACAAGAATCAGCTCGAAATCACTGTAGATTTGATTGAGAACAGAATCAATGCAATTACTTAAATATTGTTCGACATTATAAACGGGAATGATAATGCTAATCATGTTTTTCTCCTAATTTAGTAATAACCTGATTTTTTAAAAACACATATGCACTTACAATCGGAAATAACACGATAAGTGTTGCTATCGCACAAAGCCAACCAAAGGGGATTAGCTTTTCCGCTACCGATAGAATGATGTAGTGAAATCCGTAGTAATACAAACTGTTTTTGCCGATTAATTGTAAAATTTTTACTTTTTCTATCACCATAGAAACGCATATGATAAATGCACTGCCGCAAATACCGTTTAAAATATATAGAGGCAGAATGCCGGTATTTAAACTGCTAAAATCAAATCCGGTATGGTTGCTTAAGAAGGCATTAGCTGCCACACAGGCCGCAAATAAAAGCAAAGAGATTAAAGCGACCAGTCCTTTCTTTTCTTGAACCAAATAGATATATTGTTTCGCCTTTTTGCCAAAGAGAATAAAGAAACAAGCAAGCGGTAATAAGCTGATAATGGATGTAACACCGGTGAGGTAATGAATGGAAACACAAATCAAAATGCTACCGATTAAGCACAAACAGCGCAACCAAAACTGCTTGATTTTTTCAATGAAATATAAAACGATTTCGGATAAAAAAATACAGGGCAAAAACCAAAGTGCATAAACAGAAGTGTAAGCACTACCGCTTACAGGCACAAAAATACTGATTATGCCGTGCAATAAATCAAACGCATTAGGAGCAATAAAGCGGTGAACTAAAAATTTTTCAGTTAGCAATAGTGCGGCGAAAAGGAAATAAGGAATTAGGATTGATTTTGTGCGCTTTAAAATAAACTCTTTTGCCGGGCGATTGGCATTAAATGTAAAGCCTGCCAAAACAAAAAAAGCAGCCATGTGAAAAGAATTGATGATTAATTGTGCAGTGGATGGGATTTCACTATGACCAAAAACCACAAAAATGATGAGCAGACCTTTTGCTACATCTATCCATTGAATTCTTTTTTTCATATAAATGTCCTTTAAGTTAAAATTATAATGTTATTATAGAAAAAAAACAAACTGAAGTCAATAAAAGAGAAAGACAGTCATGTGATTTAGGAATAAATTCCTTTTTCTAATTAAGTGGCAAGGGGAAAATAGATTTTATGAGTTATTATAATTGTGATTTAAGGGATATTCAAATCGAATCATTAAAAATTTTACTGGATATTAAAGAAGTGTTTGAAAAAAACAATTTAACCTATTGGATAGAAAGCGGCACATTGTTGGGTGCTGTCAGGCACAATGGATTTATTCCATGGGATGATGATATTGATATTGCCATGCCTGTAAAAGATTATAAAAGATTTTGTAAAATTGCACAAAAGCAACTTAAAGAAGGATATTTTTTGCAAAATTATAAAACCGAGCGTTGTTTTGATCTGCAGTTTACAAAAATCAGAAAAGATAACACCACTGCGATGCCGATAGAGAGAAAGAGGTTGCCGATACACCAAGGATTAGGTATTGATATTTTTGCTGTTATTGGTTTGCGTTCTGGATTTCAAAGAAAAATACAACAAAAGTTAGTGAATATAAACGCAGAACTTGTTCGCGCAAACAGCAACCCCTATCTTAACATAAAAATGAGTTTGCGAAATAGAATTGTTGGGGCAATACCAAGATTTATTAGGATAATGATTATTGACTTAAACAATCTATATATTTTAAAAAATCCGAAGAAATCGCAAAACCTTGCTCTATTTTGCGGCAGTTTGTACCCATGGGGAAAAAGAGGGGATTGTCAAGAAACAGTATTTTTGGAATTTGAAGGGTATCAACTACCCGCACCGAGTGGATATGATAACATTCTCAAAACGATGTATGGAGATTATATGATGCCCCCACCCTTGGATAAAAGAATGGGACATGAACTAACACTCGGGGAAATGATTTATGACATAAAAAATGATTATCGTTTCTATACTCGAGAAACGTAAAAATAATTTGTAATTAAAGGGATATTAACTATGTTTAATCGAAAAAAAATAATTACTGGCTTGTTATGGCGTTTTGCAGAGCGCATAGGTGCACAGGGTGTAAGTTTTGTAGTATCCTTATTCTTGGCACGCCTTTTAGATCCATCTGCTTATGGATTAGTTGCAATCGTTTCAGTAATAACCACCATTTTATATGTATTTGTTGATAGTGGCATGGGTGGCGCGTTAATTCAAAAAAAGGGTGCAGATGATTTAGATTTTTCTTCCGTATTTTACTTTAATATGTTTATGTGCGCTGTTTTATATATTATTGTTTTCTTTGCTGCTCCCTTTATTGCAAAATTTTATGATAGTGAAAGTTTAATACCCATGATTCGAGTAATGGGGTTAACTTTGGTAATATCCGGTGTAAAGAATATTCAGCAAGCGTATGTTTCTAAAACCATGCAGTTTAAGCGCTTTTTCTTTGCAACTATTGGAGGAACCGTTTTTTCGGCATTTGTGGGTGTTTTTATGGCATATAAAGGGTTTGGTGCCTGGGCGCTGATAGCACAAGGGTTAACCAACAGTGTAATTGATACGATTGTGCTGTGGGTTACCGTAAAATGGCGACCTAAAAAAATGTTTTCCTTTAAACGGTTAAAGGGATTGTTTAAGTTTGGGTCAAGAACATTATTGGTATCGTTAATTGATACCGCATACAATAATCTGCGTGCTTTGATTATAGGTAAAGTGTATACTCCGGCGGATCTTGCTTTTTACGATAAGGGTAAGAAATTTCCCGAATTAGTTATTACTAATATTAATACATCACTTGATAGTGTTCTATTCCCCGCCATGTCTGAAGTGCAGGATGAAAAAGAATCTTTAAAGGCAATGACTCGGCGCTCCATGAAAATCAGCACCTATTTAATTACACCAATGCTCATTGGTCTTGCCACTTGCGGAAAAGCATTAATTTCTTTAGTTTTAACCGATAAATGGTTGCCGGCATATCCTTTTATGGTGGTTTTTTGCGTTGCTTTTGTTTTTTATCCCATGCAGACAGCAAATTGGAATGCCATTAAGGCATCCGGAAGATCGGATTTGTTTTTAAAATTAGAGATTCCCAAAAAAGCGATTGGTATTGTATCAATTTTCATTACTATGCGTATCAGTGTGTTTGCTATGGCGATTAGTTTCTTGATTGTTAGCATTAGCAGTCAAATTATCAATACATTACCGAATAAAAAAATAATGAACTATGGGTATTTAGAGCAACTCAAGGATGTGTTGCCAAGTATTGTTTTATCGGTATTTATGGGTGGCTGTGTTTATAGTGTGAATTTTTTGCATTTAAGTAATATTATAACTTTGATTATGCAAGTGCCATTAGGTATTGCAATTTACTTCGGGATATCTTATTTCTTTAAATTAGAAGCGTTTTCATATTGTGTAAATTTGGGAAAATCGGCATTAAAAAAGGGATTAGGAAGAAACAAATGATATTCATATGGTTGAGTAGAAGTTCAAAAGAAAAAACATAGATTATTATTTTACCGCTCTATAGAGTGAATATTATTATGTATTTTAAATATAACAGAAAGTATGTATAGTATTAGAACATTCTTGTTTTATCAAGCCAAAGCAGAAACAAAATTTCATGGAAATCTGGTTATAATTTTTTGAATCTATGTGTCCTTCTGGAATATTCTATGAATTTTGCAGTATTGAATTTGAAAAACAGCATTTTAAATTCATGAAAGAGTATGATTGTTATTTAAGTATAGAACATAGTGATTATATAACACTGAAAAAGTAGGAACATATCTTATCGGTGAAGTAATAAAGAGAAACCCATACAAACTACACAGTTTATCAGAATAAAAAGAATAGCATATAGTTTTGAATGGTAATGCGATCCTTTTCATTTACATTATGGAGAAAGTATGAATAAATATATTGATAAAAATCAACAAGTAGTAAGGATT
>ODAI011557381.1_pt1 | contig 12889 bp, 9 predicted proteins | sample 1539321 | NCBI WGS metagenome assembly ODAI01 (sample SAMN02144231, study PRJEB22623) | gut metagenome | biome: sheep rumen | host: Ovis aries | place: New Zealand | reverse complement strand
TGCTTCTGCAAGCGCATCGCTCAACTCCTTGTCTGCATCTACGACCTTTGAAATCAGCGATATGGGGAAGTCTTGAAAGAATACATGCTGCATCTTATAGTCGGACACTTCAAGTTGCACGTCACCGAATGTTGCTTCATGGGCTTTTGTTATTATGTGTCGCCCCTTCTCCATATCCGTACAATCTTTGTCCTTATATATAATGATATACTCACCAGGATATTCGCCGGATATATTCTGCCCGTATGTTTCCTTTTGTGTGTTCGTTAGCCGCCTCTCCACATTGTCATCGCTGCAACAAGAGGCGAGGAAGAACATGGCAACTGTCATTACCAGGGAACATCTCCAAATAATCTCTACTCTCATCTTCTTTACCTCTGATGTGCAGTACGCTCGAAATTGTAGATGATGTCAGGACGGTCTGCCATTTCCCATGACATGGTGCTATTGCCCAATTTCCTGATGTTCCATGTCTGAGACTCTGGCGTGCCGCCGTACATGGGTTCGTAGATGATAAGTTGTCGATTATCCTTAAGCATATACCCCCGATGTATAATCGTATCACCAGCAAACACATCATAAACATAGATGTCGCAATCGCCATTGGCAGAAAAGGTGTATTCTACATTGCCCTCACTGACAACACCTTTATCATAGACCTTCTGCCAAGTCCCGACAAGGTTGTTGGCATCGAAATCTTCATCATCGCTGCTGCAAGAGGCGAGGGAGAAAGCAGCAAGCATCGCAAAGGCAAGTCTCCAAATCTTCATTGTTTTCATTTCGATATTTGTTGTTAATGTTCCTGTTTATATAAACGCGAATTGTCGGAAAATCCTGCATCGTCGGGCGATAAATATTCTTAATCGAACCTGTTTTGTTTGAAGCAGGCAGCGTCGGCACTTAGACCGACGGCAACCCGCCTGTCGAGAGAGATTCTATAGTCGATTCTTTATGCTATTGTCGTTCTGAATTCTGTTCTTGTTCGTCTTGGTCTTCGTGGAGAAGTTATAGGTCAGGCGACACCAAACCTGTCGGGTCTGGTTTTTCAGATAGACGCTGTAGTTGAGCGTAGGCACTTTGTTCGTCACGCGAACTTTCGAGCCATTGAGCAAATCGTCCACCCCCACTTGCAGGTTAAGGGCATTGTTGCAGAAAGAGCGTTCGACAGAAAGGTCAAGAGAGGCATAGCCTTTTTGATAGGAGTTGCCATTGATGGTTGGCGATGTATAGAAGAATCCCATTGAGAGGCTACCGACTTCCTGCCATGTCATTCGATTGTTCCAACTGACGAGTAATCCAAACAATTCTTTCTTGTTATAGCTTTTGGGGATTCGGGTATAAGAGCCAGCGAGATAGAAGTTGGTCTGCCACCACGCAAAAAGATTGCCGCTGTACGAGTAGTTGAGCGTGGCCGACGATATGGTACCATAATTCACATTGGTATGGTATGTGATACCGTCCACAACTTCAAAAAGCTCGGTGATGGCCTTGGGCTTGTAGCGGTATTTGAGCGATGCCGAGTGTCGATCATGTGATACTGTGAAATCAAGCACATCGGTCAGTTCGGCTTGCAAGTCTGGATTGCCCTTGTCGTAGAGTACATCGGAAATGCGGTTCACATAGCCATTCATCAGCGAAAACATCGGGCGATAGATAGTGCGAGTATATGACAGGGAATAGTTGTATTTCCCGCTTGTGCTATATGAGGCGTAAAGATAAGGGAACCAGTCTGTGTAGTTCTTGGTGGTCTTGCTTCCGCCGTTTGCCTCTCCCTTTATGTCCGTGTTCTCTATGCGGAGACTGCCATACAGATACCATCCGCCGAGTTCCTTCGAGGAGCCGAGATAGCCACCATAGATATTCTCCTGATAGTTCCAGACGGTTGTGGACGATGTGCCATGCAGGTTGTCGTTGCCTGTGAAAAGGCTGTTCCTGTCACTGGCAAGCAGTTTGCCGCCCGCCCTGATGCTCCACCCATCGGCGAAGTTCTTCCTAAAATCAAGTGTGGATGAGATGTTGTTACCGTCGGAAAGTGTGATGTCCGATTCTCTGATGTTGTAGTCGGACGTATTAGCATAGGTCGTTTCCAGTCCATTGTCAGATTTGGAGTTCTTGTTATTGTAGTTGATGAGGAACCGGAGGAAACTCTTTCGACTGTCAATGTCCCAACGATAGGAGCCGACTATGTTGTAGAAATCTGAATATGACTTGTATGTCTGCCAGGATATGCCATAATAGGTCTGGCCTCCAACGCTATAAGCCGTTGTGTTTTCGCTATTGTCCGTGACTGGTGCTGTGCTGATACCGTTCATCTCAAGTCCCAGAGAGTGGCGTGGTGTGAGATTATACACGGCTCCCAAACGATAGGTGTGTTCCTTTGTATGGCCGAAGAAATCACCCTCGCTGTAGTGTCTCGTGCCATTATACAGATAATCATTTGTAGTCTCGTTATATTGCTTGCTTCTACCCTGTGTATAGGTATAGGTTCCGTAAACATTCCATTTGTCAGTACCGAAGAAAATGTTTGCGGTGGGGGTAAGTTCGTAATACCCGCTTCTTGGAGTGGCTGCATAGAGATCGGCACTGCCGATGAACCCCATCATAGTCCGTTTTGTTACAATATTGACCACTCCGCCTTGAATACTGGCATCGTATGCGCCAGCGTGATTCTGCATCACCTCTATCCGCTCAATGTCGGATGCTTTCAGACTGTTCAGATAGGTCGTCAGTTCGTCGCCCGATAAACGCCTGTCATTGACAAATACCGCAGCGTCCTTCCCTGCCACATAGATACCACCATTGGCCGTTACGACAACGCCTGGGGCGAACTTCATCACGTCCATAACCTTTAATGCCTCCACATTTGGCATGTGTTTGACGTTAAAGATAGTCTTTTCGTGTTCTTGTTTGATGATGGGACGATAGCCTTTTACTACAACTTCGCCCAGCGTCTGATTGTCGGGCTGCATCTGAATGTCGCCCACATTGCCTTGTCGCGCTTGAATGTATTGGGTCTGATAGCCCACACTTGACACTTTCAGTAGTTCGTCGTTGCGGTCGGTCTCGATGGTGAATGTTCCATCGTCTTTCGTCACGGTTCCCATGATGAAAGCGGAATCGGCACGGTTGAGTAGTACGACGTTGACAAACGGTATCGGCTGTGATTGTTCGTCAATCACTCGGCCTGTAATGTTACCCTGTGCTGCTACCCCCGTTGTTGTAAAAGCAAGCAGCATAGTAATGATGATCTGTTTCATTCCTGTTCCTATTTTAATTGAGGTGCAAAGGTACTGAAATAGCGCGAGGCATCCAACGATTTTCTCAAAATGGTGGCCTTTGGGGGCGTTTCGCGGAAAAACTGGGTTATTTTATTGAATATCAATAGTTTTGTATAACGATTGACGGACGTTTCGACGAAAAAACAACGGTTTTGCGAGGCCGTGAAACGGTTAAAACGGGTGGCTGATGGGCCGGAAATGGCAAAATAGTTGTAACTTTGCACCCAAAACTTGACACGATGACAGGAAAGAGAATAGCATGGTTGTTGCCCCTTGTGGCACTGTTTTTATGCTGTGGCGGAGAGCCGACAGCGCAAGAACTGGTAGAGGTTGACTCGCTGTTGGCGGTAGAAAAGAACGACTCGGCCTATCAAATTATTGCGGCTTACGACCCTGCTTCGTTCGAGGACGAGACTGACCGTGCGTATTACAATCTGCTGATGACCCATGCTGCCGTCGTGTCGTACCACTGGCCCGCGTCAGACTCGCTGATTAACGAGGCCATCCGCTATTACAAACGGACGGGTGACAAGGAGCGGCTGACCGACAGTTATTACTATCTGGCCAATCAGTACATGCACCAGGAGGATTGGCAAAAGTCGATAGAGACACTGAAACTGGCCGAGGAACAGGTGGAGCAGACTGGGAGCGACTGGCTGAAATGTAAGGTGTACGATGCCTTGGCGCTCGTGAACGAGCGGACGGCTAACTATCAATTGACGCTGGACTACGAAAAGAGAGCCCTCGGCTATGCCCTGCGGGTAGGCAGAAGGAGTACGATAGGCTATGCATATTCGGAAATAGCCCAGGCATTTGCCTTTATGGGACAGGCGGACAGTGCCGCTTACTATACAGACATGCAGATTCCCTATCTGGATGACCTCATCAAATCGGATGGCGAGAACTTTAGCCCCATCTTCCTATCGAACATCGGCTACAACTATATGTCCGTGGGGCGTTATGAGGAAGCCGAGAATTATCTGGCACAGTCGCTGAAGATAAGGGAGACCGCTGCCGCTTACGAGGACTTGGCATGGATTTATCATAAGAAAGGTGACGAGGAGTATGCTAATTTGCTCAGATTGAAAGCGAACGCGATAAACGACAACTGGCCGAAGCATAAAATCCTGTATCATCTGCTGCAGTACGACATTGAGCATCAGAACCTGGAGGGAGCCGAGCAGAAACTGTATCGCAGGATGGCCATTTCTGACAGCTTACACAAGGCCCAGATGGATCGTACAATACTGGAGTATCAACGACAGTTTGACGAGCAGATAGCGCAGGAGGCTCACCACCAGCAACTGCTAAAGGTGATTATATTGGCGGGCGGTCTGCTTTTTGTCATTCTGCTATTGGTTTTATATATCCGTTATCGCCATGCAAAAGAACGGTTGGTGCTCACCGAACAGCAGATGCTCATTAGTGGCTATGTGAATGAGATTGCCCAACTGAAGAACCAGCAAGCCGATGACGATACGACGCAACAGATAGAGGAACTGAACAGCAGGATTCGGGAACTGGTGGAACAGGAATCGCCGCGACTGGTTAAGGGCAAGATGCTCTACGACGAAATAAAGCGAGACGGCACGACATCGGGCTGGTCGAATGATGACTACAAATGCTTTATCGACTACTACAAGGCTTTCGACTTCGCCGCCTTCTGTCGCATCCAAAAGAGATACTCACCCAAGACCGCCCACAACACATTCTTTCTCATCCTCTACGAGATGGGCCTGGAAGATAAGGATGTCCGCCGCATCATGGGTGTCACTCAAGAGGCCATCCGCTCAACAAGGTACAGGATTCAGCAGGGAGATAAGCGGAAAAAGAAATAAGTCGTTAAGTACCTAATGGTCTACGAAGCAAATTATACGACCGAGCGATTTTAAATTATTTAACGAGTTTTTTTAGCAAATACAAGAAAAAAGAATTACTTTTGCAACCTCGCTCTTTGAAATGATAAATAGTCACGCTATGCTTAGTTCATGAAGTGAATTTAGTTTCACAACCGAATAGGTCTTTGGCCCATTAGGACTGCCTTAATTGCTTACGTTCGAGACTACGCTCTTGTTCATAGCACTTCGGCAGAAAAGTTGATTTGACAGAAACGACGAGTTATTTATTGTCATTAATCGATTTGTTGTGTCTTTTTGCTCTAAGTTTAAAGGACACGGAATAAGGGGGATGGAACAGGAACAGCGCATATAGGACATTGCGTGACGTTGCAAATAGGACACGGGCCACGTCGCCTTAATTTAAACTTAAAATTTAAATGTGTACTATTATGCGCAGATTTATTTTTTATCATGAGGAGCAGAGACAAGGTTTCTGGCTCCTTGGCTCAAAGAGCCGTTGTTCCATCTCCAGCAGGAGAGTCGTTCTTTTAAATAATGGTAAAAAGAGAGGTCGAAAAAGACTCGGTCCAATCTTTAAAGGTTTGTGGAAAATGTTTCGTAAGTGTGTTGAGTTTATACTCGCCCTTGGTTTCATCGCAAAACTTGCATTGTTAATTTTGAGTTGGCTTGGCTGGTAACATCCCTACTTATTTTTTATGCTCATACAGAAAAACGATATATTATGTTCTTACGTTCTGCACAAGAGTGTAGAACGTGTGAATTATATTGCTAAGCATACAAAAGAGTTTTATACGGAGTTTCATCGCTATAAAACAGACAAATTTGGAAACAAAAGGCGAAACAAGCCGCAGTATAAAGAGACATATGGAGAATTTTGGACAAGGGTTATAAACCCGCCAAAAGATGAACTGAAGGAAATTCAAAAGCGAATCAACAAATACTTGGTTGATAATATTCGGATGCCAGAGTATGCATTTGGAGGTATCAAATCTCGTGATAATATCCGAAATGCACGTTTCCACAAAGGGCAGAAATATGTATTTCAGACTGATCTGAAAGATTTCTTTCCATTTATTACAAATAAAAAAGTGTATGAAATGTTTGTGAGAGTAGGGTTTTCGCGTGACGTTTCATCCATGCTAACAAAGCTGACAACCTATAATGGACATCTCCCTCAAGGGGCGCCCACATCAACAACAATTGCCAATTTGGTGTTTATACCAACAGGTGTGGCTTTACAAACCATAGCAAAACGTGAAGGACTGAGATTCACAACATTTGTGGATGACGTGACCATGTCATCGCAGACAGATTTTAAGCACGTAGTGCCGAAAATAATAGAAACAATAACTTCTTATGGATTTAAGATTTCCCAAGGGAAGACGACATACAAATCTGGAATTACAGATGTGACAGGCGTAAGAATGTTGAATAACTCTTTGACAGTTACTGATAAATTTGTTGTTGCCATCGAAAAGGAGGTTGATAAATCTTCACCGAGGGCAAAAGGATTACTAAATTATAAAGAGCGAATAAGGATACTGTCAAAAACAAAGAACAAGTAATCTTCGTGGGTAAAAATGCTTGTTGACGGTTGAAATCCCATATGAATTTTCAACTTGTCAACGTTAGAACCTGACAACGCTCTGCATAGATTATCTTTTGCAGAATTTTTTGTGAGAATTCTGCAAAGTTGTGGGCGCAGATGGGCGCATCGTTCAAAAAAGGGTGCAAATTGGGTGCAATTTTGAAATGTGAGAAAAAGAAAAGTCCCGTAAGTCATTGACCTACAGGACTCTTTCTAAGGCGCTTCAGGATGGGCTTGAACCAACGACCCCCTGATTAACAGTCAGGTGCTCTAACCAACTGAGCTACTGAAGCAGGTTTTGCTTGATTGCGGGTGCAAAGGTAAAGCGTTTTTTTGAAACCACCAAACTTTTTTGAGAAAAATTTTAAGAAACAATAAAATTACGCTATTTTTTCGTGAAAATGGTGGTAATACGAGTCGAAAGATGTATTTTTGCAATTGCTAACCGGAAAAACTGGTTGGAAGACGCCGGCAAAATGCACGGCTACAAATATCCGAACAAGAAATGAAAAGAATCATCCCACTGGTGCTGGCCATGCTTTGCGCATTGCCAATGACGGCACAAGACAGCAAGAATCATAATTTCGAGGTGGCCAAGAACCTTGAGATTTTCAATGTGCTTTACAAGAACCTCGATATGCTATACGTGGACACGCTGGATGCCAACAAGTTGATTACGAATGGTATCAACTCCATGCTGCGCCAGTTGGATCCATACACGGTGTATTATCCGGAATCGAATGAATTGAAAGCCTTTATCACTGGAAAGTATGCCGGCATCGGGGCTCTGATCCGTTACCACATGAAACAGAAGAATGCGGTTATCGATGAACCGTACCTAAACACGCCATCGCAAGAGGCCGGACTGAAGAAAGGCGACATCATCCTGAGCATTGACGACAGCACGATGGTGGGAAAGGACACAAAATATGTGAGCGACCACTTGCGTGGAGATGCCGGAACGTCATTCTTGTTGAAAGTGCGCAGACCCAGCACGGGCAAGATTCACGAGATGAAGATCACGCGCCGCACCATTCAGCAGATGCCGACCATTCCCTACTACGGCATGCATAGCGACAGCATCGGCTATATCTATCTCACACAGTTTGTGGAGGGGTGTGCCAAGGAGGTGAGGCGCGCGTTTATTGACTTAAAGAAGCAAGGCATGCGGAAGTTGGTGCTCGACCTGCGTGGCAATGGGGGCGGAAGCGAACAGGAGGCTGCCAATCTGGTTAATCTCTTTGTAAGACGAGGCATTACCGTTGTGCAAAACCGCGGCAAGATGGAGCGTGGGAACCATGAATACAAGACCACCGTGGAGCCGCTTGATTCGATTATCCCCGTTGTTGTGCTGGTGAACGACGGCACGGCATCGGCAAGCGAAATCACCAGCGGCGCTCTTCAGGACTTAGACCGTGCGGTGATTCTGGGCACAAGGACTTATGGAAAGGGACTGGTGCAGATGCCGATGGACCTGCCTTATAACACGCAGATGAAACTCACCACGGGCAAGTATTACATACCCAGCGGGCGCTGCATCCAGGCCATCAACTACAAGAGCGGAAGCGGCGAGGCAGCAGAGCACATTCCTGACTCGCTCACCCACGTATTCCACACCACCAGCGGGCGCATCGTGCGCGACGGCGGCGGCATTACGCCCGATATAGAAATACGCCCCGACTCGCTGCCCAACATTGCCTATTATCTGAGTGCCAGCGGTCAAGACACCACCGAGGTGATGTTCGACTATGTGGTAGACTATATCGCCAGCCATCCCAGCATCGCCTCGCCGTCACAATTCGAAATCACCGATGCCGAATATGCCGAGTTCTGCCAAAGAGTCGTGAAGAGCGGCTTCACCTACGACCCCGAGAGCGAAAAGGCGATGAAAGACCTGAAGAAACTGATGGAATTCGAGGGGTACTATGAGGATGCCAAGCCGGAATTCGAGGCGCTGGAAAAGAAACTGACCCACAACCTGGAACGCGACCTGACGCGCCACAAAGAGGTGGTGAAGCACATCCTTGCCGATGACATCATTTCGGCCTACTATTACCAGAGCGGCGCTGTTGAGTTCGGATTGCGGCACGACAAACAAATGAAAGAGGCAGTGAGACTGCTGAACAACATGGACGAATACTATCGTTTGCTCCGTCCAAACAGCGGGAATGGAGCCGCCACAGTGCCGCAAGGCAAAAGTAAATTAATGTAATTTGCTGAGTAAATTAACTTAATTTGAAAAGTAAATCAATTTAATTTGCACGGTAAATTAATATAATTTACTTTTCCTCCCCGCTGCTTCGGGGCATCCATACCAACTGTTTGCAACCGCCAAAGCGGCACTTTCGCACATCCGTTTCGCATACGGCGAGCGGCGCTGCGGGCGTTGCTATCCATGAAAAGCAGGTTTTTTGCAAGAATAATGTAAAAAAATACTGAAAAAGTTTGGTAATTTGTGGAAAACATTGTACTTTTGCAAACGTTCAGAGGAATGAGGGGCTTGACAAAGGCTCCTCATTTTAATTTATATAACGTTTATATGATTGACAAAAACATTGTAAAAGGCTTAGTGGAGGAGTGGCTCCAAGACAAGGAGTATTTCCTTGTGGATGTGGAAATCAGCGTTGACAACAAAATCGTGGTTGAAATCGACCACGCCGACGGTGTATGGATTGAAGACTGTGTAGATCTGAGCCGCTTTATCGAAGACAGGCTCAACAGAGACGAAGAAGACTATGAACTGGAAGTAGGGTCAGCCGGACTGGGTCAGCCTTTCAAGGTGGCTCAGCAGTATGTGAACTTCATCGGCAAAGACGTTGAGGTGCTCGACGCTGACGGAAAGAAGCACAAGGGCGTGCTGTCGGCCGTTGACGGCAACGACTTCACGGTGACCGTTCAGGAGAAAGTGAAACTGGAAGGCAAGAAGCGCCCCGTGATCCAGGATGTGGAGAAGCACTTCCAGATGGACAAAGTGAAATATACAAAATATCTAATAAGTTTCAAATAAGCAATGGCAGCAACAAAGAAAGCAGTGGATACCGTAAGCATGGTAGACACCTTTAATCAGTTCACGACTGACAAGAACATCGACCGTACCACACTGGTAAGCGTTCTGGAAGAGAGTTTCCGCAACGTGATTGCCAAGATTTTCGGCAGTGATGAGAACTTCGACGTGATTGTGAACCCCGACAAGGGCGACTTTGAGATTTACCGCAACCGCGTGGTTGTGGCCGACGGCGAAGTGCAGGACGAGAACAAGGAAATCAGCCTGAGCGATGCTCAGAAGATAGAGGACGACTACGAAGTGGGAGAAGACGTGTCGGAGCGTGTAGACTTCACCAAGTTTGGCCGCCGCGCCATTCTGAACCTGCGCCAGACACTGGCCTCAAAGATTCTGGAACTCGAGCACGACAGTCTTTATAATAAATATAAGGATCGCGTGGGTCAGGTGGTCAGCGGCGAGGTATATCAGGTGTGGAAGCGCGAAGTGCTCCTCGTTGACGATGAGAACAACGAACTGATCCTCCCCAAGAGCGAGCAGATTCCCAGCGACCAGTATCGCAAGGGAGAGACCGTGCGCGCGGTGATCCATCAGGTGAACAACGAAAACAACAACCCGAAGATCATTCTGAGCCGCACAAGCCCAGAGTTCCTCAGACGACTGCTTGAGGCCGAAGTGCCGGAAATCAACGACGGCCTGATCACCATCCGCCGCGTAGCCCGCATGCCGGGAGAGCGCGCCAAGATTGCCGTTGAGAGTTATGACGAGCGCATCGACCCGGTAGGAGCCTGCGTGGGTGTGAAAGGCAGCCGCGTTCACGGTATCGTACGCGAACTGAACAACGAGAACATCGATGTCATCAACTACACTTCGAACATCAAACTCTTCATCCAGCGCGCCCTGAGCCCGGCAAAAGTGTCGAGCATCAACGTGAATGAGGAAGAGCACAAGGCAGAAGTGTATCTGAAACCCGAAGAGGTGTCGCTCGCCATCGGCAGGGGCGGACTGAACATCAAGTTGGCAAGTATGCTGACCGAATATACGATTGACGTGTTCCGCGAAATTGACGACAGCGAGGCTGACGAAGACATCTATCTGGATGAGTTTGCCGACGAGGTGGACCAGTGGGTTATCGATGCCATCAAGGCCATTGGTCTGGATACGGCCAAGGCTGTATTGAACGCTCCGCGCGAGATGCTGGTAGAGAAAGCCGATCTTGAAGAAGAGACGGTGGATAATTTGATTAATGTATTAAAAGCAGAATTTGAACAATAAGGAGTAGTTAATGAGCATCAGATTAAACAAAGCAATCAGAGAGTTGAACATAGGACTTCAAACGGCAGTTGAATTCCTGGAGAAGAGAAACGACTTGGGTGAGGTGAGAAGCGACCTTAGTTTCAAACTGAACGACGAGCAGTATGATGCCCTCGTCAAACAGTTCAAGAAAGACAAGGAAGTGAAAGGACTTGCCGAGAAACTGTTTGCCAAGCATCCCAAGGAGAAGAAACGCCCCGCAGAGACTAAAGAGGTGGTGGAAACCATTGCGACACAGAAACAACAGTTCAAGCCGTTGGGAAAAATCGACCTGAACAACTTAGGCAAAAAGGCCGAGCCAGCAAAATCTGAGGCTCCCGCCCCAAAGCCTGAACAAGAACCGAAGGCTGCTGCCGTGAGCCCGAAAACCGAACCTGAGCGCAAGGAAGAACCCAAGAAGGTTGAAGAAAAAGTAAATAAGCCTGCTCCGCAACCGAAGCCGCAGGAACAGCCAACACCGGAGAAATCGGAAAAGAAACAGGAATCCAAACCGGAAAAGCCTGTTCTGCCACAGCCCGAAAAGGAAGAGAAGCCCGCTGAAGCCGTGCCGGCGGAAGCAAAGGCCGAGCCAGCCAGCCAAGCCGCAACGGCTGAAGTGTTCACCTTGAAGAGCGAAAAGAAACTTGCTCCGAAAGTGAATGTCCTGGGAAAGATCGACCTCGACTCGCTCAACCAAAGCACACGTCCCAAGAAGAAATCGAAGGAAGAGAAGCGCCGCGAACGCGAGGAGAAAGCGCAGCAGACGAACGCAGGCAGCGAAAAGAAGAAGCGCGCACGCATCAACAAGGAGCGCGTTGACATTGAGGCAGAAGGGCGCAAACCGCAAGGCGGCAAGCAGGGCGGCAAGCAGAACAATGCCAACAATGCAAATGCCGGAAACGGAAAGAAGAAGAACAAGAAGCGCATACAGAAGCCTTTGGAGGTAAACGAGGAAGACGTTGCACGCCAGGTAAAGGAGACACTCGCACGTCTGACCAACAAGCAGAGCCAGAACAAGAAAGGCGCCAAATACCGCAAGGAGAAGCGCGATGCCGTTCAGGAGAAACTGCACGAAGAATTGGCTTCGCAGGCAGCCGAGAGCAAAGTGCTCAAACTTACGGAGTTTGTTACCGTTAGCGAACTGGCCACCATGATGAACGTGGGTGTCAACCAGGTCATCGGAACCTGTATGAGCATCGGTATCATGGTGAGCATCAACCAGCGCCTCGACGCTGAGACCATCAACATTGTGGCCGATGAGTTCGGTTTCAAGACTGAGTATGTAAGTGCAGAAGTCCAGAACGCCATCACCGAAGAGGAAGACGATGAGAACGACCTCGTGTCGCGCGCTCCGATTGTTACGGTGATGGGACACGTTGACCACGGTAAGACCTCACTGCTCGACCATATCCGCAACACGAATGTGATTGCCGGTGAGGCCGGAGGTATCACACAGCACATCGGTGCATATATCGTGGAACTCAAAGACGGTCGCAAGATTACATTCCTCGACACGCCGGGACACGAGGCATTCACCGCCATGCGTGCCCGCGGTGCTCAGGTAACTGATATCGCCATCATCATTATCGCGGCCGACGACAGCGTGATGCCCACCACCAAGGAGGCCATCGCCCACGCTCAGGCTGCCAACGTGCCGATGGTGTTCGCCATCAACAAGATTGATAAGCCGGGGGCCAATCCCGACAAGATTCGCGAAGACCTCGCCAATATGAACCTCCTCGTCGAAGAGTGGGGCGGCAAATACCAGAGCCAGGAAATCTCGGCCAAGAAAGGTATCGGCGTGGACGAACTGCTCGAGAAAGTGCTCCTCGAGGCAGAGATGCTCGACCTGAAAGCCAATCCGAACCGC
>ODAI011270788.1_pt1 | contig 12892 bp, 12 predicted proteins | sample 1539321 | NCBI WGS metagenome assembly ODAI01 (sample SAMN02144231, study PRJEB22623) | gut metagenome | biome: sheep rumen | host: Ovis aries | place: New Zealand | reverse complement strand
CCTATATGCATATCTGCTCCGGTTTTGAATCGGATGCAAAGGTAAGCATTTCAAAACCCGGACAGGGTATCGCTGGGCTAAAACGTTGTGCATGAGAACCTTAATTTTGAATTTAAAAAATTTTAAGAGACACTAGTGATAGATAGCATAGTATGCCAGCTGTTTTGTCAGCGACTTGGATATGGAATTACCTACAGCCAGGAAACGGCTTCCGTCCCATTGATAGCGCATGTTGTCAGCGTAGTTGCCATACTCTTGCAGGTTTAGGTTGCCCGCTGCCTCTACGGCATATATTCCCAGTTCGTCGCCCCGCAGGAATGACCAACTGTGGCCTGACGAGCCTTGGTAGTCGCCTACGGTCACGCTGAAGTTGACATGTCCAGTCGATGATGGTGTGTCGCCATCTGTTGTCTGCGGCTCATCGTCACTGCCGCCACCGCCGCATGCAGGCAGCATGCTGGCGATGATGACGATGACTGCATGATGAAAGAAACTCTTTTTCATGACAGAAGAAAATCTTGGTTATTTTCTGTTACCTATCGCGGAATTATCCCATGGGGTGCCGAGTTCTGGGCGTGATGCGCCGCTGCGGCGAGAAGTGGACGAGGACAAGTCCGCCTCCACATAGTCGCTGAATCCGTCTTGATCCTTAAACACTCGGAAAGCGTGCACATCCATCAGGTCGTTATACGTGTCACCTGTCTTGGATATCATAACAAAGGCCCTGTACATATTACTGATGCCTGTAGAGGTCTTGGTACCGGAAATAACCGTTGCCGTCGTGTATTCTATCAGGTTGTTGTTCTTTCCCTTAGTCGTACCTGTGGTGTTATAGCACGCCGTAAAATGGTCATTACTGCCACATATATAAGCCGTCTCTGACTGCTCATAAGAGGTCTGGGTTACATTACTATTTTCATCCACATAATATTCGGCCATTTCAATGCTCAGGGTGTTAGAACTTGAATTCTGATTGAAGAAATTAAAGAGCATTGGGTTTGTAATAAATCCGGGTTTAAAACCTCTACCCGTACCATTCAGATAGTCTGAACAATAGACGGTAGACGACGGGGCAAACAAGATGGCACCTTTGCCTGTAGTAATGTTGAGATCAGGAGGAGTAGTTCCTGTATAGAGCGGGATATATTGTCCCATCTTCTCTTGCAGTTCGTAGGGTACCACATTTGCAGGCACAGATCCTTCTTCCTCCCACGGGTTGATGTTTCCACCAAAGTTTATAGAGCCATTCTCGGTATATTCACCTGTTAGCGTAGTTTGCTTGCCGCTATTCAGAGTCATTTCATAATCGAACGACGCATAGTCGGATTCTCCGTTTACCGTAATCTCAAGCAGAGTCATCTTGGCAGGGATTTTCTGTGGGGCCACCACAGCCACAAAGACATTCGTCGACTCCTCGTACATGGTCACATCCTTGACACTGTTGTCCTGACTCTGGAACTTAGTAGTCTGCATATTTATGGCAGTTGTTGTCAATACATTTTTCAGTCTAACCGATACCCGCTTGTTGGCCAATGCACTACCTGTCAGTCTGACCATTACCCGGCTCATAACATGATCGAAAGTCAGATTCACCGCCTGACTTGTTGTCGGATCTGTGGAAGCTATACACAGGTCGCTCGCCGTATAGTTAGCATAACTACTTTGGTTAGAATTGACGGTGAAGGAAAGGCTGCTCGTGTTGGTGACAGACGCAGAATAAGGATATACCGCAAAGTAAGCCAGCCCGCTCCCGTTATTGGGAAGGCTAATGCCAGCTCCTACAGCCGTAAAGTTGCTTCCAGAGTGGCGGTAAGGTACATTGTCAGCATAGTTACCCGACGATTTCAACGAGCTATTAGCCTGTACCGCCCACACACCAATCTGGTCGCCTGCTTCAAATGCAGTCTCTGTGGCACGGGTAGTCCCCTCACCGAATGACGCACTGAAGGTGACGGCTTTGGATGAAGGATCTGAACCTTGATTTGTCAATAGCTCTTCAGCTTCCTGCGAGCACGATACTGTCAGCATGACACATACGGACAGAAGGATTTCTTTTGTTTTCATACCTTAATAGTTATTCGTTAATACGATATTTTGCTTGCAAAGATAATGCTTTCCCTGCAATACGGAAATAGCGGTTTTCCGCCATTTTTTGTTTCTAGTTTATGGTGGATTCATTTTCTTTTCTTACCTTTGCAGCAAAACACGTACATGATGATTTTCCGCATATACAGAATCGTTCTCGCTGTGCTGTTGCTCTTCAGTTATATTTGTCTTCCTGTCTGTGCGCAGCAAGACTGCACTATAGACATCGTGGCTATTGCCGACGAGATAATCAGAACCAACAGCTGCGAGCAGAGCGATATTATTATGACACATCACGGAATGAAGAAAGGTTCTCTGGGTTTTACCACCGATTTCAAGTTCTATGAGATGCAGTGTGATTCAGCATGGTATGCTGCCGAAGTCTATCCGATGAAAGATAATGCCCGAGGAGTCAGCAAGATACATTTCATCTCCAACTACAATGCCAATGCTGTTGTCCAATCCTTGCTGGCGCGTGGCTACACTTACGAAGAATACCAACCTGTGATGACATACGTCAGCGGTTGGTATTCCCGAAAGGATGTAAAGGTAGACTTCGAACTGTTCCCTAATGGCGGCCCTCGCTATGAGGTGACGTTCTATGTGGATCACTAATCCCCCCTATCTTGCTGGAAACCCTTTGTACAAAGGCTTTGCAGCCGACTGGGGGGAGTGTTGCCCCTTTTTACGACATTACGACTCGTAGCCCACGACATTACGGCTCGCAACCCATAAAATAGCGGAAAACCGCTATTGTCCATATGTGCTAATCTTAGTATCTTTGTAGTTGATATTCTAACCCATATAATACCCAATAAAATCTTAAAAGACTATGAAGAAAATAAGTTTTGTATTGTTTGGTTTCGCCCTCATGTTCGTAGTGGGCTGTGGAAACAAGTCACAGAATTCAGCGAGAGAAGTTGCTGACAGCACTAACGTGGATTCCACTGCTGTATCACCTGAAGAGCAGGCTATGGCGGAAAGTGACAACACTGTAGGTAGCGCAGGCGACCTTGTTATTTTCGACCTAAAAGGAAAGGTGCAGAAATGTGTGTGGAAAAACAGTAATGGTACTACTACCTACTTGTTTGACGAGCAAGGCAAGTGGATTGGCCAGAATAATCAAAAGTTGGAAGATGTTTTCCCTGGCGGCATAAAGCGTGACAAGAACGGACGCTTGACAGATACAGAGATGGATGGTTATGGCAGCATTCATTATGCTTACAATACCGATGGAAAGCCAACGTCTATAGATGAAGACGGCTTTAGCCGTAAACTCATCTACGATACTGATGGCAATGTTGCAAAGGAGATACAGGAGCTTGCCCCTGAGATGGGTGATGACGAAAGTCAGCCAGAGATTACCACTCTGCAGTTCACCTATGTGGAAAAGGACGAAGTGGGCAACTGGACTAAGCGCAAGAGCAGCAATGGAACCGAAACAAGAACGATTACTTACTTTAAATGACAGTTCGTATGAAAAAGACTACTGTGTATTCTTTTCTGGCCTTTATGGCTGTAGTTGTTGTGACATCGTGTAGAAAACAGCAAGACCCCAACAGCGAAGTCGAGTATTTTCCATTCCAAGAGAACAAGGACGGTAAGTGGGGACTTATCAGCAACGAAGGCGAAGTGCTGTTTTCTGAAGAGTTCACTAATGAGCCTTCTTTTTGTATCAATGGTCGTTTCCTCGTACAGAATTCTGACGGTATGTGGGAAATCTATACTGCCAACAAGAACCCCGAGAAGATTGGTGGCGAATACTTACAAGCCGGTATGTTTTATGAGAATGTAGCCCCCGTTGTTGAGAAGGGAAAGCCCATTCAGTTTATTGACAAAGACGGTGACGTCAAAGTGACACTTGACAAATTGAATGGGAAGCCGGTAGAAATGTGCACGAATTTCACTAATGGCTTGGCACTGGTGAAAGTCGGCGAATATTGGGGTGCTGTCAATACTAGCGGAAAAGTTGTCGTCGAACCAGAGTATCTGCAGCTTAGCATCGATTCAGACGGCAGGATGCTCGGTTTGAACAAGCGATACAAGGACGCTGATGATGAGAAAAAGTATGAGTACACCTGCCTAAGCAAAAGTGGAGAAGAAATTGGCACTCTCAAAAAAGCCAAGATTAACTCACTGCGTGTAGTGCAAACAAGTTATCGTACTGGTGACCATTTCGTTGATGACGGAATCGTGGTGTCGACTACCAAGAACGACAAAGATGTAGAAGGTATCATGGGTATGGACGGAGAGTGGGTGATTAGGCCCAGCGACAAGCTGTCACAGTTTAAATATCGTCGTGGAGACTATATTACTTTTTTAGGCTCCGACGAGTATGGATTAATTAGCAAAGATGGCGAAGTTCTTATCAGACCCCATTTTTTCAACTTAGGTTTTATTGATGACAAGGTTCTTGTAGGAAAGAAAAACCGCAATGATGGGTATAGGCTTTATGACTTGGAAGGCGAAAAAATCAGTGACGATGAATATGAGATAATTTTCAATTTCCATAAGGGCGAAGACTATACACTTGCCAAGATAGGCAAAGCTGATTATGTGCTGTTGGACCGTAAGGGTAAAGAAAAAAGGATAGAGACGGATGTTTACAGCATAAGCAATGGAAGCCTTCCCAACTTTGTCTTTGAAGGCGACTACGTAGATATCGGAGACATCATTAGTGGACTGAAGATACAGAAAAACGGTTTCCTAGGATTGACTCTTGACATGAGGGCACCGCAAGCCATTGAGACAATAGCTAATCTGCCAAATATGTGCAATTTCATAAACAATGCTGCCAAATATAACACTTATGGCGAATATCTTACGGCCGACATGAAATTCGGCAAGGCACTGGTTGACATTGAGATTGCAAAAGAAGGGCTGATTAAAACCACCCGCACACGTAGTGGATGGTTTGCATCCACCAATTATGAGTGGAGCGCCCAGCCTATTTCTCGCTATCAGGTATATGTCAGTTCAGATCGCACAGAACAGTTAAAGGGCCAAATGAAGAAAGTGTATACAGAAATTGTCAACGAAGTAAAGAAGCAGGGTAGTGTAACCAAGGAAGGTAAGAATGCCGTAGTTGTCAAAACCGAAGGCGATGGTTACTACTATGCATTCTTGACCGGTGAGCGCGTATATCTGTGCTACGGAAGGTTTAATCCCGACAGCCTGCAGGTAACAGAGTACGATAATGCGACAGAAGAAGACCCCATATCACCCACCAAGATTGGACAGGTCTTAGAGGTTGACACTGACAGCATAGAAGTTCATGCTACATCTACAAATTATTAGTGTGATTTGTGAGACACGCGGGGAGATAAATAGCCCCCCGCGCGTCTCGTTTGAAACTTGTTGTTAGTTACTCTTCCATTGTTGTAGGTGTACCAACAAGCGTGACACCATCAACATCACATCCTTCTAACGTGCCTGTAATGGCTGATATATCAATGGACGGACCTGTAGTCTGGTTTCCTTTCACTCGGATCAACAATTTACCCTTTACGGGTGTCCCGCCTTTCTGCTTGTAAGTGGCATTGTAGATATAGCCCTTGGCATTTTTACCGGCATAGTTCAAGATGACATACGCAATAACATCATCCTTCCAAGAGATACTAATGCCGCCATTGCAGATGGCATTTGGTTCATCTTCACATCTTCCTTTTGCCTTTTTCCCATATATCCAAGCATCCATATACTGCTCATTCATGGACTCTACGGTTCCACCTCCAGGCGTAATCCAATGCTTCGTCACAGTCCAAGGAGCCTTGCCTTGGGCATTACTCTCTTCTGCAAAGCTAAATAGCAGAGCAGCTACGATAAATAAATAAAACTGTTTCATAAATTACATTTAATTATTTTACTATGGGTTCATATTTTTCAATTATTTCACAACTACTTTACACCCATTTAACACATAGATACCCTTGGTCGTTGGTATTCCTTCAATCTTTCTGCCATCAAGAGTATAATAAACATCGTCTACCTCTTGAATGTTGATTGTGCTAATACCAGCAGCATCTGGATTATCACTCTCTCCTACGGGTACAATACGTCCAAACTCCTTCCATACAGGATATTCACTATATAGATTTTTTGAATTAGCAGGTACATAAAGAGTCGCCTCTTTTGCAGGATAGCTGAAAACAAATGAATATGGAACATTTGGATATTCCCCCCAGTCATTAAAAGAGTGAAAAATGCTTGGCGGCATGGGTGCCTCCATTCGTACAGTTGACAACGCCGTACATCCTTCAAACGCTTCATCACCGATGTGTGTAAGTTTTGCTGGGAGCGCGATTTCTTTCATCTTCTCGCATTCTGCAAAAGCATAGTTGTGAATGATTTCCAAATTCCCCTTTATTTCAACATTTTCAAGATACTTGCTTCCTCTAAAGCAATATGGTCCTATCACCTTTAGGGTGTTAGGCAGAATGGCCGTTTGCAATGTATTAACCCCTTTTAGGTAAATCTCCTCAACCCCTTCGGGAATTGTCAATGAACGCAAAGTATTAGAAGTTTTTAATGAAAAATTTGTGTATTTCAGATAACCATATTTCCCCACAGTTTTAATATCTCCTTCCATCAATCCGTAACTTGCAAAAGACGGAAGAAGGACATCAGACTGGTCTGTAACTAAATAATTCAAGTCATAGCACCTTTCAGAAGAATTCCAGTATAACACCTTATCTGACATATAAAGTTTAATTATGTTTGCTTTGTCTGAACTTTCATAGACCTTCAAAGAGCCATATTTATCCAAATATGTATATAAACATCCTTGTGGCACATAAAAGGCACTTTCGCACGAACTTCCAAATCCCACAATTTCTGGAGGTGTCTCCGAAGTAAATTTGAAATGAAATCCATACATGACATCTTGTTCTTCAATCCGAGTCACAGAGGGTGGAATGGCTACTATTCCTGCGTTCACACTTCTACTATAGTTATATGCGAAATACTTTGGAAAAGCATTTTTCTTTATGGTTGTTACGCCGTCAGGAATGGTATAATAGCGCTCAGAAGAAAGACCCGAAATGACATTTTCGCAAACATATGGCAAGTACACTAAAGCCGTCCCGTCTTTTGTGTATAATCCGCCATTAACCTCAGAATATACGCTATTATCAGGAGAGACATGGATCTCCTGAAGTTTTACAGTATTCTTGCTGGTCTCCCAACTATAGCTATCGCTCCTGAAGTGCGAGGTTTGAATGTGTGATGGGGCGAAGTGTTTTATATTTGTCCCTAAAGTAATGCTTTTTAGTTTATAGCGGTTAATAGAGGCTGGCCCCAAAGTTGTAACCGGATAGTATTTATTATTAAAACTCACCTCATTAGGTATAACCAGATTATATGTGTCATCACTGTTTATCATGGTTGCTGTTTCATCTTCTGCCAACTGATACCATGCGCCGTCTTTTTCTGTTAATTGTGCATACATATATTTTTCAGCACCTTCCTTGATTTCCTTAAAGACATTCCAATATTCTGCTTCTTGGTATGCTTTCATGCAACCCGTTGGAACTATCAGGACATGCATGTCAGCATCTCCAAAAGCGTTTAGGCTGAGTTTTGGTGGGGTTATAGAACCGCAAATCAATACCTTTACCTTGCCATTTTCAAAAGCTAAAGACCCTATTTCTTTAATGGATTGTGGTAAGCGAAGTGTATCTATATCTGCATTGTAAAACGCACCATAAAAATTATCATTTGTATTAGGGCCACCTCCTACCTCTAATTGCTCACTATATCCAGACCTTCTGTTAACTTTAACAATCCATCCACCTCCATGAAAGCCTCCAGAGATTTTGGTTATCATCATGATAGCATCGGAGTCGTCACCTTCTACCCGTTCTATTACATAGGGAGGCACTACAACGTTGCCCGTGAAGGGAGTGCTCCCTGTACGGTTATTAGCATTATCAAAATACTGATTAAGAAATCGATAGTTAGGTTGAACGAATTTTGTCCAAGGCTCTGGAATAATGGTTTCCCAATAGTTTTGAGAAAACGCATTAGATGTAAGTAATAAGTATATACAAATAATACTCGTTGTGAATGTTGCTTGTTTCATATATCGTACTTTTTAGTTGTTGGTTCCATTAAATACAGTCTTCGTGCAATCCGACTATCAGTTTATTCATATTGAAAATTAACCTCTATCACATTCTTAATGTCACTCCAACCATCAGTGGAGAGATAGTCTTCTCTACTGCCAGCAGGAACATATAGGGTGGGATTGTTTTTGAAATAGCCACTACCAAAAGCATTGGCATGCATCTTTAGTGGACGAATGGCGGTTACTATCATTTTGCCAATGTATTCTCCTTCCAGTCCATCGCCGATGTTAGGCCTGTTGCAACCTGTAAAGGCCTCCTCGTCAATTGACAAAACTGAGGCAGGAATCACGATAGAGTTAACATTTGAGCCTTTAAAGGCGTATTTGGCAATATATTTCAACCCGTTTGGAAATACGAAATTTCTAATACTTTGTGTATATATAGCCTCTCTGTTGACTGATACCAAAGTAGATGGGGCTATATACGTTTCCATTTTTCGAGGATAGGGTATCTGAATGAGTTCGGTCACACTCTTATTATACAGGATACCATCTATCGAAGTGTAATTTAGATTGTTAGGGTCAACATTGATGTTCTGCAAACGTACACATCCTCTAAAAGGGGAATATCCTATCTGCCTGACTGATGCAGGGATTATAATTTCACGCAATTGCTTGCATTCATGGAAAGCATAGGCATCTATTCTTGTTACTGTTGATGGAATGGTAAAATGCTCAAACAGACATCTTAAGAAAGCATCCTTACCGATACGCTTCAAATTCTTAGGCAGTATCATCTCTTTTACCTGTGAACTTTGCATACATTGTGCACCTAACCCTGTCACTATATAAGTAACACCATTGTTTGTAATTTTACTAGGCATTTCTATCGAATTGGGATAAAGCCCCCTTGTATAGACACTTAAGATGGTTACCTCTGATTGTGATGTCACTCCAAATGTATATAGAATCCCTGCGTATGCTTTTTGGAATCGGCTTGAGTATCTTGGATTTTCCTCGTCAGCACCAAAAGACGCTTTCGATCGCACATAAGTCTTAGAAATCGTAGGGGGAGCATCTTTTACGATAGTTGGAAGAGTGCATATTCCATCTGAAATAGTCCATACATCTTTCACTGCAGGCTTTAACGATTGCTCTTGTGTTTGTGCCTGTTGTTGCTGGGGTTGTCCTGCAGATTGCTGCTCCCCAGTGTTGGTGAATGTTATGTAATCGCTGGCTGCTATTTGCTTGCGTTGTGTCAGGTCAACCAGATAGATGCGAGCATAATAGGTGCGTTTGCCTGGGAGTGGGTTGAGGGCATCGATGTAGATAGCCTGCCACTGTCCGCTGAATGTGGTCGATTGATAGCTGCAGTTGAGCTGATTGCCTTCATGTTTCATGTCGTTTCCATTGGCAAATTTATGGAAGGTACCTTGTGGTATCTCGATAGCCAGGACAGGCACCAGCGTATGTCCTTGCAGTCCGTCGGCCCTCAGCGTATAGTGGACCTGTAGCATCTTCCTTCCATTCTTGGCATCAATCTGGTCGTAGGTTAGCCGCAGGTTAGAGAACCTTACTGAGGCTGCATGTTGTGTGGAACCTTGTAGTATTTCTTTTCCTGCTTCTTCCAAAGCCTTGCCTAAGTTCTTGAAGAATTGTGCATTGCATGGGACAGATGAAACCAATAGTCCCATGAGCATGAACGTTGAAAGCACTGTTTTTTTCATATTTGTCATTAGTTATTGATACTTGGCTACAAAGGTAGCAATAAACGCTGGACTGCGAAATAGCGGAAAACCGCTATTTTTATGGGTTACTGATAGTCAGAAGCTGTTAATAAGTAATAAAATGTAGGAAAATGTGCATCATGTGCTCCGAATTTCGTAATTTTGCCACGTATGACGAATTGGTTAAGGATATTTGTTCTTTTGCTATTGTTTATTGTTGTCGAAACGGCGGTAGCTAACGATAGTACTCTTGTTGAACGCGTTTCCCAAGTGAGCGCGTTGTTGCAGCAGCAGCGGTATGACGATGCTCTCAACGCGGCTGAGAGGCTTTTGCCAGAAGCTATGGAACAACAAGATGCCATGTCCCAAGGTGCAATCCGTAATATTATGGGTAGTTGCAGAATGCACAGGGGAGAGTATCAGAAAGCATTGCGTGAATATACTGTTTGTGCGGATATTAGCGAGAAGGCAGATTTCCTGCATATAGCAAAAAATAACGAGCCAAAGAATCATGTTATGTTCCAGCTGTATATCCCTATATATGCTGAATTGGTAGTACTAAATCAGCAGTTTGGCAATACTGTTGAGGCATTGCATTATGCCAAGATCGGATTGCGTTGGTTGTCGGTATGTAACGACAATCAGTTGCGGGCAACAATGATGCCGCATATTGCAGGTCCGTTTTTAAATAATAAGGAATATCGGCTGGTCTATCCGTTGCTGAAACAGTCGTTTGCGGATGCTGCAGAACTGGAGCTTTATGACTGTGCGCTTTTGCTGAGTACGGAGCTGATAGTCTGTGAAGACAAGGAGTACAAGAAACGACCTGACGAATACGACTGGATAAAGGCGGGCGATATGCTATTGACTATAGCCAAATCGGAGGATGTCAAAAACAACTATGTCAGGATACGAGACCAAGTGTTAGCCAAGCAACGGATAAAGTCGCGGGAAGACACGACTACAGCTACAAGTCATGAAATGACCTCTATGCCATATTCCAAACCAGAGATGCCTAACGATACCACCGTGGGCACAGATACTGCTAAGGCAGATTCTTTGATCCAAGATCAGAGCGTGGCATTGCAATCACGCCATGATGCAAGAACAAACCCATTCTCGTTGCTCTGGGAGTCGTGGGTGCTTATCCTGATAATGTCTTTAATAGTAGTAACATGTGTTTACCTATTCTTGATTCGTAGATGGTATAAACGGAGAAAAGATGAAGACCATCAAAAGAGTTTCATTGAGGGACAGGAGAGCGAGCGCAGTCGTCTGGCCAAGGAGCTTCATGACGGAGTGGCCAATCAGCTGTTGGCTGTAGAAATGAAACTAAGTACCGATGGATTGACACCACAGGCAATGGAGCTATTGAATGAAAGCAGAGAACAGGTGAGGCATGTCTCTCACGAATTGCTCCCGCCAGATTTTATCCACTATTCGCTTGATGAAATTTTGGAACAATATAGCACTCAGACGGATGGGTTGCGGAAATGTGCGGTAACTTATACTTCTACGCCACAGGATGCAGACTGGTCATGTATTTCCCAGACGACAGCCAAAGAGGTTTTTAGAATCACACAAGAAGCAGTAGGCAACGCGTTAAAACATTCTTCAGCCAGCATGATTTCTATTGGTTTGCATTTGGATGAAAACCAGAACGTGATGCTGGTGGTCAGCGATAATGGCAGTAAAGCGGTTCCTGAGAGTAGCGGTGCTGGTGGTATTGGCATGACAACGATGCAGCAGCGGGCAAAAGCCATAGGAGCATCATTGGATTTCTATCATCATCAATATGGAAATGTAGTCAAATTGGTGGTAAGAAAATGAAAAATCACGGATTTCCGTGATTGTAAGTTCCAATATTTCTACTATTTTTGCCCCAAAATGAAAAAAAGGCTCACGAATGAGTAGTTTTAACGCAGAATTCTGTATATTTGCACTGTCATTCTTAGGATTGACAGACATTGTGAAGGAAGCGTGTTTTGCTTATTTCCTGATTGGTGAATCTCGACAACTCATCAAAATAGGTCCTGAAATAAGAAGTAAACGCTCTCCCCATGTGTTGGATGTACCTGAAAAGTATATACCACTCAAGGGGCGTGAGCCGTTCTCTTATCAGGATTTTGGGCAGTCGAGAGCCTACCAACAGGATAAGTGGGTGGATTTCACGCCTTTTGGATTATATATAGCGCGGGTATGACTGATTTGAAAAGATACAAACTGGAGAATATTTCTGTGGCCATCATAGATGACCATGAAGTTGTATTGGAAGGATTCCGTAGCTTTATGGAGAAAAATGGCGTGGGGCATGTCAGGGCCTTCAGCAGAGCTCAACAGTTGCTTGATAACATGCTGCAATGTCGTTATGATGTCTACATTGTAGATGTGGAACTGCCCGACATGAGTGCTTCTGAACTCATTGACAATATTAGGGAGATTCATCCCGATGCCCATATCATTATCAATACGATACATGATGAGATATGGGTAGTTGGCGAGCTGATGAAAAAAGATGTAGATGGTGTGATGTATAAGGATGCGCATCTGGAACAGTTGTTAGAGGCTGTCTATACCGTCATCAGCGGCCACCGATACTATTGTACAAAATATAAAAAGAACCAGCAACGGCTTTTGCTCCAGAATGATATACCGTCTCAGCGTGAGATAGAGGTTTTGCAGGCTATTGCCCAAGGCTCTTCAACTAAAGAGATTGCGGTAGCTCTGTTTATATCAGAAAACACAGTAGAGAATCACCGGAAGAACTTGTTCCGGAAATTGCGGGCTCGAAATATGGCAGAACTAATAGTAAGGGCAATAGCCGCAGGTTATCTCAATCCGGCAGAGTTAAGCTAGTTATACATATTCCATCAAGACGTCCCAGACGGCGATGATGTGACAGAGGCTGCCGGCGAGGACAAAGAAGTGGAAAACGGAATGCATGTAGCGCTGACGGTTGAACGAATAGAATACGGCTCCCGTAATATAGCATACGCCCTCGGCGATAATCCAGATG
>ODAI010305980.1_pt1 | contig 12893 bp, 8 predicted proteins | sample 1539321 | NCBI WGS metagenome assembly ODAI01 (sample SAMN02144231, study PRJEB22623) | gut metagenome | biome: sheep rumen | host: Ovis aries | place: New Zealand | reverse complement strand
CCGAAGCACTTGCTGCTGAGGGCGTATGAAAGTGTAAATGAAGTGGCATCGGGCGATTCAGGATGCGAAGCATCGCCCGATGCGTAACTGTTCAGAACATGTTCTGAACAGTTACGCATAATTTAAGAACGAGGAACTACGGTTGGAAATCCTTCCGGACATTGCAGCGCGGCGGCAGAACAATCCGCAGGCAGAGGGTGATTGGCGGCATAAACAGCTTCAATCGTTCGGCTTAATGTAAAACCTTCCGGTCACCCTCTCTGTCCGGATCACATTCACGAATGCCTGCGGGTCTGTTTCCTTGAGGACCCGCAGCACAATTTTCAGCTCCGGCGAGGAGATCACGGTGTAGATCATGGTGCGCTGCTCTCCTTTATACGCTCCCCTGACCTTCATCTCTGTGATCCCATGCTTGACGCAGCGGTTCAGACAGGCGATGATCTCCTTCGGATGATCCGTAACGACAAACAGCGTATCCTTCTTATACCGGTTGTTGAGCAGATGCACGACCTGCGTGGTTGCATACTGGAAGATGATCGAGTACAGCGCCCTGTCCCATCCGAACAATAAGCCCGCCACGCTCAGCATCACAGCGTTGAAGCCGAGGATCACGGTAAAACCATCCAGGGGGGTATTCTCCGTCAGGAAGATCGAAATAAAATCCGTCCCGCCGGTCGTTGCGCCCGCTGACAGGGCGACCGCGATCGACGCGCCGTTGATGATGCCTCCAAATACGCTGATCAGAAGCGGATCCGCCGTAATCGTGTAAGACGGGATCATCTCCGTCAGGAGAGTGACCGTTCCGATCGTGATAAAGGTATACAGTGTAAATTTCTTTCCGATCCTGCGCAGCCCCAGCCAGATCGGCGGAAGGTTCAGCAGCATATACAGGCGGCCGTATGGGAGATTCACATGATAGAACTTATCAAATATATCCTGGATCAGGATCGTCGTACCGGACAGACCTCCCGGGTACAGTCCTCCTGACCGGACCAGAAGCTGCAGGTTCAGTGAGATCATGACGCCTGACACGATGCACAGGATCACCCTGCGGATATCGTCTTTCCCGAAATGTATCTTTCCACCGGTTTTCATCAGCACTTTGCTCCTTTACTTTCCACAATAGCAGATCACCGAAAGCCGGGCGCCGCCCTGCCCCATCCTGGCACGCCGCGCACTTTCCTGCCCCATCCTGACACACCGCGCGCCCTCTGCATCATATTACCACACTCCGGGCACCTTTATTAAACAAATCTCCCAATAAGAAGGAAAAAACACTGAAATCTTCGTATGAAAATCCCCTTTCTTTCTCTTCGGAAAACTCATATGATATATATGGTTTCTCTCGTAGAAAAACTATATAATCGTGTGCTGTTCCGGTGCCGCAGACCGAGGGCTCTTCCCCGAGAGCCTGAGGAGTGCTCTGCGCGCCATAGAATGCATGCACCCGGATGGGAGCGGTTTTGCCCTTGCGGCAGCCGCTCCCATCTGGCTTCTTACGTGGCCGTTTTTTCTCCCGTTCATTCGCGGCAGATTCTGATCCTGAACAAAAGCGGCCCGGCCGGGACTTGTCGTCCCTCGCCGGACCGCAGGTGGAATCCACGTAACTATTTGCTGCACCCCTACATCAAATCAGGCATAAAAGCAAAGCTTCCTGCCACCTTTTCCGTTGCTATCCCACCCAAGTTCATTATAGCATGCCATTCACAATAATCAACTAAGGTTCCCGATTTTTTAGGCGTAAAATGTGAAATATGTCTGAAAATCTTCATTTGCCTATCAGACTGTTTTGTAAATAGTCCATACGAAAAACGGATCAGAAGCGGAATGGTATGGAGTCACGAGGGAGCCATATCAGAAATCCGGCCCCACTGCCGTGCATACCTCCACCGGTGTTTTCCCTGTCAGCGCAAAGCTTCTCCTGCCGGGAGCGCAGGTTCCCACATAGAAACGGTACCTGCCCCCGCCCGGCACGTATTCTCCCTTTTCATTGACCACACGGAACGTATCCCTGTCAAGCCGGACCTTACATTCTACCCTTTGACCGGCAGACGCATCCCCCTTCAGGAAGCCGCAAAGCCTGGGGTTCGGTGTCCTGAAGGGAGACTCCTCCGCGTCCACATAGACCTGAATCACGTCCCGTGTCGGCACAGAGCTATGGTTTTCGTACATGACATTCATGTACGCCGCCTGCGGTACCGCATCAAACTCACCTTCCGCGTCTTCCCATTCAAGCCGGGCCTCCTTCACCTCCACGTCAGCATAGGTGAGCCCATAGCCAAAGGGATACTGGGGTTCACCGCCCAGATAACGGTATGTCCGATCCTTCATCGAATAATCCGTAAATTCCGGCAGCGGCCGGTCCGGATCGTAAAATGTCACGTTCAGCTTGCCGGAGGGGGATACCGCCCCCGTCAGGATCCTGGCGGCCGCAAGCCCGCCGCGCGCACCGGGATACCACAGCATGAGGACAGCATCAAAGTTCTCCTGGGCAAAGGAAAGATCCAGGTCACTTCCCGCCATCAGGCACAGCACTGTCTTCTTTCCGTCCTCCTTTGCCTGAGAAGCGACAGCATGCAGAAGTGCCTGCTGGGATGCCGGGAGGGACAGATCCGCCTTGTCTCCTGATGCCGCGCTGTTCCCGGTATCTCCTTCTTCTCCCTCCAGCGTCTCATTCAGCCCGACGACAACGACCGTCACGTCCGACTGGCTGGTCACGATCATCGCCTCGCTCAGGCGGTCATTTTCATAGGCCAGATGCTCCACCTTCGACGCATTGAGCGCACACCCCTCCGAATAAAGGATACGCAGCCCTTCGGGGGCCATCCGTCTCAGGCCCTCCAGCACAGTGATGTATTCGCTGCTGGTTCCATGATAATTCCCGACCAGGGCAGCGCGGGAGTCAGCATTCGGCCCAACCACCCCGAGGGTATGGATCGCACCCAAGTCAAGGGGAAGCACGCCGTCATTTTTCAGAAGGACGATGGACTCCTCCGCGCACCTTTGCGCCAGTGCCAGATGCTCCGGACATTCCACCACACTGTACGGGATCGTGTCGTATTCGGTCTCGTCAAACAGTCCCAGAAGGAACCTGGTTGTGAACAGACGCTCGCAGGCCTGCGTGATCCGCTCCTCGCTGATCAGTCCCCTGGCAAATGCTTCCGGCAAAACCTGATACGTATCCCCGCAGTTCAGGTCGCAGCCTTCATTGATCGCCATCGCCGCGCTGTGCACGGCATCCTCCGTGACATGGTGGTGAAGATGAAAATCCGCGATGGCCCAGCAGTCAGAAACCACATGCCCCTGGAATCTCCAGGCTCCACGAAGGATTCGCTGAAGGAGCGTCCTGCTGCCGCAGGCAGGCTCCCCGTTCACCCGGTTATAGCAGCCCATGACAGCCTCCACGTCCGCCTCCTGCACCAGGCGGCGGAATGCCGGAAGATAGGTTTCCGCCATATCCTTCGCATCTGCTTTGGCATCAAAGCTGTGGCGGATTGCCTCCGGTCCGGAATGCACCGCAAAATGCTTCGCGCATGCCGCGGCCTTAAGGTATTCGCCATCTCCCTGAAGCCCCCTGACAAAAGCGACCCCCAGCGTTCCAGTCAGGTAGGGATCCTCACCGTAGGTTTCCTGCCCCCTCCCCCACCTGGGATCGCGGAAGATGTTGATATTCGGAGACCAGAAGGTAAGGCCCTTGTAGATATCCCTGTCGCCGAATGCACTGTAAGCATTGTATTTCGCGCGTCCCTCTGTCGCGATCACATCACCGATCTTCCCCAGCAGCTCTTCATCAAAGGTTGCCCCCATTCCCACCGCCTGGGGAAAGCTGGTTGCCGTGCCTGCCCTGGCAACGCCGTGCAGACCCTCGTTCCACCAGTTGTAGGCAGGGATTCCCAGACGTGCGATCTCAGGAGAATCATACCGGAGCTGGCTCATTTTTTCAGCAACCGTCATTTTCGACACGAGCGCACAGGCCCGCCTTCGTGCATCTTCTCTATTCATCCGCATACCTCAGCGCACATAGTCTCACTGTTCCATTGTAACAGCCACACCCCTGCCGGCGGGCCGGCATGTGAGCGCGTCCTGTAAGGTACTGTTCGGAAATAACATTCCTTTTCCTTGCGGCTCCGGCCATTTTCTGTGCCTTCACCCCTCCAGAAGCCCCCGTGCCTTGGCGGCGTCAAACACCACCTTCTTCGCGTCTCCTGTCTCGATCTCGTACAGCGCATGCCCTGCCAGGTGCTCCGCTGCCTGCTCCAGGTCACGGCAGCCCGGCCGTTCCCTGTAAAGATCAACAATCGCATCCACCGCATCCGGAAGGACACGGCATTCCTTCTGGCTCATCCCCATACGCCGCAGCACCTTGGGCAGGGAATAATCCCGGAAAATGATCCTCTTTTCTTCCGGCGTGTAATCCGGAATATCAATCACCGCGAACCGCGTGATCAGAGGATCAGAGATCCTGTCCTTGTCATTCGCCGTAGCGATGGGATATACACCCTGTGTCGGGATCTGGCACTCCATGTAGTTGTCCGTAAATCCCAGGTTGTCCAGCAGCGTCAGAAGCGTGTCCGCGGGATTTCCGTTCTGCCCGTCATGGTCGGCTTTGTCCAGCTCATTGATCACAAAGACGATATTGGAGCTGCCGGTCATGGAAAACGCCTCCATGATCCTGCCGGGACGGGCATTGGTGTAAATGCGCGGTGTCCCGGTCAAAGCCTCCGGATCCCGCACCGTACTCATATCGAAGATCGCCGATGGAATCTTCAGAATCCGCGCCACCGCATAGGCAATCTGGCTTTTGCCGGTCCCCGCCGGGCCGGCCAGCAAAAGCCCGTAGCTGGGCAGTGTGTGCGTGCGGTTGATCTGTATGATCGTCTCGATCACCCTTTGCTTGACCTTCTCCAGTCCATAAAGCTCCTCGTCCAGGATCCTGCGCGCCGCTTCCGGGTCGATCGGGTCAAAATACGAGCTCCTCCACCTTACCTGCAGCATCATGGAAAGTGCCCGCTGCGCATGACGCTTCTCATCCGCATTTCCCCCATCCTGCCCGGCAGTGATGATATTCTTCCTTGCCCACTGGCGGATGTTCCCGGGAAGGGTATCCCCGCAGCAGTCAATGAAATTGATGATCTCCGGAAGCGTCGTCATGCTCATCTGCTCCGGAATATCCTCCTCGCCCGACTGAAGGATCGAGGTGCGGATCCGTTCGATCATGTACTGCAGGAAATGGTCTTCAAATGGCTGCAGGTTCCCTCCGTCCAGCGGCGGCTCCACCGCCTTGATCCGGTAAACATAGAAGGAATTCCCGTCTCTCGTACCGCTCAGCCGCACACAGATGTGGTGGGTGCCCAGCCACGTAAACAGCTTCCTGAACCGGATATCCGCGCCGCTCATGTCAAGGCGGGACATATGATAGCGTTCCCCGCCGTCATAGTACTCGAACGCAAGACGACGCTGGGGGTTCGTAAAGCCACCCGCGATGCGGTGGGGCACCTGCCTGTCATCCGGCACCTCCAGGATCAGGAAAACCTTATGCCCCAGATCCGTCTTTGACTGTGCCGGGAAGATCCGGTAGACCGCATCCGCGTCAGGCCCCGCGTCAGAGGAAGCGGCGTTTTCCGGATCATCCGCTGCATATATCTTCCCGCAGCCGGATATCCCGGGGCCTGTCAGCTTCCCCTGTGCCTTCCGCGACAGATCAGGTTCCCCCTGGCGTTCACTGACCTTCTCCTCCTGTATCATCTTCCGCATCCGGACCACCTCCGGATCAGGCTGTGCCGGGCTTCGCCTGGAGTGTTCCCGCTCCATCGCTTCCCGGTGCACCGGGATCGCAAGCCCCATTTTCTTCAGCACATCCAGATATTCATCGATTCTCGCATCCGTGATCTCGCCTCCGCTCTCCACGCACGCGTCGTTCCAGATGCCCTCCAGCTCCTCCATATAATGCGGCTCCATATTGGAAGCAAACGCGAGTCCGTTTTCTGCAAGAATCCGCTGGATGGTCTTGGCCTTGGCCATAGTGCTACTCCTTCATTACTTCATTTGCAACAATCGCACGGTGTTGATCTTCCCGTACAAACACCGGTGTCTGTTCTGCCGGATACGTTTCGTCCCCCATCTGTACCGGTTGAACGCCGCATCCCCTGTAAGGCTCGGAAATACGCAAAAGTCAGCACAGCTTCAGGAGCAGCTCCAGGACGCGGCGGGCATTCAGGGAGATCTCCTCGTTGCTGATCAGCCCCTTCTCATATGCCTCCTTCACCCTGTCCGGATACCCGGCTCCCATCTTGATATCATTTCCGGCCTTCAGCTCCAGATAATGCTCACCGCAGGTCCACCAGTCTGTTGTGACAACGCCGTCAAATCCCCAGTCTTCCCTGAGGATTCCTGTCAGGAGATCCCTGTTCTCAGAAGCATGGATCCCATTCACGAGGTTATAGGAGGTCATCAGCGCCCACGGATGCGCTCTCTTGACGATCAGCTCAAACGCACGCAGATAGATTTCCCTCAATGCCCGTTCACTTACGTGGGAATCGCTCTCCTTCCGGTTGGTCTCCTTATTGTTCGCGCAGAAATGCTTCACGCATGCTGCGACCCTCTGAGACTGCACGCCCTCAACCAGCGCGCCGGCGCAAAGCCCCGCCACCAGCGGATCCTCCGAATAGTACTCAAAGTTCCTGCCGCACAGGGGGCTTCTGTGGATATTGACCGCAGGAGCAAGCCAGACGCAGCAGTTATTCTCCTTTACCTCCTCAGCCGCGGCACGCCCGACCTTCGCCAGGAGATCCTGGTCCCAGGTGCACGCAAGCAGGGTCGCGCAGGGCCAGGCTGTGGTCTTCACGCCGGTCTGCGCCTCCACCCGCAAGCCTGCTGGCCCGTCCGCTGTCATGGCATTCGGCACGCCCCATTCTGGAAGGTTGCCCCATCCAAATGTATTCGCCACCCCGGTATTCGGCTGGCCTCCGGTCAGCGAGATCAGTTCCTCAACACTTAGCTGGTCCATGAACTCGTCCAGGGAATGCTTTCCGTCCGCTACATCATCCAGGAGAATCCTTTCCGGATGCGGCTGGTACTTCACCGACCAGGGCATCTGTCCGCGCTTCACCTGCGGGCTTTCCGGTGTCGGGAAATCATTGGCAAGGTCAGGGATCGGAACAAGGCCATTCCCCCGATCCGGATACTCCCCTGTCTCAAGCATCTCATAGCTGCCATCCGGGCGCATCCGCTTTGAAAGCTTCTTCGGCGCGCACCGCTCACTAAGCTGTTCCAGGACAAGGTTCTCTTCCAGCTTCCAGGCATATGGAACCCTTGTCAGATCCCTGACATGTCCGCCCACATAGAAGGCATACTCCCCCTGTTCCAGGATCCAGGCAGACTTCTGCACCGCTCCCCTGTCGTCATAGGATGCCATGCATCTCACGGGGAAGCTCATATCGATCGTCTGCGATACGCCGCTTCCCAGCATGCCGGTCTTGGCGAAGGATACCAGGCTGAGCGCGCTCTTCCCAAGGCGGCCCTCCGGGCATTTCGCATAGACCTGTACGACGGCCTTTCCGGGCATCTGGGAAAGGTTTGTCACCTTGACGGAAAGAAAGATCTCATTCTCCACATAGCTGCAGTAGACAGGCATAATGAGGAAATCGGAATACGACAGCCCGTATCCGAAGGGATAGCTGACCTTCTCCTTTGCTCCGGGAACCGTCTCAAAGTAGCGGTATCCCACAAAGATATCCTCTGTATAGTCCACATAATCCGCGGACGTATGGAACCCTGCCGTCGATGGATAATCCTCCAGGGTTTTCGCGAAGGTATCCGCAAGGTGCCCTGATGGATTGACATCCCCTGTCAGGATATCCGCCTCGGCAAGGCCGCCCTCCAGGCCGCCCTGCCAGGCAAGGAGCGCTCCCTGGATCCTGTCATTCTCCCTGAACCAGCCGGTATCCATCACGCCGCCGATGTTCAGAACCACGATGACCTTCGCAAAATTCTCCGTGACCACATCCACCATCGCACGTTCTGCATGGGTCAGGCAGAAATCACCGTCCTCAAAGAGCTTTGACGACAGATCAAACATCTTCTGCTCGTCATTCGAAAGCCTGTAATTCCCGGTCAGAACGGTTTTCCGGTCCCAGCCTTCCCCGGAAAACCTGCAGATCGATATGATGGCTGTATCCGTGAATGCCTTCGCCTCCTCCAGAAGCTCCTGTGGGATCTCCGGCTCCACGGTCATCCCGGGTACGGCTCCCTGTTCATACTGCGCCGCCACGTTCTTCTCATAAAAGTCCGCCAGGGATTCCAGAATCTCAACCTTTCCCTCCTCCTGCTTGACCAGCATTCCCTGATGCAGGTTCCGAAGGTACGGAACAGTCACATCCCCGCTTCCTCCGCCGCCTTTAACGTAATCGACCGTGGCCTTTCCAAACAATGCCACCTTTGCGCCATGCGCCAGGGGGAGCACATGATTCTCATTTTTCAGAAGTACCATTCCCTCGCTGGCCGCGCCGCGTGACAGCTCCAGATGCTCCTTCGACGCAGTGATCCTCCTGCCATCTTCCCCCAGCGGCAGAACCGGCGTATAGCGAAGCCTGTTCCAGTGAGTTCCCATCTTTCTTTCCTCCTGTGTACCCCATCTGTTTTTTCCACCACAGTACCGGTGCCTTGTCTCAATGCCTTTTGCATTCAGACAGCACACTGAAAAAGTGATCATCCTTTCTCTGCAGCGTCACTGTAAAAGCGATCATCCCTTCCCTACAGCGTCACTGTAAAAGTGATCACTCCGTCCTTCCAGCCTGCAGTGATGTTCCCCTTGAACTTCTCCGCGATCGTCTGCGCCATGGACAGGCCGATCCCGTAGCCGGACTGCTTACTGTTATGGGAAACGTCTCCTCTGTAAAACCTGCGGAAGAACCTGCCATAATCTTCATTCGCCCCATCCGCATAGGGATTGGACACCTGCAGCTGGGCGCCGCCCCTGCCGCGCTTTTTCAGCGTGACATTGACCTCCCCTCCTTCATCACAGTATTTCGCCGCATTGTCCACCAGAATATTGCACAGTTCCGTCAGCATCTTCTCCTCCGCCTTCACCAGTACACCATCCTGGATCTGCACATTCAGCTTTTTCCCATCCTTCTCGATGACCGGACGGAACGATTCTGCAGACTCTTTAAGCACTTTTGACATATCGACTTCTGTCAATACGACCTGTTCCGCCTCTGTTGTCCTGGACAATGTGATCAGGTCATTGATCAGGCTGGTTCCCCTCTTTACCTGGGCAAGGATGCTGTCCGTCCATTCACTCTTCCCGTTGATCATCTCGATCACCTCCGTATTCGCGGAAATGATCGCAAGCGGGGTCTTCAGCTCATGGCCGGCATTGGTAATGAATTCACGCTGGCTTTCAATATTGTCGATATAAGGCTGCATGGCCTTTTTGGACAGAAACGCGATCACGACCAGAAAGACAGCGATCAAAAGAAGGCCGAATCCAATGGAAATATACGCAAAGATCTGAAGGCTGTCCGCCTCCCTGGTGCATTCCAGGAAACCGATCATCCTGCCACCGCCATCCGCCTCTTTCCTGTAGTAGAAATAGCTGTTCGATCCTGCGCTGATGAAACCGCTGTCAGGAAAGCTCTTCATGGCATACCTGGAGAGGCGCACCGCTGTCTTCTCATCCACCGCCGCAATATGGGACAGGCTCACATCTGACACATTGCCATCTTCCTGGAAGGTAACCGTAAAATAACGCAGCTGGTACTTGCTTTCCGGCGTCAGGTTCAGGCTCCGTCCTCTCCCGATCAGGTCACCGATACCATTAAAGCCTGCACCGGATTCTGTCTCTGTCTCATGCATCCTGGAAAAGTCGCCGCCCGAATCCATGATAAACCGGATCGTGCTCTTCAGCTCATTTCCGACCCTGATCCGATTGATCAGATTGACCGGAAACAACACGCAGACCATAACGATGATCACCGCAAGTCCGGAGATCATAATAAATTTTCTTTGCAGTTTTCTGATCATGACTTCGCCGACAGCCTGTAAGGCCCTGTCTTCTCCCCTGTGATGGTGACATCCGCTGAAACAGAAACCAGCTTGTTTCTGAGATAGGATACATAGACCCACACGACCTCACGGTTCATGTCCGGTTCATCCGCCCACACTCTTTTGAAAATCTCATCCACGCTCAGTTCCTTCTCCCGGTTCAGCAGGAAATATTCCAGAAGTGAGCTTTCCTTCTTTGCGAGACGGATGGAATTGACCGCTTTCAGTTCCTGCTGCTCCATATTCAGGCTGATGTTGCCCATCTGAAGCATCTTAGGAGTAAAGCTTTCCTTGCGCCTGGTGGCGGACCGGATTCTGGCCGCAAGCTCTCCCATCGCAAAGGGTTTGGTAAGGTAGTCGTCCGCACCTGCGTCCAATCCCTGAATACGATCCTCCACCTCGGCCTTTGCTGTCAGCAGGATGACCGGCGTGATATCGCCCTTCTCCCGGATCTTTGAAAGCGCCTCAATCCCATCCATGACCGGCATCATAATGTCAAAAATCATGCAGTCGTATGCATTCTCTGATGCCAGCTCCACAGCCTCAGCCCCGTTCGCCGCAGTATCCACCTGGTATCCGGTGTGCGTAAGCACCGCGGCGACGGCACGCGAAAGCTGTTCCTCATCCTCTGCAATCAATAACCTCATCTTCCCTATTCTCCTGACAAATCGTATATCTCCAGTATCCCGTTTCCCCTGTGCAGGTAAAGCAGCTCCGGTGATCTCTGCCCCGCATCCTCCGCAGACATGATCAGATTATGACTGCTCATCATCCCCGGCTCTGAACAGACTATGGCTGCTCCTCATCATCCCCGGCCCTGATCAGATTATGACTGTTCATCATCATCCCCGGCCCTGATCAGGTTCCGGATCGTCTGCATGGACAGGTCACAGCCCGCAAGCTCATCCGCGCAGCGCTTGAGTTCAGATACAATCAGCTCCTGGTTCCCTATATTTTTCTTATACTTGAGCTGATGCTCCAGGCTTGCCCAGGAATCCATGGCAATCGTCCGAAGCTGCACCTCAATATAAAAATGGCCAGGAATCCGGCCTTCCGGATCCTTCCATGGAACCAGGTAATCCAGGATCAGATGATAGCTGCGGTATCCGTTCGGTTTGGCATTGCGCACATAGTCCTTCTCCGTGACAATGACCACGTCGGGCAGACGCCTGATATGCTCCACAATCTCAAAGATATCATCGACAAACCGGGTGATCACGCGCACGCCCACCGAATCCGTGATCGTACGCAGCACGCTCTGTACTGTCGGAGGAAGTCCTCTTCGCTCACACTTTTCCCGCATGCTGTCCTCACTCTTGATCCGTGAGATCAGATGCTCATAGATTCCTTCCCCTGTTCTCGCCTTCGTCTGCTCATTCAGGATGTCCAGCTCCTGGCAAAAACGTTCCAGCACATGGGGCAGCACCGGCGCAAATTCTCCGTATATTGATTCCTGATTCATGATCCTGTACCTGCCTGACCGATAGATTGGGCTGACTGTCACCTCGCCCTTTCTGCTCATTGTACCACAAGCACGCCATACAGATGTGAAAAATAAAAGAAAGCGGGGCTGAAAAGTCCCGCTTCCGGAATATTCGCGGCCGCTGCCGGACAGACGCAGTTTCCTGCCCCTGCCCGGACCGCGGTCATCACAAACAAAAGGTTTATGGTTGCCAAAGGATATGAATTCCCGAATCCCGATTCAGCCCTTCACAGCACCTGCGGATACACCGCCGACAATGTTCTTGGACAGAACCAGATAGACGATGATGACGGGGAAGATGGAGAATGCGATCATCGCATAAACCTGCCCCATGTCAAATTTCAGCCAGTCCGCCGCACGCAGCTGCGCGATCAGGATCGGAAGGGTCTTCGACTTGTCCGCATGAAGGATCAGGGACGGAGTGAAGTAATTGTTCCAGCTCGACACAAAGGTGAAGATCGCCTGGACAGCAATTGCCGGCCGCATCAGCGGGAGCGCTACGGTGTTGAAGATCCGAAGCTCTCCTGCGCCATCGATCCTGGCCGCTTCGATCAGCTCGCCCGGAAGGTTGGAATCCATGTACTGCTTCAGGTAGAAAAATGTGACCGGTGCCGCAATCGAAGGGACGATCAGCGGAATGAAGTTGTCTTCCAGGTGCAGTCCCTGTACCAGCTTGACAAAACCAAGTGCCGTCACCTGCGTGGGGATCATCATGATCGTCAGGATGAAGGTGAAGATCACTTTTCTTCCGGCATAGTCATACGCATGGATGGAATATGCCGTCATCGTTGAAAAGTAGGTGCACAGGAACGCTGTCAGGCTGGCGATAATCAGTGAGTTCAGCAAGCCTCTCAGGACAGGAAGGGTTCCGGTCATCAGGTTTTTCAGGTTCTCGATCAGATGTGTGCTCGGGATCGCGGTAAAGCCGCGTCCCAGTTCACCGTTTGACCTTGTTGCATTGATAAACAACACATAAAACCAGAACAGACACAGGAAGGAAATGATTGCGAGCACAATGTACGCGACAGCCCTTCTGGCGTGAACGGTATTTCTCGTTTTTTCCTCTCTCATGGCTCACACCTCCTCATTTCACTTCGTCCTTGGCGGTCACGCGGAACACGATCGCGCTCAGGATCGCGGTCAGCACCAGCAAAAGCACAGACAGGGCACCGGCAAGGCCAAAGTTCTTGCTGTACAGATGCTTGTTCAGGTACATGATCAGCGTCATGGATGACCGCATCGGGTCACCGGTTCCGTTGGTCAGGATCTGGGGGACATCGAACATCTGCAGACCGCCGATCAGGGATGTGATAACCACATAGATAAAGATCGGCTTCAGCAGCGGGATGGTAACCTTCCAGAAGAT
>ODAI012936008.1_pt1 | contig 12894 bp, 12 predicted proteins | sample 1539321 | NCBI WGS metagenome assembly ODAI01 (sample SAMN02144231, study PRJEB22623) | gut metagenome | biome: sheep rumen | host: Ovis aries | place: New Zealand | reverse complement strand
CGGAGAAAAAGGAGTTGACGTATGCTGAGAGTGACTGTATGTGTCTCCGGAGGAGGAACAAACCTCCAGGCCATCATCGATCGTATTGCGGACGGGACCATCAAAAATGCCCGGATCGTACAGGTGATCAGCAATAATGCGGGAGCTTTTGCCCTGGAGCGCGCCGCCAAAGCAGGCATTCCCGGCGTCTGTGTATCTCCCAGGGACTACCCGGACCGGGAGGCTTTCAATGAAGCGCTTCTGGAGAAGATCAATGAAGTCTCCCCTGACCTCATCGTGCTGGCAGGCTTCATGGTGGCTGTTCCCCGGCAGATCTGTGCTGCCTACGCGGGAAAGATCATCAACATCCATCCTGCCCTGATCCCTTCCTTCTGCGGAAAGGGTTATTACGGCCTGCATGTACATGAAAAAGCCCTTGAGCGCGGTGTCAAGGTCACCGGCGCAACTGTGCACTTTGTGGATGAGGATCTTGATACAGGACCCATCATCCTGCAGAAGGCGGTCGATATCATGGAAGACGATACGCCGCAGACCCTGCAGCGCCGCGTCATGGAGCAGGCGGAGTGGATCATTCTGCCGCGCGCCATTGACCTGATCGCAGCCGGAAGGGTAAAAATCGAGGGACGCAGGACCAGGATCTCCTGACAGGCGCAGGACCGATGCATGCCGCATCGTCCCCGGTCAGGGCAGGATCCGTGCGCGGGTAATGAGAACAGAAACAGCGACAGGAAAGCAGTTTTTTCGCAGGAGGATAAAGACTTGGCTGAGAAGAAAATGAACATGAAGGTACTTCTTGTTGGCGGCGGCGGAAGAGAGCACGCGATCGCGGACGCGATCCTGCGCAGCGGCCGTGTGGCAAAGCTGTATTGCGCGCCCGGTAACGCCGGTATTGCGCGTATCGCCGAGTGTGTTCCGATCGGAACGATGGATTTTGCCGCACTGACTGCCTTCGCCAGGGAAAAAGAGATCGACCTTACAGTCTGCAGTATGGATGATCCGCTCTGCGCCGGTATCGTGGATGCTTTTGAGGCAGAGGGACTGCGCATCTTCGGCACGCCGGCCAATGCGGCGATCATCGAGGGCAGCAAGGCTTTTTCCAAGGATCTGATGAAAAAATACGGGATCCCCACAGCCGCTTATGAAACCTTCGAGGACGCGGACAAGGCGCTGGCCTATCTCGAGACAGCCTCCTTCCCCATCGTCCTGAAAGCTTCCGGACTTGCTCTGGGCAAGGGCGTCCTGATTTGTGAGGATCTGGCCTCTGCAAAAGACGGTATCCGCGAGCTGATGATGGATAAAAAATTCGGCGACGCCGGAAACAGCGTTGTCATCGAGCAGTTCATGACCGGCCGCGAAGTGTCCGTGCTCGCATTTGTGGACGGAACCCATTACCAGCTGATGACTTCCTCCCAGGACCATAAGCGCCAGGGAGACGGAGACACCGGCCTCAACACAGGCGGTATGGGAACATTCTCTCCCAGCCCCTTCTATACACCCGAGATCGACGCCTGGTGCCGTGAAAATATCTATGACAAGACCGTGGCTGCCATGGCAGCAGAGGGACGTCCTTTCCGCGGCGTTCTGTATTTCGGCCTTATGATGACACCGGAAGGCCCCCGCGTCCTTGAGTACAACACCCGCTTTGGCGATCCCGAGACGCAGGTTGTCCTGCCCCGTATGAAGACTGACATCATCGACGTGATGGAAGCCTGCATTGACGGCACGCTGGACCAGATCGATCTGGAGTTTTATGACAATGCGGCAGTATGTGTTGTCATTGCATCCGGCGGCTATCCGGAGAGTTATGAAAAGGGCAAGGTCATCACCGGCCTTGAAAAATTTGACGGGCAGACTCAGTACCGCTGCTATCATGCCGGTACTTCCTTTGACAAGGAAGGAAATACCGTGACCAGCGGCGGCAGAGTCCTCGGTGTGGTCGCCATCGGCGATACGCTCAAAGAAGCCCGCGCCAATGCTTATACTGCAGCAAAATGGGTGCATTTTGACAAAATGTACATGCGCAGTGATATCGGAAAGGCGATCGAATCTGTCTAATAAGGATTTAAATGATTCCACAAATGCATATCCGGTGTTATAATGGTAGTTGGTGTGGGCACCGTGAAAATATATCCTTTTCATGAGCCGGCACCAGGAAACTGCAAACCGCCGGATCGGCCGGAAGCGGTGTCATGGTAAGGACAGGATGCCGCGGAAGGAGTTTCCGATGAAAGGAAAATCGATACTGGGAAAAACTGCCGGAGTCATCGGCTCCGGCCCTGGAGGGAGATAATGAAAAACACAAGACTGGGAGGCAGAAGAGCTGTCAGACTTGCATCAGCTGCTGCTGCACTGGCATCGGCATTTATCCTGACCGTGATGACAGCTGCCGCAGCTACCGTCAATGCAACGGATGTAACGATCCGCAACAGCCCTGAGGATAAATCTGACTACTCCAATGCCATCGGTGTTCTGAACCAGGGGGACAAGGTAACTGTCATTTCAAAGACGACAGATTCTGCCGGTACCGAATGGTACAATGTCGAGCTGGAGAACGGAAACAGAGGATACGTCAAAGCACAGTGGGTAGACAATGACGGAGAAGCTGTCGAGGAAGAGGCCGCACCGGAAACACAGGAGGCCGAGAAGACAGATGAGGCTGAAAAGACAGATGAGGCTGAAAAGACGGACGAGTCTGAAAAGACTGAGCAGGAAGCCGAAGATGATGCCGTTCCGGAAGATGTCAATGACGACTGGCTTGAAGAAGACGGTATGACAGAGTCCGGAGATCTGGTTGAGGGAACGGATGTAGACGGTGACGGAAAGCCTGACACAGCTGTTTCTCAGGACGATGTCGAGACCGAAGACACGCAGGGCTATGACCCCTATACTGATCCCAACGCCCAGTACGGTATTAATTTTACGACAGAAGAAGACGGCAGCGGCCACTGGTATGTCTATAACTACGATACAGACAAGAAGATCCGTATCAGCGATCTTGAAAAACTCAGTGATGCGGAAAATGCTGCACAAAAGAATGCTTCCTCCGCAGGTCTGTGGAGAACGATCGCCTGTGTACTGCTTCTGCTTCTGATCGCAATCCTGATCTTCCTGTATGTCGTGATGCGCAGGAATACCAGACCCACTGCTTCCAGAAGACAGCGTGAGCAGCAGCGCAGGGCCAGAGCCGCCAGAAGAGCGGAAGAAGAGGATGAAGAAGACGAAGAAGATGACGATGAGTCTTCTGATCCGGACGAGGAAATCGAAGAAGCTTCTGATGCGGGCGTGACTGCCTCGGAAGACGAGGAAGACGCAGATGACGCAAAAGAGCCTGAAGAAGAAGAGAAACCTGCTCCCGCGAAAAAGAAGGGCGGTCTGTTCGGCGGCAAGTCCAAAGAGCGCGCAGGTGCTCTGTTTGCTCCCGCAGTAGATGATGAAGACGATGACGAAGACGATTCCTACGACGACGAGGATGACGAAGACCTTTACGATGAGGATGAGGATTCCTACGACGACGAGGAGGATGATGACGAGGCAGATGACGACGAGGACGAGGCTCCCCGCAGAGGCGGATTCTTCGGAATGCTGAAAAATATCTTTTCTTCTGATGATATCGAAGATGACGATTACGACGAAGACGAAGATGATGAGGACGACGAGGAAGAAGACGCAGAAGACGAAGACGACGATTATGAGGAAGAGGACGACGAGGAGGAAGAAGAGCTTCCCCCCAGAAAACAGCGCAGACAGAACCAGCGCTCCTCTGCAAAGTCCGGTTCGTCTCCCCGTCCCAGACCCCGTGCTGCCCGCAATTATGAGTTCGACGAAGAGGCGGATTATCCGGAGGATGCAGACCTGCTCTCTGCTGTTACGCGCAGTGCCGCAGCAGATCAGGCAAAAGCTGCAGAGGGTTCCGCTGAGGAAGCTCCAACAGCTCCTGTAACTTCCGCTAAGAAGGAAGAGGCAGCTGCTCCCGCACGCAGGCAGGCCGCACCGGTCGAGTACGATAGTGTAGAGGAAGATTACTATGCCGACGACGATGACGATATGGAATATTCCTTCCTGAACAGTGCACCGCCCCGGGCGCCCCGTAAAAAATAATCATTGGAATCACCGCGCGCATCGTTACATGTACACGCCCTTCGATGGGGCGTGTACATGTAACGATAAGATTCGACAGTTCAGGTCGATCTGCAGGGTAACTTGACAGAGCATGTCACTTGTTATATTATATATATAACAATGCATGCTCTGTTATGCTGTCCGGATTATTACGGTGCCGGCCCGGCTGAAACGTCGGGCGTTTTTCCATTGCACCATGGCATATTTGGAATGGAGAAGGCCCCGTTACCGGTCACGGTGTGACCGGTAACGACCGGAATCGTTTCGGCGATCGTTTTTTACAGGGCATATGGAAGAATATGGAGGGATATGCTATGCTAATCAAGATCGATTTCAGCAGTGATGAAGCGATATACCAGCAGCTTTGCAACCAGATCATTCTCGGCATTGCGACAGCAACCCTGGAAGAAGGGCAGGCCCTGCCTTCCGTCCGTCAGATGGCAGATGATATAGGCATCAATATGCATACAGTCAACAAGGCGTATTCTATTCTGCGGCAGGAGGGCTTTGTAAAGATGGACCGCAGGCGCGGAGCCGTTATTTCTGTTGATGTGGATGCAATGCGCGCACGAGCGCAGCTGGAAAAAGACCTTCGCAAACTTCTGGCTCAGGCCAGATGCCGCAATATGACAAGGCTGGAGCTCCACAGGATGGTAGACAGTATCTACGATGAATATGAGTGAAAGCAAGGCTCCGGATCTTCCCACTCTGCGGTACAGAACCATATAGAAAGACAGGAAAGAATAAGATTCCATGAAGGACAATTACACCAAAAACGCGCTTGCCGCGCTGCGGGCGGCAAAGAATGCTTCGAAAAAGACAAATCAGAACTATGTCGGCACAGAGCATCTGATCCTGGGCCTGGCACAGGAACCGGACGGCGTCGCCTCAAGGATCCTTGCCGGGAACGGCGTGACCCGGCAGCGTCTGGAGGAGATGATCACCCAGCTCAATATCCATCCCGGCAGCCTTGCGCTTCTGGATCATGAGGGCTATTCCCCCCGCTGCCAGAAGGTGCTGCATATGGCACGCAGTCAGGCCGACAAATACAGGTCGGACCAGACCGGTACCGAGCACATTCTGCTGGCGATTATACTGGAGCGGGAAAATGTTGCGCTCAAGATTCTGGAGGCCATGGGAATCAATATTTCCAAGGTTTATTATGAACTGCTTGCCGCTATGGGAGAGGATCCTGCAGCGCACAGAGACGATCTGCAGGCCGGCGGCCCAGGCAATGAGCAGCGGGGCATTCTGGACCAGTACAGCCGCGACCTCACCCAGATGGCCTATGACGGCAGACTCGATCCGGTGATCGGACGTGATGATGAGATCCGCCGTGTGATCCAGATCCTCAGCCGCCGGACCAAGAACAATCCCGTCCTGATCGGCGAGCCCGGCGTCGGCAAGACAGCTGTCGTCGAGGGACTTGCCCGTAGGATCGTATCCGGAGATGTGCCGGCATCCGTGCGCGATAAACGCCTGCTGACACTGGATCTCTCCGGTATGGTCGCGGGAACAAAATACCGCGGCGAATTTGAGGAGAGGATCAAGCGCGTCATCGAAGAAGTGACGGCTGACAAAAATATTATTCTCTTCGTGGATGAGCTGCACACCCTGATCGGAGCCGGCGGGGCAGAGGGTTCACTGGATGCCTCCAATATCCTCAAGCCTTCGCTGTCCCGTGGAGAAGTTCAGCTGATCGGAGCGACTACGATCACGGAATACCGCAAATATGTCGAAAAGGACGCAGCCCTCGAGCGCCGCTTCCAGCCGGTCCAGATCGAAGAGCCGACACCGGAGCAGACCGTTGAGATCCTGAAAGGCATTGTCCATATTTATGAGGAACACCACGGTGTAAAAGTGGAAGAGGATGCCCTGAAGACAGCGGTCGATCTCTCCGTGCGCTATATCAATGACCGGAATCTTCCCGACAAAGCCATCGATGTCATCGATGAGGCCTGCGCAGCAGTCCGGCTTACGGCCGGCGACAGCGGGAACAAAGCTCTGGCCCTGGAGGAACAGATCCGGGATACGGATTCCAGGCTGGCGAAGGCCTTTATGGAAGGAGACCTCGATACTGCGCGCTCGCTCCGTAAAGAGCAGGATGCCCTTGTCAAAAAACTTGAGAACCTCAACAACCGCAGAAAAAGCGTAAAAGACACAAAGGCCGTGCCTGTTACTGCAGAGGACATTGCATCCGTGATCTCTATCTGGGCAAAAGTACCGGTCAACCGTCTTACCGAGAGGGAGAGCGCAAGACTCCTTCGCCTGGAAGATGAGCTGCACAAACGCGTGATCGGACAGGAGGATGCTGTGGATGCGGTATCCCGCGCCATCCGCCGCGGACGTGTCGGCCTGCAGAATCCGGATCGGCCCATCGGATCCTTCCTTTTCCTGGGCCCCACCGGCGTCGGCAAGACCGAACTTTCCAAAGCACTGGCGGAAGTCATGTTTGGCTCCGACAAGGACCTGATCCGGATCGACATGTCCGAATATATGGAGCAGTACGCGGTCTCCAAGATCATCGGTTCAGCACCCGGCTACGTGGGATATGAAGAGGGCGGCCAGCTCTCCGAGAAGGTCCGCCGCCATCCCTATTCGGTCGTTCTGTTCGATGAGATCGAAAAGGCCCATCCGGATGTCTTCAACATCCTTCTGCAGATCCTGGACGAGGGACATATTACGGATTCCCAGGGACACAAGGTCAACTTCAAGAACACCGTCATCATCATGACATCCAACGTAGGCGCCCAGCGCATTATTGCGCCCAAAACCCTGGGCTTTGCAGATAAACCCACTGCGGAGCAGGATTATGAACGTATGAAAAAAGGCGTTATGGACGAGGTCAGAAAGATCTTCCGGCCCGAATTCATCAACCGTATCGATGAGATTCGTGTCTTCCACGCTCTGAGCCGCGAGGAGATGGGGCAGATCACCATGCTTCTGGCCTCCGACCTGATCAGGCGCGCCAGGACCCAGCTCGGCATTGATCTGAAGATCACTGCCGCTTTGCGCAATCATATCGTCGACAAGTACTCGGATGACAAGATGGGCGCCCGTCCCCTCAAACGCGCGATCCAGTCAGTGATCGAGGATCCCCTCTCAGAGAAGATCCTGGCGGAGGAGTTCACAGAAGGGTGCACCGTCACGGCCGGTTTCCGCGGAGGCGAGGTGGTCTTTACCGGATCTAAAAAAGAAGCATAAGAAGACCGGGAAATGAAAGCGATACATTATGGCAAAAAAGATCAGGACAGTTTTTTTCTGCAGCAGCTGCGGTCATGAGTCAGCCAAATGGCTTGGACAGTGCCCTGCCTGCAGGGAATGGAATACAATGGTGGAAGCCCCGGCTCCGTCAAAGACGCCGGGGACTTCGGCTGCCTCGATGTCCGCTGCCCATGCGGGAGTCCGGCGAAGACCGGTGCCGCTTTCTGCCGTCGAAGAGACAGGCGAGGAACGCTTTTCTACAGGATTTGCGGAGCTGGACAGAGTGCTGGGAGGAGGCGTTGTGGCCGGATCCATGATCCTTCTGGGCGGTGATCCGGGCATCGGCAAGTCCACCATCCTGCTGCAGGCGGCAAGGAATATGGCGGCATCCGGTATCGACATCATCTATATTTCCGGAGAGGAATCTCTGCGCCAGATCAAGATGCGGGGAAAGCGGATCGGCGATATATCGGACCGACTTCGATTTCTGTGTGAGACGGACCTGGATTCCATCACTGCCACTTTGCAGGAGGAAAAGCCCCGGCTCGCGATCATTGATTCGATCCAGACCATGTACAGCGCCCAGGTGCAGGCCTCTCCCGGCAGTGTCGCGCAGATCCGCGAGGCCACCGGTATTCTGCTGAGGCTTGCCAAGGAGGCGGGGATCACCTTTTTCCTTGTAGGCCACGTCACGAAGGACGGCAATGTCGCAGGCCCCCGCGTCCTGGAGCACATGGTGGACGCAGTCCTTTATTTTGAAGGAGACAGATATGCCTCCTACAGGGTTCTGCGCAGCGTCAAAAACCGCTTCGGTTCGACCAATGAGATCGGGATCTTCGAGATGCGCGGCGACGGTCTTTCCGAGGTCCTCAATCCTTCGGAATTTCTCCTGAGCGGACGTCCCCATGATGTGGGCGGCAGTGTTGTGACCTGTTCCATGGAAGGCACAAGGCCTCTTCTGCTTGAGGTCCAGGCCCTGGTCTGCCATACAAATTACGGATATCCCAAGCGCCAGTCCACCGGAACGGATTTTAACCGCGTCAGCCTCCTGATGGCGGTCATCGAAAAGCGGCTGGGCGTACCCATGTCTCAGTACGATGCCTATATCAATCTGGCGGGAGGTATCCGCCAGACGGAACCTGCCCTGGACCTGGGGATCGTCATGGCGATCCTTTCCAGTTTCCGCAATGTTCCCGTCAACGACCATATGATCGTATTCGGGGAGGTTGGACTCAGCGGAGAAGTGCGTGCGGTCTCGATGGCGCAGATGCGCCTGCAGGAAGCTGCCAAAATGGGCTTTACGGTATGCGTGCTGCCTGCCAGCAATATGAGACGGCTCCAGATTCCGGAGGGGATGAAGGTCATCCCTGTCAGGTCGCTGGCGGAGCTGATCGACGTGCTGTAGAACCAATAAACTGCAGAATCAATGTACTGCAAAATGAATGTACGGCACGACCAATGTACTGCAGAACCGATGTGCGGCAGAATCAATGTGCTGCAGATTCATGTACTGTAGAACCGATGTATTGTAAAACCAGAAAGGAATGGAAGAAATGGCTGTAAATCCACTGCAGATTATGAAACTGAAGACGCAGCTGAATGACTTCAGGAAACGTCATCCCGGCTTTACAAGATTTATCATGGCGATCAGGAGAAAAGGACTGCCGGAAGGTTCTGTTCTGGATGTAAAGATCACTACGCCGGACGGAGAGACGATGACAACGAATTTCCGTGTTGAGGCTGAGGATATTGAATTTGTCAGTATGATCAGTGAACTTGGATGAAAAAAGACCCCTGCAGTGCATCTGTGTTGGAAAACCAGATGGCTGCAGGGGTTTTTATGCATTTGCGCCCGCTTGACTCAGTGTTTATTTATCTGTCTTCAGTCAGCAGGAGTACCCGGCTGCGAAAAGCCGGCTGTTTAGCCAGCCTCTTTTTTGACCGGCAATGGATCAATAATTGTCCGATGGATCAATAATTGTCGGCGTGGAGCTCGAAATAGGCCTGAGGGTGATTGCAGACAGGACATACATCGGGAGCTGCGGGGCCGATGACGATGTGGCCGCAGTTGCCGCATTCCCAGATACGGTCGCCGTCTCTGGAGAAGACAAGGCCGCCCTGGATATTCTCGATGAGCTTGCGATAACGTGCTTCATGCTCTTTTTCGATTGCAGCGACCATCTCGAAGAGATTGGCGATCTCTGCAAAACCTTCTTCGCGTGCGTCTTTTGCGAAGCCGGGATACATTTCTGTCCACTCCTCGTGCTCGCCGTCTGCGGCAATCTCAAGGTTATCTACTGTGCTGTGAACACCTTCCAGGATCTTGTACCAGATCTTGGCATGCTCTTTTTCGTTTTCTGCTGTCTGCAGGAATATTTTGGCAATCTGCTCGTACCCGTCCTTTTTTGCCTTGGAAGCAAAATAGGTGTATTTATTTCTTGCCTGGGACTCGCCGGCAAATGCGGCCATCAGATTGTCAAATGTCTTTGTACCGATCAGGTTTTTACCGAGGGATGCATAATAATCAGCTGCCATAAATAGCCTCCTTTACATAAGAAAAACATTTACATAAAGCTACTGAAAACTATAAATCTGGATAATGCCGGTCTGTGACGGCACTATCGTTTTCATACCTATAATAACACTGAGGGAATGGGTTAATAAATGCTAACTCATTGAATCCGCAATCTTAGTCTTTTTGGAGTCAAAAGAAGGGTGCTGTGTATGCTTAGCAGGGGATATCTGTGCCGCCGGGAGGCTGACCGCATAGGAGAAAGAAAAGACTTTCCCCGAATGAAAAATGGATGTATGATAGTAGTGATTGTTTGTTCGCTGTAAAAAGGATCACCTCAGGAGGTATGTTGATGATCAGAGAGAAAACGCAAACTGGTCCTTCGGAAACTTCAGGCGGCGCGATCGACAGACGGGTATTGTCTGAGAAGGGCAAGCTGGTTTATAAAGAACAGAAAAGATGGTTATTTCTGGGACTTCCCTTTACTTTTACGACATATTTGCTGTATGAAAACGATATTCAGATCAAATCCGGTTTCCTTTCATCTATGGAAAACGACTGTTACATGTACCGGGTGATCGATGTGCAGCTGCAGATCAGCTTTTTCCAGAGAATTTTCGGACTTGGGACAGTGATCTGTGTCACTTCCGACGCGACCAACAAGACGATCGTTCTCAAGAATATCCGCCATGCCAGGGAGATCAAAGACTTTATCTATCAGGCGTCGGAGGAAGCAAAGATCCGCAGAAGGACAGTGAATATGCAGAATATCGGTGTCTTCGAGGATCTTGACGGTGACGGAATACCGGATTGACCGCTCTGCGTGCAGAGGGAGATGATTGATGGTTTTTTATGACAAATTGTATGTGAGCCCCGAAATCCCGAATCCGCGGAAGGTCAGAAAAGATCTGATGCGCGGAAAGGGGCATCTTACCATATATGTCCTGCTTCTTGCCAGGGGACCCCAGGGAAGACCGCAGCTGGAAATCATGCACTGCGCGAATCTCCAGACGGCATATTACAAAGTACATCCGCCTTTTATTGTGGGGATTGCAGAGGGAAGGGCCGATGCGATCGACATGGTAAAAAGGATTACAGAAGAATCATTTAGAATGACAGGGCAGTGGAATGCGGCGCAGTATCTTGCGTCCCGGACTGCCTTTGAGAACCAAAGAGGAGAGTAGTGAGCGATGGCAGTTTTTTTAACTGTGCTGAAGGTCCTTGGGATCGTACTCCTTATATTGGCCGGACTGCTCTTGATCATCATGCTGCTCGTTCTGTTTGTTCCGATTCGTTATTCTTTTTCCGGCAGCATCGATGATCCGGAGGGGAGCAGCGAAGTGCTGCATCTGGATCTGAAAAAAGACGTTGCCTTTGAGGGAAGTGTCCGGTGGCTGTTGGGAGTCTTTTACGGAGGTCTTTCTGCAGGCGGCAAAGACGGAGATGACGAATTTATCCGCGTGGAGGTCCGCATCCTGGGGAAAAAGGTTCCGCTGGACAGGTTCCTGCGGAAAAAAGAGCCAGAAGAGGAGAAGAAAGAAGAGAAGCCCGGGGAACCTGAGAAAAAGAAGACACTGGATCAGAAGCTGGAGGAGATGCTCAACCGCATCGAAAAGCTGTACAACCGGCTGCAGGATGTCTTTCATGTGCTCCAGTCAGAGTGCGGTACCCGCGCGAGAGCGGTGCTTTTCTTCAGACTTCGGCAGATAGTCCGGAATGTCATGCCCCGGGAATACGGTCTGACCGGTGTGCTGGGGCTGGGAGATCCGGCCAGAAGTGCGCAGGTTTTTGCTGTTCAGGGGTATTTGTATCCGATTACAGCGGGCCATGTTGCGGTCGGAACGGACTTTGAGCTCTATCGATATGATCTGCACGGTGCCGCGCAGGGCAGAATCTGTTTATTCAGCCTGGCCTACGACGGGATACGGATCCTGCTAAACAGAGACGTCAGGCGTCTGATCACCAGACTGCGCCGCGGTCCCGGACACCGCTCCGGAAAATCCCAAAAGACACAGGAGAAGGGAAAGACATCGTCTGCCGCGGCATGACAGGACCTGCTGCCAGGACCCGGCAGTCCAATGTACCGGCGTAAAAAGCGCGGGGCTTATGCAGCAATGTGCCCGTTTGTCGGGCAACTCATGTATCTATGTTTTTAAGAGAGTGGCAGTATAAAAAAAGAAACAGACAGACAGCATAAAGCGTATATATTATCTCTGAACGGCCTTATGGCACTCAGTATTCAGGAAAGGATCAGGAAATAATGGAAGAGAAAAAGAACGGCAGCGGAAATGGCAATGGAATAAAGCTGAACGGGAGCAAGAACAACAGTTTCAACCAGGTGCTTGAATCTCTGATGGATGGTGCGCAGGGCGTCCTGACTTCCCGCACGGTAGTCGGTGAACCGATCACTGTTGGCGATACGATCATTGTTCCTCTTTCTGATGTCAGCATCGGCGTCGGGGCAGGTTCAAACGGATCAGAACGCAAGGACGGCGGTATGGGCGGCTTCTCCGCGAAAATGACCCCTTCTGCAGTACTGGTGATCAGGAACAATATGACAAAGGTTGTCAATGTCAGAGACCAGACCAGTCTGACCCATATCATGGATATGATTCCCGAACTGATCGACAAGATCCGTTCCCGCAATACTGAAATGATCTCGGATGAGGAAGCGGCAAGTAAGGCCTTCCCGGAAAAAGCTGTGAAGAACGCCGCGGAAAAGAAGGGTCAGGAAAAGTAACTGTAAGAGTGAGACCCGCCTGCGGGTCTTGCCTGATGAAGAAAAACAGCTCCGAAGGAATTCTCCTTCGGAGCTGTTGATTTTACAAATAAACAGGCATTTCAGGTTTTATCAACAGGGCAGTCCGGTGTGATTCGGGGCACACCGCCGCAGTATTATAAAACCTTTTCAGAATGCATTATGCACGCTCGACCTTACCGGAACGCATGCATCTGGTGCAGACATGAATCTTCTTGCTGCCGCCGGCAGTCTTTACAGCAATTCTCTGAACGTTCGCGTGCCAGACTTTATTAGATCTTCTATGTGAATGGCTGACCTG
>ODAI011671313.1_pt1 | contig 12896 bp, 9 predicted proteins | sample 1539321 | NCBI WGS metagenome assembly ODAI01 (sample SAMN02144231, study PRJEB22623) | gut metagenome | biome: sheep rumen | host: Ovis aries | place: New Zealand | reverse complement strand
CATCGCCTACGACACAGTTGATTTTCTCATTCAGAGCAAGTATGTGGTATTTGGAATTTATCTCGATGTCAAAAAAGATGTGAAAAATATTGTCTTCAACAATGAGACTCTGCCTCATGTCCACATCGGCTCCCTGCTGGAGAAGAATTTTATGTGCAGGACGAATGAGGAATGCAACGAGGTTCTGGTGATGCGGATGAGCGACTTCCCGGATGATGTCATGGATATGGTTGAGAATTATACGGATACCATTTTCCCGGCGAGCGGAAATTTCGCGATTTCGGTGAACACTGAGATTTCGAGCAAGAATGTTGACCTTGCCACGCTGCGGCTGATTCCAAAAAGCATCCGTGCTGCCCTGAATGAGTGCGGGGTGAGTGCGATTGGCTTTGAGGCTGACAGTAAAAATAAAAAAAACATAAGACGACAAATTCTTATATCGCCTGATAAGCTTCTTCGGAAATTCTTTTCTTCGGAACTTATGAAAGACAATGAGGGGTAAAATATGAAAATCATAATTGCGGACAGTTCTGCTGTCGTCCGGGCGATTCTGGGACAAAAACTTGAGAGCAACCCGGATGTTGAAATCATAGATTCAGTCTCAAACAGCAAGAAACTCATAAACTCAGTTGAGCATCGTCGGCCTGATGTAATCCTTTTCGGGCTGGATATGAGCTCAGCCGAGGAAAAAGCTGATTTAACGGCATTGAACCGTGAAAGGCATGTCCCCGTCCTTATCCTTTCAGAAGAAGGTCTTTCGCTTGATTTCACTGGCCTTTGCGAAATCATGGAAAAGCCGAAACTTTCTGATTATGAAAAGCCTTTCATTGATTCCCTTGTTGAAAAATTAAAAAAACTTGCCGGCTCGCAGCCAAATGTTGAATCTTGTTCTTGTTCAGGCTCTCATTTCCAAATTTTATGTATCGGTGCCTCGACTGGCGGACCTTCTGCGGTCTCTGCCGTTCTTCAGGGGCTTGGAAATGACTTCCCGCTTCCGATTCTGTATGCCCAGCACATTGAGGTCGGCTCGGACAAGACTATGGCCAGCTGGTTCTCGAATGTCTGCAAAAATGTCCATGTAAAGCTTGCGGAAAATGGCGAGGAAGCAAAGCCTGGCACCGTGTACATGGCTCCTGCTGACAAGCATCTTGTGATTGATTTTATTGACCCGAACGGAACTGCCGTACTCAAGCTTTCTGACGAAGAGCCGGAAAGATTTTTGCGTCCGGCCGTGAACAAGCTCTTCCGTAGTGCGGCAAAACTTTACAAAAATAACTGCCTTGCTGTCCTTCTTACTGGAATGGGTGCTGACGGAGCCGAGGGCTGCAAGATGATTTGTGAGAATGGCGGCTGGACGATAGCTGAGGACAAATCGACCTGCGTTGTCTTCGGAATGCCTGCCGCGGCGATTGAGATGGGCGGTGCAAAGGAAGTTTTGCCCCGCGAAAAAATTTCAAAACGAATCTTGGAACTGGTAAAAAATGATGCAAAATAACGCTGTAAGCATTTCACAGGACGAATTTGAAGGTTTTCTCGCAATTTTAAGAAGCCGCACTGGCATTATTCCGCGCGCAAGTCACAAGGACGGCATAAAATCATTTATCGAAAGGCGGATAAACGAAAAGCACACTTCTGTTCTCGGCTACAAGAATGATATTCTTTCTGATGACGGGCTTTTTACCGAGCTTGTGAACGAGAGCACTGTCAATGAGACATATTTTTTCCGCGAAGAAAGGCAGTTCACTTTCTTGCGCGACAAAATTTTCCCGCAATGGAAGATGATGTTCGGCTCTTCTCGGATAAAAATCTGGAGCGCGGCCTGTTCTTACGGCGAGGAAGCATATTCCCTGGCTCTGCTGGCAAAGGCTTGCGGGCTTAATTGCAGCATAACGGCGAGCGACATCAATTCGATTGTGCTTGACCATTGCAAAAAGGGCGTTTTTCTGGACTCTTCAATCCGCTCAGTGGACGGAATTGCCTTTCAGAATCTTATTGAGCCGTACAAAACTGACAACAGGATGATTGTATTCAGCGATGAAATAAAAGATTCTATCACGACTAAAAAAATCAACCTTTCGGTCATCGATTCTCCTTCCCAGATTCTTCTTCTTCCAAAAAAACAGAACATAATTTTCCTTCGGAATGTGTTCATCTATTTCAATCAGGAACTTCGGGCAAAAGTCTTGCGGATTCTTGCAGAAAATTGCCTTGCCGAGGACGGAATTCTATTCGTGTCGATGAGCGAAATCGCCCAGCTTGATTCTGACATCGTTCCGCCTTGTCTTGAAAAGGTCGTTGACGGCAGCGTTTTCTATTTTCATAAAAGGGAGGCGATATAGATGGCTTCGGTTTCTTCTGATATCACCGAAAGTTTTGTAAGCGAGGTAAAGGAGCTCGTTGACTCTTCTCGAAAAGATATAATCGCGCTCAAATCCTCAAAAAATGATTCTGAAACGCTGACCCGGCTTCTCCGCAGCCTGCACACAATCAAGGGCAACGCGCGTATGCTCGGCTTCCCGACAATCGAAAAACTTGCCCATGCCGTCGAGGATATTTACAAAAGCGTGAAGGACGGGCAGGTTAAGAACACTGACAGGCTGGTTCGCCTTGTTTTTGCCGTTGAGGATAAAATCGCTGAGTGTGCGTCTCAGGTTGCCAAAAAGGGCACGGACGAGCAGAACATTGATTTGTACCTCGAATACTGTGACAAACTTGCGGCCGGCGAGCTGATTGACATCGAGGCGTTCATTGACGAAATCAAGCGTGAGAAAGGTGAATATATCGGCGATGATGAGGAAGATGAATTCAACGAGAATGTAAGCGAAATCCAGTCAATCCGAATCAAGCTTTCCCGCGTCAACGAAATCATCACGGCATTTGATTCGATGATTACGCGTGAGTTCCATCTTAAGCATCAGCTCACAGAATTGCAGCGTTTTGAGGAAGAACTTGGAAATCACGAGCTGTCAAAGCTTAGGAAGCAGTTTGAGAGCGACATTTTTGCCCTTGAGACTTCAATTTTCAATGTTCAGGAGCAGGTTTTTGACCTTCGTATGCTCCCGATCGGAATCGTCCTCAGACCATTGGAAAATACAATCGCTTTGGAGGCGATGAACCTCGGAAAAAAAGTGAAGTGTGATATTCCGCAGACCGACATTGCGATTGACAAGGTGATTCTTGAAGAACTCGGCGACATACTCATGCACCTCATCAGGAACGCCCTCGACCACGGACTTGAAACGCCTAAAGAACGAAAGGCTGCCGGAAAATCCGAGGAAGGAACTGTCAGCATAAGGTGCGTGCGAGAGACAAAGCATATCGAGCTTAGAATCAGTGATGACGGCCGGGGCCTGGATTACGATAAAATCCGTGAAAAGGCGATAAAGCTTTATCCTGAACGCGCGGATGAAATTCAGAAAATGAGCGACAAGGAGCTTTCACAGTTCCTGTTTCAGTCGGGATTCTCCACGAAAGATAAAGTCACCGAGCTTTCGGGGCGTGGCGTGGGTCTTGATGTCGTCTGGGCAAATGTCGAGAAAATCAAGGGCAGAATTAAAATCGAGAGTGAGAAGGGCAAGGGCACGACTTTCATCCTTCATTTCCCGCTTTCACTTTCAACCATGCAGGGACTTTTTGTTTTCGCGAACAGGGATAAATACCTGATTCCGTCCCAGCATATCGTTGACATCATTTACAGGCAGAAAAGCGAATATATCACCCTTCAGAATCAGACTTACATCAAGCTTGAGGGGCAGCTTATTCCGTGCTTCTCTCTTTCAACTCTTTTTGATGACCAGAAAAGCTTTTACAGCGGGGATGCTGACTCAATTCTCATCGCCGAATACATGGAGCAGAGGATTGGAATCATCGTCGAGGAAGTGCAGCAGTTTGTCTCGCTTGTCGTAAAGCCTCTTCCTAAGTCGTTCAGAAATTTTTCGATTTTGCAGGGAATTGTCTTTGACGAGCATTATGACATTGTTCCGATTCTTCATGTGCCTGACATCCTCAAAAAATTCAAGTCTCTCCGCGGATATGACATCAAAAAATACGAGGCGGCCACCAAAAAACGCACTGTCCGCATCCTTGTTGTCGATGATTCTGACACGACACGGCAGATTGAAAAATCAATTCTTGAGGGCGCAGGATTCATGGTCGATACGGCCTATGACGGCTTGGACGGCCTCGAAAAAGCAAAGGAAAAGCAGTACGATCTGATTGTTTCGGACAAGGATATGCCGCGAATGACAGGCCTTGTTCTTTTGGACAACTTGCGCCGAATGGAGCAGTATAAAGATGCGCCTGTCGTAATTGTTTCGGCAGACCAGAGCGAGGATGTCCTTGCGGAATTCGAGTGGCTTAGGGCGAGCGCGATTATCTCAAAGGGTGATTTCAAGCGCGGTCAGCTTATCAGCGTCGTAAAAGAACTTGTGGGAGAAAACTAATGAGCAAAAAAATCCTTATTCTTGAAAGTTCCGAGACTCTGCAAAAAATTTTTGCCAACAATCTGAGCAGCGAAAAATACGCGATACAGTTTGTGAGCGACGGAAAAGAAGCCCTGTACAAGGTTTTGGAATTTCAGCCGGACTTGTTTTTGCTGAACAGCGACTTGCAATGGCCCCGCAGCTTTGAGATTGTCAGGATTATCCGTTCGATTGATTGCTTTCAGTTCCTTGCAATCGGAATGTACGCAAATTTCCCGGCTCCTCTTGATAAGATTTTTGCTTTGGAATGTGGGGCGAATTCTTTTGTCTCTCTTGACCCGAAAAGTTTTGTCCAGAAAGTTGATGAGCTTGCTGAGCTTCCGACCCCAGAAATTGACAAAAAGGCAATCGCCCAGATAAAAAGCGGATTCAATGACAACTTCCTTTTCCTAAAGTCTTCGGAGCTTTTGCACTGGGATTCACGAAGAAACGCGATGTTCTCCCAGCTCATGGGCCTGATTGACAGTCTTGAAAGCATCGAGAAGATTGTCCGCTCTTTCCTTCTTCTGATTGCTGAAGTCTGTGAAGTTCCTCTGGCTGCCCTTTATATCATAGAAAATGATGGTCCGCACGGATATTTTGTGTGCTCTGATAATATGGAACCAAAGGAGATTTCGGATTTTCTCAAAGTGTGCCTTGCCGATTTTGAGCGGGTTCAGGTGAATTACAATTCAGTCAAAATAATTCCGAAAAAACTTGCCGTCGAAAAAGAACTCAGCCGATTTTACAGCCGCCGTGTCCAGCTTTCGAGTTATGAGAGCGAGACTTTGAAATCTCTTTCCGGGAGCGAGAGGTTCGGAACCGTGCACATAGTCAGCGAGGGCAACATTACTGGCGAAAAGCGTGACTTTTTTACATCGTGCGTGCGGAACACGGCCGCGATTTTTGACAAAGCCCTTATCGTCGAAAAGAAAATGTTCTTTGAGAAGCGAATCCGCCGCGCGTTCAGCCGTTTTGTCCCGGAGCAGATTATCGACAGTCTTGTAATGCAGAGCGATGCCCAGAACGAAAAGCTTGGTGTCGGTGAAACCCGTGCCGTTGCGATCCTTTTCAGTGATATCCGCTCATTTACGAACATAAGTGAAAAGAACAAGGCTGATGTTTTGGTCGCTTTTTTGAACAGATATTTTTCTATTATGGTCGATATTATCAAAAAACATGGCGGAACGATTGATAAATTCATTGGCGATGCGATTATGGCTGAATTCGGAACTCCTGTCAGTTACGAGGACAACTGCCGCCGAGCCGTTGCAGCCGCCTACGAGATGAGGGCCGCTCTCCCGTCCATTGATTTGGGCGACTTGGTTCTGCCTGACGGAATGAAGTTCAATATCGGAATCGGAATTCACTACGGTGATGTAATCGTTGGCTCAATCGGCTCAAAGGACAAGACCGACTATTCCGTAATCGGTGATAATGTAAACCTTGCTTCACGACTGGAAGGTCTCACAAAGACTTACGGAACTCAGATTCTTGTGAGCGAAAGCGTTCTTTTGGATGCAGGTGAAGACTCGTTCTCTTTCAGACATCTGGATGATGTCCGCGTTAAGGGAAAAAAGAAAGCCGTTCCGATTTATGCCGTTGACCGCAGCCCTGATGAATTTCCTCATGCTTACAAGGATGCTTACACAAAGGGCATGGACTTGTACAAGCAGGGAATCTGGAATCTTGCGAAGGATTATTTTGAAAAGGCATTGAAAGCCGTAAAGGGGGACAAGGCCGCATCCCTCATGCTAAGCCGCTGTGAGGAATTTATCGTGAATCCGCCTGAGAACTGGGACGGAGCGATTGCCTTCCTCACGAAATAGGGCATCACCGGCAATCGAGAGAAGCGAAAAGCTTTATGAGAATTCAAAAGTTTGCTCGTCGATTTTTTGCATTCCGATTGATGTCCAGAAAATTTCGGCGTTGGTGTCCTTTGCCGCGAGCGTGACTTTTTTTGCACCAGTCTCAAGCATGAGCCGCTCCATTGCCGCCGTTCCGATTCCAAGCCCCCGGTATTTTTTGTTTACCTCGAATAAATCGATTATCAGATAGTCGCCGAACATTTTGTAGATGCAGACGGCCTTTAAGAAATCGTTCGAAGGCTTGTAGTCGAAAATCATGTAATTGTTGTCTTTTAAAAGGAATCCGAATTCACCGTTCTCGGTGTAGGATTTGAGAAGCGGAAAATTGTCCCAGCCTTCCATTGCCATGTAGGACTCAAAAATGTCGCAGTCAACGATACGATAATTTAGATTCATGTTAAGAGTATTTTATAATAGAAAATGATTGAATGCAATACATCGAGTCGGGGCACGCTCACGCTTAAAACCTTGACTTCGCCGTTTTGAGGGTTTGTAATAAATCCTCAAAAAAATGAAAAAAAATAATTTTTTTTGTATTTTCTATTGACACTTTTTAGCGATTTCTATATTATATGATACATCAGTTGCGGGGATGGTGGAATTGGTAGACACGCTAGCTTGAGGTGCTAGTGGCGCAAGCTGTGCCTGTTCAAGTCAGGTTCTCCGCACGAACGAAAAGAGCTTCCTTAATGGAAGCTCTTTTTTTATACCTTGAGGTGCTAGTGGCGCAAGCTGTGCCGCCTGAAGCATAGCTTCAGGCGAGACTCGGCTCAAAACGCTTTCGCGTTTTGTTGAAGCAAAGCTTCAACCGCCTCCCTATGTTCAAGTCAGGTTCTCCGCACGAGTTGCAGGGGCGGTTCTTGCTGGGAGCACAACTTGCACTTCTTTCTTTGGAGTTAAAAATGATTGCCGTATTTGTTAATTGTGCCACGATTTTGTTTGGCTGTGTTGTGGGGCTTTTGTTCGCAAAGAAAATCCCGCAGAAAGTTACTGATTCAATCCAGCTTGCATGCGGTTTGGTTTCGTTCGTAATGGGCGTTCAGATGTCATTCAAATATCAGAATGTCGTTTATCTGGCTCTTGCGCTGATTTTGGGCGGAATTGTCGGCACTTTGCTCGACATCGACGGAAAAATCCTGAAATTCGGGAAGTTTCTTGAACGAGTGTTTGTTCAGAAACGGGGCGTTGCGGGTACTCCCGCAGAAAGGGTAGCGGAAAACGCGGATGCGGTTGGAGCGAGGGGAAGGCTTTCCCCTTCTGAGTCTGAATCTTTTTCATCAGGCAGACCTCAGAAGAACTTTGCCTATGCTTTTTTGAACGCTTCTGTGCTTTTTTGTGTGGGTGCGATGGCCATTGTAGGCAGCTTTAAGGCCGGAATTGAGCATGATTATTCTATTATATTCCTCAAATCGATTCTTGACGGTTTTATTTCGATTGGTTTTGCGGTTGCGATGGGCGTGGGCACGGCTTTCTCGGTGATTTCGATTTTTGTTTATCAGGGCGCGCTCACTTTGCTTTCGGTTCTGATTGCGCCTTATGTCAGCGAACAGATGCTGGCGGAACTGACTGGAAGTGGCGGGGCGTTGATTATCCTGATTGGTATAAATCTCATGGGCTTAAAAAAAGTGAAGACCGCGAATTACCTTCCGGCTGTGCTTTTCAGCGTGGTTTTTGTGCTGGCTGAGCCGGTGGTAAAAGAAATCTTCCATATATAAAATTCTTGTTTGATTTCTTCGGAATTCTCCAAAAAACTACTTGATTTTTAATATAAAAAACAAAATTTCTGCTTGATTTCCTTTTGAATGTCGCTTAAAATGGATTCATAAACATAATCCCTTTATGCCACAGGAGGAAAAAATGGCAAAAGTAGAACTTAAAGGCGTTACAAAAGTTTATGACGGCAATGTATTGGCTGTCGAAAAATCAAATGTAACAATCGAAGACCGCGAATTCTGTGTATTCGTAGGTCCATCTGGCTGCGGTAAATCAACAACTCTCCGCATGGTTGCAGGTCTCGAAGACATCACTGACGGTGAGCTTCTTATCGACGGCGAGCTCATGAACGACGTTCCGCCAAAAGACCGCAATATCGCAATGGTATTCCAGAACTACGCTCTTTACCCACACATGACCGTATTTGACAACATGGCATTCGGTCTCAAAATCCGCAAAGAGCCAAAAATCGAAATTCAGCGCAAAGTCGAAGAGGCTGCAAAAATGCTCGACCTCACACAGTACCTCGACCGCAAACCGAAGGCACTCTCAGGTGGTCAGCGTCAGCGTGTTGCTGTAGGACGAGCAATCGTTCGTTCTCCAAAAGTATTCTTGTTCGACGAGCCTCTTTCTAACCTCGACGCAAAACTCCGCGTTACAATGCGTGGTGAGATTTCTTCTCTTCACCACCGCTTGCAGGCAACAATGATTTATGTAACTCATGACCAGGTTGAAGCTATGACTATGGGTACAAAAATCGTCGTTATGTCTGAAAAACGAATTCAGCAGATTGGTGAGCCATTGTACTTGTACAACCACCCAATCAACAAATTCGTCGCAGGCTTCATCGGTACACCTCCAATGAACTTCTTCAAACTCAAGATTGAGGAAAAAGACGGAAAAGTCGTTGCAAACGAAGGTTCATTCACTCTTATCCCAACAGAGGATCAGCAGAAACACCTCAAGGCTTATGTCGGAAAAGAAGTTACATTCGGTATCCGCCCAGAGGACTTGCAGTATCAGGCAGTTCCTGCCGCTGAGAACAACATGCAGGTTAAAGTTACAAACAAAGAGCCTCTTGGTGCTGAGACACATGTATTCGTTCAGGTTAAGGACGCAAACATCGTAGCAAAAGTTTCTCCAGAAGTTGTTGTTCAGCTCGGCGACACAATCAACTTCGCACCAGATATGTCTCGCGCAAAATTCTTCGACCTCGAAACAGAAATCAACATCTGTGAACCAGAGATCGAGAAAAAGTGGTAGGGAGCCGGTCGCGATAGCGAACAAACTCACCTCGTGAGTTTGTAGGCGAGTCTCGGAAAAATCTGTGATTTTTCCGCGGAAGCGAGCCAAAAATTTCTAATTCAATCCCCTGCAAGTTCTTTGTAGGGGATTTTTTTTGCTTGTCGCAGGCTTAATTCCGTCTAAATTGTTTTAACTTCTTATTTGAGTGAGAGCACTTGTTCCAAAGACAGGTTACAGCATTGTGCGATTTCTTCAGCGGAAAGTTTGTTCAGTGAAAGTAGTTTTTTCGCATTTGTAATGCAAGTTTTCAGAGATGCTTCCTCATAAGCTTCTTTATAGGCTTCTTTTCGCTCTTCTTTAATCGTCTGTTCCCAGGTCATATATTGCTTTCTCCAAAATGAATTCTTTTTCGCGAGTGCGACTTTTTCATTCAGTGTGCGTGTAAATTCGTCATCTGCCTCTTCCCCACGCAGATACTTGAAGAAAAGTTTCTCATCCTCGGATTTTAGTTTATCACACATAGAGGCGTTAAAAAAGAGTTTGTAAGCTCTGTCGTTTAATTTTATATCTTTGTTTTCTATACAGACATTCTCGAAAGAGTAGAGGGGAAGACCTTTCCCGAAAATGTCGTTCAGACAGATGAAAATGATGTAAGTGTCTTTCAGTTCATCGTAGTCTATTCCAACATTCAGATTGTCCATGTCAATTATGCTCTGATAGTATCTTGACCGTTTGTGAAGATTTTCTTTCCTTACAGTCTGCATTTCGAGATCGAAAATTCGGCTGGAATCCTTCGTATAGACATCGAATCGAACACTCTTGGAGTCAAGCCCTTCTTGCATGGTTCGTTCTGTTTGAGGTGGCTCCAGGTGATCAATCTCGATATGCAATAAGATTTCCAGAAGATGCTTGCAGAGTTCCGGGTTTGTCTCCATCACTTTACAAAAGATAAAATTGTTCGCCAGTGTGAGCGAATTCCACTTTTCTTCCAGTGTCATTGGTTTTTCTGTTTTCTGCATTTTGTAACTCCCATATACTAATTTATTCAGAAAACAGCCCTGCTTTCTGACACATATATATAGGCAAAAAATTTGCGGTTTTGGCAACGCAAATTAAAACTGGTCGGAAAAGTGCAAAAAATATTTTTTGGGGTTTGGGGCGTTGCGGGGCAAAACAGCAAGTAGATTTTGCCCCGCAGAGAGGGTAGGGCGCAACGAAGTGGTAGCGACGCACGGTTCAGGCATAGCCTTCACCGAGACTCGCCTAGAAACTCACCTCGTGAGTTTCTTCGCCTACGGCGACCGGCTCCCTAGGGGAGACTTTCCCCCTTCCTTGTGTCTTATTCTCCTTCCTCGGACTGACAATTCCCCGGTTTTGTGCTATACTCTCCTCATGAAAAAATCTTCCGTAGTAATCTATAAATCTTCCCCAGCTCTCGTCGGTGAGCGGGATGGCGATAAATATCTTGTGAACTGGTGCGTGTCTCGTGCCACAGCAACGGGCAAAAAGGCCGTGTATGCCAGCCAGAAAGTGCGTGAGAAGGATGTTGTTCTCTTGTGCGAGGGCGAGGCTTCTTCTATTGACGCCGTTCTTGATTTTGCGGAAAGTGCCTGTGCAGAGGGGAGCGAGGTTTTGGCTCAGATTGCTGAAATCCATGAGCTTTTGCTGAGCGATGATGAGACTGCCACAACTGAGCAGAGTTTTTCTTATATTGCGGAACTTTTGCGTGGTGAGCTTAAGGCGAACGAATCCTGGGGAATTTACAGTGCCCTAAAATCTTCTTTTGAATTTGAAGAAATTCTTCGTGACAATCAGGTTTTCTTTGTTCCTCGTTCCCATGAAAAAATTACTGAGCTTAAAAACAAGGCTTTTGAAAAGGAACATGCCGAAGAACTGCGTGCTGCATTTATTGAGCGGCTTAAGGCTAAAAATCTTCTCCCGGAAGATTCAAAATACATGGGCGATATCGAGGCCCTTGCTCTTGGCACTACCGATAAAAGCAAGACGATGAAGGACGCGGGCTTCAAGGAAACTCCAGAAAAAGCCCATAAGCTCCTTTTGGACACAAAAATTTGGGATATCACGCGAAATCCTTACCCTGTACGGCTTGGCTTGAGCGCAAAAAGTGCGGCTGTCTCGCTTGGAGTTCCGCCTGATGAAGAGCGTGTCCGTGTTCCTGGCGTTTCTTATGCGATTGATAGCGAATGGTCAACTGATCCAGATGATGCGATTGCCTTTGACGGTGAATATCTTTGGGTTCATATCGCAGACCCGGCTTCATTCGTGACTCCTGATTCTGAAATTGACAAGGTTGCCCGTGGTCGTGGTGCTACTCTCTATCTTCCTGAAGGTGCGGCCCGAATGTTGAGCGAGGATTGCCTTGAGGATTATGCTCTGGGCTTGCGTGAGGAAAGCCGTGCCTTGAGCTTTAAGATTAAGCTTGGTGAGAACGGTGAGCTTGAGGACTGCGAGGTTTTGCGAACGATTGTCGATGTTAAGCGGCTTACTTACGAAAAGGCCGACGAGCTAAAAGAGACCTCTGAGCTTAAGCCGCTTTTTGATATTGCGCGCCGTAATTTTGCGAGAAGATGCAAGGCTGGTGCTGTTAACATTTCTATTCCCGAAGTTCATATCACGGTTAATCCGGAAACAAAGGATGTTGCTTTTGAGGAAGTTCCTCGTTATGAGAGTGGCGATGTCGTGCGTGAGGCGATGGTTCTTGCGGGCGAGGGAGCCGCGAAGTTTGCGTTCAAGAATAATATTCCGTTCCCGTTCATCTCTCAGGATGTTCCGGAAATTCCAAGCGACATTCCTGAAGGACTTGCCGGGCAGTTCCGTCTCAGAAAATGTATGCGAAAACGAAATGTGAATGTCACTCCTGCAAGTCATGCAGGCTTGGGCGTGGGAATGTATTCTCAGGTGACTTCTCCGCTTCGCCGTTACGGTGATTTGCTTGGTCATGAGCAGCTCCGTGCTTTTTTAAAGGGCGAAAAACTGATTGACAAGGACACGATGCTCATGCGGATGAGTGAGGGGGACGCGGCGATGCAGGCAAGTAAAAAAGCTGAGCGAAACAGCCGCACCCACTGGACGCTCGTTTATCTTCTGCAGCACCCGGAATGGCAGGGCGAGGCAATCTGCGTTGACAAGCAGCCGGGGCGTGCCTTGTATTTCATCACCCAGCTCGGCATGGAAACCACGATTGGTGGCGAGGCTCCGGTCGATTTGAACGGAAAAGTCACGCTAAAAGTCGGAAAAATTGATCTCCCGAACCTTGAAGTCGTGTTCACGGTGGGGTAAAAACCGGCGTAAAACTTTCCATTTGTACAAAAACGCAAAATATTCTATTATATACTCGCTTTGGAAGATTGTTATAAGATTCTTGGTGTGCGGCGCGATGCCACTGCGGCAGAAATCAAGCGCGCTTATCGTCAGAAGGCCAAACTTTTACATCCCGATGCTTCTCAGAATTCGGCGACGACCGAAGAATTTCGCCAGCTCGTAAAGGCTTATGAGATTTTGTCCGATGTCAAGCAGCGTTCACTTTTTGATGAATCTTATTTCACGCGCTCACATTCAGCTCATGGCGGCCGCTCGGTTAATTCTTTTG